>Ga0307477_10000008_pt1 | contig 371751 bp, 349 predicted proteins | sample atmos_gasesECM2C_FD_203316 | JGI IMG/M metagenome (GOLD analysis project Ga0307477, IMG submission 203316) | Hardwood forest soil microbial communities from Morgan-Monroe State Forest, Indiana, United States - atmos_gasesECM2C_515 | ecosystem: Environmental > Terrestrial > Soil > Temperate...
CCTTCGGCAGCGCCGATCGCGGAATGATGCTCACCGCGCCCGCGCGTTTGAGCGCCTGGACCTTCGCTGCGCTGCCGGTGCCGGGAACGGACGAGGTCATCGATCCCGGGTTGCCGCCCGAGCAACTTGCCAGCAGCGCCGCTGCGACGGCTGCCGCCAACGAAAGTGTAAATGCGCGCATGATTGTTGCTCCTTTACATTAATCGGCCCGCTGCACGGTGACCCGGCGAGGCGGGCAGAGTCTTCCCGTCACCTTCGGCAAGGCTGGGCCCTATGTGGCTGATTTTAGTTGGTCGAAGGCACGTCGGCAAACTCGGAAGTGCAAAAAAGCCGCACTTGTTGCAAAAAGTGCGCCCGCTTCAGCCCTTGCCCACTACATCGCTAACAGTCTTGAGAGTTCTCTCGCTTTCCGTCGAAAGCGAGGATCGCCGCCGGCGCCCCTAGCGGCGACCTTGTAGGCGTCTCTCAAAATCGGTGCCGATCCAAGCACTTCCGCCTCGGGAATAAGCGCTTCGACGACAGCACGAGATTTTTGGTGCCAACCAAGCTCGTAAGCCGCGGCGGCCGCAATAAGTCGCTTCATCAGGGTCAGGTCGGCATACCCGGCGGTCTCATCGCTGACATTTGCTAGGCGCCAAGCGTCTTGGAACCGGTGCAGCCGAAGGGCACGCGCTGCAACAATGTATTCTGCGTTCGCGCGGTAAAACACCGCGCAGTTATCGACACGCTTAACATCCGAGAAGAAGGTCAAGGCCTCCTCCCAGTAGTCTGTCCGCATCAGTTTCGCGGCCACATCAATCGAAACTTGAGTTCTGATTTTTTCGCTTGGTTGGTGATTAGCTAGCGAGGCGGCAAGCTCAGCTGCACGAAGAGCTTCGACCTTACGCCCGGCAAGGGCGTTACATTCAGTAATAGCTACAAGCGCGTCCATTGCTTGGGCGAGTGACCCAGACGCGTAAGCCTCTTCAAAGGCAGTTGTGAGTCCCTTCAGGCGTTCCCAAGCTGGATACCAAGCCTTCGAACTCATGACGAGGCGGTTGCGGAACTTCCAAAGAGTTACAGCGAGTTGCGAACGCAGCGTCCAGTCACTTCGAGGGGGATGACGCAGGCTTGCTTCAGCCTTGACGATGTACTCGTAGCCGTGGTCTCGGTCGCCGAGATTCCACAAGCTTATGCCGACCTCTAAAAGGCTTTCTATGTACAGCTCCCTGATGTGTACTGGTCCGGTGGACTGAATACGTTCGAGGCGTACCGCCGCGAGTTGCCCCCTCCGTACCGCTTCTCGCGAGTCGCCCCGATGCTGCGCAAACTTAGAGCCGGTTAGATCGATCCAGGCTTGACTCAGATCCGAGACAAGCGAGGTGTTTCGGTCCAGTTGTCCAGCAAGAAATATCTTAGCCGCGGAAAAGGCGGCATCTGCCCGCTCTATGCTCTCAAACAACAATGACACGAGCGCCTTCAGGCAAAGCGCCTCGACCTTCTGGTCGACGGTTGACGCTGCTCGTATCAGGGCGCCGCAATGTCGAGATGACGCCTCAACATCGCCAGCATTGATTACGGACGCCGTACGATCTACCAGAGATCGAAACTCGTCTAGCTCCGCCAGGTAGTCCGGCACTGCCAGCTCGCCGCACTCACCTATGTAGCGCGCGACGCGGCGGCAGATATCCGCGCGTTCGCGATAGCAAGTGTTAACTGATATTCCAAGTTCAGCCGCAACCCGTGAAATGGGCAGGCTCTGAAGGCACTGCTGCACGATGATTGCGTGCTGGCGCCGCGCGCGCTCCTCTTTGCCACGTGCAAGGTCCGCGCCGCGGCAATAGTCCGCACCCTGGCGAACGAGTTGATGAATTCGAACCAGCACGACGTGGCTGCGATTCTCGCCGAAACCACCGACGGGTTGATTATCAAAGACTTTTCGAACGATCGGGTTCCGACTAAGAGCGCGAGGATCGTGAAGATGTCGGAAAAGGTGCTTCACCGCCTTCTCAAAGGGAGCGTTTGCGTTCATAAGCCCGAAAGCCACCTTTCTTCGTGGCGAAGCACGAAGCACGTAATTTCGACAGGCCCTTTCTTACCCCGCCTCTAGCACCTACTCGCGGCTCGATTTGCGCGCGCGCATCACCTGCGATGGACGGCCAAAGACGCCTCCCGCCGACTGCTCCGCTGAGCTAGAGCCGCAAAGACGAGACAAGCCCGGAGGCTCGGCTGCCTAGCGTTAACGCGATCGAAGCAACTTTGCCGGCTAAACCAAGGTCCGGATGGCAATCTGTGGTTTGCGGAGCGTAACGCTAACCAGATCGGCAAAATCACGACAGGCGCGGCGCCAGGCTTCCGTCGTAGCCACAAGCTCCATAGACAATGAAGGGCGCGCGCGACTTGCGGCATCCTATTTGGTCTGACTAACTTCGAGCACCAGGACCATGTTACAAGGCCAGCAGGAAGGCGCACCCTAGCTGAGAGGGGCTGTCCTCGTGCGTCGCACTTAGGCTCGTCGCATTTATCTCTTTTTGGCACCTCCAAGCCCTCACGTCGGTCCTGCGATCCGCGGCTCAGCTTCGATGACGCGACCGTTCACTTTGGAAGATGCGTTGCAGGCGCATGATCCATCCCGAAACCACTTCGGAGAGAGTAGGTTTAGAATCCATGCGAATTGCGATTTCGTCTTGCTACGCATTAGGCGTTTGCGCAGCCGTTGCCATGCTCGCCGGCTGCAGCGCAGCGGGTCGTCAGGGCTTGGTTCCACGTCTGGTGTAATCCCCAGTTCAAGCAGCGTAATGAGGCATCCCAGCAATTCAGCCAAGCTTTTGACGATTATACAAAAATCAATGACGAGCTCAGTGAGAAACGTAAAATATGGGAAAACGAACGAAACAATAGAGCCAGGGACATAGGACAAAAAATGCGTGCAACCGACGTACGTAAGGTGCTACTACTACAGTCACGCGTCGAGAGGCTCGCAAAAGCCATGCGACCCGTAGCAATGATCCTCACCGCACGCCTTTGGATTGACACGGCGTTCCCAATTGGGTTCGGGGTGGCGGCCATAATTTGGGGTGCGTGGCGCGCCTTTTCGCCCTAGGGCCTCACAGCTCGGAACCCCGGGAGCGGGGCCTCGTTTTTGTGGGCTCTTTGCAGCCTTGAGCTCACGGGCTCGATCGCAGCGCTTGGGGAGGGGGCCCGTTTTGAAGGGCTCTGTCTAACGATGCGCCGGGTGTACGAAGAAAAGAAGCAGGACGACCACGGCCACGCTCCCGATGAAGGTGAAAAGCGCGCCCATAAAACTCCACGCCTTCATGGTCTCCTGGTCGCGCCACTGTCCAAGAGAGAATATAGAGTAGAGAACCTGCATGAACCTCGGCGCGCGTTGCCACCGTTGCTGTTGCTTAACCATCCACCTCCCGCCATAAATCATGCCGAAAGCGCTGTAGACAGCAAAAGCTGAGAAAACCGCGATAGGCACCCACTTTGAGATCACGGCAACAGCTAGCACAGCGATTCTTATTCGCTACGTCGCCGCTCGGAGACCCTGGGGTGCCCCCCGATCACGCCTGGCCGCCTCGCCGCCCGGCGCCGGGCCGAGGGGCCTCGTTTTGGAATGCTCTGTCTCCTATCCCCGGGTTACCGTGCCTTAGGCTAGCGGATGACGCATTACCTCGGACGTCGAGCGCGCTCGCGCCATCAGATATGGGAGCGTTACCACGGCCCCACGGACGCGGCAATGCCGCTAACCGCCGTGGAAAAAACGTTCGTCGCGCCGGAAGCCGCCGGAGCAATCTCGTACATCTTGCCCTGCTGGTAGTTCGGCCAGTAGATCGTGCCGGCGGCCGTCACGGCGATCTGGGCATAAAAGCCGCCCGTGTTGAGGTTGATCGTCCGCACGATGCTCGAGTTTCCGGATGCATACACAGCGATATTGCCCTCGTGGTCGCCCACATAGATGTAGCCCGCCCTATCGGCACCCAGCGATCCGCCAAGCGCATTTTGCAGATTCAGATTTATCGCTTTGGATGACCCTGGCGCGACGCTATAGACGGCCGCTGCGTTCGTCTTGACGTCGAAAACGTCGACGAGCAGATCGCCGTTCGCATCGAAAGCCATACCGCCCGCTACTCCCGCGCCACCCACCTGGATCGTCCTCGTCGGAGAGCTAGCGCCTTTCGCATAGACGGCGACGACGACGACGACGCCGCTGCTGGCACGTTGCCCCACGTAGAGGTTTGCGTAACGATCGACGGTGAGGGAATTCGGATAATCTAAACCGTTCGTAATCGTCTTGAACGGCGTGGAGCTTCCGCGTTTGTACTCGGTGACGTTCACCGCGCTGCCGCCAAAATTGAGAACGTAGAGGGTGCCTTGCCGGTCGATGCAGACGCCGGTCGATCGGGAGACACCCTGCGTGATTTCGCCGAGGAGCGGAGGATTCGATTTATTGATGTTAGCCGTGTAAATCAGGACGTTGCTGCTGACGTCGGCAATGAATAGGTCTTGAGGAACGAAGTTCTCGCTCACCCCGGCTTGGACCGAGACGCGTTCGGCCGAACCGCCCCCGCCCATGACCGCGACGCACCCCCCAAGTAGCATCGCTGAGACGAGAACGCCCGCTATCAGGAAAGTGCGAACAGCCATAGTCCCCTCCAAGTTGCCCCCGCGCTAGCGGCAAAGATAACACGCGGACCGTGAAAAAAGTCTGAAAGCCGTCGCGACAGGTGTCAAGAGCCCGGTGTTTCCTAGTTCACCGCTGCTAGCGCGCGCTCCAAATCCACGATGAGATCCTCGGTCGACTCGAGACCGATGCTGAATCGCACTAGGCGATGATCGTAGGCCGGCCGGCCTCCAGCCGGCGCTATCGTGTACGCGACCGCGAGGCTGGTCGTGCCAGCCCAGCTGTACCCCACCTCAAAGAGCTGCAGCGCGTCGACGAATGCGCAGACCTGCTCCCACGCCGGGCCCGGCTTGAACACGATCGAGAACACGCCGGATGAGCCGGTAAAGTCGCGCTTCCAAAATTCGTGGCCGGGGCACGAGGGCAACGCCGGATGCAGCACGCACTCCACCTCCGGCCGCTCCGCGAGCCAGCGCGCGATCTCGAGCGCCGACGCCTCGACCGCGCGCAGGCGGACGGCGAGCGTCTGCAGCCCGCGCAACGCCAGGCTGCAGTCGTCCGGCGACGCGGCGCAGCCGATGACCTGGCGCGCCGCACCCAAGCGCTGGTAGAGCGCGTCGTCGCGCACGGTCACCGAGCCCAACAGCAGGTCGCTGTGGCCGCCGACGTACTTCGTCAGCGCCTGCATCGTGACGTCCGCGCCGTGCGCGAACGCGTCGAAGAACACGCCCGCCGACCACGTGTTGTCGAGCGCGACTAGCGCGCCGCGCTCGTGCGCCGCGGCGGCGATCGCCGGCACGTCCTGCACCTCCATCGTCACCGAGCCCGGGCTCTCCGTCCAGACGAGCCGGGTCTCGTCGCGCATAAGCGACGCGATGCCGGCGCCGATCTCGGGATCGTAGAACGTAGCCGTTACGCCGAAGCGCGAGAGCAGCGCCGTCGTGAGCTGGCGGTTCGGCCGGTACACGCTCTGCGGAACCAGGATGTGATCGCCGCTCTTGAGCAGCGCGAAGTCGATCAGCGAGATCGCCGATTGTCCGCCCGGGGTCAGGATCGTGCGTCCGCCGCCCTCGAGCTCGGCGATGCGCGCGGCCAGCTCGAGCGTCGTGGGCGTTCCGTAGAGCCCGTAGGTGTAGCCAAAGCGCTCCTGATCCCAGCGGTCCGTCACCGCGGCGGCCGAGGGAAAGAGCGTCGTCGAGCCGCGATAGACCGGGGTCGCCAGCGACCGGTAGCCTTCGGGGACGCGCGCGTCGGAGTGGAGGAGTCGAGTCTGCCAGGTGGTGTCCATATCGTCTGCGTAGTTGCAGGCGATGAACTGCTATTTCCTACGCCACGGCATTGCCGTCGAGCCGCAAGCGTGGCGCGGCAGCGACGACGACCGACCCCTCACACCCGAAGGCGAGAAGCGCATGGAGCGCGAGGCGCGAGCCATCGCCGACCTCGACTTGGACGTCGACACGATCGTCACGAGCCCGCTGCTACGCGCGCGACAGACCGCGGAGATCGTCGGCGACCGGCTGCGCATCGGCGAAGGGCTCGTCGAGGACGCACGTGTCGCGCACGGCTTCAACGCCGACAGCGTCGTCGCGATGTTGCGCGAGCACGACCGTGCGGCGTCGGTAATGTTCGTCGGCCACGAGCCAAGTATGAGCGCGACGATCGGGCGGCTCGTCGGCGGCGCAAGCATCGAGCTCAAGAAGGGCGGACTCGCTGGCGTTGAGCTCGACGATCCACCGGTGGGCGCCGGCACGCTGATCTGTTTGATCCCGCCCAAGATTCTCGCGGCGCTCGGGAAGCGCTAAATCTCGTAGTCGATGGTCAGGGGCGCATGGTCGCTGAAGCGCGCTCCCTTGTAGATCGAGGCGCCGCGAACGAGGTCCGCTAACCCCGGAGTGACGAGCTGATAGTCGAGCCGCCAGCCAAGATTGCGTTCCCACGCAGCCGGCCAGTTCGACCACCACGTGTATTGCTTCGGGTTCGGGTTGACGACGCGAAACGCGTCGATCCAGCCGACTTGCTCGAGCAGCGTGTCCATCCAGGCGCGCTCTGCCGCTAGGAAGCCGCTCACGGTGCTGTTGCGGCCCGGGTTGTACGTGTCGATCATTTTGTGCGCGATGTTGAAGTCGCCGCAAAGGATCTGCTCGCGTCCGGAGTGACGCAGCCGCGCCAGCACCGCGAGCAGCCGCTCGAGGAAGTCCATCTTGAAGGCCTGCCGCGGCGGACCGCTGATCCCGGACGGGACGTACAGCGACGAGACGGCCACGGCACCGAAATCGGCCTGCACAAAGCGCCCCTCCGCGTCCATGTCTTCCCATCCGAGTGTGCGCCGTACCTCGATCGGCTCTTGCCGGCAATAAAGCGCGACGCCGCTGTAGCCGCGCCGCTTGGCGTCGACGAAGTAGCCGGTGAAGCCCGCAAGCGCCGCCGCTTCGGGTAAGAGCTGATGCTCCTGCGCGCGCGTCTCCTGTATGCAGACGACGTCGGGCTCCTGCGTCCTCGCCCACTCGAAGAAGCCACGCCGCACCGCCGAACGTATGCCGTTGGCATTGAACGTGATGATCCGCACGCTAGCGAAGGGTCTTGCAGAATTTGACGAGGCGCTCGGTCTCGCGAAAGCCGCAGCGAGCGTGCGCGGCGATGGATCGTTCGTTCCATGGCTCGGTGTCGGATGCCAGCTCGGTGAAGCCGCGCTCGCGCGCCCAGCTTTCGGCCGACTCCATCAGCGCTCGGCCGACGCCCTTTCCGCGCGCGAACGGCTCGACGTACCAGCCCTCGACGTGCGGCACCGGCATCGAGTCGCAGCCATCGGAGAACGAGCGCACCGCGAGCTCGAGAAAGCCGACAGCGGTCGCTTCTTCTTCGGCGATGAAGACGGCGGCGATCGTCGGCATCGTCGTGCCATCGAGGAAGGCGCGCGCCTCCGCAACGAGCTCGGCAGCGTCGGCGGAACGCCAGAGCCGGGAGCGAAGGAGCGCCCACGCTGCTTCGTCGGCGGGTCCAACCGCGCGTATTAGCATCCCGTCGAGTTCCGATCCGTTCTAAAGGGGGCCTGTTTACGCGTCAACTTCTCGGCTTTGTGATAGAACAGAATCATGAACTTCACCATGCGATCGTTGGCTCTCGGCCTGCCTGGCACACTCATCGCACTCTGTGCTTGTGGCGGGCTGCCAGCCTCCCCCGGCGGTCGACTCACACCTCATTCGCGATTCGGCGACGCTTAGGTGCCGAACGCTCGATGATCCCGAACAGCCGAGACATAACTGGCTAATCGGCATAGGTCCCGCGCAGAACATAGGCGGCTATCTCATCGACAAAGGGAGTGGCCGCGTTGTGTATTACGTGACCGTTCCGCCCTATAGTCGGCACGATTACCGGTATTACCGGTATCCCCGGGGTGTCACTATTACGTCACCCATAGGGAAAACAGTCTCGGGATATCTAATCGACCGAGAAAACCCCTATGGCGTCTGGGGCTTTATCGAAAAGATCAATATCTGGACGCTGTTCAGAGACCCCCATGAAGGCCATGGCAAATACGCGGTTACTGAGATACTCGGACTGAATAATTCCGGCCTCGCCGTCGGCTTTTACGTAGACCGCTCCGGCGCAGACGTTCCGTTCGAGGTCAACGTCGCTAAGGACAGTTTCGCCGATCTCAAGCCGCCCGGAGCGGCCAGCGCCCGGGCTACGGGAATTAACCCCAGGGGCGACATCGTCGGCTGGTTGACGGGACCGAGCGGCGCTGAGGGTTTCATCCTTCATAGCGGTAGCTACCAAGTCTTTTCGTACCCGAAGTCAACGAGTACACAAGCACTGGGCCTTGACTTTCAGGATCAGATCGTTGGCTCGTACGTGGATGGGTCAGGCCTAACGCATGGCTTTTTGCTCACCGGCCCAGTAAGCCACCCCTCAATGGCAATCCTTTGATAATCCAAAAGCGAACGGCTCCGCGGCCCTGACCGGCATCAACTCGCGCGACGATCTTGTCGGCAACTACTTCGACAACATGGGTGACATGCAAGGCTTTGTCTGCAGATAGACCCGCTACCGTGGATATGAAGCTTAGGCGCTTAGAGATTCCAGCCTTGGTCTCGCCTTCGAGTTCGGGCTTCTTTGGGGTCGCCGCGTCCCCTGCCCGATGCGGTCGGCGGCAAGCCGAGGCAGGATCATACTGAGCCAGCTTCTGAACAGCGCCTCTTGGAAAAGACGCACAAGTATTCCGTAGACGTGCATTGGAGCGCGGCGGGCGGCGAGGGTACGAAGAGTTATCGCAGCTACCGCCGCGATCACACGATCGTGGTCGAGGGTAAGCCGGAGATTCTCGCGTCGAGCGATCCGGCGTTCCGCGGCAACCCCGTGCGGCACAATCCCGAGGAGCTGCTCGTCGCGAGCCTCTCGTCGTGCCACATGCTATGGTACCTACACCTCTGTGCTACGAACGGCATCGTCGTGCTCGATTATCGTGATCGCGCGACCGGCACGATGCGCGAAGACAGGGACGGGTCGGGGCGGTTCGTCGGCGTCGAGCTGCGCCCGGAGGTCGTGCTCGCGGCCGAGGCCGACAGCACGCGCGCCCTGGCGCTACACGAGGAGGCGCATCGGCTCTGCTTCATCGCGCGATCGGTCAACTTCCCGGTGGAGATTGCGGCGGTTACGCCAGTCCTCGCGCCGCCAGCTGCGCCCTAGCGTCGGGCGCTCGCAGCGTGTCGCGGATCTCTCGTGCCAGGCGCAGCGCGGGGCCGCCGATACCGACGCGCTTCGCGGTTGCGTAAGCGCGCGCGAGCGAGTGCGGATGACCGTGCGCCGATAGAACGCACAGCGCCAGGTCGGCCTGTTCGCGCGCCTGTAGCGGAAGGTTGAGGGTGGCGTAGGCGTCGGCGGCGACGCGCGCGGCCATTCCCGTGTAACGCTCCATCGCGCGCGCCGATGCGTAGCGGGAGGCTTCGCCGGCGTACGTTAGCGCCGGTTCGGCGTCGCCCAGCGCCAAATGCGCTTCCGCCATCGCCAGCGGCGCCCGCACCGCGAACAGCGCGGTCCCTCCAAGCGTCGCGGCCTCGCGCGCGAGCGTCAGGCCGACCTTCGGATCGCCGCCGAGCGCGTGTGCCTGCGCGAGCAGCAGTGCCTTATCCGCAATCAACTTTGGGTTTCCGGCGGTGCGTGCGGTCTCGAGCGCCATCGAACCGAGCGCCAACGCGTGCTCGAACTCGCCGCACTGCGTCAGCGCGGAGCAGAGTAAGCCGCTCGCGACCGCGACACCTTCCACGTGGCGCGCACATTCGAACACGTCCAGTGCTTCGAGTGCATACTCGATCGAACGCGGCATGCCGCCGACGACCAGCGTGTGCACGACGCTGAGCTGGATGAAGAGCCGGCCGAGCAGATCGTCGGGCTTGTAATGCAACCGGTCGATCAACCGCCGCGCGCGTCCGAGCGTCTGGAGCGCCGCCGCCGGATCGCCGTGCAGGCACGACAGCTCCGCGCGATGGAACAGCGCGCCGGCTGCCGTCCTGACGTGGTCGCGCTCCAAGGTGGGCGGTAGCCGTTCGGCGGCGACGGCGGCCCGCTCGAGGTGCACGGTCGCGCCCGCCAAGTCGCTGCCGGCGTTCCAGGCCACGTACGCGGAGGCCATCTGCAGATTGACCTCGCCGATCGCCTCCAAATCGTCGGGCATTTCCCGAGCGTGCTGAAGTGCCCGCGCAAAGAGGCGCAGCGCGCGCTCGTTGTCGCCGATGTCGCTCGCGATTTCGACGCCGTAACACCAGGCGCGTACGCCGTCGTGGGGATCGGGCGCCTCGCGCGCGATGCGCTCGAGCAGCTCGAACGCCGCGCCGAACGCGCCGACCAGGCGAAAGTTGGCAACGCGGTCCAGCTCGAGCTCGAAGCGGGTCGGTAAAGTTCGCACCGGCCGCTGCGCTTCGCGCAAGTTGGATTCGAGGTTCGCCAGCAGCCGCTCCAACGCGCGCCGCCGCTCGCGATAGAACTCGCGCAGCGAGACGCCGAGATCGGCCGCCACCGCGGCGTGCTTTTCCCCGCGCAAGTCGCAGCGCGTGACGATCGCGCGTTGGCGCGCGAAGTGCACGTTACGCGCGTTGAGCTCGGTATCGAGCGTCGCCACCGCCGACAGCACCGCCGCGCGAATTCGCAGCAGCGTCAAATTGTCGTCGATCGAGATGCTTGGACCCCGCGGTCCGCCGAACGCGCCGCGCACCAGCGGACTTCTGCGCACGGATTCCGGATCGTCGAGCCGGCGCAAGAGGCGCGCCAGCTCGGCGAACTGCGACGGGCGCTTAATACGGACTGTCCGGACTCGTCGCGACTCCGAACGCTCCCGCCAGACCGGTGGAGAAGCTGCGAATCGGCGTTCCCGAGGGATACGCGACCTCCGCAACCGACGGGCCGAACGGATCGCTCACGAAGAGGTGCGTGTCCTTATGGCTGAGCGCGATCTGGTAGGCTAGGTTGAAGCCCTTGATCTGCTTGGACGGCGTGGTCGCTCCCGGCGGAAAGACGTCGACGCCCGGCAGGCTCTGATCGTCGAGCAGCAGATCGCCCTTATTGTCGAACGCGAGACCGCCCGCGTTGCCGTTCTTGAGGTGAATGCCGAGGTTCCTTCCCGTCTTCGATCCCGGCCTGAACTTCAGCACTTCGATATCGGTGTTGGTGGAATCGTTGTATGCCACGTAAACTTTGTTATGGGTATCGAGTGCGACGCCGGCCGGGAACGTCGCGAACGGGATGGTCGTCGTGGGCGTCGTGCTGCCGCCGGCATATTCATAGAAATTGCTGTGCGAGCCGTTGCCGAAATCCGAAACGTACACCGTCCCGTCGCGGCCGGCAACGACATACTTGGGACCGATGGTGCCGGTCAGCGTCTTCGAGTGCGTCGTCTGCCCTTTGGGATATTCCGTCACCGTTCCGGCGCCGAAGTTGCAAACGTAGAGCGTGCCGCTGGGATCGACGTACAAGCCGTCGGGGCCGGCGATCGCGTCGGTGATTTGCCCGGTCGAGGCGCCGGTTTTCTGAGAGAATATCGCGACGCGTTGATTCGGCTGATCGGCAACGTATAGCTGGCCGCCGCGCGTCACCTGCGGTGAGAGCCAACCCGAGCGTGCGCCCGATAGTGCCGACGCCAAGCTCGTGGGAGGAACGGCCTGGGCGCCGCTCGAGCATCCCGCCGCCACGGCCGAACCAGCAACGAGCGTCAAGGCGCCCAAAAGACGGTGTGCGTGCATCTTTTCAAACCTTTCTCGTGACAGAACGCAAAGGCCCCTAGGTTTGAAATCCCGCATCCCGCCGCCTTGCGCGCGGCATGACCAAAAGCTGACCGTCCGACCTCAGCGCAGGTTCGCTAGTTGTCGTCGTCCTTGAAGCCGGCGTACCAGTGCGAGCCGTCGCAGAACGGCTTGTTCTTGGACTGGCCGCAGCGGCACAGCGCGTAGTGCTCGCGCAGCGCGCCCTTGTTCATCGGCTCACCCTCGAGGTCGATGCCGCCGCGGACGTAATAGCTCGCGTTTTCGGCCACGTAGATCTCCGCTTCGCGCCGCTCGCCCTCGTACTTCACACCGTCTTTGATGAAGCCGAGTGCACCCGACGGGCACGCGCGAACGATCTCCTCGACCGCATCGGGACCGGCGCCGTCGGGCGTCACGAACGGGTCGCCCTCGTGATGAAAGACCTGCGGCAGATGGTCCGTGCAGTTGCCGAAGTGGCAGCACGTGCCGCGGTTGTCGAGCACGACGATCTCCTTGCCGGCGTACGTGTCGGCGCGATCGGGCGTTCGGTCCGGCGACTTCGCGCTGCAGAAACCATTGCGCGCGTGTGTGCCGTCGCAGTACGGCTTGATGTTGGAGCCGCCGCAGCGACACAATGCAACGACGGGGCGGACTGCCAGCGTTTCGCCCTTGGAGTTGGTTAGCTTGCGCAGGTTCCGGACGATGTACGGGCCATCCGCTTCCGGGCGGATCGTGGTGCGCTCGTTGCGCTCGTCGGCCTCCGACCGCACCACCATGGCGAACTGTGCAGGGATGAACGGCGTGAGGTGTTCCGCGACGGATTCGAGTGCGGCCGCGGCCTCCTGAACCTCCTGCGGCAGCGTGGCTTCTTCCGCGAGTCGCGTGAGGCGCATGGACAGGTCGTAGAGCCGCTCAAGAAAGTAGATCCACGCGGCGTTCTTGTGGGGAAGCAAGTCGACGTGCGTGAAACCGAACGTCGGGCCCGCTGTGCGGCCCGGATACTCCGGCCCGGCGGGCGTCTTCGCCAGCGCCTCGCCCAACGGGCGCAGCACTGAGGCCATGATGCGCAGCGTGCCACGCGCCAGGAGGCGCCATTCGTCCTCCGTCTCGTCGCCGTGGGCGAAGAAGCGCGCGAGCATCATCAGCATCAAGCCGTACGTGCTGTTGAACAAGCCCGCAAGCTCTTGCGCTACGGCGTTGGTGATGCGGTTCGTTCCGGCGATGCTGCCGATCCCGCGAGTGCTCGGATTTTCGATCATCGGACGAAACGGCTCGAAGACTCGCCCCTCCGCCCGGGCCTTCGCGCTAAGCTCTTCGTATTCGCGCCGGATGCCGTCGAAGACGACGAAATGCGCGTCGGGGTGGTGCGCGGAGGGCGACTCGCCCTGCTCGATGATCATCTCGATCGCTCGGCGCGCCGAATCGGCATCGACGACGCGGACGAGCTCCTTCGGCAGATCGAGATACTGTGGATTCGCCTGCGCCGCGGGGTCGCCAATGAACAGACGCTCAGCCGGAATTCGGTCGAACGCCGTCTCGATCTTGTGATAAAACTCGCCGACGGTGCGGAAGTCAACGTCGAAGGGTTCGACCGAGTTTTGCAGCCGGATCGTCTCCAGCTGGTCGGCGGCCGCGGCCGTGTGCTTCAGGATCGGCGCGTACTCCGCCATCTGCTCGGGCGACAGAACACCTTCCTCGGGAAACTCGTAACAGACAAAGCGCTCGATCAGCGATTGCGAGAGCGGCTCCAGCGAAATGGCGATGCCGAACGGAAACGTCGAGGCCGGCAGCGGGAAGTTCGATCGCCCGAAGTGCGGCGCACCGCCGACCGCCGTGAGAATGTTCGACACCTGCCCGAGGTGCAGCATCTCCTCGACCGCGACCTGAGCGATCTTTCGCTTCCAGCCTCGAATGGTGACGAGCTCGTCGTGGGTGACTCCGCCCTCTTCCGGCCGCATTTTGATCGAATATCCCGCGTAGAGATACGAGCATGCCAGGTCATGCTCGAGCTCGGAGGCTCGGGTCAGTAGATACAGCAGCTCCTCGCGCGTCTCGACGGGAGAGATCAGGGCCGGCACGGGAAGAACGACCTCCCCGATTCGCAAAGGGTTGCGAAGGGCTACGCCGCTACTTCACGCCTTGCCGACAATCGGTTCTTCGCTGACGTCCGAGCCGAACAGCGTTGGATAAACGAGGCCCGCCAGGCCCCCGCCGACGATCGGTGCTATCCAAAACAGCCATAGCTGCGAGAGCTCGGCTCCGCCCGCAAAGATCGCCGGACCCGTGCTGCGCGCCGGATTGACCGACGTGTTGTCCACGGGAATGGCGACCAGATGGATCAGCGTCAGCGCAAGACCGATGGCCAGACCCGCGAAGCCCACCGGCGCGCGCTTGTCGGTCGCGCCCAAGATCACGATCAGGAAGCCGAACGTCAGAACGATCTCGACGATGATCGCGGCGCCCGGTCCGTAACCGCCCGGAGAAAGCGGGCCGTAACCGTTGCTAGCAAACTGTCCCGGAACCCAGCCCGGCTTGCCCGACGCGACGAGGTAGAGGACTCCGGCCGCGGCGATCGCGCCGAGGACTTGCGCGATCATGTATGGCACGACGTCGCGCGCGGGGAATCGCTTCGCCAGCCAAAGGCCGAACGTCACGGCGGGATTGATGTGGCATCCCGAGATCGGTCCGATCGTGTACGCCATCGTCAGCAGGGTCAAACCGAACGCCAAGGCGACACCGGCGAATCCGATGCCTGTTTGCGGAAACGCCGCCGCGAGCACCGCGGCTCCGCAACCGCCGAAAACGAGCCAAAACGTGCCTAGAAATTCGGCCCAAACGCGTCGAGAGAGTGGCATAGTGACTTTCCTTTCCGCGAGCGCAGTTATTGCTGAGGATAACAGAAGGCGGTCGCTTGGTGCAACTTGACAAACGCTCGCGCGTGTTACGCGAGCGTGCCCGAACTTCCGGACATCGCCGCCTATGTCACGGCGCTCCAGTCGCGCATCGTCGGCCGTCCGCTGACGCGCGTGTCGATTAGCAAGCCGTTCGTGCTGCGAACCGCTTCGCCGGCTCCATCCGAACTGGAAGGCCGGCGCGTTCGCGAGCTGCGCCGCGTCGGGAAGCGCATCGCCATCGGCCTAGAAGGCGACTACTGGATCGTGCTGCATCTCATGATCGCGGGCCGGCTGCACTGGACTGCACCGGGCACGCGCCGAACGCGCGCGGCGCTGGCGGCGCTCGATTTTCCCGACGGTTCGCTCGTGCTGACGGAGGCCGGCTCGAAGCGGCGCGCGTCGCTGCACATCGTCTCCGGCGAACCGGCGCTCTCCGCGCTGGATCCCGGCGGCATCGACGTCTTAGAGTGCGACCTGCGCGCCTTCCGCGACGCGTTGCTCGCCGACAACCGGACGCTCAAGCGCGCGCTCACCGATCCACACGTGCTGAGCGGCATCGGTAACGCCTACTCCGACGAAATTCTCCACGCGGCGCGGCTCTCGCCGATCGCGCTTACGCAGAAACTCGACGCCGAACAGTGGGGCAGGCTCTTTGCGGCGACGCAGGCGACGCTGCGGCTCTGGATCGAGCGCCTCGCGAGCGACGCCCAGCGCGAGTTCCCAAAGAAGGTGACCGCCTTCCGCGACGATATGGCCGTGCACGGTCGCTACGGGAAGCCGTGCCCTGTCTGCGGCGAGAGGGTGCAGCGGATTCGCTACGCCGACAACGAGACGAACTATTGCCCGCGTTGCCAAACCGGCGGCCGAATTCTAGCAGATCGCGCGCTGTCGCGGCTGTTGAAGTCTGATTGGCCGCGAAAGCTAGAAGAGTTGGAGAGCCTCAAGCGCAGCCGATGAGTTATCTCGGTACCTCATCGGGTCTCCCGAACAAGAAGGTCACGGCATTCGGGAACCGGGTACCGAAGTCGGCATTGCGATGCCGCGCACAATCTACCACGGTGAGTAGGATCGTCGATGTGCCACGCTGGCGGCGTTCGAGCGCATCGCTCAGCGTCCAAACGTCTTGAACTTCCGGGCCCACCTGGCCGGGGACGCAGTTCGCCCCGCCTTCCTCATTGGTTCCCACACCGATCGAGATGCGCTGGGGCAGCATCGGCGCTTTAGCAATCGACCTAATCAACGCGTAATTGTAGGGATATACCGACGGACTTTCGACGAGCAGCCGGCCGAAGCGCCCGGGGCGCCGCGTAACCAAATATACAGCCGCGAGCGCGCCGTATGAAGCACCCCCGACTCCGGTATCCGACGCATCCGTGAGCACGCGGAAATGCGCTTGGATGAACGGCATGACCTCATCCGTCATGAAATCCGGATATTGCGTCCCGTGCGGATTAAGCATCAGGGGCCTCAACGTGCTATCGGGCCAGGGCAAATACTCGTTTGGCCGCATGCGATGACCCGCGTTGTCGACGCCGACGATTAGAATCGGACGAATCGCGCCTCGTGCGTAAAGCGCTTGCATCTTTTCTTTGAGCAGATACGAGCCGCCCCGGCGAAAGGTCGATAGATGCGGGTCGAACAGGTCCTGGCCATCGTTGAGGTACAGGACTGGGTATCGCTCGAGAGCGTTCCCGGCCGCGCCGTAGCCGGGCGGGAGAAGGACTCGAAGCGTCCGGTCGTTTCGAAAAACTCGACTGTGCAGCCGCAGGAAGACCAAGCGACTTTCGAAAGCGCGCCCATCTTTGGAGATGAACAGCTCCCGGTTGACGATGAACGCGGCGACGAGCACTGCCAAGAGCAGTAAGCTTGCCAGGATCAATCGTCGGCCTGAACTCATGTCTTGACGCCAGATTAGCTATCGGCGGCGCTTTTTCATTGCGCAGAATTCTTTGATACTTCTTGAAGCTTTTAGCCGCGATCGCCGGCGCAGCGGTTGCGCTCCGAGGCGACGTAGTCGAAAAGGATCTTCCCAAACTCGCCGATGACGACGATCGCCGAGAGATCGATCGGCGTCAGCGGCATCTGCAGGCGCAGCGCGTCCTTACCGTCGAGCATCCACGGACCGACGCCGGAGAAAAAGAAACCGCGCGATTCGAGCGCCTCGCAGAGAGCCGGCGTGCCTGCATCCTCGAGCGGCAGCGACGCGTAGACCGCGCCGAGCCGCTGGGTGGCGCGCAAGTCTTCCACGGCCTGATATACCAGCTCGGCAGTCTCGGTGCCGACCGCTTCGACGTCGACCGTAGCGATGCGATCGAGGCGCGTGATGCCGGTATGAAAGAGGCCGCGCCCGTTCGCCGGAGCGCCGCCGGAGAACGTTACCGGCAGGCCGAGCTGCTCGTAGATGCTCGCGACGATCGAGCGGTGTCGCGGCGGCGCGTAGATCGCGCGCGGCTCGCGCGGCCGCAGGGGCTTGACATAGAGCATGCAGCTTTGGCGTTGCGTGGTCGTCGACAGCTCCATGTGCCGCGCGACGAAGCTGCGCGGCGCCTCACCGAGCGTGACGCCGCAAGCCTTCTCGCCGAAACTTTCGCTGGAGAGCTGCGTGCGCGGGTGATCGGTGACGGGCTCGGAGTAATACCCGGCGAGTCCGAGCGCGGCCGCTTCGGCCTCGGCTCGATCGAGCATCCTGTTCAAAAGATTACGGCCGCGGTGCGCCGGCAGCACGATCGCGCCGGCGAGGTCGGCAATGGGCGCGGCATGGTCACGAGCGAGCGCGCAGTGACCGACCACTTCCCCGTCACTCGCCAGCGCGACGATCGAAATATAGCTCCCCTGCTCGTTTAGCTCGACGAGCCGCTCCGGAGCGTAGACGGCGGCGAGATCGTAAGCGTAACCATACGTCAGGTAGAACGCGCGCGCGACGCCGATAGCGTCGCCGGGCACGAAGCGCCGGATCGTGTACTCCTGCGCGGGCGCGAGCGGGACGTCTTCTTCTGCCGGAATGGCCGCGGCTGCGGCGTCTTCCGCTGCGTGGGCCCGATTTACGATCAGCCGCAACTCGCTACCGGCTGCGCCGTGACAACGCCAGTGCACGACGTCGACGCCGGAGCACAGCTCGCTCCAGCGTGGATCGCGCCGCGCAAGTGCGTCGTCCATCGGCAGCCCGCGCTCGAACAGCGCGAGCTCGAGGTACGCCGGAGTGCACGCCGCGACGATCCGGATCGGCTCGCGTCCTTCCGCGAGCGCCTCGGTAACGATCGCGCCAAAACCCTCCCGTGCAGCTAACACGAGCCCGTGCGCACGTGCGGCCGAAAGCTCGGCACGCTCCGCAGCATCGGCGGCGAAGCGCTCCACGAGCGACCCGAACGCGGAATCCGGCGGCACTTTGAGCTCGGTTCTGAACGACATTACGGCGCAGGCGGAGCATCTCGGGCCGGGGAACTTCGGTCCATGAGGCTGCGTTATATCGCGTCGTTCGTTCTCCTGGCCGCTGCAGGCTGCGCGTCCAGTTCGCAACCGTCGCTGCCCTACATGCAAAGCGGCAACGCAGTGCGCGCTCTCGCGGGCACGGGCGCGGGCAAGATCACGCACGTGATCTTCGTCGTGCAGGAAAACCGCAGCTTCGACAACCTGTTCCAAGGCTATCCGGGCGCGGATACCGTCTCCAAGGGGTTGAACTCGAGCGGGCAGACGATCACGCTGCAACCGTCGTCGCTCAAGAACGTCTACGTTATCGATCACTCGGCGTACGCGATGTTCGCGGCGTGCAACGGCACGGGCACGGTTCCCGGAACCCAATGCAAGATGAACGGCTTCAACAATGAGGGCGCGTATGGAGGGCCCGCCAACCCGCAATACGTCTACGTGCCGCATAGCGAGTCGAAGCCATACTTCGACATGGCCCACGAGTGGGTCGTCGGAGATCGTATGTTTCAGTCGCAGCTCGACGAGAGCTTCGTAGCACACCAGTATGTGATCGCCGCGCAGGCAGCGTCGAGCGTCGATTTGCCGGCCTCGCTCATTTGGGGATGCGCGGGGGGCAAGTACGATACCGTCGCGACGATCACTCAGAACCGCAACCCCTACGGGCCGCAGCAGCAGGCCTGCTTCGACTACACGACGCTGGGCGACGAGCTCGACACGGCGCACCTATCCTGGCACTTCTACGCCGCGCGCTTCGGCAACGACGCCGGAGGCAACGGCGGGACGTGGTCCGCCTATCAGGCGATTCGGCACATCTTCAGGGGCCCCGATTGGAAGCACGACGTCGTTTCTCCGAACTGGCGGTTCATCACCGACGTGCGCGCCGGCAAGCTGGCCAACTTCACGTGGATCACGCCGTTGTGCGCGGAATCGGACCACCTCGAATGCGGCGGCGGCTACGGACCGTCGTGGATCGCCGCGATCGTCGACACCGTCGGCGCGAGCAAGTTCTGGAACTCGACGGCGATCTTCGTGCAGTGGGACGACTGGGGCGGCTTCTACGACCACGTCGCTCCGAAGTACCAGGATTACGACGGCGTGGGATTCCGCGTTCCGCTCTTAGTGATTTCGCCGTACGCGAAGAAGGACCACGTGTCGCACGTCCACTACGAGACAGCTAGCGTGCTGCGCTTCGCCGAGGACCTCTACGGCCTGCCGAATCTCGCCGCGGCGGACAAACGCGCCGCATCGCCGGCCGGCGACTGCTTCGACTTCTCGCAGGCGCCGCGTCCGTTCGTGTTCATCAAGGCCCCGTATCCGGCGAAGTTCTTCCTTCACCATCGCTTCGAGAGCGACTACTTCGCTCCCGACTACGAATAAACGTCAGTTGCTCACGGTCACGCCGAACGGCTCCTGCACGCTGATGCTCCACAGCGCCGCGCCGCCGGCCGGGTATTTGTAGAGCGCGAGCGAGCCGGCGTCCTGGCTGGGCGCGATCACACGCGCCCTTCGCGCTTCCCTTCTCCTGGCGACGGATCCGTTGATCCAGAACTCGTTGACGTAGTTCGCGCCGCTTAGTTTCGTGGATCCGGTGACGCTGCCGTTGGCGGGATCGATCTGATACACCGTAACGGTGTCGGTGTCGCCGACAGCGATGTGCTTGCCGTCCCACTGCACGCCGCCGGGCCACTCGATGGTCTGCTTGATCGGGATGTTAGTGAAGGTGCTGCCTCCCTTGGGAAGCTCGGCCAGCGCGAAGACCGAGCTGCTGTTGGCGCCATCGACGAAGAGGTTGCCCTTCGCGTCGTAACCGCAGAACCGGTAGTTGACGATGCTCGGGTCGCTGAAGGTCTGCGGCGTACCCTTCGCGCCGGCGTAGATTGCCACGTTCCCGCCACCCGACTTGCTCGAGAAGTTCGCGACCGCGAGGTTGCCGGTTGTAGGATCGACGGCGCAGCCTTCCGGATATTCGCCGGTATCGCTGAGCGTGGCGATCGGGCTGCTGCCGCCGTGAGCGTACTCGAGCAGCTGAGATGCGCCGTCGTTGGCGACCCAGACGTCGCCGCTCTTATCGACGCAGAGGCCGTACGGCGTAGTGAAGCCGGTGAGCGTCCCCATCAGCTGATGCGTCGAATACGAGTAGGCGTAGACGTCGTTGGTCAGCACGGACGAGACATAGATGAGAGGCTGTTGTCTGGCTTGCGGCGCCATCCATGAGGCACCGCGCGCCGCGGCCTGACGCAACGCGGGCTGTACCGGCGGCGCGGATCCGCTTGTGGCCGGACCTGCGCAGCCCGCTGCGAGTAGCACGAGCGCGAACGTTCCGATGATTGCGATTCGAGTGTTATGTAGCTTCGTCATGGCGGACCGGGGTTCGGCGCTCTCGTTCCGAATCCGCCACCTTGGAGCACCACCGGCCGACGAACCGCTCGGGTGCTGCAGACTCTAAATGAGAAATCCACTTCGATCGCTTCCGAATTTCTGGCATTTTGCGACCCAAGTGGATTTCCGGAATCGGTTAAAAAAGTTGGTGGAGCTGTCGGGGTGCTGCCCCCCGAGTCCAAGCAGCCTGACCGGCGCGTTCTCCAGGCTCAGCCTCGAATTTTTCTTGGTCGAACGGACGCCCCGAGACGCGGCTTACCGTTCGCTGCAGATCCTTGATCTCGCACGTGCGCCGAATCACACGCCAGTGCCAGCCCGAGTTGATGACCGGAGGGCGGAGCGGTTCGGGCCGACTCTCCGCGTCCGGTGGCTAACCTAGATTAGGCAGCCAGTGCGTATTCGTGATTGGCAGATATTGCCGTTTGCGATCGTTTTAGGAGTGCTCGCAACTCCGCCTGCTGACGCCGACCACGGACTGTCTTGTCGAACCTATTTCAGCCCCGCGTCGGACAAACATTATAACACCCCGAAGCAAGTGGGGAGTTGCGGCGCCGGACTGCGTGCGTCCGGCGCCTTGTGTTTCGAAGTGGTTACGCCCGCGACGCCTCTTGGCTAGCACCCATTGCGACGAGCACCGAGACGACCGTCATGATGAGCGCGCCGTACAAGTCGGCGAGCCAGGGATTGACGCCGCTCGACGGATCGTAGAAGTGGATGAGCCGCACGGTGATCACGAACAGCAGGTAGTTGATCACGAGGGCAAATAGGCCGTGCGTGATCCAGGTGAGAGGCAGTGAGATCAACCGAAGAATCGGACCGATAAGCATGTTGACCACGCCAAAAACAATCGCCGCGATGATGGCATTCCATACGCTAACGTTGTGGTAGAAGCCGGGGACGAATTTCCCGATGCAGTAGAAGACGAGGGCATTGATGAGAAACCGTAGCAACCAGTTCACTATCTGTAGCCTCCTTCCAGCTCTTGCTTAATCTTTGCGGCCAACGCGGGCGTCATCCCTTTGACGGCCGCAATTTCGGAGAGGCCGGCGCGGCGAATACCGGCCGGGGAGCCGAAGGCCGAGAGAAGGCGCTTGCGGCGAACGGGGCCGACGCCCGCGAGCGCGTCGAGGGCCGAGCGCGTCATCGATTTGTCCCGCCGCTGGCGATGGTACGTCACGGCGAATCGGTGGGCTTCATCGCGGATTCGCGCAACCAGGTGCAGGGCCGGAGAGTTGGCGGGCAAGACGATTGGGTCGGGCTGATTCGGCAAATAGAGCCACTCGTGCTCCTTGGCCAGGCCAGCCACGGCGAGGCCCGTCATGTCCAGCTCCTCGAGCACCTCGACGACGGCGCTGAGCTGGCCCTTCCCCCCGTCGATCAGTAGCAGGTCAGGCTTCTTGTTGAACTTTTCTTTCTTCGCCAGCTCCCGCTCGAGCGGCGTTTCCGTTCGATCGGTCTCGCGGCGCAGATAGCGGAGCCGGCGCCGCAGCGTCTCCTGCATCATCGCAAAGTCGTTGGGTCCGCGATCGTATTGAATCTTGAACTTTCGGTACTCGCTCTTCTTTGCGCGACCCTCGACGAATACGACCATCGACGCCGTCGGATTGGTACCCTGAATGTTCGAGACGTCATAGCATTCGATGCGATGCGGCGGCTCGGGGAGCTCGAGCGCGTCGGCGAGATCGGTGAGCGCGCGCGCCTGAGCCGTCTCCTGCACTTCTTGATGCGCCAAGAACGCCTTCAGGTTTTGCTCCGCGTTCTTCCGCACGAGCCGCAGATACTCGGCGCGGGCACCGCGCTGCGGCTGCAGGATACGAACGCGCTGGCCCTTCACGTCAGAAAGCCACGCTTCGATCGTCGCGCGCTCGTCCGGAAGCGCCGAGACGAGCAGCTCCTTCGGTACGGCCGCGGCCTGCGCTCTCGCCCGGCGCTTCTCCGGCACCGGCGCCTGGTTGTCGCGGGCGACGCGCGCGAGCGAGACGGTGTTGTCTTCCGGCGCACCCGCCGTGCGCGCCGTATAGAATTGCTTGAGAAACTCGCTCGTCAGCTCCTCGTCGGATTGTTCGTAGACGCCCTCCAGAATGAAGTACTCCTGGCCGATCAGCTTGCCGCCGCGCACGAGGAAGACTTGCATGCAGGCCTGCCCCTGCGCGCGAGCGATCGCGACGAGATCCATGTCGAGCCGCGACTTCCATACGACCTTCTGATTCTCGGTGACCCGGCGCACCTGAACGATGCGATCGCGAATGCGCGCGGCCGCCTCGAAGTTCAAGTGCCCGGCCGATTCAGCCATCTCTCGCTGCAGCCGCGCCAGCAGCGAGTCTTGCTTGCCTTCGAGGAACAGCACGACCTCGTCGATCGTCCGATCGTAATCTTCTTCCGTTTGATATCCGACGCACGGCGCCAGGCAGCGCTTGATGTGATACTGCAGGCAGGGACGCATGCGGCGCCCGTCGATCGGCTCGCGGCACGTGCGCAGCGGAAAGACCAGTCGCACCAAATCGATCAGCTCGCGCAGCCCGTGTGCGTTCGTATACGGTCCGAAGTAGCGCGCCCCGTCGTTGCGGACCATCCGCGTAAACACGACCCTCGGAAACGGCTCGTTGGTGACCTTGAGATAAGGATAGCGTTTGTCGTCGCGCAGCCGGACGTTAAACGGGGGCTGATGGCGCTTGATGAGGTTGGCCTCGAGTATCAGCGCCTCGACCTCGTTGGTCACGACGATCGTTCGCACATCGGCGACCTTCTCCACCATGGCGGTCGTGCGCGGATGGTGCACGGCACCCTCTTGAAAATACGAGCGCACGCGACTGCGCAGCGAAATCGCCTTGCCGATGTAGAGAATCTCGCCGTCGCGTCCGATCATCAGATACACGCCCGGTGCATCCGGGATCTGGGCCAGCGTTTCTAGTGCCGTCACCCCGCGCCGACGGGGCGCCGCGCGCGGACGACCGCGATGACGACGACCACCGCGAGGATGGCGACGCCCAGCACGACGTAGGCACCGCGATGCAGCAACGGCAGCACATCGCCAAGATGCGCGCCCAGCGCGTTTCCGAGCAGGATTAGAAGGCTGCAGAAAATCAGTGAGCCGAGGAACGTCCACAGATAAAACAGCCCGACGTTCATCTCGGCGATGCCCGCCGGAATCGCGGCGATGCCGCGCAAGACGGGCAAGAACCGGCAGACGAAGATCGCGAAGGTGCCCCATCGCTCGAAAAAGCGATGGACGATCTGCAGGCGCTCGTGGGTGATATGCACGTACCGACCGTAGCGTTCGATCAGCGGCACGCCGCCGTAGCGCCCGACGGCATAGCCGATCGAGCCCCCCGTCAACTCTCCGACCAGTGCCACCAGAATCGTCAGCCACAGGCTGCTCAAGTGGCCGGTCGCCACCAAAGCTCCGGCGGCGGGCAGGAGCAGTTCGGTGCCTATCGGTGCGCCGAGATTACCGAGCGCGAGACCCACGAACAAACCTAAATATCCGTAGTGGTCGACGAGCGCTACGACCGCCTGCTGCAGATGCTCCACCAACGTCGTTACTCCACCGTAGAGGCGGTGTTTCGCGGCGCCGCGCGCCGCAAAATCTCCGCGGCGGAACTCCCGCCCTCCGAGCGCAGGGCCTCGAAGAGATCGATCGGGCCGACCTCGCGGTCCGCGGCGCGTTCCTCCGCGAGCGCGATGATTCGCCGAACGCGCGGCGTGATCAAGATGCCTTCCCAGAGCCGCTCCTCGCCCGTACCGAGCGCTCGGCGTACTTCCGAGTGCACTTCCGGCACGTCGATCCCGGCCTCATCGAGGGCGCGCAGCGTCGCCGCGTCGCGCTCTTCGAGCAAGGCGACGAGCAAGTGTTCTGCACCGACGTAGTAATGGCTATGGTTGCGGCACTCTTGCTCAGCTAGACGTAGCACGCGCCGCGCCGCTAGGTTGAATTTCGCGAACAATCGGTCTCCCGGGCCCCGGAGGGAGGAGAGAATTTCGGGGCGACACGATTTGAACGTGCGACCTCTTCGTCCCGAACGAAGCGCTCTACCAAGCTGAGCCACGCCCCGAGGAACTCCCGAAGTTTCGCAGAGCCGCGCCACCTTCCTTTGCCCCCCGCGGCAAGGGGGCACCGCAACCAGGGTAAATCTGAGAAGACTCTGAAGCTCACAACGAACTCATGAGACACCTCATCGTCGGGTGCGGACGCGTCGGCTCTGCACTCGCGAAGCTGCTGGACGCCGACGGGCACGAAGTCATCGTCGTAGACGAGAATCCGGCCGCATTCAAGCGGCTAGGCCCGAAGTTCAAGGGACACGAGGTCGTGGGCACCGGCATCGACTACGATGTTCTGAAGCGGGCCGGCGCCGCAACCGCCGACGGCTTTATCGCCGTTACCAACGGCGACAACCGGAACATCATGGCCGCGTTGATCGCGAAGCGGATGTTCAAGATCAAACGCATCGTGGCGCGCATCTACGATCCGCCCCGCGGCCAGATGTATCGCGAACTCGGCGTGGAGACCGTCTGCCCCACGACGGTAGGTGCGAAACTGATCCGCGACGTTCTGATCGAGGCGCCGTGGGAGATGCAGACCTTCGACCTCGGCAAGCTCACGTCGGTATCGGTCGTCGTCACGGCGGCGGACGCCGGCAAACGCATCGGCGAGATCGAGGAAGCCGGGAAGATCCGCATCGCCGCGGTCAGGCGCGGAGACCGCGACGTGATGATCGCAACGGAGGAGCTCGTGCTCGCGGAGGGCGACGAGCTCAGCGCCGTCGTCGCACCCGAGGCCATCTCTGGAGTCGCCAAGCGATTCCGCGCAACGGCTGAGCGGTCCAAGGTCACGGCGTAGCAGATGTTCATTCTGATCGTCGGCGGCGGCAAGGTCGGGTCGTATCTGAGCCGGGCGCTCCTCAATCAAGGTCACGAGGTCGTCGTCATCGAGAAGGACGAGCGCAAGGCCAAGATGCTAGAGCGCCTGATCGATCGGCACGTCAGCGTCGTGGGCGACGGCTGCGATCCGCTCGTGCTGGACGCCGCCGGCGTCGCGCGCGCCGATGTGGTCGTCGCGGACACAGGCGACGACGAGGACAACCTCGTCGTGGTGCTGCTCTCCAAAAGAAAATCGAAGGCCCGCTGCATCGCCCGTGTCAACAACCCCGCCAATAAGCTGATCTTCAACTCGCTGGACGCCGAAGACCCGGTCATCGTCATCTCATCGACGGAGCTGATCCTGGACGTGCTCAACGAGCACGTCAACGCCTCGAAGTATCGCTCGATGCTCGAAACGATGCACCTGTTCGGCAAAGGCGACATGCAGCTGGTCAAGGTCGCGATTCCGGAGCGCTCGCCGGTCGATGGTAAACGCCTCGCCGAGATCGATTTCCCGCACAACTCCGTGGTCGTCGCAGTCGACAGGCCGAACAGCGATCTCGAGATCCCCACGGGCGACACGACGCTGCGCTCGGGCGATGCCATGATCGTGATCGTCAAGAACGGCGCGGCGGAACGGATCCGGACGATTCTCGGCGCTTAGGGTCCCTAGATATAGCCCTTTCGCAGCGCGACGACCGCGGCCTGAGTGCGATCCGACGCCGACAGCTTCTCGAGGATGTCGCGAATGTGCCCCTTCACGGTTCCTAACCCGATGTGCAGCGATTCGGCGATCTCAGAATTCGCGCGCCCGTCCGAGATGAGACGAAGAATCTCGGTCTCGCGTTGCGTCAGCGGCGAAGGGCGCGCGTCGTTCGACCTCGTCGCCGAGAAGCGCCCTAGCACGACGTGTGCGATCATTGGGTCGAAGTATGCACCGCCTTCGCTCGCGATGCGGACGGCGTCGACGATCCTCTCGGGATCGGAGGTCTTTAGACAGTAGGCGTCGGCGCCGGCCGCAAGCGCGGCCAGCACTTCGTCCTCGAGGTCGATCATCGTCACGATGACGACGTGCGTCGACGGCAGCTCGGCCCGAACCTTCTGCGTGAGCGCCACGCCGTCCATTGCGGGAAGGCCGATGTCGATAACGGCGACGTCCGGGCGCTCTAGCGCAATCGCTTCCCAGCCGGCGCGCCCATCCGCCGCTTCACCGACGACGTCGAACGAGGCTTGTAGCGCGGTGCGCAGGCCGGCGCGCGTCAACGCGTGATCCTCCACGATGACAACCCGCGTGCGGGCGGCTCGTTCCACGTCAGCCTGCCGTCGCGGGCAGCGTCATCGTAAAGGTGCTCCCCTGCGGTTCTCGCGGCGCATACGCAATGCTTCCACCGTGTTTTTCGATAATCCGCCGGACGATGTACAGCCCGAGGCCCGTTCCCCCACGGAAATTGCCGCCGCCGAAGCGCTCGAAGAGGTTCGCGCGGCGCTCCGGCGCCACGCCGTAGCCGTCATCCTCCACGGCAATGGCCAATCCCCCTTGGTCGGCGGCGCAGCGCACGACTACGTGACCGCCCCGCGGGGTCGCGTCCAGCGCGTTTGCGACGAGGTTGATGACCGCACGCCGGATCTCGTGTGGATCGCCTAGCGTCACCAGCGAGTGCGGGCGGACTTCGGCGCGAAGGTCGACGCCCTTGATCTCGCTCACGGGTTGAAACTCTTCGACCACTCCCGTCACCAGATCCGCGCACGGTACCGGCTCGCGCACCGTCGAGGACTCGCCGGCCTCGTAGCGCGCCACCAGCAGCAGCGTCTCGACTATTCGGCGTTCGTCGTCGTTGGCCGCCAGTGCCGTGCCCAGAATGCCACGGTAGCGCTCCGGAAGCTCGCCGTACGCGCCCGATAGCGCCTGGTTCATCGTCACGTGCGCTGCCGCAAGCGGCGTCCGCAGGTCGTGCGCCAGAGCGTAGACGATATCGCGGATCACGTCGCTGCGGTCGGCCAGCTCATCCTTCTGCCGAGCGATCTCGTCGTTGCGGTCGCCGAGCTGGGTGAAGAGGCGGGCCTGCTCGAGCGCGATCGCAGCCTGCTCCGCGAAGCTCGTGAGCGTGACGCGCGCATCGGGAACGAAGGCTTTCCCGGCGCCAACGGAAGCGATGAGGATGTATTCGACTCCTCCGCTCGTCGCGATCGAGGTCACGAGGGCCTCGCTGGCGCCGAGCGCCTCGAGGTTGAGGCGTCCGAGCACGTCGTTTCGGGTGACCGCAAAGACGTCGGGCGTCTCTCCGGCACGCGCAACCAACGACGCCATCTCCGTGGAGAGCGCCCGCCGCTCGATCGAGACATCGGAGTCGCCGGCGCCGTATGAGAGAACCAGCGCGAGACCGAACGCGGATTCGCGCACGATCAGCGTCGCTTTCGACGCGCCGAGTAGCTCAACCGACTCGCGCAGGATCGCGCGCTGCACCAGCTCCACGTTCAGCGTTTCGCGCACTCTGCCGGTCGCGCCGCGCAGCGCCTTCTCGATCTCGATCTGGCGCATTCTCCCCGCCGAGGCGCCGGCTTCCCCCGCATACTCCTGCGTGCGGATGCTCAGGTAACCGACCAGCACGAACGACGCCGCCAAGAGAAAGCGATCGCCGATTGCGATCGTGTCCCAATGATTCCTTGCCTGAATTCCGTTGACGTAACCCGCGATTGCGTTTGCGACTTCCGCGACTACGACGAGGTTGGTCGTCAACCGCCGGTTCAGCGCGAGGCTGCTCAGCGCAATAGGACCGTTAAACAGGATAGAGGCGATGAAGAGCTGCGGCGTAAGCAAGTCGAGGATCCACGCGACGATGAGCAATCCGTAGCAGAGCAGGGCCACGCCACCGCGTTTCGGGCCGAGCCGCGGGGGCGCCTTGCCTGAAGCGGAGAAGGCTGTTGCGATGGACCGCGCAACGAAAGCGGAGGAACTGCTGCGCGAGCTCGGTGGACGCGCGCGACTCGTCGTGTACGTCGCCAGCGCTCCGGGCGCGGGCAAGACTCGCCGGCTTTTAGAGGACGCACGTCGCCTGACGGCCGACGGCAAACGCGTCGTGATCGGCTGGATCGAGACGAAAGGACGCCCCGACCTCGAGCTCGCCGCGGCGGGCCTGCCGCGCGTGCCTCCGCGCCACGTCACGATCGGCGCGCGCGTCTTCGAGGACTTCGACTACGAGGCTGCCGTGCGCGAGCGGCCCGACGTCGTCATCCTCGACGAGCTCGCTCACGACAACCTCGGCGATGCGCCGCACGCGAAGCGCTGGCAAGATGCCCTGGCGCTCAAGCAACAGGGAATCGGAGTGATCGGCGCCTTGAACGTCCAGCACGTCGAAACGGTCGCGCCGACGGCGGAGGCATTGCTCGGCTATCCGGTGCGCGAGATCGTTCCGCTATCGTTCTTGCAGGCAGCAGACGAGGTGGTCGCGCTCGACATATCGCCACGCCTCCTGCAGAGCCGCGTTCGGGCGGGCAAGATCGTCAACGAGCAAGACATCGATCGCGCCCTCAACGGAGCGTTCAAAGAGCAGACGCTCTACATGCTCCGCGAGCTGCTCCTGCGCACCGTCGATAGCCTCACGCTTCCCGTCGTCAGAGCGGGACGAACGTCGATGGCGGCGGCGTTCGTGTATCCCAGCGTCGACTTGGTGCCGTATCTTCGGCGCTCGGCGGCGGTTGCGAGCGCCCTCGATCTCGGTCTCGAGGTCGTGCCGTGTCCGGGGGTGGATCCGGGCACCGTCGAGCGCACGGCGCGCGAGCTCGGGGGCGAGGTGCTGCACGATACGTTCGACGCGGCGGGCGTCCCTGAAGACACGTTGCGCGCGTCGCTCGTCGCGGTACCCAACGGAAAGGTCGCTGCGAAGCTATCCAACACGCCGCTCCCGTACGACCTGTTCATCGTCGGCGAGCGTCAGACGTATCTCGGCGAAAACCCAGCCCGTTCGCCCTATTCGCAGACCGCCGGCGACAGGCTGCGCGTGGGCTACGGCAAGCTCACCGTGTACATCGGCGCCGCGGCAGGCGCCGGCAAGACCTACGCGATGCTGGACCGCGCCCACCAGCTCAAGGCGGAGGGCGTCGACGTAGTGGTCGGATTCGTCGAGACGCACGGGCGGAAAGAAACGGCCGCGCTGCTCGAAGGGCTCGAGATCATTCCGCCCAAAATCGTCACGCTCAACGGGATCACGTACAAAGAGTTCGACCGCGACGCGCTCATCGCGCGCAAGCCTCAGGTGGCCCTGATCGACGAGCTCGCGCACACCAACGCTCCGGGCTCGATCGCCCCGAAGCGCTTCCACGACGTGCTCGCCGTCCTTCGCGCCGGAATCGACGTGCTCACGACGCTGAACGTCCAGCACCTGGAGGGTTTGGGCGACACAATTCTGCGACTCACCGGCACGATCGTACGGGAGACGCTGCCGGACGGCATCCTGGCGCTGGCGGACGATGTTGTGCTCATCGACGTCACGCCCGAGACGCTGCGGCAGCGGCTGCGCGAGGGCAAGATCTACCCCCTCGACCGCACGGAGACGGCGCTCGCGAACTTCTTTCGGATCGAAAATCTCCACGCGCTGCGCGAGCTCGCGTTACGCGAGGCGCTGCGCGCGCGCCATCGCGAACGCATCGTGTCGCCGTTCGAGCGCCTTTTGCTTGCGATCGGATCACGGGACGTCGACCTTCCGATGATCCGGCGAGCCGGACGAATCGCGGCTCGGCTGGCGATCGACTTCGCGATCGCGCACGTCGTCGACCGTCGAGCGCACGTCGACCCAGCGGTGGTCGGTGCGTTGCGCGCGGAAGCCCGCAAAACGAACATCGAATGGATCGAGGAGGTCGCGGATGACGTGCCGCGCCGCCTGCTACAGATCGCGCGCGCTCGCCCCGAGACTACGATCGCGCTAGCGGGGCCGCAGCGCCCACCGCGCTGGTTAGCGCGCCCCTCGTTTCCTCGGCGACTGCTCAACGCCGGCGCGCGCGAGCTGCTCATACTGCTGCCTCCCGCCGAGCCCATTGCCGCGGCCTTGCCCGAGGAGTAGCTACTGCGGCTTGAGGCCGTCGAGTGCGAGGTTGAGCTCGAGCACGTTCACGCGCGGCTCGCCCAAGAACCCGAATGTCCGGCCTTGCACGTGTTTCGCGATCAGCGCGTCGACGTCCGAAACGCTCATATGGCGCGCCTTCGCTACGCGCGGCGACTCCCAGTACGCCGATTGCGGGCTGATGTCGGGATCGATCCCGCTGCCGCTCGAGGTGACGAGGTCCATCGGCGGTGGCCCAACGGCATCGGGATTCTCCTTCTCCAAATCGGCGATCGTCTTGCGCGTCGAATCCTTGAGCTTCTTCGACGTCGGTCCGTAGTTGGTGCCGCCGGTTGCCGTCGGGTCGTAGCCCTTGCCGGCGGCCGAGGGCCGCCCCTGAAAATACTGCGGTTTCGTCCAGAGCTGACCGATGATTGCGGAGCCGACGACCTTTCCGTTCACCGTAATCAGCGAGCCGTTGGCCTGCCGCGGGAAAAGCGCCTGCGCGAGGCCCGTCATGACCAGCGGGTAAATCAATCCCAGCAACACGATCGAGAAGATCGTGACGCGCAGCGCGGTGCCGAGATGCCTAATCATGAGACTTCATCCTACGTAAGGTGGAGCGCCGCGAGGATCATGTCGATCAGCTTGATGCCGATGAATGGGACGATGATGCCGCCGACGCCGTAAAGCATAACGTTTTCGAACAGAACGCGATTCGCGCCCTTCGGCTCGTACCGGACGCCGCGCAAGGCAAGCGGAATGAGCGCGACGATGATGAGCGCATTGAAGATGACCGCCGACAGTATCGCGCTCTGGGACGTCGTCAGGCGCATGATGTTGAGTGCAGCCATGGCGGGGTATGCGGTTGCGAACATCGCGGGGAGGATCGCGAAGTACTTCGCGACGTCGTTCGCGATCGAGAACGTCGTGAGCGAGCCGCGAGTCATGAGCAGCTGCTTGCCGATCTCGACGATCTCGATGAGCTTCGTCGGGTCGGAGTCGAGGTCGACCATGTTGGCGGCCTCCTTGGCGGCCTGCGTGCCCGAATTCATCGCGACGCCCACGTCCGATTGCGCCAGGGCGGGCGCGTCGTTCGTGCCGTCGCCCGTCATAGCCACGAGCCTGCCGGAGCCCTGTTCGCGCTTGATCAGGTCCATCTTCGCCTCGGGCGTGGCCTCGGCGAGGAAGTCGTCGACGCCGGCCTCCTTCGCGATCGTCGCGGCGGTCAGCGGGTTGTCGCCGGTGATCATCACGGTCCGAATCCCCATCGCGCGCAGCCGATTGAAGCGCTCCGTCATGTTCGGCTTGAGGATGTCCTTGAGATAGATCACGCCGATCACGAGGGTGTTGCGGGCCAACAATAATGGCGTGCCGCCGCTGCGCGCGATGCGCTCGATGACGGGGGCGAGCTCGGTCGACGGATTGCCGCCGCCGTCTCGCACCCACGTGAGAATCGAGTCCGGCGCGCCCTTGCGAATCTTTGTGCCGTCGGCGAGATCGAGCCCGCTCATCCGCGTGTACGCGCTGAACGGCACGAAGACCGAGCCCGCGGGAGCCTCGCCGTTACGCGCTCCGACCTGCTGCGCGAGGGCCACGATCGAGCGCCCTTCAGGCGTTTCGTCGGCGAGTGAAGAGAGATAGGCGATGCGGGCGGCATCCTTCGCATCGATTCCGTCCGACGTGATGATCTCGACGGCTTGGCGGTTTCCGAGCGTGATCGTTCCGGTCTTGTCGAGCAGCAGAGTGTCCACGTCGCCCGCGGCCTCGACGGCGCGGCCGCTCATCGCCAAGACGTTGCGCTGCATCACGCGATCCATGCCGGCGATGCCGATCGCGGAGAGCAGGCCTCCGATCGTGGTCGGGATCAAGCAGACCAGCAGCGCGATGAGGATGGTCACGCTCTGATGCGTGCCGGCGTACAGCGAATACGGCGCCAGCGTGGCGACCGCGATCAGGAAGATGATCGTGAGTCCGGCGAGCAATATCGACAGAGCGATCTCGTTGGGCGTCTTCTGCCGCTGCGCGCCTTCGACCAGGCGAATCATGCGATCGAGGAAGCTCTCACCCGGATTCGCGGTCACGCGCACGGTGATGCGGTCGGAGAGCACGCGGGTGCCGCCCGTCACCGAGCTGCGATCCCCGCCGGACTCGCGAACGACTGGCGCCGACTCGCCGGTAATCGCCGACTCGTCGATCGTCGCGGCGCCCTCGATCACGTCGCCGTCCGCGGGGACGACCTCCCCGGCCTCAACGACGTAGCGGTCGCCCTTGCGCAGGCTCGTGCTCGTGACGCGCTCCTCCGTTCCGTCGTCATGGAGCAATCGCGCATACGTGTCGGATTTCGTCCGCCGCAGCGTCTCGGCTTGCGCCTTGCCGCGGCCCTCGGCCACCGCCTCGGCGAAGTTGGCGAAGATCACAGTAAACCACAGCCATGCCGCGATGGCGAAATCGAAACCGGGCGAGCCGATGTGTCGAACGATGTCGCGCACGAAGAAGATCGTCGTCACCGCGGCGCCCACTTCGACGACGAACATGACGGGATTGCGCGCCTGCCAGCGAGGATCCAGCTTCTTGAAAGAGTCCCACAGCGCGCGCGTGAGAATCCCGCGGTCGAAGAGCGAGCGCGCTTTGGGACGCCGCTCCAAGCGCCTCTGACTGAGCATTAGAATGTCTTTCCTTGGAGCATGAGCAGGTGTTCCACGATCGGCCCCAGCGAGTCGGCCGGCAAGAACGTGAGCGCGCCGACGATCACGATGACGCCGATGAGCAGCGCCACGAAGATCCCCGAGTGCGTCGTGAACGTGCCGGCGCTTTCGGGAATCGCCTTCTTCCCGGCCAGCGCGCCCGCGAGCGCCAGCGCCGGAACCGCGACCGCGAAGCGGCCGAACATCATGTTCACGCCGGTCAGGAGGTTGTAGAACAAGTTCGGGCCGAGGCCCGCGAAGGCCGAGCCGTTGTTCGCGTTGGTCGACGTGAACGCGTACAGGATCTCGGAGAAGCCGTGCGGACCCCCGTTATTGAGCGTCGCGATGCCTGCCGGCAGCACCGCGGCCACGGCGGTCGGCACGAGGCAGAGTACCGGCGTGACCAGCGCGGCGAGGATCGCGAACTGCACCTCGCGCCGCTCGATCTTCTTACCGAGATACTCCGGCGTACGGCCGACCATCAGGCCGGCGATAAAGACGGTCAGGACGACGAACACGATCATGCCGTAGAGGCCGCTGCCGACGCCGCCGAAGACGATCTCTCCGAGTTGCATGTCGACCAACGGGATCAGGCCGCCGAGCGCGGTGAACGAGTCGTGCATCGAGTTGACCGCCCCGCACGAAGTGTCCGTCGTGACCGTCGCGAAGAGCGCCGAGGCCGAGACGCCGAAGCGGCATTCCTTCCCTTCCATGTTGCCGCCGGCCACGCCGAGCTGATGGACGATCGGGTTGCCGGCTGCCTCGGCCCAGTATGCAACGGTGAAACCCACGAAAAACAGGATGGCCATGGCGGTGAAGATCGCCCAGCCCTGCCGAGTGTCTTTCACCATCTTGCCGTACATGTACGTCAGGCCGGCTCCCAGCGAGAAGATCAGAAGCAGCTCGACGAGGTTGGTCAACGGGTTCGGGTTCTCGTTCGGCGATGCCGAGTTGGCGTTGACGAAGCCGCCGCCATTGGTGCCCAGCTCCTTGATCACCTCTTGCGACGCCATCGGGCCGCCCGTAATCGATTGGGCGACGCCTTCAATCGACTTCACGCCCTGATAGGCATGAAAGTTTTGCGGCATCCCCTGCGACACGAGGAACAGCCCGACGACGATCGAGATCGGCAGCAGCACATAGAGCGAGCAGCGCGTGAGATCGACCCAAAAGTTTCCGAGCGTTTTGACGTTCGTGCGCACGAGGCCTCGCACGACCGCGACGGCGATGGCAATGCCGACCGCCGCGGAGACGAAGTTGTGCCACGCCAGGCCTGCCATTTGCGAGAGATAACTCATCGCCGTCTCGCCGGAATAGAACTGCCAGTTCGTGTTCGTCGTGAAGCTGACCGCCGTGTTCCACGCCAGGTCCGGTGTCATGTTGTCGACGTGGGCAGGGTTGAACGGCAGCCACTTCTGCGTCCTCAGCAAAACGTACAGATAGGCGAGGCCGATCAAGGAAAAGGCCAGCATGGAGAGCGCATAGGCGTACCAGGTCATCTCCTCGTCTTCGCGCACGCCGCAAATCCGATAGATCAGCCCCTCTACGGGGAGGAGCACGGGGCTCAACCACGTGCGCTCGCCCTGAAAGACGCGCGCCATGTAGGAACCCAGCGGCTTGGTGAGCGCGAGGATGATCAGGAAAAAAATGATGGCCTGCAGCCATCCGATCGCGGTCATCGTCAGAACTTCTCGGGTCGCAGCATCGCAAAGATGAGATAGGCCAGGCCGGCGACGGTCAGAATCAGGCCCAACACGTCATCGAAGCCCATCGCTACACCTTCTCGCAGCCGAGCACGTACAGGTCCAGGACGACGAAACACACGATCGTAAGCACGACGACACCGAGCTCTACTAGCACGGACTCAGCATAGCCCACGGGGGGCGCGCGTGCTATCCGCCGGTCGGATGATCCGAAAGGACGTCCGGTCGGATAATCCGACTGACGGCTGCTCGGACTTGGCGCTTCGCCCTATAATTGCCAAGTTATGCTTCGTACAACGTTCCTCGGAGCCACCGGGTTTGCGTGCGGGATTGCCGCGGTGACGGGGCTCGCGTTCGGTCAGGCTACGGCGGCCCCGTCGAGCTCACCGTCGCCGGCGGTCTCCGCATCTCCGACGCCGAGCGCTCCAAGCGATCCCTGCGGCTCGATTCTGTCGATCGTGAACCGTCCCACGGTCTCGACCGGAGTATGCACTGTGCGCACCGGACATTTCGATCTCGAGAACGGCTACACCAATACTACGACCAGCGGATCCGGCGGCGGCAGCAGCGCAAACTATCCTCAATCGTTGCTGCGCATTGGGACCGCCGACCCGCACCTCGATTTCGAGTTCGGTCTCCCGAGTCGCGAGACGTCGTCTGTCGGCCAACCCACGCTAACCGGTACCAGCGACGTGAGCCTCGCCACCAAGTATGAGCTCGGCTACAGTTCGAACGCCGACTGGGGCGTGTACGGGGCGATCACGTATCCTACGGGGAGCAAGGCGTTCACCGCTGGGAACGCGCAGTTCACCGGTGATTTCGATTGGGGCTACACCATCAATCCGGAATTCAGCCTGGCTGGAACGCTGAGCTTCAACGCGTTGAGTGGTGCTAATGCGGCGGGCGCGGCTCAGTCCTACTTCGCATTCGTTCCGAGCCTGGAGCTGAGCGCTGCGCTTCCGGGCGGCCCGTCGCAGGTCTCGGCCGAGTACGCGTATTTCTCCGCCGCGGGCCCCGGGTTGCCCGCCAAGAGTCTCGTCGACTTCGTCTACCAGCGCGATTTCGGCAATCACATCCAACTCGACGTGGAGTACGGCTTCTCGCCGACGGTCATCAACGGGCAGAAGCAGCATTACATCGGAGCGGGTCTGTCCTTCATGAATTAGCGGAAAACCGCGTGCCTTTGGCTAAGGGCGGCGGCGGCGCCCCCTAAATTGCTAGCCGGAGGAAACTGGATGAACGCTACGTCGATTCCCGTCAATATCGGCAATACCGGGTTCATGTTGCTCTGCGCGAGTCTCGTCATGCTGATGACGCCGGGACTCGCCTTTTTTTACGGCGGCCTCGTGCAGCGCAAAAACGTCCTCACCATCATGATGCAGAGCTACATGTCGCTGGGCTGGACGACGGTCTTGTGGTTCGCCTTTGGGTATTCGGAAAGTTTCGGACCCGATTGGCATGGCATCATCGGAAATCCGGCTACATACGCACTCTTGCGAGGCGTGACACTCCACACGATGTTCACCGGGAACGACGCCGGAATTCCTTTGGTCGTGCACATCGCCTATCAGATGATGTTCGCGATCATTACGCCCGCTCTCATCACCGGCGCATTTGCCAACCGCGTGACGTTCAAGGCCTACTTCTTGTTTCTCACGGCCTGGCTGATCTTCGTCTACTTCCCGTTCGTACACATGCTCTGGAGCCCGAACGGGATTTTGGCGAAGTGGGGCTGCCTCGATTTTGCCGGCGGCATCGTCGTGCACGCGTCGGCAGGCTTCGCCGCGTTGGCGTCGGTTCTGTACGTGGGCCGGCGCCATGTCATCGACAACAAGCCGCACAACGTGCCGCTCATCGCGCTCGGAACCGGCTTGCTTTGGTTCGGCTGGTACGGATTCAACGCCGGATCGGAGCTGCGGGTCGACTCCGTTACGGCCTCGGCGTTTCTCAATACGGACATCGCGGCTTCATTCGCCGCGATTGCGTGGCTATTGGTCGAGTGGGCTCGCGGTCGCCAACCTAAATTCGTCGGTTTGCTAACGGGCGCGGTTGCCGGACTCGCGACCATAACGCCCGCTGCGGGTTACGTTTCACCGACGACCGCCGTCATTATCGGCATTGCCGCAGGCGTCATCTGTTATTTTGCCGTCACGCTCAAGAACCAGTTAGGCTGGGACGACGCCCTGGACGTTTGGGGCGTCCATGGAGTCGGCGGATTCTTAGGTATCGTTCTGCTCGGCGTCTTTGCATCGACGCTTTGGAATCCCAACGGCGCAGACGGCTTGCTCCGCGGCAATCCGGCGTTCCTGGGCAAGCAGTTCGTTGCGGCGCTGGTCTGCAGCGCTTGGGCGTTCAGCTTCACCTACGCGATGCTGTGGCTCATCAACCTGGTCACGCGAGTGAAGGTGGACGAGACGGCCGAGCAGCTAGGCCTCGACGTCCATCTCCACGGCGAGGAGGCTTACCCGCTCGGAATCTGATCGGTTCTTCGTCGCGCTAATGATCGCGCATCTCCTGACGTACTAGCACGACGTACGACGGGCACGAGCGCAAAGCTGCTTATCGCCAGCGTCGCCAGCGAAACGGCGAACGCGGCGTCGACGATCGCCCCGCGATACGGAACTTCCGGCGGCAAGGCCAGCGCGAGTGCCAGGCACAGGCCCCCGCGCATCCCCGCGGCGCGCACGACGTCGATCCACTCGCGCGGATAGGGCCCGAGCAGCAACAGACCGCCGACCATGCCGCGAGCGACGGCGATCGCTACGATGCACGCCACGACGAAGACGGGCTCCTGCGCAACGCGCCCGATCTGCAGCGCGGCGCCTACCATGAAGAAGACCAGGACGTTGGCGAGCAGTGCACCCACGTCCCAGAAACGATCGACGTCGTCCGCGATGCTCAGCGTGATCCAGGAACGCTCGTAGAATCGCAGCGCGATCCCGCAGGCGATGGTCGCGAATATGCCCGACAGCTGAAGGAAGTCGGCGGCAAAGTAGGCGCCATACGCGCAGACGACCGTCGCCGCGATCTGGACTCGCACGTCCCGGCTTCCTCGCAGGATTCGCGCCGCCAGGAACGCCAAGGCGACGCCGAACGCTGCTCCGCCTGCGGCTCCGCCCAGCGTCTCGGCGGCCACGATCGCGACCGCGCCCGCGCCTGCCGGTCCCAGCGCCATCGCGGCGAGCACGCAGCGATAGAGCGCCACCGCGACCGCGTCGTTGAAGAGCGCCTCGCATTCGACGATCGTAGCCAGCGTCTTGGGAACATTGAGCCGCCGGAACACCGCGACAACGGCGATCGGATCCGTCGCGGACAGGATCGCGCCGGCCAGCAGCGCGGGGTCGAACGGGACGCGCACGATCGCCAGCGCGCCCGCGACGAGCAGCGCCGTCAGCAGCACGCCCGGTCCGGCCAGCGTCGCGATCGCGATCCACTGCCGCCGGATCGCCCGATAGTTGAGGTTCCAGGCCGCCTCGAAGAGCAGCGCCGGCAGAAACACGTACAGCGTTGCATGGCCGAACGCATATGCGAAGCGCCCCGGCTGTATGAAGCCGTACCCGATGCCGAGGGCCACGATCACGAGGATCTGCCGCAGCTTCACCGTGCCAACTCCCTAGTGAGTGTGCGTGAAGTTCCCCACGCCGGTCAGCGCACGCATCGCTTCGATCGCGTGTCGCATGCCCATCGGCGCGCGCGGGCGGCCGACCGCTTCGAAATACAGAGCGGGGTCGATGTTGAGCGTTCGCGTCTGCACCAGCGCCACCGGGCAGTCGCGCAGGAACGACTCCGTCGCGGCGATTTCGTCTTCGTCGTCGGTGACGCCGGGATGTGTCAACAGATTCAGGCTCACGCGGATGCCGCGCGCGACGGCGAGCCGAACGGAGCGCAGCACGTCCGCCAGGTCGTATCCGCGCGGGCGATAGTACGCAGCGTAGACGTGCGAGCGGAACGAATTCAGGCTGATTCGCACGGCGTCCAAGCCTGCGTCGATGCAGCGCTCGAGCGCCGCTGGCCGGCTGCCGTTCGTGTTGAGATTGACGCTGCCGTTGGCGCGCTTCCCGCGGATGGCCTCGATCGCGCGCACCATCGTGGTGGGCCGCAGGAGCGGCTCTCCCTCGCAGCCCTGACCGAACGAGACAATGCCATTCTCGACGCGCTCGAGGTGATGGATCGCGATGCGTGCGAGGTCCCGAACCGTCGCCTCCTCGGCGATGCGCTCTTGGGGGGACGGCATTCCCGCGTCCGGCTCCAACTCCGAAATGCAGCCGATGCAGCGCGCGTTGCACTTCGGGGATAGCGGGAGCGCCGCTTCGCCGCGCTCGAGAAACACGTTCTGCGCGGTAAAGCAGCCGTAGTCGACGGAGCACAACGCCACTTGGCGCAACACGCGGTTGTCGGGTTCTCGCGCCAGGCGTCGTGCGACGAGTGCCTCCAGCTCGCCTTCGGCGAAGCGGCGCGGCTCCCAATCCTCGCTCTCGTCCGTCTTCATCGCGGCCACATGAAGCCGATCGCCGATGCTGCAGGCGAATGTGTAGCCAAAGAGCGGAAGCGGCGGCGCGTCGCGCTCGGCGGCGTAAGCCGGCAGGAGCAACCGCGTGTATCCGGCCGGCAGCGCGACCGCCATTGCCGTGCGTCCTGCGATCGGCCCGATCGTCGTCAGGGGATGCCTCTGCTGCAGGAGCATCGGCATCGTCCCCTCCGGCGCCGCGATCAGTTCGTCGGCCCGCGGTTCGCGCACGAGGCCGCCGTCGGCAAGCGGAACGAGTGCCGCGTCGTACGCGATTCGTCCGCGCGCGTCGCAAGATGCGAGCGCCATATTAGACTTGCACGTAGGTGTCGAAGACCCGTGTCGCCGGGCCCGTGAGATATGCGTCTCCCGCGCCGTCCCACTCGACGACGAGCCTCCCGCCCGGAACGAACACCTCGACCGGCGAGCTCGCCATTCCTCGCTGCAACGCGACGGCCGCGGACGCGACCGCTCCCGTTCCACAGGCCATCGTCGAGCCCACGCCGCGCTCCCAGTGGCGCACGCGTAGCGCGCCTCTACCCTGCGATGCCGCGACGTGCACGTTCGTGCCGGACGGGAACGCGGGCTCCTCTTGGATCCGCGCGGCGAGCGCGACGAGGTCGACGGCGTCGACGTCGGCCGCGAAGCCGACGACGTGCGGATTGCCGAGGTCGACGAACCAAGCCTCGTCGAGCGCGGTTAGCGCAATCGGCTCGATCCGCGGGCGTCCCATCGCGACGCGCACCAGATACTCCGGCTCGCGCGTCACGATCTCGGCACGCACGACGGCGCCCCCGGTCTCGAATGCAATCGGGCTCGGCTGACCGGTCTCGTCCAGCCAACGCGCCGCGCAGCGGATTCCGTTGCCGCACATCTCCGCCTGCGTCCCGTCGGCGTTGATCGTCAGCATGCGAATGTCTGCGTGCGCCGACGATTCGAGGGCGATTAGGCCGTCGGCCCCGACGCCGGCATGACGATCGCACACCCAGCGCGCGAATCCCGCCAGGTCGCGTAGCGGCGCGGCTCGTCGGTCGAGAATGACGAAGTCGTTGTGCGCCCCGTGCATCTTCGTGAGTGGAACGCGCATTATTCGCGCTTCGCAGACCAGTTCAGCTTTTCCCGTACTTGCTGCGCGACGGACTCAGGCCGCAGCCACAGCGTCGCCGCCTCGCCGCGAAACCAGGCGCGCTGACGGCGCGCGTAACGGCGCGTCGCTCGATCGAGGCCGTTGCGAAGTTCGGCGAGCGTGCACCAACCGCGCAGGTACGAGAAGGCCTGCGGATAGCCGACCGCGTTCGCGGCAGCCGCGCCGCTTCCGACGCGCTCCGCCTCGTCGAGCAATCCCGCGTCCAGCATTCGAGTCGTGCGCTGCGCGATGCGCCGATCGACCTCGCTCCAGGGAACCTCCAGAAAGACGAGCATCCACGGAATGCCCTCGCTCGAAAGCGTGCGTCGTGGCGCCGCCAGTCCGGTGGCGTCCGATGCGCCGAGTGCGATCTCGAGCGCGCGTAGCACGCGGTACGTATCGGACGCGTGCAGCTGCGCCGCCCGCGCCGCGTCGTGGAGGGCGAGCCAGCCGTGCAACAATTCCGGTGGATGGAGCAGCGCCTCACGTGCGAGGCGCGCGCGCAGTACATCGTCGTGGCGACGCGCCAGGTCGACGCCGCCCGTGAGCGCGCGGATATAGAACCCGGTGCCGCCGACGACGATGGCCCGCTTGCCGCGGCGGAGAATGCCGCCGATGGCATCGACCGCGTCGCTCGCGAAGCGCGCGGCGGAGTAGCGCTCGGCCGGATCGAGGAAGCCGACGAGGTGGTGCCGCGCCGCATCGAGTTGCTCCGCCGAAGGCGCCGCCGTGCCGATCGGCATGTCCCTGTATATCTGCCGCGAATCCGCTCCGACGATCTCGGCATCGAATTCGCGGGCGAGGTCGATGCCGAGCTCCGTCTTGCCGCTGGCAGTCGCACCCGCGAGGATGAGGACGCCGTCAGGCACGCTTGAACATGCGCGCGATCTCGTCGGGGCTCAAACGCACCATCGTCGGCCGGCCGTGCGGGCAGTGCATGGGATTTCGGCAGCCCTGCAGGCGCTCGAGCAGGCTCGTCATCTCCGGGTCGCCGAGCGGCTCGCCGGCGCGCGTTACCGAGTGACACGCGAGCGACGCCCACACGCGTTCGCGCACGCTGCGCTGCTTCGGTTCGTCGCTCAAGTCGTCGAGGAACTCGTTCAAGTCGAAGGCTCGGGCGCCGTATCCGGCGGGCGTCGCGACGATGCGATACGAGCGCTCCCCGAACGGCTCGATCTCTAGGCCGCCTTCGCGCAGCGCCTCGAGCGCGCCGTCCAGAGCGGCACTCCGCACGGCGTCGAGCTCGACGACGTGCGGTACGAGAAGCGGCTCGCTGGGCGTACGCTCGCCGTTGCCGGCCGCGGCGATGGCCTCATACGCGATGCGCTCGTGCGCGGCGTGCTGGTCGATCAAGAGCAGCCCCTCGCCGTCGCTCGCGAGGATGAACGTTCGGTGCAGCTGTGCGAGGACGCGTAAGCCGCCGTCGCCGGCCGCCGGAGCGAACGAGATGGCCGAAGCGCTTTCAGAATCGGTGTATTGCGCGAACCGACCGCGAGCGTGATTGGTAAGTGTTGCCGCGATGCTGCGGCGCACCGAGTCGAAGACTTGGCTTGAGTAGCGCAGCCGAACGTCGCTCTTCGTGGGATGCACGTTGGCATCGACGTGTTCCGGCGGAAGCGTCAACTGCAGCACACCATATGGATGGCGACCGAGCATCGCAAAGGTCGAGTAGCCGCTGGTCCACGCGCCGGCCAACAGCGTGCTGCGCAACAGCCGCCCGTTCACGAAGAGCAGCTGCATCCGGCGATCGGGGCGGTCGTAGCCGGGCGCGCTGACGAAGCCGCTCAACGTGCCCTCGAGCGTGCGCGCTGCGCTGCCGTCAAGCGGCAGCAGCGTCTGCATCGCCTGGCGTCCGAACACCATCGCGAGCCGTTCCCGCTCTTCCGCGCTGGCCGGCATCACCCAGACTTCCTTGCCATCGTGCCGCAGGGTGAACGCGATCCCGGGGTACGCTAGCGCGAAGCTCGACAACCAGGACGAGATCCGATTGAATTCTGCGCTTGGCGCGCGCAGATACTCGCGGCGCACCGGCAGTTCCTCGAACAGACCCGCGACGCGGACGCGCGTGCCCACTGGCGCAGCCGCGGGTTCGACTGCGCCGACCGCTTCGGCAAAGGCGGTAACCCGCGCGCCGACCTCGTCGCTCCGCGGCCGCGAGACGATCTCCGTTCTCGCGACCGCCGCGATCGAGGCGAGGCCCTCGCCACGAAAGCCGAGCGTCGCGATCGATTCCAGTTGGGCGGCCGTCGTCAACTTGCTCGTGGCGTGCCGGCGCGGCGCGAGCGATAACTCCCCAGCCGGAATGCCGGCGCCGTCGTCGATGACCTCGATCACATCAAGGCCACCCTTCTCGACGTTGACGGTAATCCGCGTCGCCCCAGCATCGACCGCGTTCTCGACGAGCTCCTTGACGATCGAGGCCGGACGCTCGATGATCTCGCCGGCGGCGATCTGCCCGATCGTTATCGCGTCCAACCTTTGGATCATTCCGGTGACCATACGAGAAACACGACGCCAACGACTGCTATGACCGCGCCGCTGATCACCTCGCCGTACCTTTCGAACGGTCCAAGCGACAGACGCGCGAGAGCGGCGCGCGAAGAGACGCAGACCACGACGTACGTGGTGATGGTGCTGATCGCAAAGCACGCAGCCATCGCGGCGAGCAATCCGGCACCGAATCGGGCGGCCGCGAAAAAAGCCGGGATCCCCTCGACCATTGGAGATGAGCCGAGAATGATCAGCAGCGCCGTGCTGGTTTTGCCGGCGGCCGCGGACTGGGCATGCGGCTCGGCGCGCATCTCGCGCAACGACGCGATTACGATCCATAGGCCGAACGCGACGAGTGCGAAGCCCGCGAGGATCGATACGACGTTGCCAAGCCGAACCGCCAGCGCTACGCCGCCAAGCCATACGACGACGCCGATGGCGAGCGTAGACACGGCGTGGCCGAGCCCAGCGATAGCCGCGGCGCCGGCCGTCCGCGCCGCGGTCCAGTTGAACCGCCGCGCGGCGACGGCGATCGGCAGCCAATGGTCCGGAACGAGCGTATGTAAGACGCCGACCGCAACGACGGCGCCGAGCAACAGCGCCGGGCCGAACGTCACCGCAAGTAGGTCCTGACGACTTCCAGCAACTCTTCCGCCGCGCTCACCTGAGCGCGCGCCTTGGAGGTCAGGACGTGCGTCCTAACGTGTTCCTCGAGCACCTCGGACATCAACGCGTTCATCGCCCCGCGCGCGGCGGCGATGCGCTGCAGGACGACCCCGCAGCCGGCCTCGGACTCGAGCGCTCGCTCGACTCCCTCGATCTGTCCGCGGATGCGGCGGACCCGGTTCAAAAGTTGCGTCTTCTTTATGATCGTATGACTCACGCGCCCCGCTTCTCGCCACCGCCTCTATACCCTCTGGGGGTATATGCCGGGGTTGACAAACGTGCCTTGGGGAGTATCCTGGTTGAGGATTCCTCGTTAGGTGAGGCGTCTGCACGAAAGAATGCCGCTGCCCGGAAAGGTCGAGAGACCCCAACGGGTGACCAGATCCCGCCGAATCAAGGCGGAATCTAACGCGGCTGGCCCCGAGCGGAGTCGAAGGGCCGACGTTGTGCAGTGCTAAAGCTCGACACTGAGGGAGATGGCGCGGCCAGCCGCGCGAAGTTTCTCGAACTGTCGGCCTGCGAGGAGCAGCGACAGTTTTTTTATTGCTGAGAAAGGGGGTGATGCCTCGCCATGGACGACGGCCCAGACAGTCGATATCGTAAGCGGCTCGCGATGCGCCGCCTTCACCTGCCGTGTCCGTCCGCTCGGCGCGGCAAACCGTAAAGCAATAGGAGGAACGTGTCATGAAGGGGTTTCTGGCATTTCTGCACACCGTCGGACTCACGCTGCGCCCGATCGGGACTTACCACGACGATTCGCTTCGCGCGAATCAGGGAGATCGCACCCCCAGCTTTAGCTTTTGGCGAGCTCTCGTTAGCTAGGGGTCTCGTTGGCCGTCGTGCTGCTCGCGAATATTCAAGTCGCCGCCACAGCAGCGCCGGCGCCTTCCCCGTCTCCGACGGCGACGCCGCGCTTCGCGCTGCATGTCAGCGGATCGAACGTCTTCGTCGATCAGGCGACCGGCGGTCCCGGCACGACGCCGCCCGAGGGTTTCGAGTTCGCGCACGGCTCGCCCATATCGCCGATGTCCCCCTATGACTGGTTTACGGCCGCGCCGATCACGCCCGGCGTCGCCGGCATCGCGCAGTATGAAATCTCGGGCCTCTACCATGCCGGAGCGGTGGACCTCGGGGCCACGCTCGGAATCGGCGCGCTGACCGGCAGCACGACCAACGCGCTGTACTGGGGCGAGCCGCCGATCCCCAACTTGAACGATCACGCCATCTCGCGCATCGTTCCGTACTCGATCGTCTTTCCAACGCACGCGGGTCAGGACGACGCGAGCGTTTTCAACGCCAGCGTGCTCGGCGGATCCGTCGCCGCCGCGGACGGCACCTGGCGCGTTCGCGGCGGCTATTTCGATTTGAATCAGACCGACCGCTTCGTCTTTGCGCCGCCGCCGCTGACGTCCGTGGTTCCCTCGCTCGGCGTGCAGACCGCCGAGACACTCGGCCCGGGCATGCCGTCGATCCAAGGGTGGACGGCGAGCCCGTCGGCGCTGCCGTTGTTCGGCGCCGACGGCGTGCTGCACGACGGCAACGCGACGCTCGAGCTGACCGATGCGGCCCTGCCGGCGCTCGCGGGGACGAACGTCCGCTTGACGATGGGCTCGCTCGTGCTCGATCGCGGTGACTACGGCAGGTTCTCGCTACAACTCGCGCACGTCTGGAGCAGCGGCGCGCCGATCATCACGACGACCTTTTACGGTGTCGATCGGGAGATTCATCCGGGCGCTCAGGGGCGGTTGTTCAGCAGCACGCTCGCCGATCAGGTACAGACGATCGGCGGCGCGCGCGCCTTCTTCCATCCCGTCAAGAACTGGGACGCGCTCGTCGAGCTCGGGCGCGCGTGGTACGACGCGCGGCTCGTCAGTTATCCGGGCACATCGCACTTCGGCAACTACGAGCACTTCAGCCTCGCGCAGCACCTCGGCGACGACGTCGTCACCCTGGAATACCATCGGTTCGATCCGACCTACGCCACCATCATCTTGCCGTACGGCATACCCGAGAACGTGTGGAGCATCGCGTGGTCGTGGCCAGGCGTGTGGCTCAAGTCGACCTATCAGCTCGTGGACAACACCGTCATCGGCGCGAACCGCGCCGGCGTCCGTCTGAAGTACGATCACGACAACAAGAATCTCGAAGTGCACGTCAGCTTCGGCGATTGGCGGCAGCTCGTGCCGGAGACGGAGGCAAACGCGTCGCAGGTCGGCTTCGTCGACGGCTTCTTCCTGTTGCAGAAAAACGGATTCGGCACCTTCGGCGAGGACCGGCAGGCCGGCCTCTACGTGGCCTGGCACCTCAAGAACGACGACCTCGCTTTCGACGGCATCGAAGACTATCTCAGCCGGCGCGCGGATCCGGGTCAGCCGCTGGACACCGTCGCGACGCGCGCTCCGCAGGCGGCCTTGAGCTGGACGCACCACTTCAGCGACAAGCTGCTCGCCGTCGGCGGCTACGGACGCTACGAGCTCGCCGGAACGTGGGCGACGACGCCCGTCGACGCGATCTACGGAGACGCGTTCGGTGGCGTGCAGTTCGCGACCGGTCCCCACACCGCGCTGCTCGTCGAGGCTCGACGCTACGCGCTGGTGGGCCTTCCCTCGATTCCGTACGGGCTTCCCCCGACGATGCGAGGCACGGCACTGATCGTCGACCAGCGGATCGACCTCTGATGCAGGCCACGACTACCGCGCGGCTCGTGCGCCCGAGTCTCTGGCGATCGATCATCATGTTTTTGTCGATCGTCGGGCCCGGCATCATCACGGCGAACGCCGACAACGACGTCGGCGGCATCTGGACCTATTCGCAGGCCGGCGCTCAATTCGGCTACTCGCTGCTGTGGCTGCTGATCCCGATCACGATCGCGCTCATCGTCGTCCAGGAGATGTGCGCGCGCATGGGAGCCGTCACCGGGAAGGGCCTGGCCGATCTCATCCGCGAGAATTTCGGCGTCAAGATAACGTTCTGGTGCCTGCTGCTCTTCGTCTTGGGCGACATCGGAAACACCGCCACCGAGTTCGCCGGTGTCGCGTCTTCCGCACCGATCTTCGGCGGTTACCTGCACGTGCCCAACGCCGAGGCGTTCAAGATCGCGCTGGTTGTGGGCGCCGCGATCTTCGTCTTCACGACCGTGACCCGTGGCACGGCCAAGATGGTCGAGCGCGTCTTCTTCGTCTTTTGCTTCGTCTACGTCGCTTACGTGATCAGCGCTTTCGCCGTGCATCCCCCGTGGGGCGACGTGCTGCGTCAGAGCGTGATCCCGCACTTCCAGGCCTCGAAGGCGTACATCATCATGATCATCGCCGTGATCGGCACGACGATCTCGCCGTGGATGCAGTTCTACATTCAGGCCGCCGTCGTCGAGAAGGGCGTGAGGGAGGACGACTACGCGTACTCGCGCCTCGACGTCGTTGCGGGCGGCATATGGACCGACGTGATCGCCTATTTCATCATCGTGGCCTGCGCCGCGACGATCTGGATCCACAACCTCCACGCCGCGCACCCGATCAGCGTGAACAACGACGTCAGCGACGTCGCCGCCGCACTCGTACCCATCGCCGGCAAATTCTCCGCGTTGCTGTTCGGCATCGGGCTGCTCAACGCCGCGGTCTTCACCGCTTCCATCCTGCCGCTGTCGACAGCCTATTACGTCTGCGAGGCGTTTGGGTTCGAGCGCGGCGTCGACCACCGGTTCTTCGACGCGCCGATCTTTTACGGGTTCTACCTTGCACTCATCGTCATCGGCGCGGGAGCCGTCATCATTCCCGGGGCGCCGCTGGGCGCGATCATCTTCTACTCGCAGGTTCTCAACGGCATGCTCCTGCCGATCGTTCTCGTGCTAATGCTGCTGCTCATCAACAACAAACGCCTGATGGGATCCTGGACGAACAGCCGGACCTTCAACATCATCGCCTGGGCGACCGCGATCATCGTCGGGGCGCTCACGCTCGTGTCGACGGCGCAGATCGTCTTCCCGCAGCTGGGAAGTTAGCGTCGTGACCAGCCGCGATCGGCGTCGAGCGTCAGTGGCGCCAGCGCATGGCCGGCCTGCGCACGAACGCGCTCGTCGCCGTCGGCGCCGCGCTCTTCGCGTCGATCTCGATCCTCATGAACGCGCGAAACAATCCGACCCAAGTAGCCGCCTACGTCGTGTCCGGCGTAGGATTCCTAACCGGTGCGGCCGATCGTTGCGCGGATCAACCGCCAGCCGCTCGATCAAACGGAGCTCTCCCAGGTGTACGAGATCGCGGTGACTTCCAACGCGCAGAAGGAGGAGGCCGTCCGCGCAAGCACGCTCGCGCAGATCCGCGCGACCACTCTGTCACTACGCTCCTTGGAGAGCCACGACGTGGATCAGAGCCACGTCCGCGTCAAGGCCACGGTCGCCACCACGGCGCGCGCCGACGCGAAACTCGAGCGCATCGTCGGCCGGCTGAGCCTCGATCCGGCGATCGTCGCGGCGAGCTGGCGCGTGGCGGCCCTCGAGAATCACGAATCGGTCGACGAGGCCGAGGAGTGATGACGCCTCAATCGGTGTCGGGCGCAAGGTCCGCACCGATGATCAGCGCGGTCGCGGTGCCCGGACGGATCGCCGTGGCGAAGGCCCTCGCTAGCGCCAGCGCGGCGGGCGATCCGCCGATCACGATGCTCCTGCGCTTCACTTTTTCGTCGACGAAGGTCGGCACGTTCCAGCCCGCGCCGCGCAGCGCCCCGATGATGGTCCGATCGAAGGCCGCGTTACCGGTCGCGTTCGCGACCAAGACCGCGTCCTGCGGCGGATCCCCTCGGTCGAAGAGCAGCGCACCGATCAGCTTCGCCCAACGCTGATCCGCGAACACGACGGAGGCGTCGCCGACCCACCCGGCCTTGCTGGGCAGCGTGAAGGACCGAACGTTGTCGTCGGGCACGTTGCGATAGATCGTGAGGAGCGACGCGAGTTGACCGTTGCTCAGGGTCGTATTGACGTCCTTACGCGCGATCTGCAGGATGTGCGCTAGCTTGGCCCAGTTCTGCGGCAGGCTGAGCTGACCCATCATCAGCTTGAGCACTTGCTGCTGGCGCTTGACGCGGCCGAAGTCGGAGGCCGCGTCGTGCCGGAAGCGCACGTAGCCCGCGACCTGATCGCCGGTGAGATGTTGCTCACCCTTGCGCAGGTGGATGTGCAGCTCCCCACTGTTGTCGTCGTAGTCCATGTCCTCGTCGACGTTGACGTCTAGGCCGCCCATCGCGTCGACGATCTTCGACGCCCCCTCGGGCTGCAGCGCAACGATCGCGTCGATCGGGATGCCTCCCAGCAGTTGGCTCGCCGCTCGTCCGGTGGAGTGCGCGCCGCCGAAGGCGTAGGCCGCGTTGATCTTCATCGAGCCCTGCTTGGGAATCGGCACCCAGGTATCGCGCGGAATCGACACGAGCGTCGCGGTGCGCCGCGCGACGTCGAGGTGCGCCAGGATGATGGTATCGGTGGTCTCTTCGTCGGACTGATATCCCAGAATCAGCACGTTCAGTTTGAGCTGACCGAAGTAGTGGCGCGCCGTCTGGGCGACGATCTGCTGCCGGAACGCGAAGCGGTACAGAAAGAACCCCGCGACGAGCGCGATTGCAGCTGCGGCCACTATTGCCGCAAAGCGACGCGTTGTTTTTTGTGACATTTTCTCTCCCAATAGCCCGCGGCCGACGGCGATGAACGCCGTCGCCCACGACGAGTCTAGTTTTTGTAGACTAGCCTGCGGCTACGGGAGGTGCGCGTTCTCCGATGCTGCAGAGAACGGGCGCGAGCTCTTTGAAAGAGCGCGCCTCGAACGTGCGACGCGCGGGGACGGCGCAGCTTCGCACGGCCAGCGTGGCGATCGCGCGGATGAGACGGATGACGCGCAGCGTCGTCGCCGCGAGCGTGCGAATCGAGCGCCCGAACCAGACTGAGACGCCGGCGCAAACGGCGGCGTGGACCGCCAGGCTGATCAGCGGCGGAGCCCCGAGCCACACGGCCGGACCAAATAGATGTCCGGCGACGACGAGCTGCTCGGCCGACTCCATACTGTAGAGCGCCAGCAACTGGAGCACGAAGATCGCCGGAAGCAGCGGGGCGACGCCGCGCGGAAAGGCGCGGCCGGAAACGACCAGTCGCGCCTTGCGGAAGAGGTAGACCGTCATCAACGCGACGCCGGCCAGCAGGGCCGGTACCACGTCGAGGTTGCTGTGGTCGGTGAAGCTTCCGCGCCCGAACCAGCCCGCGTTGGAGGCAAACTCGACGAGCGGATCCGCTATCGCGGCGGAAATCACCGCGAGCGCAGCGCAGAATCCCCATCGCACGTAGCAGTTACTCATAGCTTCGCACTTCCGGCGTCAGGAACGACATCTGTCGCTCCGCGGCCGGCCGCTTCGGCATCTTTTTACGCAGCGGCACGCGCTCCTCGATGTCGGCGTCGCCCGACAGGGCGTCTGCTACCTCCTGCGCTCGCTCGACGACGGCTTCGGGCAATCCCGCCATGCGCGCGACCTCGATTCCAAATGAGCGGGACGAGCTCCCGGGCTGCACGCGGTGCGAGAACACGGGGGCTCCGCCCGCCGCCCGATTTTCCACCGCCGTGATGTGGTAGTTCGCCACCAGCTTCCAGTGTTCGGCCAACGCGCACAACTCGTGGAAGTGGGTCGCGAAGAGCACCAGGGGGGCCTGCTCGTCGAGACCCAATAGGAACTCGCAGATCGCCTGCGCGATGGCGAGGCCGTCGAGCGTCCCAGTGCCGCGTCCGACCTCGTCGATCAAGAGCAGCGAGCGCTGCGTGCAGCGCCGCAAGATGTTTGCGGCTTCCGCCATCTCCATATAGAAGGTCGACTGTCCCGACGCGAGATCGTCGCCGGCTCCGATGCGCGTGAAGATGCGATCGATGATCCCGAGGCGCATCTTCCCCGCCGGCACGAACGAACCGATCTGCGCCATGATCGCGAGCAGTCCCGCCTGCCGAAGATAGGTCGACTTGCCGCCCATGTTCGGACCGGTAAGCAAGATGAAGCGATGGTCGGCCACGCTCAGGCGCAGGTCGTTCGGAACGAAGTTGGTGCGGAGAACGGCTTCCATGACGGGATGGCGCCCGTCTTCGAGGACGACGACGCTCTCGTCGGTGAAGCTGGGACGCACGTAGCCGCGCTCGGCAGCGCACTGTGCGAGTGCCGCGAGGACGTCGATCTCGGCGACGGCCTCGGCGGCCGCGAGCAATCGCTCGATCTCGGCAGCGAGGCGTTCGACAAGCGCCTCGAACAGCTGCTGCTCGAGCCGCTCCTGGCGTGCCTGCGCGGTCGAAATCGCGAGTTCGAGCTCCTTGAGCTCCGGCGTCACGTAGCGCTCGCCGTTCGCCAGCGTCTGCTTGCGCACGTAGTCGGGCGGGACCGCTTGCGCGTGGCTCTTGCTCACCTCGATCGCGTAACCGAAGGGGCTCGCGTACTTCACTTTGAGCGTCTTGATCCCGGTGCGCTCGCGTTCGCGTTGCTCGAGCGCCGACAGCCGCGAGCGGGCGTCGCCGCGCAGCGCAACGCACTCCGCTAGCTCGGCGCTCGCTTCGGCGCGGATCACGCCCCCCTCCCCGATCTGCGCGGGCGGATCCTCGACCAGCGTGCGCTGCAGGTCGTCGAGCATTTCGCCGAAGTCGCCAATGCGCTCGAAGAGCGCCGCCAGCGGCGGGAATACGAGCTGGCGCAGCGGCCGCAAGGTCTCCAGCGTTCGCCGCAACGACGCCAGATCGCGCGGGGTCGCGCGGCGAAAGCGAATCTTCTGTGCGATGCGTTCGAGGTCGAAGGCGCCTTTTAGCACTTCACGGATCGCGCCGCGCCGTGCGTGCTCTTCCAGCAGCGCCGCTATCACGTCGTGTCGCACGGCGATTGCCTGCGCGTCGACGAGCGGCGCGAGGATCCAGCGCGCGAGCATCCGTGACCCCATGGACGTGACGCAAAGGTCCAGCGTAGCGAGCAACGTCGCGTGTGGGTTCTGGCCCTGCGCTTGCGTGAGCTCCAGATGTTTGCGCGTCGCCGCGTCGATCGCCAGAAACTGCCGGCGCCGATAGAGCTGCGGCTCGTTTAGGCCTCGTTCGCCGTTGGTGACGCCGGTGCGGCTCACGAACGCCCCGAGAGCCTCGAGGGCGCGATGAACGGCCAGCGACTCGCCGATCGAAAAGCCCGAGAACGCGGCGCGCTCGCGAACGTCCACCAGGTTGACCGCGGGCGTCGTCAGCCGTACATCGGTTCCCTCGAGCGACGCGGCGAGGAACGCGCGCAGATCCGCCGGGACGTCGGCGACGATTTCGGCGGGTCCGATGCGCGTCAACTCCGCGAGCAGCTCGTCGTACGCGTTCTCGCCGTCGATCGCGGTCGCGGTCGAGTAGCCGGTCGAAACGTCCGCATATGCGAGCGCAAACGTATCGCCGGCCGCGGCGATCGCGGCGAGGTAGTTGTTCTGTTTGCCGTCGAGGAACTGCTCCTCGATCAGCGTTCCCGGGGTCACGAGGCGCACGACGTCGCGGCGCACCAGCCGGTTGGGCTGCGGAACTTCGAGCTGCTCGGCGAGCGCAACGACGAAGCGCTGCGCGACGAGCCTCGCGAGGTACTGCGAGAGCGCGTGGTGCGGCACGCCCGCCATCGCGACGCGCTTCCCGGCACCAGCCTCTTTGCTCGTCAGCGCAATTTGCAAAGCGCGCGCCACAATTTCCGCGTCCTCGCCGTAGGCCTCGTAGAAGTCCCCGACGCGGGAGAGCAGGATCGCCTCGGGATGCTTCGACTTCATCCCGAAGTACTGCTCGAGCATCGGCGAGTACTTCGGGCCCGACGCCTTCACCGCCGCAGCGGCTGCAGATCGAGCGCGGTCAAGTCCACGAGCGCGGCGGGCATGGTCGCGCCTGGATCGGTGAAACGGGACGCGCAGCCCACGATCGTCCCCTTGCAGCCCCAGACGTGACCGCTCTCGATCGCGACGTCCAGCCACGGCATCCGCGCGCCGTACGCGGGCGGCTTCGGCGCTACCACCGTCACGTTGTCGAGCGTCTTGGCGGTCAGTTTGCTCGCGTCTTTCTTCGACTCTCCGGCAATCAGCGCCCGAACGACGCTGCCGACCTTGCTCTCGTGGTAGGCGCGCGTGACGCGGTTCTGCTCCTCGACGAGCCGTTCGAAGCGCGCGAGCACGACGTCTCTCGGCAGTTGTTCCCAGCGCGCCGCGGGGGTGCCGCGCCGCGTCGAGTACATGAAGGTGAACGCGTTGGCAAATACGCCGGTGCGCACGTAATCGAGCGTCGCCTCGAAGTCGTCCTCCGTCTCACCGGGGAAGCCAACGATGATGTCGGTTGTGATCGCGCAGCCGGGGATCCGGCTGCGCAGCGACCGCACCTTCTCGTCGAAGCCGGCCAACGTGTACTTGCGATTCATCCGCCGCAGCAGCGCGTCGCTCGCGGATTGGAGCGGCAGATGGATTCGCGGATTGAGCCGCACGATGCCGCCCAGATCCTCGACGATCTTCTCGGTGAAGTCCTTGGGGTGGGGCGAGATGAACGTGAGCCGCTCGAGTGCGGGCAGGCGCGCGACGTCGCGGCAGAGATCGCCGAAATCCGCCCCCGCCGCGTCGTGCCATGCATTGACCGTCTGCCCGACCAGGACGATCTCGCGAGCGCCCCGTGCGACGCGCTCCGCGGCCTCGCCGAGAATATCGGTTCGCGACCGATGGTCGAAGCGGCCGCGCACGTGCGGCACGATGCAGAACGTGCAGTAGTAGGAACAGCCTCGCTGGACCGTCACGAACGCGCGCAGGTGCGAAAACTCGTCCGTCACGCCATCCGCCGTACCGCCCATCGCGAAGCGCAGCATGGAGACGCCCGTGTCATCCTGAGGGCGAGCTTGCCCTGAGCTCGTCGAAGGGCGCGGCGGAGCGTCTCGAAGGGCGAGGGACCAGGCCGCGAGTTGGTCGCCCAATCGCACGAGCTCGCGCGTGCCGAAAACGGCGTCGACGTGCGGCGCCAGCGTCTGCATCCGATCACGGTCTTGCTCGGCCAAGCATCCCGTGACCACGAGGCGCAGCGACGGATCGCGGCGCTTGAGCGCGTTGAGATGATTCATGCGCCCGTACGCGCGGCGTTCCGCGCTGTCGCGAACGGTGCAGGTGTTGAGAATGACGACGTTCGCGTCCTCCACCGCGCGCGCCACGCTGTATCCGGCGTCGAGCGCTCTCTCGGCGATATACCGCGAGTCGGCCTCATTCATCTGACACCCGAAGGTCTCGATGTAAATGCTGGGCATGTCCTTCGATTGCGCAGTTCGCTCGACGCCTCGGCCGTTCCGGCCCGGGTCTCGCTCGGCCGGGTTGCGAAGTGAGCCGGGTGCACGAGCTCGGGAAGCCCCGAAACGACGGGGCGCTCCGGCCCGCCACCGTCGCCATCGTTGGGCGGCCGAACGTGGGGAAGAGCGCGCTTTTCAACCGCCTGATCGGCCGGCGTGTGGCGATCGTCGAGGACACTCCGGGCGTGACCCGCGATCGTTTGTACGCTCTCTGCGACTGGCGTGGCCGCGTCTTCAGCCTGGTCGACACCGCCGGCATAGATCCGACCGCCGCCGTCGCCCACGGCGCCGCGCTTGCTGAAGCGACCCGCCGGCAGGCCGAAGCCGCGGCCGAAGAGGCCGACGTCGTCCTCATGGTCGTAGACGCCCAAACCGGCCTCCACGCGCTCGACGATGACGTCGCACGCATCCTGCGGCACAAACGCCGGCCCATCGTGCTGGTCGCCAATAAGGCGGAAGCCGAGAGCGCCGCGACGAGCGTTCCCGCCGAGTTTGGGCGGCTGGGTTTCGGCGAGGCGGTCGCGGTGTCAGCGATCCACGGCGAGGGCACTGGAGACCTGCTCGACCGCATCGTCGACCTCTTGCCGCCGGAGAGCGCCGACGCGTCCGTTGAGGGCGAGCTCGCGTTGGCCGTGATCGGGCGCCCGAACGTCGGCAAGAGCTCGCTGGTCAACGCACTGCTCGGCGAGGAACGCGCGCTGGTTTCCGCTGCGCCGGGAACGACGCGCGACGCGATCGACACGCAGTTCGATTGGCAGGGGCGTTCTTTTCGGCTGGTCGACACCGCGGGCGTGCGCAAGAAGCCCGAGGCACACGGCGCGATCGAGTACTACGCCGCGCTGCGTTCGCTCGGCGCGATAGCGCGCTGCGACGTCGCGCTGCTTGTCTTCGATTCGATGACCGGCATCCTGGCGCAGGACCGCCGGCTGGCCGGCATCGCGATCGAAGAACGTAAGGCTCTCGTCGTCGTCGGCAATAAGTGGGATCTCGTGCGCGAGCAGAGCGGCGACTTCAACCAGGCGGAGCTGACCGAAGCCGTGCGCGAGGCCCTCCCGTTCGCATCGTTCGCACCGATCACGTTCTTGTCGGCCAAGACGCACCGCCGACTGGGGAGCCTGATGCCCATCGTCGCAGGGGTGGCCGAGAATCTCGACCGGCGCGTGCCCACGCCGCAACTCAACACGACCGTCCGCGACGCCATCATCGCCCACCCGCCCTCCACGGTGAGCGGCCGCGTCCTGCGCGTCTACTACGCGTCGCAGCCCGCAACGCATCCGCCGATCGTCGTGTTGCATTGCAACGATCCCGATCTCGTCCAGGCGCACTATCGCCGATTCCTGGAGAACGTCATCCGCCGGCACTTCGACTTCGAAGGCGTTCCATTAACCCTGCGCTTCGTCGCCCGCCGCGAGCTAAAGGAGCCGGAGTGAGCGATATCGGACTCTCGGACTCCGTCGGCTTCTCGATCATGCTAACCGTGATCGCGATCGTCGTCGCGACATTCATCGGCGCGTTCCTGATCGGCTCGATTCCGTTCGGCTACATCATCGGCCGCCTGTTCTATCGCACCGACATCCGCGGACAGGGGTCGGGCAACATCGGAGCGATGAACGCTCTGCGGACGCTCGGCGCGGCGGGAGCGATCGCGGTGCTCCTGCTCGACGCGGCCAAGGGCTTCGGGCCGACCCTCTGGGCGCAGGATTTCTTCCGCGGGCATCTCGACCTCGAGAACTTTCCGCCGTCGGACCAGCTAATGGGCAGCCTCGTCGCCACGGGCGCCATCCTCGGCCATTGCTTCTCGCCGTGGCTGCGCTTCCGCGGCGGCAAGGGGGTCGCCACGTCGTTCGGCGCCGTGTTCGCGTTGAGCTGGCCCGCGGGCATCGTCGCCGTTAGCGGATGGATCGCGGGCGCGGCCTTGACGCGGTATTCTTCCTTCGGCTCGCTGCTCGGCAGCGCGCTCGCGCCCATCGCGATATACGGCTTCACTCGCTCGCTCCCGGAAACGGCGTACGGGCTCGTGGCGGCGGTAATCATCTTCGTTCGTCATCGCGACAACATCGCTCGCTTACAGGCGGGAACGGAGAGTCCCATCGGCAAGGGCTCGCGTTCCCGCGGCCCGTACTCTCAGCACCCATGATTTCCTCAAACGATCTCCGCAACGGCGTGACCATCATCGTGGACGGTCAGCTCTGGACCGTAATCGAGTTTCTGCACGTCAAGCCGGGAAAGGGATCGGCCTTCGTGCGAACCCGGCTGAAGAACGTCAAGACCGGCACGACGTTGGAGCGAACGTTTCGTGCTGGGGAAAAACTCGAGCGCGCGATGGTGGACAACCGCCAGATGCAGATGCTTTACAACGATGCGGACGGTTATCACTTCATGGACCAGCAGACGTTCGAGAACGTGACGCTTCAACGCGACCTGATCGGCGATCCCGCGGACTTCTTGAAGGACGGAATGGTCGTCGACATGCAGTTCCACGACGGCACGCCCATCGGCGTCGATCTGCCCGCGCACGTCGAGCTGAAGATCGTTGAGACCGATCCCGGCTTCCGCGGCGATACCGCCACGAACACGACCAAGCCTGCTCGACTCGAAACCGGCGCGACCGTCAACGTTCCGCTCTTCGTCGAAGCCGGCGACGTCATCCGCATCGACACGCGCGACCGCCGGTACATCGGGCGATCGAACTAAGCCACCTTCGTTTCCCCCTAGAGCTGTTTTTCGTCGCGTTTGCGGCGAGCATCTTCGGTTCGATGGTCGGGCTCGGCGGCGGCTTCGTGCTCGTTCCGCTGCTGCGTTTGCTGCTCGGGTTTTCACCCGCCGACGCGGCCGGCACGTCGCTCGTCTTGATCGTCGCCAACAGCGCGAGCGGTGCGTTAACCTACCTCCTCCATCAGCGCGTCCACTTAAAGATCGGGCTGCTGATCGCGCTCGGCGCGCTTCCCAGCAGCGTCTTCGGAGCGGTGCTATCGTTGCACATTCCGGCCCGCATCTTCGACGTGCTGCTCGCGATCTTGCTGATCGGTGTGGCCGTCGACATGGCGTGGAATGCGGAGCGGCGCATGGCCGGGCGACCCGAGCCGCATCGCATTCACGAGATCAAGGGCATGTCCTACCGCGGCGCGCTCGGCCTCGGCTTCGTGGTCGGAATATTCCTGAGCCTGTTCGGGCTGGGAGGCGGAATCATTTTAGTTCCGGCGTTCCTCTATTTTTCGGAGCTGCCGGCTCACGCGATCAGCGCGACGTCGCAATTCGCAATCCTGCTCGCCTCGCCGCCCGGTTTGATCACGCACATCCTCCAGCGCGACGTCGTCGGGTCCGACGTCGTGCCGCTCGTCGCCGGCGGCCTGCTAGGCGGCCCCATCGGCGCGCGATTCTCGCTGCGCCTGCGATCGCCGCAGCTCTTGATCGTCGTCGCGATCGCGCTCGTGATCGCCGCCGTCACGCTCGTTTGGCGTCAGCTCTAACCTAAGCGCGCCGGAGCCTACCGTGGGGCCGTCATCTCTTTCGGCACGACGATGCGGTCGTATTCCGCCTCGGTCACGTGCCCGAGCGAGAGCGCCGCGCTCCTGAGGGTCGTCTTCTCGTGATGAGCCTTCTTGGCGATCTCGGCGGCCTTGTCGTAACCGATGTGCGGCGATAGCGCCGTAACGACCATCAGCGACTCGTCGAGGTAGCGCTTGATCTGATCCTCGTTGGCTTGCAGTCCTTCCACTGCGTGCTCACGGAACATCGTGCACGCGTCGCGGAGGAGCGTCGTCGAATGCAGGAAATTGTAGATCATCACCGGGTTGAAGACGTTGAGCTCGAAGTTGCCCTGCGATGCGCCGAAGCTGACCGCGAGATCGTTTCCATAGACCTGCACGCACACCATCGTCATCGCCTCGGATTGCGTTGGGTTGACCTTCCCGGGCATGATGGAGCTGCCGGGCTCGTTCTCGGGGAGCACGAGCTCGCCGATTCCCGCGCGCGGCCCCGACGCGAGCCAACGGATGTCGTTAGCAATTTTCATCAGCGCCGCGGCGAGCATCTTGAGCGCGCCGGACGCAAACACGAAGTCGTCGTGCGAAGCCAGCGCCGTGAATTTGTTGGGGTGCGAACGGAACGGCAGCCCCGTCAGCTCGGCGATCTTACGCGCGGTCCGCTCGCCGAACTCCGGATGGGCGTTGAGCCCGGTCCCGACGGCGGTCCCCCCGATCGCGAGGTCGTAGAGCGGCCGCAACGCCTCCTTGCAGGCCGTCATCGCGCGATCCAGCTGAGTGACGTAGCCGGAGAACTCTTGCCCGAGGGTGAGCGGCGTTGCGTCCTGCAGGTGCGTCCGCCCGACCTTGACGATGTGCGACCACGCCTTCGCCTTGTCATTGAGCGCGTCGCGCAGTGCCTCGACCGCCGGGAGCATCTCCGCCATCCCCTGCGCTCCCGCGACGTGCATCGCAGTGGGGAACGTGTCGTTGGACGACTGTGACATGTTCACGTGATCGTTGGGATGCACCGGCTTTTTGGAGCCCATCTCGCCGCCCGCGAGCTCGATGGCACGGTTCGAGATCACTTCGTTGACGTTCATGTTCGTCTGCGTGCCCGAACCCGTCTGCCACACGCGCAGTGGGAAGTGCGCGTCCAGCTCGCCCGCGATGACCTCATCGGCGGCCGCGACGATGAGCCGCGTTCGCTCCGCGTCGAGTTTCCCAAGCTCGCGATTGACGAGCGCCGCAGCCTTCTTGAGCAGAGCCATCGCGTGGACGACCTGTCTCGGCATGACGTCGCGCGGCCACGCGCCGTCGCCGATGTCGAAGTGGACCAGCGAGCGCGCCGACTGCGCGCCGTAATACTTGCCGGCAGGAACGTCGATCTTGCCCATCGAGTCGGACTCGACTCGCGTGGTTGCCTTCTCGGCCGTCTTCATACTCGTCATAGCGCCCGCGTCTTCGTCACCACTATCCGCCTTTCCGGGCGGCGCGCAGTACGTCAATTGTCGTTCCCGCGGCGCGCATCTCGACGATCTCGTAGATCGTCAGGGGATAGCGCGCGTCGAAGCCGCGTTTGTTGCAGCGCGGGCAGCTCGAGGGCTTGCGCGGGCGGTTGCGGCGTAACGCCTCGAAGGCGCACCCTTCGCAGCGAAGGATGTAGCGCTTACTCGATTCCTTGGTCGGCGCAACGCTGCCGAGGTCGTGGTAGATCGAGTCCAGGCCGCAATCGCGCAGCTTTCGCTTGAAGCGCGCGCCGTGTCCCGCGTCGCGGAATTTGGCGAAGCACCACGCGTGCACCATCTCGTGGAGCAGCGTGTCGGTCAGCGCCTCGGGGTGCTGTCGAAAATGCTTCGGTGAGAGCTCGATCAGCATCGGTCGCGACCCGTACGTGATGCGGCCCGCCGAATTCGAGAAGCGCGCGTTGTAGCGGATCCGGCAGTCGGGCACCTCTCCGTTGAAGAACTGGTAGTTCAAGCGGGCGAAGATCAACTGCAGGTCGGCTTCCGTATGCAACACGCTAAAAGATTTCGTTCGCCGCGCGTCTAACCGACTCTTCGTGCCGTCGGATGCCTCTGGTGGACTGCCTCCTCGGATCTACGTTCCGATCGTCGTCGTGATCGGAGCGATTTTTCTGTGCACGATGGCGTATCTCGTCGCCGTCGGCTTCGGCGTCACGGGATCGGTGTTCGGTAAGGCCGCGTCCTCGCAAGCGGCCATTACGCGGCAGGGTTCGCAAAACGCGGTCGAGGGCGGTCCTCCGGCGCCGGTCGTCGCCGCACTGCAGACGCTGCGCAGGCGGATCGCTGCGCACCCCAACGACGACGTCGCGCTCACGCAGCTGGGCGACATGTATCTCGCCGCAAACAAGTTCGAGCAGGCGATCCCGCTGTACGAGCGCGCCTTACGCGCGAATCCGCACAACGTCGCCGCGCAGACGGGCCTGGCCCAGGCGCGCGAGGCGCTTGGCAAGTGAAGGTTTACATCTCGTGCGACATGGAGGGAACGGCAGGGGTCTGTTCCTGGAAGCAGGTCGATCCCGGCGACGCTCACGAGTATCCCGTCTTCCGCCGCTACATGACGCGCGAGGTGCGCGCGGCAATCGAGGGAGCGCGGGATGCGGGAGCCCGCCGCGTGCTCGTCAACGATTCGCATTGGTCGATGCGGAATCTCCTGTTCGACGAGCTGCCTGACGACGACGACCTGCGCGTCATCTCCGGCGCGCCCAAGCCGTGGAGCATGGCGTCGGGCATCGATTCCGGAGTCGACGCCGCGTTCTTCACCGGCTACCACGCGCGGGCCGGCGAGGCGGCAACGCTCGCGCACACCTACTCCGACGACGTCTACTGCGTGAGTGTCAACGGCACGCGCTGCAGCGAGGCACTGCTCAACGCCGCACTCGCGGGCAGCTTCGGCGTGCCGGTCGTCCTCATCACCGGCGACCGAACGATCGTCCAGGAGACGACGAAGGCGCTGCCGTGGGCGGTCGGCGTGGCCGTAAAGGAAGCCATCGGGTACACTTCGGTAAACTCGATGACGCCGCGGCAGGCGCAGGACGCGATTCGGGCCGGTGCGCGCGAGGCGATCGGTCGCGTCGATCGCGCGTCGCCGTTTCACTTCGAGCCGCCCTTCGAGCTGACGATCGAGACTGCGCAGGTCGAGCACGCCGACTTCATCGAGCTGATGCCCGGATTCGTGCGGATCGGAGGGCGCGCGGTGCGGTTCGCCGGCACCGAATACGTCGCGGTCTTCGAAGCCTTCGTCGCCGCGACGCGCATCGCAGCCGCCGCTAATCCGATCGCCTGACGCGATGCGGATCTATATCTCGAGCGACATGGAGGGCGTCGCCGGCGTCTGCGCTTGGGAGCAGACCGACGCGCGCACACCGCATCCCGACTACTCCATCTACCGGCGCTACTCCACGCACGAGGTGCGCAGCGCCATCGAGGGCGCCCGCGCCGGCGGCGCGACCGGCGTTCTCGTCAACGACGGTCACGGCCCGATGCGCAACGTGCTGCTCGACGATCTGCCGGAAGACGTGCGCGTCGTCTTCGGCAATCGCAAGCCGTTTTCGATGGTGCAGGATGCCGACGGCGGGTTCGGCGGCGCGTTTTTCGTCGGATATCACGGTGGGGCCGGAGCGGCGGACGCCGTGCTGTGTCACACCTACACGCCGTCGGTCATCTACGAGGCTCGTCTCAATGGCGTGGCGTGCAGCGAGGCAACGATCAACGCCGCGCTGCTCGGCTACTACGGCGTGCCGCTGCTGCTCGTGACGGGCGATCGAACGACCGTCGAAGACGTTCGCGGTCAGATGCCGTGGGTTCGCGGCGTCGCGGTCAAGGAGTCGATCGGGAACCGCGCGGCCGCCTCGATGACGCCGGCCGCCGCCCGTCGCGCGATTCGCAGCGCGGCCGAACAGGCGGTTCGCGACGCCGCGAGCGCTCAGATCTTCCGCTTCGAGCCGCCGGTCGTGCTCGACGTACAACTCGTCAGCGCTGCACAGGCGCACCTCGTCGCCACCATCCCGAGCTTCGAACGCACGGGTTCGCGGAGCGTGCGTTTCGTACACGACGATTTCGCGCTGATATTCAAGGCATTCGTCGCGACCTGGCGCCTCGGCGCCCAAGCGTAAAGAGGTAGCGCTAGCGCTGAGAGGCTCGCAGCCCCGCAGCGAGGCGTGCGACTTTTCCGCAAAAGACAGGATGTCGTATTCCTTTGGTGTTGCGGAAAAGCGCGCGAGCAGGAGCCCACACGGATGTGGGCGACGAGCGTCCGAGTCGCGGGGCTACGAGCCTCTCGCGCGTTACGTTATCGCGGCGTCATCCTTCCCTTCGACTCGCTACGCTCGCTCAGGATAGGCTCTCGGCTCAGGTGACACCGAGAGGCCGGACGACGTAGGGAGAGATTACGAGGCTTTGGCCGGAGCTCCGATGGCAAGGGCGATTTCGATGACGTCGTCCTCGTTCAGCGAGAGCCTGCGCATCGCGTCTTCGTAGGCCTCGATCGTTTCTTCGCTCTTGCTCGAGGCGGCGCGCTCCTCGCGCAGCCGCTTGACCTCATCGGTGACGCGATGCGCGAGCTCGGAGCTCGGCTCGACGCCGGCTTGCGCGAGACGCCGGTGCTGGCGGCGGAGCGTGTCTTCCACCAGCGCGGCGCCGGTGTGTTTTCCGAAGACCCAGCTCGTCGCGCCGCCGACGAGCTCCGCGGGCACCGCCTCGTACATGCGGTGGTCGATCAGCATCGCCTGCGTGTGGATGCCGGACTCGTGTGCGAAGACTTTGGAGCCGACGATCGGCTCGTGCTGCTGCAGCGGAATCCCGCTCATCCGCTCCATGAAGCGCGCGAGATCGCGCAGCTTGCCGTACTTGAAGCCGGGCAGCTCGATGCCGTAGAGCACGCGCAGCGCCACGACGAACTCGTGCAGCTTGACGTTGCCGGCGCGCTCGCCGTAGCCGTTGGCCGTGACCGAGATCACCTTGAACCCGCACGACGTCGCGACGATGGCGTTGATCGTGCCCAGGCCGTAGTCGTTATGGAGGTGGGCGACGATCGGCAATCCCTGCGGCAGCGCGGCGACGATGCGCGAGCAATACCAGCGCGCGGCTTCAGGCGTGAGCGTTCCGACCGTGTCGGGCCACGCCGGGCGCGTGCCGCCGGCGTCGAGGCCGGCCTTGAAATACTCGATGAAGTACTCGACGTCGCCGCGGCTCCCGTCCTCGGCACCGAACTCGACCCGCTCGACGCCGCATTCGCGCGCGTGGTGAATCGCGTCGCACTGCAGCCGGATGTTCGCGGCGCGATAGAACGACAGGGGCAAATCGAGCCATTCTCGCTGCTCCCGCCCCTCGTAGCGCAGCAGCGTCTTGCCGATCTTATACTTAAGGTGCAGATCGCTGCCGCTCGTGAAGATGAAGAACGTGACGTCGCGCGGTTCGACACCCACCTCGCGCAGCGTGCGCGCGGTGACGTCGATGTCATTGCGGTTGCTGCGGCACATCACCACGATCTCGACGTCGCCGAGCCGGCCGCGGCGCTTCGCGTCCATCACGAGCTGCAGCGTTCGGCGATCTCCCTGCGACGCGGCCGGGAAACCGACGCTCATCACGTGCACGCCGATGTCGGCCAACGCGCCGGCGATTTCGAGTTTCTGCTCCGGCGTATAGCAGACGCCCGGCATCTGTTCGCCGTCGCGCAGCGTCTCGTCGTAGATCCGGATTTGCGACGGGTCGGGAAAGTTCACTCGATCGGTGAATTCCTTAGGATCCCGGATGAGGCGTTCGATCGGCTCGCGCAGCATGAGTCAGCGTTCTACGCAGAGCGGACTATCTCTTGGTAGCCGCTTCCTCGCCTTCACGCTCGCCGAATCGGAGCTCCGCCGTGTCGCGCGGGAAAAGCAGCTCGAGCGTCCAGTCGAACGCCACGCGCAGCTTGCGGTCGAGCCCCGGAAGCCGCAGCAAGTAGTAGGTGCGCCAGAAGAACCACGCGACGAAACCGGTGATGACGACGTTCCCGGGAAGCTGCGCCACCGCTTTGCGGCCGCCGAGCGCGGCCATCATGCCTAGTGAGCGATATCGAAACGGCGTCGTGGGCTTGCCGCGGAGCACCGCGACGATGTTGTCGGCCAGACGCGGTCCTTCGCGGATCGCGTGCTGCGCGGTCATGGGATATATACCGCCTGCGCCGTCCGGGATCGCGGCGCAATCGCCGAGGGCCCACACGTCGTCGAATCCTTTCACGCGCATGTCGCGCTCGGTGCTCACCGCGCCGCGCTTCGTCGTCGGCAGCGCGATCGACGCGAGCGTCCGCGAAGGCTTCACGCCGGCGCTCCAGACGATCGTCTCCGATTCGACGCGGCGTCCGCTCTGCAGCGTCAGGCCGCGCTCGTCCGCCCCGGCGACGCCGTCGCCGAGGAGCACCTCCACGCCGCGGCGCTCGAGCACGCGCCGGGAGTACTCACCCATCTTCGGCGGCAGCCCGGCGAGCAACGACGCGCCCGCCTCGACGAGGATCATGCGCACCTCGTCGACGCGCAGGTTCTTGTAGAAACGCAGTACGCTACGGAACATCTCGACGATCTCGCCGGCCGTCTCCACTCCGGTGAAGCCGCCGCCCACGACGACGAGCGTCAGCAGCCGGCGGCGCCGCGCGTCGTCGGCGATCGTGTCGGCGAGTTCCAGCAGCCAGACCAAGTGGTTGCGCAGTGCATCCGCATCTTCGAGCCGCTTGAGCGGCCACGTATGCTCGGCGATCCCGGGAAGGCCGAACGTCGACGTGGACGAGCCCAGCGCCAGAACGAGGTGATCGTAGCGTTGGACGATCCTGGTCCCCGTGAGCACGTGGTGGTACGTCACCTCGCGCCGCCCGACGTCGATCGCGTCGACGTCGGCGAGCACGAATCGCGTGCGCGCGAGCTGCTCGCGTATCGGGGTCACGACGTGACGCACCTCGAGCTCGCCGGACGTCACCTCCGGCAGCATCGGCGTAAAGAGGCTGTAGTTGTCCCGGCTGAGCAGCACGATCTCGGCTTCGCCGGCACGCAGGCGCCGTTCGAGCCGCCGCCCGACGGCGATGCCCGCGAAGCCTCCGCCCACGATCACGATGACCGGCACGCGACGCGGTTGAAGACAAGCGCGTGCAATACCTGCCCCCGTCGTCCGAGCCGGAACCCGAGTCCCCAGTTCCCGCGCGCCGCCGCGCACGTGGCGGCATCGGCGCGGTTCTCGCTGCGATGCTCGCGTTCGCCCTGAAATTCAAGTTTCTGCTGCTCTTCGGTGCCAAGCTCATCGGCGTGAGCTGGACCTTCTTGCTCTCGCTGTGGATCTACGTCGTGATCTTCGGCTGGAAGCTGGCGGTCGTCGTCATGCTGCTTTTGCTCGCGCACGAGCTCGGCCACTACTTCGCGTTTCGCGCATACGGATTGCCGGCGCGCCTACCGGCCTTCGTTCCGATGCTGGGCGCGTTCACCGCCGGCGCGCCTCCCGAGGATCTCGAACAGGACGCCTACATCGCGCTGGCCGGCCCGCTCACCGGACTCGGACTCGCGGCCGTGTGCTACGCCGTGGGGCAAGCAACGCAGGACCGCTTCTGGTACGCGTGCGCCGACCTGTCCGCGTTCTTGAACTTGTTCAACATGATCCCGATGCCGCCGTTCGACGGCGGACGCATCATCGGCGCGCTCTGGCCGCCGCTCTGGATCATCGGGTTTGCGCTCTTCGTCGCGTTCGCAATCTTCTTCCACATCCCGATCCTGTTCGTCGCAATCATCGGTCTGCTGGGGCTGCCGGCGATGCTGGCCGCGTGGCGGGGCCACGTCGATCCGCGCGCGGAACGCATGACGTTCGCCGCGCGCCTGCGCGTCAGCGTGTGGTATCTGGCAACGCTGTTGGGCCTCTTCTTCGTCATGGCGCAGGCGCACCTGATCGCAACGCCGGCTGCGGGGGCAACCAGGGTGTGGTGACGCGACGATGGCTGCTGGGCGCGGCCTGCGCGGCGATCGCAATCGCCGTTCTGGCGACGCGGCCCGTGCGCACGCCCGGGCCGCCGGCGCGCGACTTCGAGGCGTATTGGTCCGCCGGCGTCACGCGCAACGCCGGCGCCGACCCGTACGGACGAGCGATTTGGAACGCAGAGCGGCGCGTCCCAGACGTCGATGCCGCACGCGACGAGCTGCTGCCGTTCGTCGGGCCGCCAGCGTCGCTGCTCGCGTGGGGCGTCGCGGCGCGATGGAGCTACGACGCTGCGACGCGCGCCTGGTGGGCGCTGCTCGCGATCTCGCTGCTCGGGCTGGTCGCCGCCGTCGCCGCCGGCGCGGGCGCGAGGCTCGAGCTCACAGCGTTCGTGGGCGGCGTCGTGTTGGCGATCGCCTTCGCGCCGATCTCGAGCGACTTGGCGCTCGGGCAGATCGCGTTGCCCGCGTTCGCCGGCGCCTGCGCGCTGGTCGTCCTCGCAGATCGCTCTCTTCCGGCGGCCGCCGCCTGCGCGTGCGTCGCGTTCACGCAGCCCAACGCGGCGCTGGGACTGCTCTCGCAATTGGGCCGCAACCGCGCGACGCTCGCGCTGTTCGCGGGGTTGCTCGCGACGTACGCTCTCGGAGTCCTCGCCGCCGGCTGGGCGTGGCCGAGGGCGTATGCGCGCCTGCTGGCTGCGCACGGCGCAGCGGAACGCTTCGACGCGATCCAGTTCAGCCCGGCGTCGATCGCCTACGGTTTCGTCGCGAATCCCATCGAGGCTCGCGCCGTCGGCGTGGCGTTCGCGGCGATCGCGGTCGGGGCGGCCGTTGCGATCGCGTTGCGCTTTCGCGAGCGCTTCGCGCGCTTCGCGGCGTTTTCGGCGCTCGCGCCGTTCGTTGCCGGCTTCGTCCACGAGCACGACCTGGTCGTCACGTTTGCGGCTGCCCTGTGGTGCGCGCTGCGCACGCGCGGGATTGCACGCACCGTCGCGCTGGCCGGCACGCTACTGGTCTGCGTCGACTGGCTCGGCCTGGCGCAGCGGCCAAGCGGAATCGCGCAGTCGCTCCTCCTCGCGACCGCCGCGTTCGCAGCTTTCGTCGCGCTCGGCCAGCCGGTCGAACTGCTTCGCGCGGTGCCTGTCGGCATCGCTATGGCGGCCGTGTTCGCAGTCGCCGCGTTCCTCGCGGTTGGCCATCCCATTCCGATATGGCCCGACGCGCTCGCGAGCTTTCACGCAGGGGCAAACGCGTCGCCGGCGGCCGTGTGGTTCGCGGAGCAGCGCGCGAGCGGGCTGCTTGCCGCGGTGCCCGCATGGTCGCTGCTGCGCTCGCTCTCGCTCCTAGGCTGCGCCCTCTTAGCAGCCGCTATATATCGACATTCAGCATGTTGTCGAACGGCGTAATCGCGTTGGGGTGGAAGTTCTTCAAGTCGCTGTTGTAAGCGAAGATGTCCTCGCGCAGGGACGTGACGATCATCGGAACGTCCTTGACCAGCTCCCGCTCGATCGTGAGAACATCGGAGTTGCGCTGCGGCTGCTCGTAGTGCGCGAACAGCGCCTCCACCGCGTTCTGGGCGCGTGGATTGCACCAGCGCGTGTTGTTCTGCCCGTTGGGCGGAAACGAACGGCATGACAGAAAGGGCGACATATCTCCGATCGCGTCGTTGAGCCAGGCGAAGCCGATGAGGTCCCACTTTTTGCCGTAGACGATGCCGCCTTGCTGCAGCGGCGCGAACATCAGCGCGACCGGGTAGTGCCGCACGGTGATGTCGACACCGATTTGTTTCCACCAAGAGCGCTCCAGCTCGATCCCCTCATCCGTGTCCTGCGAACCCGCGGTCGCAGCATACTCGAGGGACAGCCGCACGCCGTTTTTCGCCCGGACTCCGTCCGGCCCGCGCGTCCATCCGTCCTTATCGAGCAGCGCGTTGGCCTGAGCGATATCGAACGGCACATTCGGAATCGAGGTCACGGCGTACGGCGCGGTCTTCGGCGTCGTGACCTCCTGCAGAATCCCGACCCCGCGGCCGATCTTGTCGATCAGCGTCTTGCGGTCGATCGCCAGCCGCAGCGCCTGGCGCACCACAGGGTCGCTGACGGCTGGATGCTGGATGTTGAAATCGAGATGGTTGTAGAAGTAGCTTGGCTGTCGCAGAACGGAGATGCCCGGTATCGCCTGCACCCGCGAGAGATATGCGCCCGGCAATATGTGCCACATGTCGAGCTCGTGCGACTGGAGCTGAGAGAGCACGGTGTTGCGGTCCGGGATGATCTTGAAGATCACCTCCTTCAGCCGCGGCTGCCCGCGCCAGTAGAGCGGATTGGGTACGAGCACGACGTCTTGCGCGCGATCCCAGCGCAGATACTTGAAAGGCCCGATGCCCACGGGAAGCGAGTTGTACGCGATGTGATTGATGTTCGGATACTGCGCCAGCAGGTGCTTCGGGAGGATGCACGGATTCGCGCCGGCAGTCGAAAAGAACGTCTCGATGAACGGCGAGTACGGCTTCTTCAGATGATACACTACCGTGTACTTGTCGGGCTCGTCGACCTTAGTGATCTGGTCCCATCCTAGGCGGCCGACCTCGTTGTTGGCCGGATTGTTGACGACGTTCGTCGAAAAGACGACGTCGTCGGCATTGAAAGGCGCACCGTCGGACCAGCGCACGCCGTGGCGCAGATGATACGTGATCGTCAGCCCGTCCTTGCTCACGCCCCCGTTGGCCTGCGTCGGTACCTCCGTGGCGAGCTCGCCGTAGGGATTGTTGTGCTCGTCCCACTTGATCAGATAGGCCATCGTCATCGACGAGAGTACCCCGATGTCGGCGAATTGGCCGAGGTGGGGATTGAGCGTGTTCACGTCCCCCGCATCCGAGAAGCGCAGCACGTGCGGCTGCGTCCACGAGTTCGTCCGCCCTCCGGTTGAGAGGCCGCCGGTCTTCGTGCAGGCGCAGAGCCCGCCGAGGACGACGCAAGCCGCAACGAGGACCAGTCGTGCTTTCATGTCCGATATGCTCCTAAATCGAGTAGTTCCATGGGTCCCAGAAGGCCGAGATCACGGGCGACGGATCGAAGCCCTTCAGGTCGCTGTTGTACACGTAGGGAACGCGGGCGAAGTCGATGATGATCGTCGGGACATCGGTCGTCAGCTGCTGTTGCACGATGACGTAGTCGCGCTTCCTGCGTGCCTGATCGACCGTCGAGAGCGCGTCGTTCATTGCGGCCGTCGCCGTGCGATTTTCCCAAAACATGGCGTTCTGGCCGTGCGGTGCGAGGTTGTCGGCAGAATAAATCGCGCTGTCGTCGGGGTCGGCGGCGGCGAACCAGCTGAATCCCGCCACGTCGTAATGGCCACCCTGAAGCGTGCCGTTAGCGGAATTGTCGAAGAACTGGCTCGTGGGGTAATTCTTTATGTCGGCCTGCGCGCCGACCTCGCGCCACTGCCGCTGGAGGACGGTTTGTAATGCCTTGCCGTAGGTCGACTCGGTCTGCGTGCTCAGCGTGAACTCCAGCCGCTGCCCGTCCTTCACGCGAATTCCGTCCGGTCCCACCTTCCATCCATCGGCATTCAGGAGCGCTCGTGCCTTCGCGGGATCGTATGAGTGGTGGGTGATGTCGTCGGTATACGCCCAGGACTGTTGCGGAGACTGATCGGTCTCAGCCGGGATCGCGGAGCCGTGGAGGATCTTGTTGATGATCTCGTCGCGGTCGGTCGCGTACGCCAGCGCGACGCGAACATTGCGATCGCTCACGACCGGGTGCCGCAGGTTGAAGTCGATATGCGAGAACAAAAAGGAGTTCACGCGAACGGCGACCAGGCCGTTAGCGGGGTCGGCGGCGAGCGCCGCGTACTGCGGCCACTTCATCCCCGAGCCGACGGCCAGCATGTCGATCTCGTGCGTCTGCACCTGCGTCTGCATCGTGTTCTCGTCGGGGAGTATCTTATAGATGACCTCGTTTAGCTTCGGCTTGCCGAGATAGAAGTACGGGTTCGCAACCATCCGCACGTCCTGGCCTCGGTTCCACGCGACGACCTTGAATGGACCGCTGCCGATCGGCAGCGAGTTGTAGGGCGCGCTATTGAACGAGCCTTTGTCGTCGTTGTACTTGGCGAGGATGTGCGCCGGAAGAATCGGAGCGTTCCCGTTCACGCTCCACAGCTGCTGCAGGTACGGAGCGTAGAGCTTGTTCATGTGAATGACGGCAATGGAGGGGTCGCCACAGTCGATACTGCCGATGTTCTTATAGCCGTCGGTCGTCACGACGTTGTTGTGCGTATTCATCACGACCTGCCAGGTGAACTTGAGGTCGCTGCAGGTCAACGGCACTCCGTCTTGCCACTTGATGTTCGGCCGCAACTTATACTTCAGCGTCAGGCCGTCTTTGCTCACGTCGCCGTTGGCGATCGTTGGGATCTCGCGCAGCGCATCGGGCACTGGGCGACCCTTCGCGTCGTAGCGGATCGTCCACGAGTAGATGAACATCGAGAGGTCCAGCGTCGGCGTCGCCGCGTTGAGCATTGGGTTGAGGTTCTTGGGATCCGCGGCCTCCGAGAACCGGAAGACGCCGCTTTGCGTCCACGCGTGCGCCGTTCCCCCGGCGCCCCCCGTCGCGGTCTTCGTACATCCAACCAGCGCGGCCATCCCGACGGCCACTGCGAACGACGCCTTGGCGTTCACCCAGACGCTCCTTCCCCGGGTTCGGCGCGCATCGTCTCGGGATCTATTCCGCGTGCTTCGCAAAATGCGCCGTACGCGCTCGGTGCGATCTCCGACGGCTTGATCTCGCTGCGCCCGCCCCAGAAGACGTTGGTATACGAAAACTCGATGCCAGCCTCCCGCAGGTGCTCGTCGATGGCCGCCTTGTGCTCCAGCACCGCCGCCTTTTCCATGCCATGCGCAACCGCCATGACGTTGACGTCGTGAAATTCGGGGCCGCCTTCACGCCAGTAAGCATGCGTGATCACGTAGTGGCGCGCGACCTCGCAGCCGGTGTCGATTTCGCGGCCGGCCGGCACGGCCCAATGGAACAGGGCATTGTACCGCGTGGCGCGCTCGTTGCCGGCCGTCGGCTTGACGTGTTCGAGGAACGTCGAGAACCGGCCGATGACGCGGAGCTGCTCCAGGCTCCGGGCAACGTCGACGAACGTATCGAAATCGACGCCGGCCTCGCGAGCTCTCGCAGACCACACGTCGCGGACGATCTCTGCAGGCGCAAACTCCCGCTTGAGCGCGACGAGGACCCGCCACTGGAGGTCGTTGAGCCGAACGACGGACGCTTCGAGCGGTCGCGCCCGCCCCTGTGCCCGCGCTCCCGGTTTCAGGCCGCGCCGCCGAACGTGACCGACGCCCAATGCAAACAGCATCTTGGCCGGCATCAGCCGATAGCGCTCTGCGCCGACCGCGTCGCTCAGCCACTCGGCGTGCTTGCGCAGAGAAAAACCCTGCGGCACTTTGAGCGTCGTCCACAAGCGATATTTGCTGGCGGCAGACACAGCGTCGGTGGTGCGTATCACGACGTGCCCGGAGAAGGGATCCTCACGGAACATGAAGTCGAACGCCGCGTCGAGCCGATCCGGCGCGACTTCCCACGCGCACAGCGCGCCCTGTGCCAGGCTGGTGGACAGCAGCGTCTGGCGGACCCGCCGAATGGTTCCCGCCTGCAGCATGGCGACGATGCGCTCGATTACGGTTTCCACCGGTATCCCCGTTCGGCTTGCGATCTCGCCGAACGGGTCGGTCTGGAAGCCCGTCAGCCGGTCCTCCGAGACGGCAAGGATTGCGGCGTTGACCGGATCCGAGATCGTCGCCCGCGCTTCGGAGATTCCGCTGGTCATCGCGATCTCAATTATATCTGAACGTCGCTGATCCCCGTCGCGTACAGGTAGTTCTGTTCCGCGTTTTGCACGCCGTACAGCGCAGTGATGTAGGCGGATTGCGCCGTCGAGAGATTGGCCTCGGCCGTGACGACGTTGAGGATCGTCGTAGCGCCGACTTTGTACTGAGCCTGCGTCGCGTCGAGCGACACCTGCGCAGACGTCAGTTCGGAGCGCGCCTGCACGAGCGACGCGCGCGCCGAGATCAGCGTGGCGAGCGCCGAGCGCACGTCGGACTCCACTGTCAGCCGCGTGCTGTTGAGCGTGGCGACCGCCTGATCGAGCTGCGACGCGGCGATGGCGACGTTGTAGTTCGTGACGCCCTGATCGTAGATCGGGATCGTGAGATTCAATCCGAGCCCCTTGTCGTTCGTCCAGCTCGAGGGGCCGGGGCAGGCCGACACCCCAACGACTTTGGTGCTATTCGGGAGCGTCGTGGTGGTTGAAAAGCAGTTGATGAACTGCCGGCTGATCGTGTCGCTTGCACCCGCGGAAAGCACCGGGAAGCGCGCGAGCTTCGCGAAGCGCAGGTTCTCCTTGGATGATTCCACGTTGTAGGCCGCCGATATGTAGTCCGGGCGCATGACGAGTGCGCGCGCGAGCGAGGCCGAATAGTTCGGGTTCGGCGGCGGGGGCTGCGTCGTGACCGCTTTCGGAACGACCTGCGAATCGGCGTCGAGCCCGAGCGTCGTCGCAAACGTCGCCTGGGCGCCGATCGCCGTGCCCTGCGCCGTCACGAGCTGGCCGCGCGCCTGCGCGGTTTGGAACTGCGCGGCGGCGATGTCGGATCGCGCGGCGGCGCCGTTTCGGATCTGTGCCGCGACCGAGGCCTCGTTGACCTCGAACTCGCGCACGAGCTGCGCGTCGGCGGTGACCGTCGCGTTATCTTCCAGCACGGCGTAATACGCGGTCGCGATGTTGAACGCGAGCGTCTCCAGCTGTCGCAGCAGCGTCGCGCGTCCGGCGATGTCGGCCGCCTTGGCGGCGCGAATGTTGGCGATCGTCCGGCCGCCGTCGTAGATCAGCTGCTGGATCGTGATCCCCACCGACTCGTTGGTCACCGTGGCCTGCGAGTACGCGGACGGAGTCGCTAAGCCAAAGGCCGCGTTCGGGACGATGGCAGGGCTGCTCGAGGGTCGCGCCGAGGCGCCGCCGGTGGACGCCGTCGTGCCATTACTGTACGCCTTCGCGGTCTGTGCCGTTGCGCTGAGCCCGGGATAGTAGGCCTGCACCGAGGCGGCGTACTTTGCGTGGATCGCCGCCCACTGCGCGTTTTGGAGGGCGAACGTCGGCGAAAGAGCAACCCCGATCCGAACGGCGTCCGAAAGGGAGATGGTCTGCGGGACGCCCTTTTTAGGCCGCAGCAGCACGACATCGGGCGCCGGGGTTCCGTACGCCGGATACGGAATCGGGGTGCCGCTGACCGTCGGCTCCGGCATCGGCGACGGCATCTGCACGCCCGGAACGCCCTGGATCTGTCCTTGATCGGGCGCGTTCTGAGCCAAGGCCGCACCGGTCACGAGGGAGCCGAGCGCGAGCGCCGCGACGAGCGCTCGCGCGGGAGTTCGTCCGCGCCTCACGTCAGTGCACCGAGCCGCTGGACGATGCTGAGGCGGAGCCGCTGACGGCTACGACGCTGCCGTCTTTGAGCGCGTCCGGACGCGTCGTGATCACCATCGTGCCCGGCTGCACTCGCGGGCTGACGACCTGCGACATGGTGTCGGTTTGCACGCCGACGCGAACCGGAATCGCTTGGGCTTTGTTGTCGGCGACGATGTAGACGACGTCTCCGTTGGGTGTCTGAGCCACCGCGCTGCGCGGAACGACGACGGCGCCGACCGCGTGCGCCTTCGTGACGGTTACGGCGACCAGCATTCCGCCGCGCAGCACGTATCCGGGATTTTGCAGCTGGATTCGCGCGAGATAGGATAGCGTGCCCGAGGTGGGCACCGAGTTGACCGTCTGGATCGGCGCGCGGAACGTCCGTCCCGGCAGTGACGTTGACTGGAACGTAACGGGCGTACCCGGATGCACGTAGGCGAGATCCTCGTCTGGTACGTTGACGTTGATCCAGACGGTGTCGATCCGCGCGACCTGTAACACGGGCTGCGACGGTGAGGCGAACGCGCCCGGGTCGACCAGGCGATTCCCGATAACCGCGTCATACGGCGAATACAGATAGGTCTGCGAGAGCTGCGTGCCGAGCACGTGCGCCTGCGCGGAGGCCGACTCGGCCTGCGCCTGTTGCGCCTTCACGTTCTGCGCGCTCACTACGTTGTTGCGCAGTCCGACGACCGCATTGTTATATGTCTGTTCTGCTTGAACGTAGTTCGCCTGGGATTGCTGCAGCTGCGTCTCGGAGACGTACCCCTGCTTATATAATTGTTTGTTCTGATCGTAAACGAGCTTTGCGTTGGCGAGCGAAGCCTTCGCCGTCTGGAGCGTGGCCTCGTTGCCCTGCACCTGAACGGGATATCCGACGACCGCACCTTGCGCGGAGGCCGAGTATTGGGCGGCCTGCGCCTGCGCCTGCGAGAGCTGAGCCTGGAGCGTTGACGGATCGATGCGCGCCAGCAACTCACCCCGGTGCACCATGTCGCCGATGTTCACGTTGATCGCGACGATCGTGCCGCTCTGCTGGAACGCGAGCGTCGACTGCTCGAGCGGCGCGATCTGACCGTCCAGCGTGATGTAGGTCGCCAGGTTCTGGCGTGTGGCCGCGGCGGCGTCGACCGCCAGCGGCATCTGGCCCGCCTCGGGCTTCTTTCCGCACCCGGCTAATGCCGGGAGCGCCAGCGCGGCGGTGAGCGCCAGCAGCATCGAGTTCCCCAATGCGTGAGCGAATCTCATATGAAGCATATCTTTTGAAGCATATCTTTCCTAGAATGCCGTCCTTTATAGCCTGATATACGGCGCCCGGCGGTTTTTGATTCAAAGCGCCCCGCGGGGGTGCCTGTAGCATAATCGACACCCAGAACCTCGGCATGAGGTAATCGGCTTCAGGGCGTATCTCCCTGGTGGCATGAGCGTGAAACTCGACATTGGGCGCTCGTACAGCCTTCAGAGCCGCGTCGAGGAGTGGATGACCGCCGAGAAGGCGGGGAACAAGGGCGTCGACGTCCTCTCCACGTCGATGCTCGTTCAGCTTGTAGAGAGCGCCGCGATCCACTGCGTTGACCCGATCTTAAAGCCAGGCCAAATCACGCTCGGGACGCACATCGACCTCGAGCACAAAAAGCCCATTCCCGTCGGATTTATCGTGCGAACGGAGGTCGAAGTGGTCATGCTGGATGGTCCCCGCGTGAGCTTCGCGGTGCAAGTCTTCGACGAGCAAGAGGCTGTCGCCGAAGGAACCCACGAGCGGTACATCATTGAGAGGGCCAAGTTCCTAGCAAAACTCAGGGAAAAGCTCGCCTAACCAGGCTCCTACTGCAGGGGAGCCAATCGCCCCCTCCCGAAGAGGGTGCCAAAGGATTGCCCTACGGGCCTTCGGGACCGGCTGGGGCAAGCCTCAGATATCCATTACCAGCTTAGGAGGACACATTGAAGCGACTGAGCACAGGAGTCCTGACCGTGCTGCTGGCAGCCGGCCTTGGATTCAACGCAGTCGCAGCCCATCCCGCCGCATCGCATGGCAACATTGGAACCAACGCGATAGCGCAGGGGGGCGCGACGGCTGCTCCTCCGGCGAACTTCGGTTCGCCGCCGTCGGGTCAGTACCCGATTCTCTACAATGACCACCACGTCTATGCCAAGCCCGACATCCTGAAGCAGGGTCGCGTGCTCGCGGCACTGGTTCGGGGCGGAACACTTTTGATTCCGCTTCGTTCGATGTTCGAGCAAATGGGTGCGACCGTGTCATACGACGCGGGCAGCAAGACGGTGACGGTCAGCAAGGCCGGCGCCGAGGTCAAGGTGACCGTCGGTAAGCCGGAAGTTATCATCAACGGCGAGTCGCGTCCTCTGGACGTGCCGCCAATCGTCTACCAAGGCATCATTCTCGTGCCGGTGCGCGTGATCTCGGAAGGGATGGGGGCCTACGTTCAGTGGGTGCCCGATCGCCGTCTGGTCGTCGTGCGTTACATTCCGGCCACTCCGCCGCCTAGCCCGGCACCGCCGCCGCCTCCTCCGCCGCCGCCGACTCCGACACCAGTGCCGGTGACGCCGCCGTACTACGACTTTTACGTAGCGGGCGACTACATCATCTCACCTAAGGTGTATAACGAGTTCGTCCCCGGCTCATCCAGCAACAACAACTCAGGCGGTTTCTCGTATCGTCTCCACGGAGCGCTCGAATTCCCGATCGCCAACCTCCCCTGGATGGTCGAAGTCGACTATCGTCAGTGGAACTGGCAGCATAACTGCGGTGGCTCCGGGGATCCTGAGTGCCTCGTGACGACGATCGGCGGCCTCGGCACGTCGTCCGTTCCCACGTTCACTGGTCGCGACTACGACTTCGACGCTCGGCTCGGGATTCGCGTCCTGAAGCCGCGCATCTACATCGTCGGCGGGTACATGTGGCGTGGAAACAACTACGGCTACCCGAAGGAGAACGGGGCCGGCGTCGGACTCGAAAAGCTACCCGATCTCGATCACGTCTTCTCGTGGTATGGCCACGCGATGTACTTCTTCGGGGTCAACGGTAACTATCAGAGCACGCCGGGCGGATGCGGAACCCCGGCCGCGACCTCGGGTTGCACGTTCAACGTCGGTTACAACATCCTCAAGTATGACATTGGCGTCTCCTACACGTTCCAGGGATTCCCGCTCTTCCTTGAAGCGGGATTCATGGGCGATCGTGGCTGGAACTACAATGCTGCGCCGATCGGATTCTCCGAAAGCGGCCCATACGCGGGAATCGGGTTGAAGATCTAGGCTTCACCCGCGACAGCAAAGCGAAAGCCCCTGCCGATGCGGGGGCTTTCGTGCATCTCCGGCGGGAGTCTCTTTACTTATGCGGGCGAGGGCTGAACGCAGGGCGGGGTGATCAGGACGACCGCGGGATGACCGGGGGCCGGCGACGGCGTCGGCGTGACGTCGGGCGTGACCTCCGGCATGACGCCGACGCCCAGCGGCAGCGGCGTCGGGCAAATCTGCGCGAGCGCGAACCAGTGTTCCGTGAACCCCTGCTTCAAGCTCGCCTTCATCGTCTTACCGAAGTACGTAGTGCCGTAGCGCGTCACCAGGATCTGCATGAACTCCCAAGCCATGTCTTGCTCGGGTTGCGTGTACACCTTTCGCAGGACTTGGATGCCGAGGAAATACGAGCGCGCCAGCTGCGGATCGTTCGGATATTTCGCCGCCCAGCGCCGGAGCGCTTCGCTTGCGAAGTCGAGCTTCGAAATGAGCCGCGGATCCGTCGTGTAGGCTCCGGCGCTGATCGACCCGTCCTTGTACGTGTTGTTGATCCCGAGATAGCTCATCTTCATGCGGCCGAAGTACTCGTCTCCCGGGGCGGAGGCGTTGAAGTCCTCGCACTGCAGGTGGGCCCATTTGCTCTTGGTCGCGCCGCAGGCGTCCTTCTTCGCACTCAACGCCGGCGCCGGCGTCGTCTTCGATGCAGCGGCCGGAGTTGCTGCGAGCGCGGATGCGGAATGACTTGGCGACATGTACAATAGAGCGGTGCTTGCAACGGCAATCGTCAGCGAAAACGTTGGTAGCGTGCGTCTCACGTATGAAAACATCTCCCTTCGGGTACCGCTGTGGCGCGGTAAGGCCCATTGGGGAATGACTATTTCATCGAGCGCAGCCTGCCGGCCTTCCAAGTCAACGCGGTCGAGGGGGACGTCTTTTGACGCCGCGAACAGCGGCAAGCAATGACTCGCTCCATTGCCGTAGCAGCAATCCAGCTGCGTGCGCGCGACCGCGACGATTTCGTTGCCGCAGCGGAAGCGGCGCTCGACGCCGTGCGCCGGTGCGCGCACGCGGACGTCGTCGTCTTGCCCGAGGCCACGTTTCCCGCATACGTCTTAGGCGACGCACCCCTCGACGATGCGGCGGTCGGCGATGCGATCGCACGCCTGCGCGAGATCGCTCGCTCGACGAAGACGGTGATCGTGGCCGGCGTCGCCGCGCGCGAAGAAGAGGCCACCCGTAACAGTGCCTTCGTGATCGACGTCGACGGCTCGCTCGCCGGTCGTGCCGACAAGCTGTTCTTATGGCACTTCGATCGGCGCTGGTTCTCGCGCGGAGACCGCCTGGCCCCGGTGCGAACGAGCGTCGCAACGCTCGGCGTGATGATTTGCGCCGACGGACGCCTTCCCACGGTCGCTCGCGCGCTCGTCGATCGAGGAGCGGAGCTGCTCGTCATGCCGACCGCCTGGGTCACGAGCGGGCGCGATCCGGCGGCGCTGGAAAACGTTCAGGCTGACGTCCTTGGCCGCGTCCGCGCGTACGAGAATCGCGTCCCGTTCGTCGCCGCCAACAAATGCGGTACGGAACTCGACATGGTCGCCTACTGCGGCAAGAGTCAGATCGTGGATTCCCGCGGCGAGATCGTCGCGCTCGCGGACCAGGATCGTCCCGAGAGCCTGCACGCCTCCGTCGAGCTCAGTGCCGAGCGCCCGGCGCGCGTCCAGACGGAGCTCCTCGTGCCGCGCACTGTCAACGCGGAGCGGCCGGTGCGTATCGCCATCGCGTACGACGAGCTCCCCAGCGACATCGACCGGCGCCTCGAAATGCTCGAAGACGAGTTCGCCATATCGCGCCACGACGACGAGCGCTTCGCTGCGCTCGATCGCGTAGTCCCGGCGGCTTTTGTCGACGACGCGCGCGTGCTCGATCCGGGCGGCCTCGTGCCATACCGCCGGGCCGGCTACTGGCTGATCTGCTGGAGGGCGGGCGTCGCTCCGCCCTGGGTGGAGCGCATCGCGCGGGCGCGCGCGGTGGAACTTCGCATCCATCTCGTCGTTTTCGATCGTGCGCAGCGGCGAGCGTTCGCCGTCGACCCCGACGGTACGATCCTCGCGGGCACGTTCGGAGACTATCGCCTGGCGACGTTCGCATTCGATCCGCGCAGGTCGATGCAGACCGCGGTCGCGCCGGGCACCGATATCGTCGAGGGCCTGCGCTGGGTGGCGGCGCTGAGCGAACGTGAAGACACAGTGGCGACGTGAATCCAGCCATCGATGCGAACTCGGGCAGTCGCCTGGTCTCGCTCGCCGCGGCCATCATCGCGGTGCTGGCGGCGCTGGGCACACTTTTCGCGCATCATCGGTCGATCTCGGCGCTGTCCGCAAAGAACCAGGCCATCTTGGCGCAAGCGCGCGCGAGCGATACGTTCAACGCATATGAAGCCAAGCAGATTCGTTTCAATATCTATGGCGCGCTAATCGCGAGCGGCCTCGTCAAGGACGCGCAGACGAAGTCGCGGTTGCAGTCTTCGGCGGAATCGGAGAACGCCGCGGCGCCGGCCGTTCTCGAGCGCGCGAAGGCGTTGGAAAGCCAGGCGCGCAACGACGACGAACGCTCCGAGCGTATCTTGAAGTCTTACGAGCTGTTGCAGTTTGCGACGACGGCGTTCGAGATCTCGATCGTGCTGGTGTCGATCTCGGCGCTCTCCGGCGGGCGCCGCCTCCTCTCCGCCGGCTGCGGCTTGAGCGGCCTCGGCCTCGTGCTCTTCATCATCGGGCTCGTGCGGGGCGGCTGAGCGTGTCGCGCGCCAAAACGCCACATCGTATCGGCTTACTCCTGCTCGCGTGGCTCGCGCTCGCCGGAAGCATGCCGCACGCGCCAAGCCCGCATATTGCGTCGGGCAAAATCGCCGCGACCGCCTGGCCGTATCTTCCCGGAAGCAGTCTCCCGCTGCGCGTCGACGGATTCGCCGCGCCTTATCACGCAACGGTACTCGGCCCCGGGATCCTGTCGCCGGACGGCGTGTACGAAATCCCGCAGCGCGCGCTCCCCGGCACCGCGCTGCTCGTGGCCGGAAACACGCACGGCCTCGCCGCCGCGAACCTGCGCATCGGGACTCCGCCCAAGGCCACGCGTCCATTCTTGGCGGTCGCGTCGTACGATGCTGGGATCGTGTTTCACGATGCCGACGACTTCACGGTGCTCGGCGTGCTCGCGACCGGCGGGACGCCCAGCGACGCGGCCGTCGATTCGCTCGGCCGGATCATCGCTACCGACACCGAGGGCTCCGCGCTGACGCTTGCGACGCTCTCGCCGTGGACGGTCCTTCACGTCGGGGGCGTCGCGCTCGGCGACGATGTCGCCATCGACCCGGCGACGCATGCGATCTTCGTTACGAATCGCGATATCGACGGAACCGGCGCGCTGACGCGTGTGAGTCTCGATGGAAGCGTCTCGCACGTGCCGACCGGCGCGACCCCAGAAGGCCTCGCCATCGACGCCGGCCGCCACGTCGTCTACGTTGCAAACACTAACGACGGAACGGTCGCGGCCGTCGACACGCGTTCGCTGCGCATCCTCCGCCGCTTCGCTGCGGTGCCGCGGGTCTTCTCGCTCGCGCTTTCGGCCGACGGAACGCGTCTCTACGCGATCTCCAACCAAAGCGAGGGTTCGCCGTTCGCGGCGCCCGGCGCCGCCGTCGCGATCGAGCTCCGCACGCCGGTGCCGCGCGTCGTCGCGAGCAGCGCGCGCCTCGCGTTTCCGGTCGGCGTGGCGCTCGATCCGGCGACGAGCACGCTCTTCGTCACGGACGAGCAACTCGGCGAAGTCTACGTGCTCGACGCCTCAACGCTGCGTGCGAAGCACGCTCCGCTGACCACCTGCGGCATCCCGTGGAAGCCGTTCTACGACGCTCCCAGCGCGCGGCTGTACGTGCCGTGCGCGGGCGCCGACGCCGTCGACGCCTTCGACACGCGCACGCTCCGACGCACAGCGCGCGCGCCGTTCGCGACCGGGGGCTATCCGCTCGCCGTAGCCGTCTGGCACCCGCAGGCATGACTGCCAAACTCGCGATTCGAGAGTTGCGATCGTGAAATCTTTGTTGCTGATCCTGATCTTCGCGCTGGCTGCGGGGGCGAGCGCTGCGGCGCGCGAGGATGCGCTGCCGGCGCGCGTCGCGCCGGATGCGCCCTTTCCGCGCATCCTGCAAGAGGCGCCGACGATCGAAAGCGTCGCGCCCGGCGTCATGTACGCGGACTACCAGCTGCTCACCGCGGTGGGCCCGCTGTCGGTGCACGTCGTGTCGGTGGAACCGCACCGCGGCGACGTCCGTCTCGGGGCGGTGCTGGCCGGCGATTCGCTCGAATCGCGCGGCGAAACGGTCGGGTCGATGGCGCGGCGTACGCGGGCGGTCGCGGGCATCAACGGCGACTTCTTCGACATCGGACAAACGAACCGGCCGATCAGCATCGTCGTTCGCTCGGGCGTGCTCGTGCAGCCCCCCTACAAGCGCTATGCGCTCGCGATCACACACGACGGAACGCCGCATATCGCGGAGTTCAGCTTCTCGGGACAGATCGAGATCGATCAGCGCACGATGCCGCTCGACGCCATCGACGAGATGCCACCCGGCGGCGGACTCTCGCTGCTGACGCCGTTATACGGTCGCGTGCGCCCGCAAGACGACGTAACGCTCGTAAAAGTCGAGCCCTTGAGCGACGCGCCACCGCTCACGCGATATCGTGTGACCGGCGTCGCAAATAATCTCGAGCCGCAGCCGCCCGGCTACTACGTCGTCATCGGCCCGAACGACTACAGCTTCATCAACGTTCCAGACGAGGATGCGGTACTCTCGGTCACCGGAGATCTGTCGCCGCTGGGCCTCGACGCGATCAGCGCCGCCGTCGGCGGCGGCGCGCTCATCCTCCACGACGGCGCGTGGTACGACGACGGCGACGCACCGTACCGCGTGGAAAACGCGCGGCGCATGCCATGCTCCGGCGGCGCGATCGCGCCCAACGGGCGGCTGTTTCTCGTCGAAGTCGACGGGCGGCAGCCGGAGCTCAGCGTCGGCGTCACGCGGCCCGAGTTCGCCGCACTCATGCGCGCTCTGGGCGCGACGGAGGGACTGCTCTTCGACGGCGGCGGATCGTCCACGATCGTCGCGCGGCGTCTTGGCGACAGCGAAGCCGACGTCATGAACTCGCCCTCTGACGGGCGCGAGCGTCCAGTCGCCGACGGCATCTTCGTGTACAGCACGGCGCCCACCGGCCCACCCATTAGGCTCGTGTCGCGTCCCGGCGCCGTTCGCGCGCTGACCGGTGCCGAGGTGCCGCTGCGCGTCGCGTCCGTAGACGCAGCCAACCACGTCACGGCGGGCGGTGCGGCTCGCGCCGAAGTGGAGCCGCCGGCACTGGGCGAGTACCGCGACGGCGTGTTCGTCGCACTCCATCCCGGCAGCGGCCGGATCGCACTGCGCGACGGCAATCTTCGCGGCAGCGTACCGGTCGAAGTCGCGGCAGCGCCGGCGAGCACGCGCATCATGCCCGCGCGCCCCAACGTGGATCCGAATGCGACGATCGCGCTGACCGCGCGAGCGTACGATCGCGACGGCTACGCGCTCGCTCTTCCTTCCGTCCTGCGCTGGACGGCCAGCTCGGGATCGATCGACGCCCGCGGACAATATCGCGCCGCCTCGCGCGATGCGCAGGTCTCGGTCCGCATCGGCGCGGCCGTGGCGGACACGCGCGTCACGGTCGGATCGCACGAAGTGGCGCTGGCCTTTGCCGATCACGCCCGCTTTACGACGCTGCCGCACGGAGGGGCGGGCTCCCTAGTCAAAGATGCCGGCTGCCGCAGCTGCGTCTCGCTGTCGTTCTCGTTCGCCGCGGCGGAGCGGGCGGCATACGCCACGGCCGACCTTCCGCTTCCCGCCGACACCATCGGCCTCGCCTTCGATCTGCGCGACGACGGAAGCGACGCCAGCGTGCGCGTCAACGTCCGCAACGCGATCAACGAGGACACGCTCGTCAAAGCCGCCGATCTCGGCCAGCCGGGCTGGCGAAGCGTCGTCGTGCGCTTTCCGCCCGACACCGGCGCGGCGCGCCTGATTTCGATCTACGTGCTGCGCCCGAAGGACATTGAGCTTTCGGAGGGGACGATTGTGCTGCGCAACGTGCGAGCTATCGTCGCAGGCCAATAGGCGCGACGATCGCACAGAACACGAGAAGCGTCCCGAGCGCGGTCGCAATCAGGTTGGGCGCGGACACGACCTCGACCGCCGGATAGGACTGCGCCATCGCGCTCAGCAGCAGGCCGCCGGCCCGAACGGGCCTGCCGCCGTCGCTCAATGCGATGGCGTGCGGAAGCAGCCGCTCGTTCTCGTCGTCGACCGCGAACAATATGGCCGCTTCGCCCGCTCGAGCGCGGCCGTGGAGCAGCATCGCCGCCTGAGCCGGTGAGAACAGGACCGCCTTCACTACGCGTCGCGCGGCGGGGACGTTGAAAGAATCGAAAGGCAAATCCAATCCCGCGATGTTTTGCCGATGCTGCATCAAGAGCACGGGCGAAAGAAACACCGCGCCCAACGGTTGCGTGACGGTGAGCCTACCGCCGCGCGGATCGCGCGCCTCGACGTACGCGACATCGCGAGGAACGCCGCGCAGAATGAAACTCCCCGCGTCGCGCGGGCGCGTGCCGATCGGCAGCGCGGGGCGGAGCGGACGCTCGAGCGTGACCTCCACGCCGCTCGCAGGCGATGCGGTAAGCGGAAACGACAGCACGCCGAGGCCTTCGACGCGAACCCGTTGGCCAGGCGCCCCGACGATGGTCTGATCGTCGGGTCCAAACAACCCGCTCGCCACGCCGGCGATCGCGACGATGGCCGTCCCCATCGTAATCCCGACAACGGCGGCGCGCGCACGCGGAGTCGTAGCGGCGCGAAATCGCCTGCGCGCCGCGACCAGCGCGAGAATTGCGAGCGCGACCAGCGCGACGTTGTACCAACCCGCGTGGTAAACGCCGCGTCCGGGGATTGCGATCTCCGCGGCGACGCCTGCCACGACCGCGAGCGCGACGATGGCGAATGCGTTCACCGGTTCGCCATCAACGGACTGACCGCGGCGCGCATCTGATCGAACGTGAGCGGGCCATCGAATGCGCGCGCGACCGTTCCACTCCGATCGACGATCATCGTCGTCGGAAGACCCAGAGCAGTGTACGTGCGGCCGTACTGTTCGGCGGAGTCGATCCAGATCGGAAAGCGAATCCCGAGTGAGCTCGCGAAAGCGCCCGCGCGCTGCGGCGACTCGCCCTCGTTAACCCCGATGATGGCGAGATCGCGACCGGCATAGAGCGCGGCAAGGCGCTGCAGATCCGGCATCTCCGCTCGACACGGCGGGCACCACGAAGCCCAGAGGTTCATAACCACGACGCGGCCTCGATAGCGCTCGAGCGATACCGGCAGACCGCGATCGTCGCGCAGCGCAAAAGTCGGCGCGGGTTGCCCGACGAGCCCGGCGGGCCCCGCCGTTTTAGCGTGGCGCAAGACGAAGAACGGTTCAAAAACCAAGACGGTCACCGCCAGCGCGGCCAGGACGATTAGCCAGACGATGTAGCGGTACGTTGCCGAGCTCTGTAGCGTAGGTGCCCCTCCTTCCACGGACGAAACGCCGACGGCGTGCCTGCCTTGATCCTAGATGGACGAAGCCTCGCCGCCGACTTGCGTACGGAGCTCGTCGCACGTACGAGTGCGCTGCGCGACCGGGGGATTCATCCCCGCCTCGTCATCGTCTTCGTGGGAGAGAACGACTCGAGCGTCGCGTACGTGCGCAATCTCGCGCGAACGGGCGAACGGGTCGGCATCGACGTCGTCGTGGACCGGCTGCCCGAGAGTGCGACCCCGCGAGACCTTCGGTTTCGTCTCGAGCGTCTCCACGCGGATCCCGCGACGCACGGCGTGATGTTGCAGCAGCCGCTGCCGGGGCATCTCCCGATCCGCGATATCGCCGACGCGATTCCTCCACATAAGGACGTCGACGGCACGCACCCGATGAATCAAGGACACCTGGCGTTCGGCAGTGGGACCGAGTACGTCCCCGCGACTCCCGCCGCCGTGATGCTCCTGCTGGAGCGCAGCCCGCACTGGCCGCTGCGTGGGCGCCGCGCCGTGATGATCGGGCGCTCGATCGTCGTGGGTGCGCCGGTCGCCTGGCTCATGATCGCGCAGGACGCGACGGTGACGATACTGCATCGGGAGTCGCGTGGGCTGCAGCCGTACCTGAAGATGGCCGAGGTCGTCGTCGTCGCGGCCGGCTCGCCCGGTCTCATACGCGGCGACGACCTAATGCCGGGCGCAACCGTCATCGACGTCGGCACGACGCTCGTCGACGGCACATTGAAAGGCGACGTCGACTTCGAAAGCGCGGCGCGCGTCGCGGGCGCCATCACGCCTGTGCCGGGCGGCGTCGGACCGGTAACCAACGTAGCGTTGCTGCGCAACGTCGTAAAGGCCGCGGAGCGTTCGCAGGTCGCTCGTTACGCCGCGCCCAAGGCGACGTGAGTGGAACCTAATCCGATTTTGCTCGAGCTGGAGCAGCGCGCGCACAAGGACGGGGTTTCGATCGTTTCACGCGAGACCGGCCGGTTTCTCTCGGTCATCGTCACGGCGATGCAGGCCAGTCGAATCCTCGAAGTCGGTACTTCGTACGGATACTCGACGCTATCGATGGCGCTCGCGCAGCCGCGCATGGGCCGAATATGGACGATAGAGCGCGACGCCGCGCACGCCGCTGTCGCGCTCCAGTATTTCCGCCGCGCCGGCGAGGACGACTACATCGAGCTCTTCAACACGCCCGCTGCCGAGATGCTCGAGAACTTCCCCCACCGCAACCTCGACATCGTCTTCATCGCGACCGCCCCGCGCGAATACGGCCGCTACCTCGAGCTCGTGATCCCGATGCTGAAGCTCTCGGGGCTGGCCATCTTCTACGGCTGCGCGCTCGCCGAGGGTTTCGTGCGGCTCTTTCTCGCGCACCCCGCGCTCGACGCGACGATTCTACCGCTGGGCGAGGGGACGGGAATCGGCGCGCGGCGGCAATGACGAGCGCTGCGGCCTTTCGGCACGCAATGCGCCACGTGCCCACCGGCGTCACCGTCGTAACCACGCTGAAAGACGGGGAGCCGCGCGGCATCACCGTCAACGCCTTCGCCAGTGTATCGCTCGAGCCGCCGTCGCTGCTGATCTGCATCAACCGCGAAGCTCGTAGCTATCTCTTCATCTCCACCTCGCGCGTCTTCTGCGTCAACGTGCTCGCCGGCGATCAGCGCCGACTCGCCGAGCATTTCTCTGGGAAGGTCCGCGATCGGCAATTCGCAGCGATCGACTACGCCGTCGACGCGACCGGCGCGCCCGTCTTGGCCGATGCGATCGCGCATTTCGATTGCGAGGTATCGCACGAGTACCAGATCGGCTCGCACTCGATCCTGATCGGACGGGTTCTGTCATGCGGCGCCCGCCCCGGCTCACCGCTCGGATATTTCAACGGCGGCTTCCACGATTTCGGCATCCACGTGGATTGAGGAACGTCTGAATGATCGTCCGAACGTTTCCGGTCGGTCCGCTCGCGTGCAACTGTACGGTCATCGTCGACGAGAAATCCGCCGAGGCAATCGTCGTCGACGGCGGCGACGGCGTGGACGAGGTCGCCGCGCTGCTCGAACGCAACGGCTGGAGCGCCAAGCTGCTCGTGCACACTCACGCGCACATCGACCACATCGGCGACCTCGGGAAGTTGCGCGAACGGACCGGCGGTGCAGGCCTGCTGCATCCGGCCGATCTGCCGCTCTATCAGACGCTCGCGTGGCAGGCGCAGTGGCTCGGATTGCATCGGGCTCCGCCGATCGTCGCGCTCGACGGCGAGTTGAGCGACGGTCAGCTCCTCGAACTCGGGCCGATACGCCTCGACGTGCTGCACACTCCGGGGCACACACCCGGCAGCGTCTGTTTCGCCGTGCACGACAAACAAGACACGATGCTGCTCACCGGCGACACGCTCTTCGCAGGCTCGATCGGCCGGTGGGATCTCGGCGGCACCTCGATGGAAGACATCGTGCACTCCATCCAAACCAGGTTGATGCCGTACGCGGACGCTACCCCGGTCGTGCCGGGCCACGGACCGTTCACGACGGTTGGCGTCGAGCGCCGGGCTAACCCATACTTGCAGTGAGCGAGCGCAAGCGGCGCCTTTTCGTCGGAATCGACCTCGACGCTTCCACTCGCGCCGCGTGCGCGGCCGTTGCGGAGCGGCTGACGCGCGCTGGTTTCGCGGCGCGCTACGAAGCTCCCGAAAAGCTGCACGTCACGCTGGCGTTCCTCGGCTACGTCGCGCCGGAGCAGTACGGTGACGTCGTTTCCGCGCTAGCAGCGGCCGCGAAGGGCGCGCCCTTCACCGTCACGCTCGACAAGCTCGGCGGTTTTCCGCACGAACGCCGACCGCGCATCGCATACGTCGGCGCGCGCGAGCAGGGTCCGCCGTTTCGCGAGCTCGCCGGCAGCGTTCGCCGCGAGTACGCCGCGCTCGGTTTCGAGTTCAAAAACGACTCGGTGGCACACGTCACGGTTGCGCGCGTCAAGGCGCCGATCCGTCCGCTCCCGTTGATTGAGTTCCTGCCTATTTCACTGCCCATGGAACGCCTGACTCTGTTCGAATCCTTGCCCGACCGCGCGAACAACACATCTCGCTACGAACGCGTGGAATCCATCGCGCTGACGTCGTGAGCTCCCGGTGTCGAGAGGGCTAACGCAGTTTGATGAGGAGTCTTTCGGGTTCGCCGTTGGGTGAAGGTTGCGCCGCAGCTGGTTCAGGCTGCGTTGGCGCCGCGGTGCGCGGCATCGCGGCGTAGTCGGGAACGGAGCCGCCCGCGACCTTACCGCGATAGTCGTCGAGCGCGACGTGCAGCGCCTCGAGCGCGCGCTCCGGATAATCCTTCTTCTTGTCGGGATAACCGTCGAGTTGTTGCTCGATCTCCGCGGTCGTGATGGCCAACGCCTCGTCGATGGTCTTGCCCTGCGCGAGCTCGACCACGAGACTGCACGTGGCGGTGCCGAAGCCGCATCCGGTTGTGAAGTAGGAGATGTCCTCGATCACCGCGCCCGGGCCGATCTTCAAGAAGAAGTTGTACATGTCGCCACAGGAGTCGCTGAAGTACTCACCGCTCGCCGTGGGGTTCTCCATCGTGCGAAATCCGCTGCGCTCCTCGACGAGGCGCTGAAACTTCGGAAAATCCATCTAACCTACCATCTCCTTACGCCCCACGCCGACTGTCGTCGATTGGGGGCGCCGTGTTGGGATGCAATTCGAAGCGGCACTCTTTTCCGCCGTGGGCCAGCGATTCCGTCTGCTCGTGTTCGCCGCCGAGCGTCTCGTCGATCACGTGGTGGATCACCTGACAGACCTCGGGGTTCTCCTTCGCGGCGCTCGAGTAGGGGCACGTGTGCTCGTGCAGGACGAATCCGCCGTCGATCAGGTTGTATTCGGCCACCACGCCAGTCTTGCGCAGCATCTCGGTCAGCTGGGCGACGCGCTGTTCGGGGTCTTGCGCCGTGACCTCGAGGCGCGCGCGCTCGATCGCACGCTTGGAGAGACCGTCGAAGATGCGCTCGACGCCCTGCGAGCCGAACTGATTGCGGAGCTCGCGTAGCACCGCGCTCAGCATCTTGTCGTAACCCTGGGGGAAAAGCTTGTCCGCTTCGGGAGTCAGCGAGAACTCGTAGGTGGGTTTCGTCGGGCCGCGTCGGACCGACCGTTCGGCCACCAGGCCGTCGCGCTCGAGCACCGTCATCTGTTGGCGGACGGCGTTGGGAGAAAGCCCGAACGAGCGTGCCAGGTCCGCCGCCGAGGCGGAGCCGCGCCGGCGGAGCTCGCTGACGATCTTTCCACGGGTCGTTTCAAAGAAGCGGTCGACGTGCATCTTCGGCGCTATCCTAGCACGAATAGCGTCAGATAGTAAAGTTTTTCCTTGACTTTCTAAGAGAGGCTCGGCTACGATAAATCGCATGCTTCAGCCAGGTCTCCACATCAACGATTTACGCTGCCGCGTGGCCGGAAACGAGATCCTCAAGGGAATCGACCTGACGGTCGAGCCGGGCCGCGTCCAAGCTCTCATGGGCCCCAACGGCAGCGGCAAGTCCACGCTTGCCTTTTCCCTCACCGGCCACCCGCTGTACGAGGTGACCGGCAGCGTCGACTTGGACGGCGAGGATCTGCTCGCATTGGCGCCGGACAAACGCGCGCGCGCCGGCCTGTTCCTCTCGTTTCAATATCCGGCCGCGATACCGGGTGTCAAGGTCGCCAACTTCCTCCACGCCGCGCGCCAGGCGGAGCGTCCCGGCGATCTTCCGCCGGCGAAGTTCCGCGCGCTCCTGCTCGAAAAGATGGAACAGCTCGGCATCGATCCTTCATTCATGGGGCGTTACCTCAACGACGGGTTCTCCGGCGGCGAGAAAAAGCGCCTGGAGATGCTGCAGCTCGCGGTGCTCGCGCCGAAATACGCGATCCTCGATGAGACCGACTCCGGTCTCGACATTGATGCGCTCAAAGCGGTCGGAAGTTCCATCGCGGCGCTCCGCGCGAGCGACGAAGGAGCCAACACAGGCTTCCTCATCATCACGCACTATCCGCGCATCCTGCAATACGTCGTTCCGGACCGCGTTCACGTAATGATCGACGGCCGGATCGTCAAGACGGGCGGGCACGACCTCGCGCATCGGATCGAGCGCGAAGGCTACGACAAGGTTCGCGAGGAGTCCACGGCAATTGCCTAGCACGCTGACCGTTCCCGGCCACGAGCTCTACGAGAGGATTTCGTCCCTAGAGCACCCGCCGCTCGATCGCAGCGCGCGCCGAGCCGCGCTCGAACGCTTCTTCTCGCTGCGCAGCGGACGCGAAAAGCCAGGACGCTTTTGGCGCCTAGATTTCGAGGCGATCCTGCCGCCGGCCGGCGCGATCGATCTGAGCGGCGGCGGCTTTCGCGTCGATAACGCCGGCGACGGCGTGCTCGTGTGCGACCTGGGGACCGCGGTGCGCGAGCACCCGGACCTCCTCGCCCGGGCGTTCGGGACGACCGGCATCGCGAACACCAAGTTCGGCGCGCTCGCCGAGGCGTTCGCCGGGCTCGGCGCGTTCATCTATCTTCCCGCGGATCGAGCGTACGACGAACCGATCCTGATCCGGTGCGACGCGGCGCCCGGCGCGGCGATCTTTCCCTGGAACGTCGTCCTGGCCGAACGCGGTGCGAGCGCGACCATCGTCGAACGCATTACTGGCAGCGGCGACGCGTTCGTCTGCGGTGCCGCGGAAATCGTCACCGAGGAGAATGCCGACGTGACGTACGCGGTTCTGCAACGTGCCTCCGAAAGTGCGCGCATTATCACGACCCGCTCGGCTCGGCCCGGCCGCGACGCGACGGTTTCTTGGGCATGTGCGGAGCTCGGCGGCCGGCTCGCGGCCGGAGATCTCTCGGTTGAGTTCGATCATCCCGGAGCGCGCGCCGACGTCACCGGAATCTTCTTCCCGCGATCAACGCAGCACGTGGACGTCGTCAGTACGGTCGACCATCGCGCCGGCGAGGCGACCTCCGAGACGATGATCAAGTCGGCCGCGAGCGAGCGCGGACAGGCGCGCTTTCTCGGCAACATCCGCATCGCACCCCACGCGCAGGGCAGCGACGCGCGGCTGCGCGACGACGCACTCCTGCTCTCGACGACCGCCCACATCGACTCCGTTCCCGCGCTGGAGATCGGCGCGAACGACGTCAAAGCCTATCACGGCGCGACCGTCGGTGCCATCGACGTGGATCAGATCTTTTACATGGAATCGCGCGGCATCGAGCGCTACGCGGCGGAGCGCATGATCGCGCTCGGATTCTTTGAACCCGCAATCGAGCGATTTCCCACCGCGCGGCTCCGCGACGAGATCCGCGCCGCCCTCGCAGAGAAACTATCATGAGCGTGACGGCTACTCCGCAAAAGGTCGACGCGATCGTCGCGGATTTTCCGATTCTAGCGCGGCCAACCTCGCGCGGTAAGCGTCTCGTCTATCTCGACTCGGCGGCGACATCACAGAAGCCTAAAGCGGTTATCCAGGCGCTCGTGGATTATTACGAACAATACAACGCAAACATTCACCGCGGCGTGTACGAGATCGCCGCGCGGGCGACCGCGGAATTCGAGCGCGCCCGAGTCAAGCTCGCGCGATTCATCGGCGCGGACACCGCGGAGATCGTATGGGTGCGCAACACGACGGAAGCGATCAATCTGGTCGCCTATTCCTGGGGTGGCGCAAACCTGCGCCCCGGGGACGCGCTCCTGTTGACCGAGCTCGAGCATCATTCCGACCTCGTGCCGTGGCAGCTGCTGGCGCAGCGCTCGGGCGCGGAGCTACGTTTCATTCCGGTCGACAATCGCGGACTGCTCGTGCTCGACGACCTGGATCGACTGCTCGACGGCTGTAAGCTCGTCGCGATCGCGCACGTCAGTAACACGCTAGGCACGATCGCGCCGCTCGAGACGATCGTCCCGCGTGCCCACGCCGCGGGCGCGGTCGTCATGGTGGACGGGGCCCAAGGCGCGCCGCATCTGCCGGTCGACGTCAAGGCCCTCGACGCCGACTTCTATACGTTCAGCGGGCACAAGATGCTCGGGCCCACCGGAATCGGCGTCCTGTACGGCAAGCATGAGTTGCTCCGAGCGATGCCGCCCTTCTTCTCCGGCGGTGACATGATCCGCAAGGTCGAGTACGCGCACACGACGTTCAACGATCCGCCGCGCAAATTCGAGGCCGGTACCAGCAACATCGCCGACGCCATCGCCTTCGGCGTGGCGGTCGAATATCTGCAGGCGCTCGGAATGGGATGGGTGCGCGAGCACGAGCGGCTCCTCACGGGGTACGCGCTCGAGCGGCTCGCGGAGTTCGAGCCGCGCGGCTTGGCCATCTATGGCCCGCGCGATCCGGCGCTCGTCTCCGGCGTGATCTCCTTCAATTTCGCCGACGTTCACGCCCACGATCTCGCATCGATCCTCGACACCGAGGGAGTATGCGTGCGCGCCGGGCATCACTGCACCATGCCGCTGATGGACAAGATGGGATGGGCCGCAACCGCTCGCGCCTCGTTCTACATCTACAATACCGAGGCGGACGTCGACGCGCTGTGCGCCGGAATCGAGAAGGCCGCGCGCGTCTTCGGGATCTAGGGGAACCTCAACTGGACGACTTTTATCGCGATTACATCCTGGACCACTATCGGAACCCGCGGAACTTCGGCATGCTCGAGCACTCGGACGCCGAAGCCGAGGACCTCAACCCGCTCTGCGGCGATCAGATTCGCATGCAGCTTAAGCTCGACGACGGGGTGGTCGAGGACGTCCGGTTCTCCGGCAAGGGCTGCGCCATCAGCCAAGCCTCGGCCTCGATGCTGACGGAGACGGTGAAGGGCATGAAGCTGGCGGACGTCGCGAAGCTGTCGAAGGACGCGGTCTTGGAGAACGTCGGCATCGGCATAAGCCCGACGCGCATGAAATGCGCGATGTTGGGGCTGCGCGTACTCAAGAGCGCCGCGATCGGCGAGCTCGCCGGCTGGCCGGACGAGGAGTGATGCATCATCTACCGACGAGCAACTGGTCGGCGTTAGCCGCGCAACCCGAATTTCGCGCGCTCGTGCGAGCGCGGCGCCGGTTCGTCACGCCGGCGACGTTCTTCTTCATCGCCTACTATCTCGCGCTGCCCGTCGCCGTGGGATTCTGGCCGGCGGTCATGAGCCGGCCACTCTGGGGTCCGCTCACGATAGCTTACGCCTTCGCCCTGTCGCAGTTCGCGATGGCATGGATCCTGCTCGCGCTCTATCTACGGCGCGCGCGCAAATTCGATCTGCAGGCTGCCCTGATCCGAAGGCACGAAACCCGCGAGCTGTTCGACGCGCGCCTCTGAACGATGAGAACGGAGCAGACGCTCGTGCTGTTCGCGATCTTCGTCGGCATCACGCTGATCGTAACCTACTGGGCATCCGGCCAGAGCACGACGCGGCGCGGCTTCTACGCCGCGAACCGGCGCATCGGCGGACTCCAGAACGGCTGGGCTATCGCCGGAGAGTACTTCTCGGCCGCCTCCTTCCTAGGGATCACCGGGCTGATCGCGTTCTACGGCTTCGACGGTTTCATGTACGCGGTAGGATGGCTGGTCGCGTACCTGGCGGTGCTGTTCCTCGTCGCCGAACCGCTGCGCAACACCGGCAAGTACACCGTCGCCGATCTCGTGTCGTTCCGGTTGCGCGGCCGCGGCGTCCGCGCGACGGCGGCGCTCTCCACGCTCGCGATCACGCTGTTCTTCCTGATCGCCCAGATGGTCGGCGTCAGCGCGCTGGCAAAGTTGCTGCTACCGCGGCTGGGCGACGTCGCAGCGATCATCGCCGTCGGCGTGCTGATGCTGACCTACGTTCTATTCGGCGGCATGCTCGCGACCACGTGGGTCCAGATCATCACCGCCGCGCTCTTGCTGTCGGCGGCGCTCGGCCTCTCGTTTCTGGTGCTGGCGCACTATCACTTCTCGTTCGCCAATTTCCTCGCAGCGGCGTCGCACGTCAACGCCGGCGGTCACGCCGTCAATCTGCTTCAACCCGGCCTGCTCTTCCACGGCGCGCCGGGCGCCTGGAATCTCGTGTCGCTCGGCCTGGCGCTTGTGCTCGGCACCGCCGGCCTGCCGCACATCCTGATGCGCTTCTTCACGGTGCCGTCGGCGCAGGCCGCCCGCACGTCGGTAGCCTGGGCGATGGTGCTGATCGGCGCGTTCTACCTGTCGACGTCGTTCATGGGTCTGGGCGCCGCAACGATCGTCGGCAAGGAGCGCATCGGCCCGCGCATGTACGCGGGCCAAGCGATTGCGTACATCGCACATCACCCCACGCAGCAAAACCAACTCGACGAACAGCTGACGAAGCAGGGCTACATCGTCCCGGAGCCCGACAGCAACCTCGCAGCTCCGCTGCTGGCCACCGGACTCGAGGGTTCGCTGCTGACGGCGTTTGTCGCGGCGGTCGCGTTCGCCACGATCCTTGCCGTCGTATCGGGCCTCACGATCACCGCGTCCTCCGCCTTCGCGCACGACATCTGGTTCAGTCTCGTGCGAAATGGCCGCGGTGACGAGAGCGAGCATCTCTTCGTCGCGCGTATCGCGGCGTTCGGCGTAGGTGTCCTCGCGATCGTGTTGTCGATTGCGCTGCGCGGGTTCAACGTGGCGTTTCTCGTCGGGCTCGCGTTCGCGGTCGCGGCAAGCGCGAACGTTCCCGTTATTTTGCTGGCGTTGTCGTGGCGCCGCTTCTCGCGCTCGGGGGCGATGGTCGGCATGCTCTCGGGCCTCGGAGCGTCCCTTGCGCTGATCGCCGCGAGTCCGGTGTTCATGGGAAATCGCGCGAGCTTTCCGCTCGAAAACCCGGGCATCGTCTCGATTCCCATCGGCTTCGTCGGCGCGATTCTCGGCACGTTATTGTGGCGCGACCGCGAGTCAGAGCAGATGTTCGACCAGCTCGAGGTTCGCGCCAATACCGGTCTCGGCGCCGAGATCTAGGGAACCACTGAGCGGCCGTTATTGCGTCTTAATGGCGTAGTGGTCGGTGATTTCCAAACCGGCGGGGCCCGGCTCCAAAGTAAACGTCACGTAATATTCGCCGCTCGCCGTTTCGACGTCGGCGGTCACCTTGTACGTATCCGGACCGACGCTCGCCGAGCGTATGGATGAGATGTGCGAGCCGGAGCTCATGAACGTCTCGCTGGGAGCGCCGTGTGCGAGATATGCCGCCGCACCCGGGCGGTCTCCGCGGCTCAACGCCTGTAAGTAGGAGCGCACGACGGCGGTGGCGCGATCGTCGCCCGCCGCAGCAACTGCAGCGGGTGTCGGCGGCGGCGCTTTCGGCGTCGCCGCTAGCGCTTTCGGCGTCGCCGCCGGCGGTTTCGGCGTCGCCGCCGGCGGTTTCTGAGTCGCCGCCGTGCGCGGCACGGTGGTCGGCGTAGGACTCGCCGCGGGCGAGCGCGCGGGCGACCCACTCGCTTGCGGCGTCACGCCAGCGACGCGCTTCGACGTGGGCAGCGGCTTCGGTGAGGCGGACGTGTTCGCCGACGGCGCAAGCGTCGGAGTGAGCGACGGCGCCGGCGTGGGAGTGCGCAGCGGCATGCGCGTCGCGCTCGGGGATGGAAGCGGGAGTGAAGGCAACGGCGTGACAGTCGGTATCGGCGCGACCGCGACGCTCTTCGGCGGCGCGGCACCACCGCTCGAGCCGCCAAAGAAGTGCGCGAGCACGCCGCCGAGCAAGAGCCCTGCCAACACCACGACCAAAATGAGCGGGAAGAGCGGCAGTCCTCCGCTCGGCTCGTCGCCTAATCGGCGCCGGCGCGGAGGCTCTCTCATCTGCTCACAGAGCCTGCCCTGAGCGTAGTCGAAGGGTCAGGCGTTCGGCGAGCGCTTCGCGCAGTATCGCCGGCAAGACCGCGACGAAGTCCGGACGGCGTTGTACGAACAGCGCCGTCGATTCCTTGAGCAGCTCCGGGTTGGCGCGCGCATACGCGATGAGCGCCTCAGGGGCACCGCTTTCGCGACGCGCGATGCTCTCGAGCGTCGTGCCCGCACCCTCGGCCGCATCTTCGGAGGATTCGCCCCGCTCGCGAAACGCGGCAAACACCGCTTCGATGAACGCGTGAAACGCGTCTGACGGCATTGCGGCGAGCTCGCGCTCATACGAGACGGCGAGGTCGGACTCATCCATCTTCGTGAGAAGCTTTTCGAGTGCGCCGGCCAGCTCGTCCGCCGGCACTTTCCCGAAGGACATTGGTCGAATCATTTATCCCCGGCAGCAGGCAGCTCCTCGATACGGCAGAAAATGACGGCTGATGATCCGCGTGAAGGTTCCGCTCGATCTCCACGCAGTCGCCGTCGGCGGCTCAGGCGCCTTCGCGCTCGCCACGCCCGTGCGCATCCGCGACTTACTCCGGTTCGCCGTCCGCGAGGCGATCGGCACGCATGCGCCCCCTGATAAATTCTCGCGCAGCCTGCATCGGACGCTCGCCGGGCTCGCGGCAGGCGATTTCACGATCAACGTGAACGGCCGCAGCTTCAGCGACGCAGACACGATCGTCGTCTGCGAACGCACGGCGGACGTCCGCTTCTTCCTGAGTCAGCGGCGCCGGACTGCAATCCATCGAGCGTAGAGAGCCGCGGCTTACTCTTGCATCGGGTGATACTGTAAAGAGGAAAGAACCACTCGCAAGAAACGGAGCTCCACAATCAAACTTGGCGTTGCCCTGCTTGCCGCGCTGTTGTCGCAGGCGGCACCGGCGCATGCCGACCTGCAATACCAGACCGTCGGCGACGACGTCTATCAGGGGGAGCCGACCGCCACGGCATCCCGCGTCGCGTACGTGGGCTCGGAACGTCTCTCGATCCAGCGCCAGGGAGGGTCGCTTCGCTTCGAGGCGCGGGCCCGGTACACACGCACGGGACCCGAAGGGAAAAGCAGCGCCGAGGCTCGGTTCGTCCAGGTGCTGCGACCCGACGGCTCGTTCGAAGACGCCGTCGATGACGATCCCGATTTCCTGACCATCCTCAATCAACCGTTCGCGGTGCGATTGGACCTCGTCACACTCCGGGACGTGCGAGAGCTCCACCGTCCGGTGCCGTTTGCGGCGAGCTCGCCTCTCGAGGGGCACACGCTGCTCAACGGCTTCCTACGGCCCGCCGCCAATGGGCCGATCGAAGGTCGCCCGACGGTGGCCGTACGATTCGAAGCGGATGGGCCAATGGACGGCACGCTGCCCGGCCACGCGGACGCCGCCGTCGCGGGCCGCATGCGGATGGACGGCACCGCGTACTATGCGCTGGACGACGGATTGCTACTGGCGCTCGACGTCACGCTGACGATCGACGCGCGCCTGCGCGAACGGCGCGCGTCCCTATCGTTCCCGGTGAGGATCGTCTACCGCCGCTGGATTCGGGCGCGTTAGGGAACCTAGAACGCTTCGACCAGTTCGACTTGGAGCGGATGGCGGAAGGGGTGCTCGCGCAACTCCGTTAGCGGCGTAAGCGCCAAGTGATTCTGGTGACAGTCGATGAGCATCTCGATGCCGCGCCTCACGGAGCCGGTCTCCTCGACGTATTTGGCGAGCTTCTTGGTGAAGTACGCGCGCGGATCGTTAAGCACTTTCGCATAGTACGGATCGTCGGTAAGGCCTTCTGGATCCACGCCTTCCTTTGGAACGAGCCACACGAACCAGGGATCCTCGCTCTGGCGATAACCGATGAGCACGAGCGGCAGCGCGCGGGCCGAATCGATTTTCGGCAGAAAGCTGCACAGCGTGTAGGCGTCTAGCGAGATCTCCGTTGGCTCGATGGCTTGCGTCATGGATTGTGCACCTCTCATTCATCAACGAACCAAAAACAAAAGCCGCTTGCTCTTTGCGAGCGAAGCGGCTTGGTATCAGGCCCGGGCCCGGCGGCCCAGCAAAAGCGCCATGGCGATGCTTTAGGAACGGGACGGCAAACCCCTGCGCGGGCGGGCGCGAGGTCGCCGTTTCGCCCGCTTCAGGAGTTTTTGCCGCGAGCGTGAAACCACGACCCTAGCAGTGGTGGTCCGGGGCACTGTATGAGCGCGCTCGCACCACTCCTTACGGGAGTTTACGTGCCATCAGCGACAACGGCCGGGCGGCCCCTCAGGGCGCGGCCCCGAGGCGACTCCGCTCCGACCGTGGCAAAGTTCGAATCGATCGTGGACGACTATCAGCGCCGGCTGTATGGTTTCGCCCTGCGCATGACAGGCAACCGCGAGGATGCCGAGGAGATCGTGCAAGACGCATTCGTGCGTGCCTATCGTGCTCTGGGGAAGATGTCGCCCGAGCAGCGGGCAGACCTACGCCTGCAGCCGTGGCTGTACACGATCACGCTTAACGTCACGCGCAACAGGCTGCGCGGCAAGCGGCCGACGAACGTTGCCCTGGACGCCCTGGCCGACCCCGATGCGATCCTGCGCGAATCCAACGAAGGGCCGCCACAGCCTGAGACGATCGTCGAGCAAAATACCGAGATCGCACTCGTCGAACGCGCCCTCCTGCAGTTGCCGATGCACCTCCGCGCGGCCGCGACACTCCGGTTTATCGAAGGGCGAAGCCATCCGGAGATCGCCGAAATACTTCATCAGCCGATCGGCACGGTAAAATCCCACGTCCATCGAGCGGTGCGAATACTTCGGCGCATCCTTGGGCCGCAGATCGGTCGATTTTCCCCGGAAGGAGTCCCAATGCATGCGTTGTCGTGACGTCGAGGCGTTGTGGGACGAGCTCCGCGGCGAGTGTCAGGCCTCGCTCAAGGAGACCGTCCATACCCACCTGCGCGCCTGTCCCTCGTGCCAGGACATGTACGAACAGTACGAGGGCGTGGCGTATTGCCTCTCCTCTCTGCCCCGCCCCGAGCCGTCCTGCGACCTTGCCAAAAAGATAGTTCAGCACATTGGCGCGCTCAAAGGCAAGATACACTCGCCGATCGTCCTGTCCGCAATCGCGACGCCGCTCGGCCGAGTCTACGTTGGGTTCACGCATCATCGGATCGCGTACGTCAGCCTCGACGCCGGCGAGCCGTTCGACGACGTGGTCGCGCGAGCGGGCCACCGTCTGCGGCGCGACGTCGTTCCGGGCGAGGCACCGGTCTGGCTCGTGCGCGCTCTCGAGAAGTTCTTCAGCACCTGGACCGTCGACGACGCGATCGTGGACATCAGCGACCTGACGCCGTTCGAGCAGGCCGCGCTGCGCGCCGCGGCGCGCATTCCACGCGGCGAGGTGCGCTCGTACGCGTGGGTCGCAACGCAGATCGGTCGGCCGCGTGCCGCGCGCGCCGTCGGCCGCGTGATGGCGCGCAATCCGCTGCCGCTCCTCTTTCCATGCCATCGCGTCGTGGATTCGTCCGGCGAACTCCACGACTACTACTACGGCGTAGAAATGAAGGCTCGTCTTCTCGAAATGGAGGGCTACCGGCGTTAGACGCCAACCTTAGCCACTCCTAAAATGAGCGATCCTCGGATAGCGGCCATGCCGGACGTTCACGGTCATGCCAAGGGTGAGCATCGGCCCTACACCGAGGAGCGTCCCATCGCGTACTCGGCGCGGATGCTCTTCCTCTGGTTTTATCACGCGTGCCGGCGGTTTTCGCCGCGGTTCCTGATGGTGGCAGACCACGCGAACTACTTGACGTTCGAGGATCCGGGGGCCGTCAACACCGTGCGCCGCGCGCTCAAGCTCGCCCAAGCCGGCGATCTGCTCGGCGCCGCTGAGACGGCCGGCGTCGACGTCGCTCACGCCGCACTCGTATCCGAGGGGCTGCGACGAGGAATGCGGTTTTCGATCGGCGCGGAGATGGACAACGATCCGCGGGCGCGGCCCGACGCGCAGAACATCATCGACGCGATGCGCCCCGACGGCATTATCCGTTCGGTCCACTTCGTCCCGATTCAGCATCCGGAGAAGGGGACGGACTGGCTGTGGCCGTTCGACAACGAGGAGTTCGCGGGACTCTACGAAGTCGTGAGCACCGATCAGCTCTGGGACCTCTACGTCGCGAAGCTCGTCGACGACCTCGAGAAACTGCCCACGCACGTCGTCGGCCACTTCTACGTGCCCGCGACGCTCGGCCGGTGGCCGGCCCAGAAGAAACTCGAAGAGTACGAGGATCGCATGCTGGACGTCGCCCATAGGCGGCGCCTGGCCGTCGAAATCAACACGCGATTCCTCTATCGCGACGTCCCGGAAGATCGTAAGAAGAAGTATCTCGACGCCAATGCCCGGCTGATTCGCAAGGCGAGGGCGCGCGGCGTCGGCATCGCGATCGGCTCCGACGCACACAGCCCGCGGGACCAGGGCAACGCCTTCGACATCGTGCTCAAGCTGCTCGACGACGCCAGGGTCAACGAGGTGGTATTCCCGGTCGCCGGCCGATTGGCGCGCGTCGCCCTGCGCGCCACGCGCGAACACCTCGAGGCTCAGGCTCAGGCGGGGCGCCAGCCGATCGCGCCGGGGAGCAGCATCACCGGCTACGGCAGAGCCGAGCTCGGATTGCCGGAGGACGTGGAAGGCGTCGCGGGACGGCGCGAGGGCGCGCGCACGATGCGCGACGCCGGGCCGAAGAAACGCGCTGCAGCTTCGTCGACACCGAGCACGTCGCGACGATCGGCTGAATCCTCCTCGTCCGCGTCTAGAGCGAAAGCCGCCCGCGTCGGTAAGCCCGCACCTCCCAAGAGGAAGGAAGTAAAGAGCGGTCCGGCCGGCCACAAGAAACGACCCTCCGCCGGGCCTGCGAAGAAGACTACAAAGCGCCCCGCAAAGCCGGCGACGGCGCGGCGCAAGAAGACCTCGCCTGTCCGCGCCGGCAAGAAGAAATCCGTGGGCAAGCCGCCGACGAAGAGACCTGCTGCTAAGAAACCGCCCGGCAAGAAGGCGACGGCCAAGAAGCCCGCGCCTCGGCGGCCGGCGAAGCCCAAGCCCAAGCGGCTTCTGACCGGTTACGCGAAGAAGACGGCGAAAAAGAAGAAACCGGCGGCGAAGCGCCGCTGACGCTCGATTCGAGGAGGACCCAGGCATTGGCGGATACCGTGCGCCTTAGGAATGTCGCATTCGTCGGACCCCACCACACCGGCAAGACCACGCTGGTCGAGGCGATCCTGGCCCACACCGGCGCAATCGGACGGCGCGGATCGATCGCCGACGGAACGACCGTGACGGATCACGAGCCCGAGGACGCGGCTCACCTCCAATCCACGACCGTCGGCTTCGCTCATACCGCCGCCGACGGCATCGACATCACGATCGTCGATACGCCCGGATTCATCGACTTTTTCGAAGAGACCAAACAGGCGCTGGCGGGCGTAGACGCCGCCGTCGTCGTCGTCGAGGCCGATCCGGCTCGCGTAGTCCAGACCCAAGCTATCGTCGACCATCTCGAATCGACGCAGATGCCGCATGTCTTCGTGGTTAACAAAATGGACCGGCCCGGAGCCGACTTCCCCGCGACGCTCGCCGCACTGCAGGACGCCTACGGACGGCACGTCGTCGCCGAGCAGTGGCCGCTCGGAAGCGCCGAACACTTTTCAGGTCACATCGACCTCGCGCATATGAAGGCGTACCGGTTCGAAGGCGGCGAGGAAAACGTCCCGGCCGAGCTGAGCGACCTCGCCCAGAGCAAACACGTGGAGCTGCTCGAGGCGATGGCCGACTTCGACGATCACCTCATGGAGGAATTACTCGAAGGCGTGGAGCCGCCGCTCGATGAGATCGACCGCGATCTCTGCACCGAGTGTGCACACGACCAGGTCGTTCCGGTTCTCGTCGCCGCGGGCATATCGGGCGCCGGGGTCGACGCGCTCGTGCGCGCGATCGAGCACTGGTTTCCGTCGCCCGCCGACGCGCCGTTCACCGACGCGGAGGGCCGTCCCATCGCGCCTGACGCGGCGGCACCCGCGATCGCGCGGGTCATCAAGACCGCCATCCATCCCCAGAGCGGCAAACTCTCGATCGCTCGCGTCCTGTCGGGAACGATCAAGTCCGACGCGACACTCTCCAACATCACCAAGCAGGACGAGAAGGTGCGTCTTGGCGGCCTTTACCGTCTGCAAGGCAAGAAGCAAGAGCCGATCCCCGAGGCCGGCCCGGGTTCGATCGTGGCGTTCGCGCGGCTCGATTCAGTCGCGACCGGCGACACGCTGACGTCGAACGGCCACAAGGTTCTCCTTCCGCGCGTTCCCGTCGCAGAGCCCGTCTTCGCCGTCGCGATCAAGCCCAAGGAGCGCATCGACGAGGCCAAGATCTCGCAGATGCTCGCGCGCATCGTGGACGAGGATCCCGCGCTGCGACTCGGGCGCGCCGACGTGACGCACGAAATGCTCCTGCTCGGCAGAGGCGAGCAGCACGTCGCCATTGCCGTCGAACGCCTCGCTCGCAAGTACAAGGTCGAGGTCGCCACAGCCGCCCCGACCATTCCCTATTTGGAGACCATCACCGGCGGAACCGAGGTCCACTCGCGCTACAAGCATCAGACCGGAGGTCACGGCCAATTCGGCGACGTGTGGCTGCGCTTCGAGCCGCGCGAACGCGGCGCGGGCGTGACGTTCGACGAAAAGATCGTTGGCGGCGTGGTTCCGCGACAGTTCATCCCGGCCGTCGAAAAAGGCGTGCGCGAAGCCCTCGCTCACGGCCCCAGCGGCTATCCAGTGACGGACCTGCACGTCACGCTTTTCGACGGTCAGTACCACGACGTCGATTCCAGCGAGCAATCCTTCAAGACCGCGGCGGGGATGGGCGTGCGCGACGCGCTTCCCAAGTGCAATCCCGTCGTGCTCGAGCCCATCGCGCACGTGCAGGTGATCGTGCCGACCAGCCACACCTCGACCGTAATTCAGCAGCTCACCGGAAAACGCGGGCAGATCCTCGGCATGAACCCGACGGATCGCCCCGGCCTCGACATCGTCGAAGCTTACGTCCCCGCGGTCGAGCTCTCGCGCTATATCACCGAGCTGCGCACGGGGACGCAAGGGCTGGGCACGTACTCCTGGCGTCACGAGCGGTACGATCCCGTCCCGGGGAACCGCGTGGCGCCCAAGGCTGCGGTGTAGGTTTTCGAAATGGCCTTTCGGTGACGCTTCGAACGCGCTACATGATGATTCGAAGACGCTCGTCGCTCGCATCCGGCTCGCTCCTGCTCGCCGACTTTTTCGGGAGAACGAAGTTTTGAAACAGCCATCCGTGGCTGGCCCGAAAAAGCTCGACGCTTCTCATCACCACGTAGCGCGTTCTCGCGACCTTCAGGCCGCTTTAAAGGTTGGGGGAAGGGTTTGCGCATCCGCGCTTTTGACGCTGGCCGTTGTGGGGTGCTCGAAGGTGGGGAACGGTGTGGCCGGCGAGCGGCATCCCTGGACGCATCCGGGGGTGCTGCGCGTAGCGGTGCAATCGGATCTCAAGAATTTGAATCCGCTGCTCAACTCGAACACGACCGACGTCTTCGTCGATCGGCTGATGTTCGAGCCGCTGCTGACGGCCGATCCAAAGGGAAACCCGCTGCCGATGCTGGCGGTGCAGGTGCCGACGCTCGAAAACGGCGGCATCAGCCGCGACGGCATGACGATCACCTACCATCTGCGGAGAAACGCGCGCTGGACGGACGGCGTCGCCGTCACAGCCGCCGATGTAAAATGGTCGTGGCAGGCCATCATGAATCCCGATAACAACGTCGTCTCCCGGCACGGCTACGACTACATCGCGAGCATCGACACGCCGGACGCGTACACGGCCACCGTCCATCTCAAGCGGCCGTTTTCACCCTTCGTGAACACGTTCTTCGCCGAGAGCGACCAGCCGTACATGCTCGGGCCGGCGCACGTGCTGGCGCAGTATCCGAACATAAACAACCTCCCCTTCAACAGTCGGCCGATCGTGAGTGACGGTCCGTTCAAGTTCGCGCAGTGGGCTCGCGGCGACCACATCACCGTCGTTCGCAACGACAAGTTTTTCATGGGCAGGCCGGGGTTGAACCAGATCGAGATCAAGATCGTTCCTGACGAGGACACCTCAGTCAACCTGTTGCGGACGCACGGGATCGATTATATGTTCCAGGCGTCGCAACAGACCTATCAATCGGTGCGCGGCATGCCCGACACGAAGATCGTCTGGGTCAACGTCAACGGCTACGAAAGCATTCAGCTGAACTGCTCGCATCCGGATCTGCAAGATCCGCGCGTGCGCCTGGCAATCGCCTACGCGCTGGACAAGGTCGAGTTCGTTCGCACTCTAACATACGACACGCAAACGGTCGCGACCGAAGACATTCCGGACTGGATGTGGGCCTACAACCCCGCGCTGCGGCCGTACCCGCACGACCCGGCCATGGCGCGCCGGCTCCTTCGTGAGGCGGGTTGGTTTCCCGGGCCCGACGGCGTCATGCGCAAGGGCAGCGAGCGGCTCGTGCTGGTCGTGGTCTCCAACAACTCCAACGCGACGCGGCGGCGAATGAGCGTAGAGATGCAAGCGATGCTGCGAGAAGTCGGCATCGACACCGAGATCAAGTACTACCCTGGCGACGTGCTGTTCGCGCCTGCCGGCATGGGCGGGATCCTGCAGCTCGGCAAGTTCGACATCTCGGTGGCGGGATGGTATGCCGGAATCGATCCGGACGACAGCACGCAGCTGATGTGCGAGAATTTACCGCCCGGGGGCTACAACTACTCGCGGTACTGCAGCCCGGAGATGCAGCGCTTGCAGCGCATTGCGTTGACGCGCTACGACCGCCCGTCACGGCAGGCGGCATACTTCGCGATCCAGGAGCAGCTCGCCAAGGACAACCCATTGATCTTCTTCTACTGGCTGAAACAGATGGAGCCGATCAGCGTCGACTTCAAAGGCTTCGATCCCAATCCGGTGGTCGAGGCGTGGAACGCGTGGCAGTGGACCATATAAGCCTGCCGGAGCTCGCGTGGCTGCGTAAGATCATCGTCGAGCGAGCGCTGACCCGCGGCGACTACGTGTTGGCCGGCGGCGCCCGCAGCGATTACTACATCGACAAGTTCAGCCTCTTCTCCGATCCTCTCGTGCTCCGGCGCATCGCGCGTCTTTTTACACCCGTCATCGCCGAAATCAATCCCGATCTCATCGCCGGAACCGAGCTCGGCGGCGTCGTCATCGCCACCGTGGTGTCGCAGATGTCGGGACTCCCAATGCTGGCCGTGCGCAAGAAGCCCAAGGCGTACGGCGCTTTTGCGAACGATTACGTCGAGGGCCCGTGCGTCGCGGGACAGCATGCATTGCTGCTCGAGGACGTGGTCTCCAACGCCGGGGACCTCTTGGCGGCCGCCGCGCGTTTGCGCGAACTCGGCCTGAACGTCACGCCTTATGCGGTGATCAGCCGCGGCCTCGCACCCGTGCGCGCGCTGATCCAGTTCTCACTGCCGCGCAGCGCTCCTAAAACGCAGAACTAGATTACCAGCTCGAGCCCGTCGACCGCGCACGCTACCGGGCCAGAAAACGCTCTCTTGGCCGCCGCGACCAGCGCTTCGGGCGTCGACGCCGCGGGGTAGTGAGTCAGCACCAGCTGGCCGGCGCCGGCGCGGCTCGCCATCTCGCCCGCCTCGCTCGCGGACATGTGACCGCGCGGCTCCTTTTCCGTCCTCAGTCCCAGCGACGTTTCGCAGAGGAAGAGCGCGCTGCCGCGTGCGTGCTCCGCGACGGCATCCGACGGCGCGGTGTCTGCGGAATATGTGAAAATGCGTCCGTCGTAGTCGGCGCGAATCGAGAACGCGTCGACGTAGTGGCGTGTGGCGCAGAAGCGCAACCGCATGCCGCCGATATCCAGCGGCTCCGCCGGGTCGTATTCGCGAATGGCGAAGATGGCTTCGAAGAAGTCGAGGTCGTCGTCGCGCCCGATGACCCGGCGCAGCTCCTCGAGCGTCGCGCGGCCTCCGGGCGGCAGCCAGAGCGCCATCCGCTCAGCCGGCTTCGCGCCGTACTTCAGCCCGTAGCGCAACGGCACGAGATCGAAGAAGTGATCTGCGTGCATATGCGAGACGACGATCGCGTCTAGCTCCGCGTAATCCATCGCCAGCTGCAGCTTACCGAGCGCGCCGCAGCCGAGATCCAGCAGAATTGCCGCATCATCGGTCCGTAGCAGGTAGCAGCTGCACGCACCTCCCGGCCGCTGCGTCGCGGGGCTCGAGCCGATGATGCGAAGTTGCAGGGCGGCGCTCAGGGAAGCGACGCGAGCACGTCCTCGGCGTGCTCGTCGACGTTTACCTTCGGCCAGATCTTTGCGATCCTGCCGTCGGCATCGATCAGGAAGGTCGTACGCGCGTTCACCCCGAGCGCCTTGTACAGCTTCGAGTCGGTGTCGGCCAGCAAGGCGAACGGAATCGCGAACTTCTTCTTGAAGCGCTGATGCGACTCGACCGAGTCGCGGCTCACTCCGACGATCCGCGCGTTCTTTTCCTGAAACTGGCGGTAGCTGTCGCGAAACTGCGACGCCTGGCTGGTGCAGCCCGGCGTATCGTCCTTTGGATAGAAGTAGAGGATAAGAGGACCTCCGAGCAAGTCGGTGGTCATCACGGAGTTGCCCTCGTCGTCGAGCACGGTTACCGCCGGAAGTTGGTCGCCTTCGCGAAGCATCGTGTCGCCCTTTCTCGAAGTGTAGTCGCTGTGCGCAAACCGCCTGCTTCGCCACAAGCCCAAGACACCATTGCGGCCGCGCACCCTCTGGCTCGGGCGCTGATCGCGCAACTCGGCTCGCGCACCGACGGTCCGGTGCTGGACTTCGCCGCCGGAAGCGGCCGCAACACGCGGGCGTTACGCGCTGCCGGGCTGCGCGTCGTGTCCGTGGCCGACGCCGTTGCGGAATCCCCTACGCCGCTGGCGGGCATAACGGCGCGGTTCGCCGCGGCGCTTTCGTCGCATGGGCTGCTTCACGGCACGCCGGCGGCGATCGCGCATAAGGTGGGCACGATCGCGCGGCGCTTCGAGCCGGGCGGACTGCTGTACGCGACGTTCGGATCGTCGCGCGACGCCCGATTCGGAGAGGGAGAGCGCGTCGATGCCTGGACGTTTGCGCCCATAGACGGCGACGAGCGCGGCGTCTCCCACGGCTACTTCGATCGCGAGCGTTTGACCGCGTTGCTCGAGCGGTGCTTCGCTATCGAATCGCTCGAAGAGCGCGCCGTCGACGACGTGGTCGGCGCCTGGGCGCATCCCGAATCGCCGCTGCGCGGGGCCGTGCACTGGTTGGCGATAGCGGCTAAGCGATGACGTCGAGCTAGTGAGTGACAGCGATCCCGTTTGAGAAAATGGGGACTCTCTCATATTCGGTCGGCTTCGTACTCGGCGTGAGCGGATAGGGCATCGAGTACACGTCTCCCCCTTCCGTGGAAAGCCACAGAGTCGTCTCGCTATTCTGCATCGTCAACTGCGCGAGATTTGGAGTGCTCCCCGGGAACGATACTGTCACCGACGGCGTCGTCGCTCCCGGCGGAAACACGTCGATACGATCGAGCGCAGACTCGACGACAACGATATTCCCGGCATTATCGACGACCAACCCTTGAGGCTGATCGATCGTCATACGCAGACGCCGCGCATTCCTGAGACCCGGTCCGAACTCCGCGATAGAGCTAGGACCTGTCCTCCGCCGGAAAGCCGCGTAGAGATTGCCTTTCCCGTCCTCGGCGATTCCGTCTGTTTCGTAGCCCAGTCGCGCGCGCGCGATCGGAATGTTGGTGCCGGTGTTGTACTCGAAGACATACCCCCGACTGTGGTTGCTGATCACCGAGAAACCCGATACGAAGACGTGTCCCGCCGAATCGGCCAATGGGTATAACGGTTCGTGCACTCCCTTCGAGTACGTCATCGACGGGCTTGAGGAGCCATACGGGTACACGGTGACGGTACCGTTTCCTGAGTTAGCGACGTAGAGCGAATTGTTGGCGTCGACGCTCAATCCCCACGGGCCGGGGCCGGTGGAGATCGTGCCTATCTGTTTCTGATTCGGCCCGGTGAGAGGAAAGATGTCGACGGCATTTTCGGCGTCGTTACCGACATACAACAGAGGCTGACCGCTTGGAGCGTAGCGCGAAAGCGGCCGCGACGCACGGTGCGATAGAGCGCCGCCTGGCAAAGGCGTTGGAGCCGCATCCTGTTGCAGCCGCGGGAACGCTGTTTGCCCGCTTTGCTGCGGCCCGCCGCAACCGGCGTACGCTACCCCAATCGCAACAGCGAATAGGAAGCTCAGGCGCTTAGAGATTGCAGCCAGTGTTCTCTCCCCTAACGTCGCGCGGCCGCGATGAGGTTCTCCATCGGGCTCGACGCGGTCGCGTAGAGCCGCTTCTCCATGCGGCCGGCCAAGAATGCTTGCCGGCCAGCGATCGTCGCGTGTTTCATCGCCGTGGCCATCCGCACCGGGTCGCGCGCACGCGCGATGCCCGTGTTCATGAGCAGCGCGTCGACGCCGAGCTCCATGGCGATGGCCGCATCCGACGCGGTGCCCACGCCGGCGTCCACGATCACCGGGACCTTCGCACGCTCCTTGATGATGGCGATCGAGTACGGATTGCAAACGCCGAGCCCGCTGCCGATCGGCGCCGCCAGCGGCATCACCGCCACGCAGCCCAGCTCTTCGAGCTGACGGCACGCGATCGGGTCGTCGCCGACGTAGGGCAGCACGGTGAACCCGTCGGCCACGAGCCGTTCCGCCGCCGCGAGCGTCTCGCGCGTGTCCGGGTGCAGGGTCTGCGCGTCGCCGATGACCTCCAGCTTGATCAGATCCGTGGAGAGCAGCTCGCGCGCGAGCTGAGCGGTGAGCACGGCATCGTTCGCCGAATAGCAGCCCGCGGTGTTCGGCAGAATCATGTAGCGGTCGCGGTCGATGTAGTCGAGCAGCGTCCGGCCGCCAGCGTTATCCAAATTGATCCGCCGTATCGCTACGGTCACGATCTCCGCGCCGCTGGCGTCGTGCGCCGCCTGCATCACGTCCGGCGACGGATACTTGCCGGTGCCGACGATCAGCCGCGAGACGAACTCATAGCGCCCAAGACGCAGCGTATCGGTGCTCATCCGCCCGCCACCGCCTGGATGATCTCGACGCGGTCGCCCTCGCGCACGACGTCGCTATGATATTCGCTGCGCCGGACGACGCGATCGTTGCGCGCCACGGCGACGCCGGTCGGCGGCGAACCAAGCAGCTCGAGCAGCGCCCCGACGGTCACCTCGGCGGGCAGCTCATGCGTGCGCCCGTTGATCGTTGCCTTCACGCGTGAGTGATTCGGCCCTCGAGCGTAAACGGCTTCAATCCCGATGCGTCGCCGCTTTCGACGGCATCGGCGATCAGCCGCGCGGTCGCCGGCGCCATCAGGATGCCGTTGCGGTAGTGGCCGGTCGCGAGCAGCAGACCGTCGATCGGTGTAGGCCCTAGAAACGGCAATCCGTCGGGCGTCCCCGGCCGCAGTCCGGCCCAGCTTTCGGTTATCGTAAAGTCGCCGAGCGATGGGGCCGCCGCGAGCGCGGCAGCTAGCAGTTCGCGGACGCCGTGCGCCGTGACGCGCTCGTCGAAACCGGCCGACTCCACGGTCGCACCGATCAGGAGACGGCCGTCCTCGCGCGGGACCAGATACGCACCCGGAAGCCACGTCGATCGCCGCACGAGGCCGATCGGCGCGGCCAGCGCGATCATCTGCCCCTTGATCGGAGCGATCGGCGGCGCGCATTGTGGCGGAACCCCACTCAGCGCGCCCGCCCACGCGCCGCAAGCGTTGACGATGGCACCCGCGGCGACGAATCCGAGCTGCGTATGGACGCCAAGCACGCGCCTGCCGTCGCACTCAACGCGAACTACGGCGCTGCGTTCCACGCGCGCGCCGCGCGCCGTGCATGCAGCGACGAGCGCGCGGCCGAGCCGGCGGTTATCGATGCATCCCTCGCCGACGACCTTGAGCCCGCCGACCGCCGCCGTGCCGAGCCACGGCTCCGCGGAGAGCAGCGCGTCACGATCGAGCAGTTCGTGCTCCACGCCTTCCTCATCGAGCGATCGCGTGTGGCGGTGCAGAGCGTCGAGCTGCGGCGCGTCGAAAGCCGCGTGGATCACGCCGTCGAGGCGCAAGTGCGGATCGATGCCGCCCGCCGCCGCGACGCGCGCGCTAAACGCGGGATACTCCTGGAGCGACGCCGCGCAGAGACGCACGAGCGCGGCGTCACGCACGCGCTCGGTGTACGGCGCCAGCATGCCCGCGGCCGCCCACGACGCCGCGCCCGCCGGTTCGCCGCGATCGACGACGCGCACCATCGCGCCGCGTTCCGCCAGCTCGAAGGCGATCGCGAGGCCGATCACGCCCGCGCCGACGATTACGACATCCCCGGTGCGGCTCACCCTACATTCCTATGTAGACCGGGCCTTCACCGCCCTGCGGCGGCACCCACGTGATGATCTGATAAGGATCCGCGATGTCGCACGTCTTGCAGTGGACGCAGTTGGTGAAGTTGATTTGCAATCGGCCCTGGAATTTGCCGTCGGCAGGCTCGAACAGCGGCTCGTACACCGCCGCGGGACAAAAATAGCGGCAGGGGTTTCCGTACTCGACCGTGCAGCGGTCGCGGCAGATGTCCGTGTCGGAGACGATCAGGTGACACGGCTGGTTCTCTTCGTGCATCGTGCCGCTGTTGTAGACGTCGGTCAGCTTGTCGAATGTCAGCACGTTGTCGATCGGCGCGCGCGGCGTCTCCTTGGGCGCCCAGCCCAGCTTGGCCATGCGCGCGTAGCCCGGCTCTCCCGGAAGCTTGTCGATGTAGCCGAATCCGGCGCCGCCGGTAAGAGTAGACAGCCCGGCGTTGATCAGTCCGGAGAGCATGCCCTTGGCGAATCCCTGATGGAAGTTGCGCGCAGTGCGCAACTCGGCGTACGCCCACGAGTCCCTGAAGCGCCGCTCGTAGGAAGAGAGCGACCCGGCGTCGCTCGTGCGGGCTTGCAGCGCCTCCCAGATCGTCTCCGCCGCCAGCATCCCGGATTTCATGCCGAGATGAATGCCCTTGAGGCGCATACCGTTCAAAAACCCGGCCGAATCACCGACGATCAACAGTCCGTCTGCGTACGGGCGCGGCATCGCGAAGAGGCCGCCCTCGGGAATGGCCTTCGCGCCGTACCGAATCAGCTTTGCGCCCTCGAGCATCTTACGAACCGCCGGATGCAGCTTCATGCGCTGCAGCTCGTTGTGAGGATCCGTCGTCGGGTTCGCGTAATCAAGGCCCGTGACGAATCCTATGTCGAGCACGTTGCCGCTCATCCCGTAGATGAACCCGCCGCCGAACGTCTCCGGCGGCAGCGGATAACCGAGCGTGTGGATCACGGCGCCCGCCTTGAACCGATCGTCGGGCAACTGCCACAGCTCCTTGACGCCCGCGGCGTACACCTGCGGTTCGCGGCCGGCCTCGAGAGCCAGGCGCGCCGCGGCTTGCTTTGCGAGCGTGCCGCGCGGGCCTTCGCCGAGCACGACGATCTTCGCCAGGATGTCGGCCCCCGGCTCGTAGTTGGACTTCGGTTGTCCGTTGTGATCGAGTCCCTTGTCGCCCGTGCGCACGCCGATCGCACGATTCTCATGCCACAGCAGCTCTTGCCCTGGGAATGCCGGGAAGACTTGCGCGCCCAGGTCCTCGGCGCGATCGCCCAGCCATTTGCACAGCTTCTGCAGCGACGTGACGTACTTGCCGCGATTGCGCAGCGGCGGCGGAACCAATGGTGCCTTGATCTTGCGGCGCTCCGTCAAGAACCAGAGCTCGTCGCTCGTGACCGGCGACTCCACCGGCGCGCTCTCGCGCCAGGCAGGCAGCAACTCGTCGAGTGCGCGCGGATCCATGACCGCGCCGGAGAGCCCATGATGGCCGACCTCGCCGCCCTTCTCGATCACCATCACTTCGAGCGCCCGTCCCGCTTCCTGCGCGAGCTGGCCCAGCCGGATCGCCCCGGCGAGACTCGCCGGGCCCGCGCCCACGAAAAGAACGTCTACTTCGAGCCGGTCGCGCTCAGGCATAGGGTGAGGCTAGTTAAACAGCCTTGAGGCAGAATCCTCAAAACCCATGAGTGCATCAGCGCGCCGAAGTTTCGGCAGCGACAACAACGCCCCGGTTGCACCCGAGATCCTCGCGGCGATCGTCGCGGCCAACGCCGGCGACGCCGTCGGGTACGGCGAGGACGCTTGGACAGCCCACGCGATCGATCGGCTCCGGGAACATTTCGGCGCGGGCACGGACGTCTATTTCACCTTCAACGGGACCGGCGCTAACGTCGCCGCCCTCGCCTCGCTGCTGCGGCCGTGGGAGGCCGTGCTGGCGCCCGCCAGCGCGCATCTTCAGACGGACGAATGCGGTGCGCTCGAGCGGTTTTCCGGCTCGAAGGTAATCCCGGTCGCGACGAGCGACGGTAAGCTGCGGGCCGCCGACGTCGAGCCTTATCTGAAGGCGGGACACGACGTCCATTTCCCGCAGCCGCGCGCGCTCTCGATCTCGCAGGCCACGGAGTTCGGCGGCGTGTACGAGCTGGCGGAGCTGCGCCAGCTCTGCAGCTTCGCGCACGAGCGCGGGCTTTTCGTTCATCTCGACGGAGCGCGCCTCTCCAACGCGGCCGTAGCGCTGGGCGTCATGCTGCGCGAAACCTCGGTCGACGCCGGCGTCGACGTGCTCACCTTGGGCGGCACGAAGAACGGGCTGATGCTGGGCGAAGCGATCTGCTTCTTCGAGCCGGCGCTGCATACACAGGCAGCACCGTTCGTGCAGAAGCAGGCGATGCAGCTCGCCTCCAAGATGCGCTACATCGCCGCACAGTTCGAGGCGTTGCTCACCGAAGATCGATGGGCGCGGTACGCCGCGCATGCCAACGCGATGGCGGCTCGCCTACACGAGCGCGTCCGCGACGTTCCGGGCGTGCGGGTCACGAGACCGGTCCGCTGCAACGCGGTGTTCGCAACGCTTGAGCGCGAGGCGATCGAGCGCATCCGCGAGCAATTCTTCTTCTATGTGTTCGACGAAGCGCTGCCCGAGGCGCGCTGGATGACGCACTGGGCGACGACGCCGCAAGACGTCGACGACTTTGCGGACTGCGTCAGAGCGGCGGCGGCGGATCCTCGCCGTGGAAATAGTCGAGTTCCGGACTCGCCGCGACCATCAGCGAGCGGCGGTCGTCCTTGAGCGGCACGTCCGTGTCCATCAGCAGCTTGTCGGAGTCGGGATAGTAACAGGCCTCGACGTCCTCGTTGCGCGCAAGCAGGATCACGGTGGCGGGAGCGTCGCTCTCGTTGATGAGCTGATGCGTCCCGCTCTCGCCCACCGGCAGCGCCACGAAGTCGCCCTTGCGGCAGCGGATTGTCCCGGCCAACGTGCGCACGCTCGGCTCGCCCTCGAGGACGAAGAACAGCTCCTCCTCGCGCGCGTGGGCGTGGAGCGGGCAGAACCGCTGTCCCGGTCCGACCGTGCTCACCCGGTAGCCCAACCTACGCGCGCCGATTGCGAAGCCGACTTCGGCGTCGCGAATGTGATAGATTCTCGGCTGTTCGACGCGCTCGGCTCGTTCGTCGCGGACGTCCAACTCGTCGACGTTGATACGATGGACCTCGGCGCCCGCTCGCGCATACAGCAGACGGTACAGCGCCGCATAGGCGCCGGTGAAAATCGGCTGTCCGAACGAGAGGAACAGCGTGTCGGGATTCTCGCGCAGGATCGCTCGCAGTCCCAGCGCGGCCTTGCGTGCGTCAGGGTACTCGCTATCCGGAGGCATCGAGAGCGCGCCCGCCGGAGAGCCGAAAAGCGAGTCGCCCGCCACGACAATCCCGTCGTCGGCGACGCTGACCGCGAACTCGTTCGGCCTGCGCTGGTGTTCGAGCCGGATGGCGCGCGCGCCCGCGAAGAGCGCCTCGCGATGCGCCGGCGCCGCGATGACCTCCGCCCCGTAGCGCGCCGCGATCTCGTCCCCAGTTCTCCGGCGGCTCGGCGTCATCACGACGACCCGGGCGATTCCGCCCAGCTCGGCGATCTGGCCATGCGCCGCACCGTCGAGCGGCAGCGGATCGATCAGCGCGTTGCCGGCGCCGGCGACAAACAGGTACGCGTGGACGGCGAACGGATCACCGGGAAGCAGCTGCGACAGCGCGTATGCGTTCGGTAAACTCAGCGGTTGCAGCATGAAAGCGACCTACGCCGTCCACTCCAGCATCGCTTCCCATTCGGGCTTCGGGAAGCGCTGTTTGGACTTGATGGCCTCGACGTACTTGCGCTTGCCGGCGCGATTCCCCTTACCGAGCATCAGGCCGCCGACGAGCCGGTCCTCCCAGAAAAACAGCGCGCGATACCACTTCTTCTCGCGATCGATCTTGCGCCGGATCTCCAGATCTTGACGAAGGTCGGTCCCCAGGCCGAACTGCGTGATCGTTTGTCCCTTGAAGAGCAGCGACGAGTACTCGGGCACGTCGTGATACTTCTCGCTGCCGCCCATCATGTTCTGCGCGGCGACCTTGCCGTGGGCGCCGGCATTGTTCCACGTTCCCATGCGATAGCGTATCTCGAGGATGGGATCGTAGAAATCCGCCACGTCCCCGGCTGCGAAGATGCCTGCGACGTTGGTCTCGAGATGGTCGTCGCACAGGATGCCGTTCTTGCTCGTCTCGATCTCGGTGCCGTCGCAGATCTCCGTGTTCATTGCGAGGCCGAAGCCGTAGGCGTAGCACTCCGCCGCGATCTCGGCGCCCGTGCTGGTCTTGACCTTGGTGATGACGCCGTTGGAGCGCACGAACTCCGCGACCTCCTCGCCGTAGTGCATGTGTACGCCGTCGGCCGCGGCCGCCTCGTGTAGCAGCGCACCGGCCTCCTCGTCGATGATGCGGTGCAGGCCGCGCGGACCGCGCATCAGCCAATGCGTCTCCATGCCGCGCGACGCGAAGGCCTCGGCGAGCTCGTAGGCGATGAACGACCCGCCGATGGCGACGGCGGCGCGGCTTTGGTCGATCTGCTCGGAGATCGCACGGGTGTCGTCCAGGTATTGAAACGGAAAGAGATTTGCCGCGCCGTCGGCACCAGGCTTGCCGGTCGGATTCGGCCGTCCTCCGGTCGCGATCAGCAGGGCGTCGTACAGGTATGCCTTGCCGTCCACCTCGACGATGCGCTCCTGCGGAACGACGCGCGCCACGTGCGTGCACAGGCGCAAGTCGATGCGATGCTCCTCGTGCCATGCGACGCTACGGATCATCACGTTCGCCTCGGGTATCTGCCGGCGCAGCATCGGGGGCAGCGAGATGCGGTTGTAGAGCGAGTACGGCTCGTCCCCGAACAGCGTGATCTCGCACGCCGGATCGTGTTTGCGCAGCTGCTCGGCCGCCGTGGTCCCGGCGAATCCGTTGCCGACGATCACGTAGCGCCGAAACTCCGAGTTCGTCACGGCGCGCGCAGGGCGAGTCCGAGCATCATCTCGCGGCCGATCTCGAGCGCCCGCTCGTCGATGTCGAAGCGGGCGCTGTGCTGCGGCTCCGCACCCAGGACCGGCCCGCGCGACCCTATGAGGAAATACGCGCCCGGGCGCTGCTGCTGCATGAAGGCCATGTCTTCCGACCACATGACGATCTCGTGCGGGTCCACGAGCTTCTCGGCGCCGACCACGCGCCGCGCGACATCGCGCACCGCCGCGTTGGCCGCGGCGTCGTTGACGGTCGGCGGATAGACCCAATGATAGTCGAAGCGATATTCGAGCCGCATCGCCTCGCACACGCCGCGCAACAGCCGCTCGATGCGCTCCGGCAGCTCCTTGCGCACGCCGTCGTCGAACGCGCGGACCGTCCCCTGCAAATACGCCCGCTCGGGAATGACGTTGAACGTCGTGCCGGCATGCAGTGACCCGACCGTGACGACGGCGGGATGCCGCGGCGAGATCTCGCGGCTCGCAACGGTCTGCAGCATCGTCACCAGCTGCGCCGCCCCCACCACCGGGTCTACGGCCGCGTGCGGCATGGCCCCGTGGCCGCCCTTGCCGATCAGCTCGATGTCGAAGCGATCCGACGACGCGAAGAACGGGCCTTCGCGAATGCCGACCTTGCCCGCATCGAGCCCGCTGTAGACGTGCAGCGCGAAGGTGCGATCGACGTGCGGATTCTCGAGCGCACCGTCCTCGATCATGAGCTTGTTGCCCGCGTATCCTTCCTCGCCCGGCTGGAAGCAGAAAACCAGCGTTCCGGAGACCTCGTCCCTCCGGTCGAGGAGCGTGCGCGCCGCGCTCAAGAGAATCGCCATGTGCGCGTCGTGACCGCACGCGTGCATGACGCCTGCGTTGCACGACCGGTACGTCACGTCGTTGAGCTCTTCGACAGGCAGCGCGTCCATGTCGGCGCGGAGCAGAGTCACCGGTCCCGGGCGGCGGCCCTGAAGCGTCGCGAGAACGCCGGTCTTGCCGACCCCGCTGCGAATCGCGGCGAAGCCGAACCCGCGCAGCTCGCGCTCGATGAAGGCGGCGGTCTCGTGCTCCTCCAGCGACAGCTCCGGGTGAGCGTGAAAGTGGCGCCGGTAGCGGACGAGCTCAGTTGTCATTTATCGCGAGAAGGATACGCATTTACGGAAAGTACTTCAACTCGACATCGATGGTGCCGACGACAGGCACACAGACGAAGCGCTGCCGACTGTGCAGCGGACCGTTCAACGCCAGCACGCCGCTGTGGGCATCGTAGGCGTCGGTGTCGCTCGCCAACGTCACGTACGCGTCAAGCGCCATTCCTTCCGCCGCAAACAGCGCCGGCGCATAGCCCGAGCCGCCGGGCGTCGGGCCGACGCGCGCGAGGGCCTGACAGAATGGGTTGTCGCACTTCCAGTGCGCCGCGGGCGCGTCGGCGGCTCGCGCCGGCGCGACAAGCGATCCGAGCGCCATGAGAAACGCTGCCGCCCTGCGAAGCATCGCCTGGCCTTTTGGGCGCATGCCTCGTCGCCACCTTCGGCGCAGGATTTCGGCCCGAAACGCGCGACTAGTGGCCTGGAATGGCCCTCGAGCATAAGCCGGAATCGAAGACGCGCCCCGTCTTCGAGCGGCATGGATTGAGCGACGAGCAGCTCGTGGCGATGTTTCGCACGATGCTGATGCAGCGCACGCTCGAGAATCGCGGCTTCCAACTCAACCGGCAAGGTAAGATTCCATTCGCGTCGGCGAGCGAAGGGCACGAGGCCGTTCAGGCCGGCGCCGCGATGGCATTCGACCGCGGCAAGGACATCTTGGTCCCGTACTATCGCGACTTGGGGCTGGAGCTGGGAATCGGACTCACGCCGTATGAGGTGCTGCTGTCGCTCTTCGCGCGAGCGGCCGACCACTCGGCGGGACGCCAATTCCCCCACCATTACGCGAGGCGTTCGCTCGGGCTGCAGACGATCAGCTCCGTGATCGCGGCGCAGCTGCCGCACGCTGTCGGCGCGGCGTATGCGCTGCAGTATCGGGGCGCGCGAGGCCGCGCGGTTCTGACGACGTTCGGCGACGGCGCAACGAGCGAAGGCGAGTGGCACGAGTCGGTCAACTTCGCCGCGGTGCACCGGCTGCCGATCGTCTTTCTATGCGAGAACAACGAGTGGGCAATCTCGACGCCGCTCCGGTTGCAGATGGCACAGCCCAACGTCTACGAGCGCGCGGTCGGGTACGGCCTACCCGGAGCCGTGGTGAACGGGATGGATCCCATTGCGTGCTACGCGGTCGTAAAGGAAGCCCTCCAGCGCGCGCGGTCGGGCGGCGGGCCGACGCTCGTCGAAGCCAAGTGCTATCGCTTCCTGTCCCATACGACCGACGACGATGACCGCACCTATCGCTCGCGCGAAGAGGTCGAGGCGCGCCGCAAGCACGACCCCGTTCCGGGTTTCGAGCGCCTGTTGATCGAGCGCTCGATCCTGACCGACCAGGGTGCGGAAGCATTGAAGCGTTCCGTGCTCGAAGAAGCCAACGACGCGACCGACCGCGCCGAGGCGATGGCCTACCCGGCGGTGACGACCCTCTACGAACTGGTCTACGCCGATAGCTGGCAGCCGTGGCGCGAATGAGGAAGCAGAACGTGGAGAACCATGGCTAGCACCGACATCGCGAGCGGCACGCTCGAACGTCACGGCTTGAGCGACGATCAGCTGCGCGAGATCTTCCGCAATATGCTGCTACAGCGCCAGCTCGACAATCGAGGTTTCCAGCTCAACCGTCAGGGCAAAGTTCCGTTCGCGTTGGGCAGCGAGGGCCACGAGGCGCTGCAGGCGGGCGCGGCGATGGCCTTCAATCGCGGCAAGGACGTTCTCGCGCCGTACTATCGCGATCTCGGACTGTGCCTCGGCATCGGGCTCTCGCCGTACGAAATTATGCTCTCGATCTTCGCGCGCGCCGAGGACCACAACGGCGGCCGGCAATTTCCGAATCACTACTCGTCTAAGCGCGCCGGCCTGATGTCGTTCTCCTCTATCTTGGCCGCGCATCTGCCGCACGCCGTAGGCGCGGCGTATGCCCTCAAGTATCGCGGCGAATCCGGACGCGCCGTCTTGGCCACCTGTGGCGACGGGACGACGAGCGAGGGCGAATGGCACGAGTCGATGAATTTCGCGGCCGTCCACAGGCTGCCGTTCGTGATGCTGGTCGAGAATAACGAGTGGGCGATCTCGACGCCGCTCGACAAACAGATGGCCCAGCCCGAGATCTGGAAGCGCGCCGCGGGTTACGGCATGCCCGGCGCGCGCTTCAACGGTTTCGATCCCATAGCGACTTACGCCGCGGTGAAGGCGGCGATGGATCGCGCGCGTAGCGGAGGCGGACCGACGCTCGTGGAGGGCACCTGTTACCGGTATCTGGCGCATTCCACCGACGACAACGACATGACCTATCGCACCCGCGACGAGGTGCTGGAACGCCGCAAGCACGATCCCGTGCCCTCGTTCGAGGCGTTGCTGCTCGAGCACGGAATCATGAACGCGGAGGACGTCGCGGCGATGCGCAAGGACGTCCTGCGCGAGACGAATGAGGCCACCGACGCGGCTGAGGCGCTGCCGTATCCGGAGGCCGCCGACCTCTACACGCACGTCTATGAAGGAGCCTGGCAACCGTGGCAGTCGTGAGCAGCACGAACTCGACCGTGATGAACAACGTCGAGGCGGTCCGCGCGACCCTTTACGAGGCGATGAAGAGCGACGATCGGACATTGATCCTGGGCGAGGACGTCGGCGCCCGCGGCAACGTCTTCCTGATCACCAAGGACTTCATCAACGAGTTCGGGCCGGAGCGCGTCATCGACACGCCGATCGCTGAGGCGTCGATCGTCGGCATCGCCGTCGGTATGGCGATGGAAGGACTGCGGCCGATCGCCGAGATCCAGTTCGCCGATTTCATCTACCCGTCATACAACCAGATCGTGGGCGAGGCAGCGAAGATACGCTACCGCTCGAACGGCGAGTACACGTGCCCGCTCGTTATCCGCACGCCCTACGGAGGCGGCGTGCGCGGCGCGCTCTCGCACTCCGTCTCTGTCGAGGCGCTCTTCTATCACGTTCCCGGGCTCAAGATCGTGGCGCCGGCCTTCCCGGCGGACGTCAAGGGGCTGCTCAACGCTTCGATCGACGATCCGGATCCCGTGTTGTTTCTCGAACACAAAAAGACGTATCGCCTGATCAAAGGAGAGGTGCCGAATGGCCACTACACGATCCCGCTCGGTAAGGCGAACGTGCTGAAGGAGGGCACGCAGCTCAGCGTCGTTTCTTACGGACTCTACGTCCACTGGGCGCTCGAAGCGGCGCAGCAGCTCCAGCAAGACGGCATCTCGGTCGAGGTCATCGACCTGCGCTCGATCCGGCCGATGGACAAGACGACGATTTTGCAAAGCGTCGAGAAGACACGCAAGCTGCTGATCGTTCACGAGGACAACAAGTTCGGCGGCATCGGCGCGGAGATCAGCGCGATGGTGGCTGAGGAGGCGCTGTTCAATCTCGACGCGCCGATTCGCCGCCTGTGCGGGCCGGACGTTCCGGCGATGGGTTACGCGATGCCGCTCGAGGAAGCGTTCATGTCTTCGCCGTCGGAGATGGCCGACGCGATGCGAGAGATGGTGAAATTCTGATGGCTACCACGATTACGATGCCGCAGCTCGGCGAGACGGTAACCGAAGGCACCGTTGCGCAGTGGCTGAAAAAGATCGGCGACGCGGTCGACAAGTACGAAGACTTCGTCGAGGTATCCACCGACAAGGTCAACGCCGGCGTTCCCTCACCAGTCACTGGAACGATCCGCGAGCTGCTCGTCAAGGAGGGCGAGACGGTCGCGACCGGCACCCCGATCGCCGTGATCGAGGAGCTTGGCGCCGCACCCGTCGCGACGCAGGCAGCCCCGGCTCCCGCGCGTGAAGAGCCCGCGCAGGCCGCGCCCGCGAGCGCCTCGCCGTCCGGAAACGGCGCGGCCGCGGCTGCAGCTGCCAACGCCGCCGCGTCGCCCGCCGTCCGCCGTCTCGCGCGCGAACATCACGTCGACATCCGCACGCTGCGCGGCAGCGGCACGAACGGGCGCGTGACCGCCGACGACGTGCTCACCGCGGCGCGCAGCGTTGTTTCGGCAACGGCCCCGCCTACCGCGCCGCCGATCCCGAGCCCAGGGCGAACGTCGACTTATGCGCAGCCCGCTCGAGGAACGCTGATCCCGCTGACGCAGGCACGCCGCATCATCGCGGAGCGCATGGTCGAGAGCAAACACACCGCGCCGCACGCCTGGTCAATGGTCGAAATCGACGTCACCGACGTCTGGGAGTGGCGCGTTCGCGAGAAAGACCGCTTCGAGCGCGAGACCGGCCATCGGCTCACGCTCCTGCCGTTTTTCATCCGGGCGGTAGTTGAATCGCTCAATCTTTTCCCGCTAATGAACGCCAAGTTCGTTCCGGCGGCGGAAGGCAGTGCGGCGGCGATCTACGTCAATGAGGCCGTCAACATCGGGATCGCCATCGGCCTGCCGACCAATCTGGTCGTCCCCGTTATCAAGAACGCCGACCAGCTCTCGATCAAAGGTATCGCAATCGCGGCCGGCGAGCTGATCGACAAAGCGCGCAAGGGTAAACTCGGCGTGGACGATCTGGCCGGCGGCACCTTTACCGTCAACAACAACGGCGCCAACGGGTCGTGGGCGTCAGCGCCGATCATCAATGCGGGCCAGGCCGGCATCGTGACGATGGAGGCCGTCATCAAGAAGCTGGTCGTGCGCGACGACGACACGATCGCCATCCGCCGGATGATGAACGCGTGCCTCTCGCTCGACCACCGCGTCGTGGACGGGTACGTCGCGAGCGGCTTCTTGGCGGAGCTCAAGCGCCGCCTTGAAGCGATGAAACCACAAGGGGAATTGTAGCTCGCAGATCCGCAAGCATTTTCGCTTTGAGGCGGCGCACGTACTTCCGTTTCATCCCGGCAAGTGCGCGCGAATGCACGGCCACTCGTATCGCCTCGAGGTCGCGGTGCGCGGGCGGTTGCGCTCGCGCGGCCCCGCGCGCGGAATGATCGAGGACTTCGACAAAATCGAGCGCATCGTCGGCGAACGCGTCATCCAAGCGCTCGATCATCACAACCTCAACGACGAGATCGAGAACCCGACGGTCGAAAACATCGTGCTGTGGATCTGGAAGCGCCTCGAACGCCACCTGCTCAACTTGGACGAACTTGTGCTCTGGGAGACTCAGACGGCTTGCGCGGTCCTGCGCCGCAGCGATTTAGCGTGATGCTGCAGCTCTCCGAAATCTTCTACAGCATTCAGGGCGAGGGCACGTGGACCGGCACGCCCGCCGTGTTCGTGCGGCTCGCGGGCTGTAACCTGGCCTGCGATTTCTGCGATACGGATTACTCGACGAAGTTCTTCGCCGACGTGGACCGGATCGTCGCGACCGTCCGCGAGACCGGCCCGGATTGTCCGATGGTCGTGCTGACCGGCGGCGAGCCGTTCGCCCAGGCTGAAACGCCGGCGCTGATCGATGCGCTGCGCGCGGACGGACGGCGCGTGCACGTCGAGTCCAACGGCACGATCTTCGCCGACTTGCCGGACGACGTCTGGCTCTGCGTCTCTCCGAAGGAGCGCGTCGACCGCCGGATGGCGGTGCGCGCAAACGAGGCGAAGCTGATCGTGGACGCCCGCGTGCCCGAGGAGCATCTCGCGCTTTTCGAGGGCAAACCGACGATATTGCTGCAGCCCGAGGGGAACAAGCCGGCCAACGTCGCGCTCGCGCTGGACTACGCGAAGACGCATCCGCGCCGCTTCCGCCTGTCGCTGCAGACGCACAAGTTCATCGGCGCGCCGTGATCCTGCTCGCCTGTGCGGTCGATGCGGAGCTGGCCTTCTGGGAGCCGCGCGACGGCGTCGCAACGCTCGTCACCGGCGTCGGACCCGTCGAGGTGTCCTGCGCCCTCACCGCCGAGCTCTGCCGGTATCCGTACCGGCTCGTCGTCAACGCGGGCCTGGCAGGCGCATTCGACGGCGCCGCGAGCATCGGCGACGGCGTTGTCGTCGAAGACGACGCGATGGAGATCGCGCTGGAGAGCGGTGCGCCGCTGAAGCTTCCCCGCGGCGAGCGCACCGTCGAGCGAGCGCACTCGGACTCCGAGCTCGTCGCGCGCCTGCGCGACGCGAGCTTTCCGATAGTACGCGGCATCACCGTCGCGCGCGTGACGTCGTCGGAGCAAACGGCGCGGCGCCTGGCGACCCAGTTTCGGGCGCAGGTGGAATCGATGGAGGGGTTTGCGGCGCTGCGCGCCGCCGAGCGCATGGGGGTTCGGGCCATCGAGGTGCGCGGCATCTCGAACCGCTGCGGCGAGCGCGAGTCCAGCGGCTGGGACTTCGACGCCGGAATGAACGGCTTGCGCCGCATCGCGCGCGCGTTGTTCGAGCTCGTGTGATGGCCTTCACGCTCGCGTATTCGCCCTGCCCCAACGACACGTATATCTTCGCGGCACTGACGAACGGGCTGCTGGACGACGCGCCGGACGTACGCGTCCATCTGGCCGACATCGAGGAGCTCAACAACGCCGCGGCGCGCTCGCAGTTCGACCTGACTAAAGTGAGTTACGGTGCCATCCCATTCCTTATGGACCGCTATCGCATTCTGCCGTCCGGCGGCGCGGTGGGGCGCGGGTGCGGTCCTCTGCTGGTGGCCCGTCCCGCGGACTCGCCGCCGCTCTTCGCCGACTTCGCTCGGCGGCGGATCGCCATCCCCGGCGAGCGCACCACCGCGTTCATGCTGCTGCAGCTCGCGCTGGGCGCAAGGCCCAAGACCGCGCAGATGCGCTTCGACCGGATCATCGGAGCCGTGGCGAGCGGCGAGGTCGACGCCGGGCTGATCATCCACGAGTCGCGCTTCACGTATCGCGACGCGGGACTCATCGCAATAGTCGATCTGGGAGAGTGGTGGGAGAACATGACGCTCTTGCCGATCCCGCTCGGCGCGGTCGTCGCGCGCGACGACGTCGACCCGGAACAGGCGCGGCGCATCGACATGGCGATTCGGAGGAGCCTCGCGTTCGCGCGCGCGAACGAAGCTGCGGTGATGCCGTACGTTCGCGAGCATGCCGCCGAGATGAGCGACGACGTCATGCGCGCGCATATCGAGCTGTACGTGAACGAGTTTACCGACGATCTCGGCGAAACCGGACGCGACGCCGTCCGCGCGCTCTTCGCGCGGGCGCGCACCGCGCGGATCCTAAAAGGAGACGCCGAGCCGTGCTTCGCGTGAACGGCGCGCAGGGATGAATCGCGGGAGTTTCATCGCCGGTACCGCCGCACTCGGTGTCGCGACGGCGGCCGCGGCCTCGGCGCAACCGGACGGGGCGCCAATCGAGCTCGGTGACGACGTCTTTTTGCGCTCGGCGTGGCGCGATCTGCGCGGCCGCACGGTCGGCGTGATCGCCAACCAAAGCGGCGTCACGTCGGGGCTCGAGTCGATCGTCGACGCGATCCTGCGCCACGGGGGAGTTCGCGTCAAGGCCATCTACGCGCCCGAGCACGGCTTCCGTGGCGATCAGGCTGCGGGTGCGACCATCGCGTCGTATGTCGACGCGCGCAGCGGATTGCCCGTCTATAGCCTGTACGGCGCGTCGCGCCATCCCAGCGCGGCGATGCTCGAGGGTGTAGACGTCTTGCTCTTCGATATCCAAGATGTCGGCTCGCGCGCGTACACCTATATCTCGACAATGGCGTACGCGATGCAGAGCGCGGCGCAATACGGTAAGGAGTTTTGGGTGCTCGACCGCCCGAATCCGACTGGCGGAAGCGTCGTCGAGGGACCGGTGCTCGAGCCGGCCTACGAATCGTTTATCGGGCTGTACCCGATTGCGATGCGCCATGGGATGACGGTCGGTGAGCTCGCCGCACTTTTCAACGACCACTTCGGCATCGGCGCCAAGCTGCGCGTGGTGCGGATGGACGGATGGCGCCGATCGATGATCTGGCCGGACACAGGCTTGCGGTGGGTTCAGACGTCGCCGAACATCCCGCGCTGGGAGACGACGATCGTCTACCCGGGCATGGGCCTGGTCGACACGGTTGGCGTCAACAACGGCAGCGGCTTCACCAACCCGTTCTTCCTAGCCGGCATGCTCGGCATCGACGGTGCGAAGCTGGCGGAGCGCTTGAACGCGCGCGCGCTGCCGGGCGTCGCGTTTGCACCGACGCGGTGGTCCCCGACGTCGGGGTTCTGGCTGGGCCGGGAGCTCACGGGCGTCGAGCTGCAGCTGCTCGACCCGCGGCGCGTGCTCGCCGTGCGCACCGCGGTCGAAATCCTCGTCGGCGTGCGCGACCTCTTCCCCGAGGTCATCCGGATCAAGAGCGTTGCCGGCCTCGATCGCGACTGGGGTACGGATTCGTTTCGCCGAGCCTTCCTCGCCGGCGCGGGGGCCGAAGCGATTCTGGGACAGTGGACGGCGCGGGTCGCAGCGTTCAAAGCGCTGCGCGAACGTTACTTCCTGTACTAACCTCCAGCGCATCGGCTGCCGAAATCAGCGCGCCCGCGAGCCGGCGCAGCTGCGGCTCGACGTTGTGTGCGTTGGCGCGCAAGATGTCGCGCCACATCGGGGCGTTCATGTCGGAGATACGCAACAGCTCGCGCGCCACTGGTCCGCTGAGCTGCTGCGCTTCCGACTCGCTCTCCCCCAACAAAGCTGCGTAGCACGAAGCGACGATCTGAGGCAGGTGCGACGTTAGCGCAACGATGCGGTCGTGCGCCTCGGCGCTCGTGGCCATAGGAAACCCGCCGCACCACCGGATGAACTCGCGAGCGAGCGCATCCAAATCAGCGTCGCCGCTCGGCACGTAGGCCCACGAGCAGCCGTCGAAGAGGTCCGCGCGGGCGGCGCCGGACCCGTTGCGCTCGCCGCCCGCCATCGGATGCGTGGCGACGAAGTTCGCGACGCCGGCGGCGGCCGCGACGAGCGGCGCCTTCACGGACGCGACGTCCAGCACGAGCGCCGGCGCGCGGGGCCGGCCGGCCAGCCGCTCGAGCTCGCGCAGCGTCGGCTCGAGGTGCGTCGCCAGCACCAGCGTGTCGGCTTCCCTGGCGAGCGTCTCGGGCGCCACGGCGGCGTCGATCGCACCGACTTCGGAGGCCGCGTCCAGCGCCGCGGGATCGACGTCGTAGCCGATCACGTAGACGCCGTTGCCTCGAGCGTGAAGGCCGATGGATCCGCCCATCAGGCCGACGCCGAAGATACCGAGCACCCGGCCGATCACGACGCGCGCACCAGATCGGGCCGAAGCGTCGCCGCGCCATCGAGATAGACGTGCTCGATTTCATGCGCGTTCCGCGCGGTGTTCACGTGCATCAGCACGCGGATGCAGCGGCCGAGCGCTCCGGGCACGTCGACCTCGGAAAAATGCAACATCGGAATGTGGATCCATCCCATTTCGCGCGCCGCGAGCGCGGGGAAGCACGCGCGCAGGTCGGGCGTCAGGCTGAAGAGCACGGAGGCGATGTCGTCGAGATCTATCGCGTTGCGCTGCGTCATCTCGCTCAGGAGCCGCTTCGTGGCGCGCGCGATCGCAGGCGTGCTGTCGGCGTCCGCCGTGATGGCGCCCCGGATGCCTCGGAAAACACGAACCCCCGCCGGGTCGGCGGGGGTTTGCGTTGTCGATTGCTGTTTCTTGCCAGTACCGTGCAAAACGCTTTCCCTCACCAACCTCGAAGGCGGCAATAGTAGAACGAATACCCGTACGAGCCCAACGTCCACATGATGTTCAATTATGCAACCACACCTAGTGGTGCTTGTCAAGGACGCGCCGCTCTTGTCCAGCGAAGTTCATGGAGATGCTGCGAGAGCGCTTGATCGACGCCCTAGGCGTCGAGGCGGTGAAGACGGCCCACGAGGACCTGGCGGTCTACGCGTTCGACGCCTACACGGAGGGCGGGGCACCTTCGGCGGTCGTCCTGCCCGCCTCGAGCCGCGACGTCAGCGCCGTGGTGAAGGTCGCGCGGGAGTTCGGGGAGCCGATCGTCGCGCGAGGAGCCGGCACCGGGCTCTGCGGCGGCGCCGTGCCGACCGCCGGCGGAATCGTCCTCTCGTTCGCTCGGATGAACCGGATCCTCGAGCTCGACGAGCGCAATCGCCGCGCCCGCGTGCAGTCGGGCGTCATCAACCTCGACCTGTCGCGCCACGTCGCGCCTAGCGGCCTGTTCTACGCCCCCGACCCGTCCTCGCAGCTGATCTCGACGATCGGCGGCAACATCGCCACGAACGCCGGCGGGCCGCACTGTCTCTCTTACGGCACGACCGTGAACCACGTGCTCGCGCTCGAGGTCGTAGACGATTGCGGTGAGGTGTTCGCGACGAGCGTCGACGACGCCGGTTACGATCTCACGGCCGCACTCGTCGGCAGCGAAGGCACGCTCGGCATCGTGACGTCGGCCTGGCTGCGCCTGCTCGCCTTTCCCGAGGCCGTGCGGGTCTGGGTCGCCGCGTTCGGCGACATAGATTCGGCGTCGGAGACAGTCTCTTCGATCATCGGCGCCGGCATCGTTCCGACGGCTCTCGAGATGATGGACGCCGTGATCACGCAGGCGGTCGAGGCCGCATTCGGAGCGGGATATCCGACCGATGCTGGAGCGGTGTTGCTCGTCGAACATGCCGGCCTGGAAGAGGACGTCGAGGCAGTGGAGGCGGCGATCCACGCGATCGTCGCGCACCACGGTGCGCGCTCGTGGCGCAGCGCGCGCACCTCGGCGGAGCGCGCCGCGCTGTGGGCGGGGCGAAAGGGTGCGGCGGGCGCCACGGGACGCATCGCGCCCAACTACTACACGCAGGACGTCTGCGTTCCGCGGAGCCGGTTACCGCAGGCGCTGCGCGCCGTCGAGAGCGCGGCCGCCGCCAACGGCGTCACGGTCGGCAACGTCTTTCATGCCGGCGACGGAAATCTCCATCCGCTGCTGATGTACGACAAACGCGATCGAAAGCAGGTCGCCGCCGTCGTCGAGACCGGCAACGCGATCTTGCAGACCGCGATCGACTTAGGCGGTACGATCAGCGGAGAGCACGGCATCGGCTGGGAGAAGCGCGACGCGATGACGCGCGTCTACTCCACGGCAGACCTCGCGACGATGGGGCGCGTGCGCGACGTCTTCGATCCGGCGCGCGCGCTCAATCCGGAGAAGATCTTTCCCAACGGATCGCGCTGCCCCGAGGTCACGCCGCCGTGACCGCGACGCAGGAGCGCGTCAAACCGGAGAATGCCGCGGCGGTCGGCGAGCTCGTCGCGCGCTGCGATGCCGCGGGACAGAAGGTCTGGATCGTCGGCGGAAACACGCTCGACGGTATGGGTTTCCCGCCGGAGCGCGTAGACGTTACGCTCGACACGACGCAGCTGACCGGAGTCGTCGCGAACGAGCGAGCGGATCTCACGATCGCGGTGCGCGCGGGCTCGCCGCTACGCGACGTCGCCACGCTGCTCGCCGCGCAGGGGCAGTTCGTGCCGTTTGACGCGCCGCAGCCGCACTACGCGACGATCGGCGGCACGCTGGCGGCGGGGTGGCTCGGACCGCGCCGCCATCTGTACGGCCGCGTTCGTGACTACGTCATCGGTTCGGTCATCGTCTTGGCCGACGGAACGATCGCTCGCGCCGGCGGCATGGTGGTCAAGAACGTAGCGGGCTACGACATGAGCCGGCTCTATGTCGGCTCGTTCGGCACGCTCGGCGTGCTCGTCCAGGCGAATTTCAAGACGGCACCCCAGCCGCCGCACGCGCGCGCCTTCGTCGCCCCGCTCCCGGAGCACACCCGCGAGCGCGCCTGCACGCAGCTCGCGACGCTGCCGATACGGCCGGCGGCCGCGTTTTGGGTGGAGGGCTTCCACAACGCGATCGACGGCGACGACGGCTCAGAAGGGCGTATCGTCGTGTCGATCGAGGGCAGCGAAGCGCTACTGGAGCGCGCGACGCGCGATCTCCGTTCGGCACTGGGCCGCGCCGGCGTGCCCGAGACCCGCGTCGTCGACGCGGGCGCACGCGAGGCGTTCGAGCGGGTCGTCGACGCATACGTCGGTTGCCTGGGTGAGCGCTCGATCACGTATCGGCTCTACCCCGCGGCCGAGGAATCGCAACGATGCGCGCTCGCCCTGCACGAGCTCGCGGGACGCTTCGGGCTGCGGGCCGAGAGCATCGTCGACGTGATGAACGGAGACGTCGTGCTGCGTATCAGCGACCTCGACACGCGCGCGCTGGGCTCGAAGATCGAGAACTTCGACGACGCGCTGCACGACACGGAGCCGCGCGCGCAGGTCGTCGCGGGCAAGCACTCGCACCGCCCGTACTTGCGCGTCTGGGGCGAGGCACCCGCGGCGATCGAGCGGATGCGCGCGCTCAAGTTGCGCTTCGACCCGAACCGGACGCTGAATCCCGGCCGCTTCGTCGGCGGAATCTAGTGAACGTTCTTCTCATCGGCGGCTCCGGCTTCGTCGGACGGCATCTCGCCGCGGCTTTGCGCGAGCGTGGCGACACATTAGCGGTGGCGTCGCTGCGCGAGCCCGCCGAGGCGGCGCGCGTGGCGGCGGCATGCGACGCCGTCGTCAACCTCGCCGGAGAACCGCTCGCGCAGCGCTGGAACGCGGAGCTCAAGCGGCGTATTGAGGAGAGCCGCGCGGACTTGCCGCGGCGTTTTCTCGAGCTCGTCGCGCGCGACTCGCGACGGGCAGCTGTCTACGTGAGCGCCTCGGCGATCGGCTATTATGGCACGAGCGAGACGGCGACGTTCGACGAGGAGAGTCCGCCGGGCGACGGCTTCTTGGCACACGTATGCGTGGCGTGGGAACGCGAAGCGCGCCGCGCCGCAGATCTCGGCATGCGCGTCGCCATCGTGCGAACCGGCGTCGCTTTAGGAACCGACGGCGGCGCGCTGGCCAAGATCCTCCCGCCGTTTCGCGCCGCTGCCGGCGGCCGCGTCGGCAGCGGGCGCCAGTGGCTTTCGTGGGTACACATCGATGATCTCGTAGGGATCTATCTCATGGTGCTCAACCGGGAAATTGACGGCGTGGTCAACGCCTGCGCGCCGAATCCGGTGACGAACGCGGAGTTCACCGCGGACCTGGGCGCCGCGTTGCACCGCCCTACGAAGCTGCCGGTTCCGACTATCGCCCTGCGTGCGCTGCTGGGCGAGGGCGCCGACATCCTGCTCAAGGGACAGCGCGTGCTGCCGCGCCGAACCGAGCTGATCGGCTATCGCTTTCGCTTTCCCGAGCTCAAAGCGGCGCTAGCGAATCTACTTTGAACTCGAGCGCCTCGAGATATTTCTCTGCGTCCATCGCGGCGCGGCATCCGGCGCCGGCCGCCGTTACCGCCTGCCGATACCGGAAATCGTTCACGTCTCCGGCGACGAAAACGCCCTCGACGTTCGTCGACGTGCCGTCGGGCGAGACGATGTAGCCGCGTTCGTCCAGGTCGAGCTGCCCGGAGAAGACGGCGGTGTTAGGCGTGTGCCCGATCGCGACGAAGAGCGCGTCCGCTTCGACGTCTTCCACCGTGCCGTCGACGACGTTCTTGACGCGCAGCCCGGTAACGTGCGTGTGACCGAGGACCTCGTCGACGACGCTGTTCCAGAGAACGTGGATCTTTTCGTGCGAGAGCAGGCGTACGGCCATGATCTTGCTCGCGCGCAGGCGATCGCGGCGGTGGACGATCGTGACGCTCCTGCCGAAGCGGGTGAGGAACAGCGCTTCCTCCGCTGCCGAGTCGCCGCCGCCGGCCACGAAGATGCGCTTGTCGCGGAAGAAGGCGCCGTCACACGTCGCGCAGCTCGATACGCCGCGGCCGCGCAGACGTTCCTCGCCGGGGATCTCGAGCCAGCGCGCGCTCGCGCCGGTCGCGACGATCACCGTTTCGGCTTCGTAGCGGGCGTCCGCAGTTGCTACGGCCAACGGACGGTCGGTGAAGTCGACGGACTCGACGTCGACGTTCTCGATCCGGGCTCCGAAGCGCTCGGCCTGCTCGCGGAAGCGAATCATCAGATCGGGACCCATGATGCCTTCGGCAAAGCCCGGGTAGTTTTCGACGTCCGTCGTAAGCATGAGCTGGCCGCCGTAGAGGCCACCGGCGAGAATCAGCGGCTTCAAGTTGGCTCGCGCCGCGTACACGGCTGCGGTCAACCCAGCCGGGCCAGACCCGATGATGATGACGCGTTCCATTGCGCTATCTTTCGACTCGCCGCCCCGCATCCCGGTTGCAGACAGTTCGTCGCGGCCCGTCGAAGCGTGACGCATGGCGATACAGGCGATACCCCTGGAGGATACGTTTGCGGACGTCTTGCGCAAGGCGATGCGCGGCGTCGGCGTTACCGAGAAGCAGCTCGCCGATTCGACCGGCATTCCGGCCGCGACGATCGGCGAATGGCTCAAGGAGAAGGGCGCCGCGAACGACGCGCAGGCGCGCACGCTCGCGACCATCCTGCGGCTCGACGGCGGAAAGCTCGCGGACAGCGCGGCGCAGCGATGGACTCCGCCGCCGATCGAGCTGCCCGACGTGCGCCGCCACTCCCAGGAGCCGCACCCGAGCAACGGCTATGTCTTCTTCCTCGACGGCGGCCGTGAGGCCGCGCTGGTCGATCCGGCGGGCATTCCGCAGAACCTGCTTCGCCTGTTGCGCGACGGCCATTACCACTTGCGTTACATCCTCGTCACGCACAAGCACCCCGATCACTGCGACGCCACTGCCGACGTCGCCGCGGCCTTTCCCGCGGCGAAGATCGTGATGCACGCGCTCGACGTGCACGCCATCGGCTCGCTGGCGAGCAAGGCGACGCTGCTGCGCGACGGCGAGACGCTCCCGTTCGGCGAAGGCTCGAAGATCCGCATGCTCCACACACCCGGCCACACGGACGGCTCCTCGTCGTATCTTTTCCAGGATGCCCTGTTCTCGGGCGATACACTCTTTGCAGCCAGCGTCGGGGGCGCATTCGGCGACGCCAGCACCTACAACGACATCCTCAACAGCGTGCGGAGCAAGCTCTTCTCGCTGCCCGACGATACGGTCGTCATGCCGGGCCACGGTCCGCCGACGACGATCGAGCTCGAGAAAAAACACAACCCGTTCTTTGCATAGCGCACGACAGTCCAGCGCGATACAGCCTCGCGGGCGTGGTGGCGTCGGCTACCGCACCGTTCGATAGCTGATTGCGGCGTCTCGTGCGGCCTGCACCCCGTCCGTAATCCGCCCGACGGGCTTTCTGCCACGCGGATAGTTCCAGAAGTAGACGATGTTAGAGTAAAATCCGGGAGGTCCGGCAATCTGAGTCGCTTGCTGCTTAGGGTTGTCGTCGTTATACACAGCCACTGCGCCGGGATCGTCGAAATCATTAAGGTTAGTCGTGCTCACGTACGTCGCCTTGCCGCCGCTTATGCCGATGCGAGTGAGGCACGCGTATGAGATTTTGCACGTTTCCGCCCAGGCGGGGATTACCCAGTACCTTCCATCCCAAAGAATTGCGGAGACATTGAGGTAGTATCCCGGAAGCCCGATGGCAACGAGGCTCTTGGCCTTGCTCGGCAGATAGGCAAAATCTGCGGGGAGGCAGGTGGGGTCGGAATTGTAGTAGCCGCAGCCATCGGTCACGAGCAAATTGTCGTTGCTATCGTAGCCGAGGGCGTAGTAACCGGCAAGAAACGAGTCGGTATAGGTGCGCGGCTCTCCCGTGCCGTGCCTGTAGATAGAGACGCCCTTGAACCAGTTGGCAACCGCCAGATCCCCGCTGCGTTGATCGACCGCGCACGACAGCGGCGCGTACGCTGCGAGCGTTCGTATCGGCGTCTCGCCGCCGTGCGCGTACTCGACGACGTCGTCGGCGCCGAAGTCGGTGATGTACACGTTGTTTGCAGCGTCGACGCACGCTCCGCGGGGCACCTTGAAACCATAGAGCGTTTGTACGAGCGTCTGCTGCCAGTAGCGATACACGCCGACGGTGCCCCTTTGTTGCCTGGACGTGCCGATGTCGTTAGATACGTACAGCAGGTCCCATTTTGCGGCTCCTCCATCCATCCGGGCGCGCCAATGCTCCCGGACAACGACCTTGGCGGCGGACGACGCCAGCCCAGGAATAGCTCGCACTTGCGGCGAGACGCTGCATGCCACAAGTGACATGCCGACCATGCTGGTGACAACGGCGTAGCGGCTTAGACCTAACATTTTGTTGCTCCCTGGTCATCGCGGCGGTCGCGCCCGTGGCGTAGCCGTCACGAAAACTCCTCCCGACGCAGCATGCCGTTATCCCCGCCCGATACTACGCCATTCCTCGCACGCGCTAATCGCGGTAGAAGTACGGATCGAGGACGGAAACCGCCGTCACGGAATCGATCGGCAGTCCGTTGCGCGAGGCGGCGTCGCGGATCGCGGCCTCGTTCGGACCGTCGTAGATGCAGAAGGTTTTCCGTTTGTCGGCCGACACGTAGGAATGCACCCAGGTCACCCCGTTTTCCGCGTTGCGTCCGACAACCGTCAGGCACGCCTGGCTGCCATCTTCAGTCGGCGGGATGTGCAGCCCGTCGGGGAACGTGCGCTCGACCATAAACCTCGGCATGAATCACCTCCGCTAAGCCCTGCTTCATTGTGACAGAACGGGCTCGAGAACCTTCGAGTACTTAGCGAGATGTCGCGGGAACGTTCACCGAGACGCCGTCGCCGCCCGTAATGGTCGCGCCGCTCTGTTTCGGCGCGGTATCCGACTCTCTGATCAGCTCGAACTGCAGCACGGCCTGCCCCGAACGCGGGAGCGACACGTCGTAGCGCTGCGGCGAGCAGACCTTCGGCGTACAGAAGGCCGCGAGCCATCCGACGGCAACATTGGACGTCTGAAGCCGAATCGTCGCGTTGGGGCGCCCGGTCACTTCCAAGCGATACTTGGCCGCGTCGGCACTCGTCGTCTGCAGGTCCGCGCCGGTCCACGGCTGGATCGAAAGACGCGTAGCGGGCTGAGCCAGCGCAAGCAACATGGCGACGCCGCAGAGGATTTGCATCACGTACGCAGTTTATACCCGATCGCCATCATCCTCAACACGATGGCGAGCGCGACCGCGGCGAGCAGGACGATCATCGTGACGGAAAACTCAGGCGCCAGGAAGCTCTGTCCGGTGAAGCTGCGGCGAAACGCATCGATCGTGTAGAAGATCGGGTTGAACAGCTCGAACGTCTGCAGCGGCCGCGGCAGCATCTTCGCATCGGTGAAGACGCCGCCCACGAAGGTGAGCGGCGTGATGACGAACGTCGTGAGGATCGCGATGTGGTCGAATTTGTCCGCGATCAAGCCGAAGATCAGCCCGAGCGCCGAGAAGAGAATCGACACGAGCGCGATCACACACAGGTACAGCGCCCAATCGTGCGGCGCCGTGTGCACCAAGACCACGCCGAGCCCGGTGATGAGGCCGGCGATGAGCAACGCGCGCGCCAGGCTGCCCAGCACGTAGCCTGCAACGATCTCTCCCGCGGACATCGGGGCGATCAACAGCTCCTGAATCGAGTTCATGAAGCGACCCTGAAAGAGCGAGCTCGAGCACTCGCCGTAGGATGCGTCGATGACTTGCAGCATGATCAGGCCCGGGATGAGGAACTGCGCGTAGGTCACGCCCTGCACGCTCGGGATCCGGCTCCCGATCGCAATCCCGAAGACGAAGACGTAGAGCAGCGTCGTGATTATCGGCGGCCAGATCACCTGGTTGATGATCTTGAGGCTGCGAATGATCTCGCGCTTGACGAGCGTCCAGAGTCCGATGGTATTAATTTCGCGTCAGCTCCAAGAAGACGTCTTGCAGGGACTCGCCCTCCGCCACGAGCTCTTCGGTCGGCTTCTCCGTCACGATGCGGCCGTGTCGCACGATCGCGATGCGCCGGCAGAGCTCTTCCGCCTCCTCGAGATAGTGCGTGGTGAGGAAGACGGTGAGGCCATCCGCGTTGAGCGCGCGCAACCAGCGCCACAACTCGAGGCGCAGCTCGACGTCGACGCCGGCGGTGGGCTCATCGAGAATGAGCAGCTTGGGCTCGTGAATCAACGCGCGAGCGAGGGACAGCCGGCGCTTCTGACCGCCCGAGATCTTCGTGTACTCGAGGTGCGCGTGCGACGTGAGTCCGAATCGTTCGAGCAGCATGTCGGCGCGCTCCGCAACAGCCTTCCCGCGCAATCCGTAGTACCCCGCGGCGAAGATGAGAACGTCGCGTATCGAGAGATAGCGGTCGAAATTGTACTCCTGCGGCGAGAGGCCGATCAGCCCCCGGGCGTGCCGCCATTCGTGGTCGTTGTCGTAGCCGAAGATGCGAATGCTGCCCGCGCTCTTGCGGGCCAAGCCGACGATCGCGTTGATCGTGGTCGTCTTGCCGGCGCCGTTGGGTCCGAGAAAACCGAAGAACTCGCCGGCGGCGACGCGCAGCGAGATTCCGTCGACGGCGGTGAACGCGCCGTAACGCTTCACGAGATTGTCGACTTCGATCGCGGGCGCTAACAGGCTCGACGAACTATGGAATAAAACCCTTGAATCCTTTGTAGCGATGACGGCGGAGGGTAGCGATCAGCTCCGCACTCTCCGGAATCCCACACGCAGCCAGTTGGGTTGCGACACGCTTGGTGTCGAACGCAACGCGCCGGTGTTTCACCTGCCAGCCTCCGTGCCGCTCCGTCAGGATCGCATAGCACGCGCGCGGGTCGCCATCCTTCGGTAAGCCCGCGGACGCCACGTTCACGAGCAGCTTGCCGCGCCACATCCGCACGTAAGGGAGGTGTAGATGCCCGAAGGCGATCGTGGTCGCGCGTTCCTTCCCGATGAGGCGGCGCAACACGTCTGCCTCCGCGTCCGGCCAGAGATGCTCGTCGTCGGTCTTGGGATTCGCGTGGACGATGAGCAGCTGGTTATCGTCCTCGCCGATGCGCAGCGCGAACGGGAGCGCTTGGAGCCAAGATCGCCAGCTGTCGCCGATCTCGCGGCGCGTCCAGTCGACCTGGGCGCGCTTGACCGGCTCCAATGTTTCGCTCGAACTCTCCTCGCCGATATAGCGATCGGTGTTGCCGCGCACGCACGCCGCGCCGATTTCCTCCAGGCGCTGCAAGACCTTCTTCGGCTTCGGGCCGTCTAGGCAGAGGTCGCCCGCGACGACGATCGCTTCCGCGCCGCCCTGCGATGCAAGGTCGGCGAGGCAGGCATCGAGCCCGAGGAGGTTGCCATGGATGTCGGAGAGGACGGCGATTCGCATCGACCGCCGAGATCAGTCGCGCCGCAAGACGAGGGCGAGCATCGCCGGCGTGACGCCGATCTTGGTGAAATCATACAGGTCGATCGACTCGACCCCGATGCCGGCGCGCCGCATGATCGACAGCGACGTGCGATACCGTATGTCCGCGATGACGTGCCGCTCGTCCAAGCACAGCACGCCGGCGCCGAGCTCCTCGCCGCGCTCTAGCACGATCGTCTTGAAGCCGGCGAACGCGGACGCGTCGGCTTTGTCGCCGCCGAGCACGATCGTGTCCTGCGAGACTGCGCAGACCACGGAGCGCAAGGCCGGCACGCCGGGCGCGAGCTTGACCTCCCTGACTGAAAACCCGTGACTCCGCGCGAGCTCCGCGAAGCCACGGCGTCCCAGCTCGTTGCCGCGCGTCCCGACGCCGACGAACGCCGTGTTTCCCGCCATCACGACGTCGTTGCCGTCGAGCAGTCCCGGCGCGGCGATGTGGCCGGCGATCGGCACGTCGATCCTCGCGAACTCCGACTGCATTCGGTCGACTTCGCCACGGCGCGACGAGGCCGTGAGGCGCATCATCACCGCGCCATCCGCGAACGCGGCTGCGGCGTCGCCGGCTGCGACTTCGTACGGATCCGATGCGTGAGATTCAAAAACCGTGACCTCGACCCCGCAGTACTCGAGCGTCTTGCGTAGCACGTCGTGCTGCTCGAGCGTTCGCGCGTACACGCTGCCGGGCTCGCCGGGGAGCGGGCGCGCGTTCTCGATGGCCCGGGTCGGCTGCACGAGCACGACGGCGATGAGACGCCCCGTCGGCGACGCCACCAGCCGTGGGCCGTAACTGAGCGCGCGATGCGTCGTCATCGCGCCGTGTAGGGTTCCGGCGTGGGGGCCTCGGTGAAGAACGAGCTCATGTCCGAGGCCAGCAGATCGTTGAGCGTCAAGGGTGGCAGCCCGAAGATCTCTTCTTCGGTCTTTACCACGCTCGCCGCGCTGAGATGCTCGTCGCCGACGTAGCCGCGTCGCGCCAGCGGCGACACGACGATGGCATAGCTCCGCATGGGATTGACGTGATCGACCGCAGGAGCCTCCAAGCCTTCCGGGACGACAAAGACGGCCGTCGAGCTCCAGTGCGGCGTATGCGAGACGTAATCGACGATCTTCCCGAGCGCGCGGTCCGCGCCACGCACGCTCGCGACGTCCGCGCTCGCCGGCAGCCAGACGTAGGTGAAGCTCGGCTCGCGGTCCGCCTGCACGTAAGGCTGCATGTCGCGTACAAACTCGTCCGCGCGCGTCGCGTCGTCGATCTTCGGGTTCCAGCCCGCATAGTCGAGGTCCGCGTTGCCGTCGAGCGCCGCCAGCGCCGGCACGTCGAGATGATATACGGAGCCGTCGTAACCGGAGAGGCGCAGCAGGCCGCCATAGTCGCGGAAAGTCAGTCCGGCGCGGCCCAATGCGTTGAACAGATAGCCCGTGCGGCCGTAGTCCTCGGGATCGGCGCCGTGGCCGTTCATCGGCGCGCGCGTCGTTCCGGCCGCTGCGGTGAGCTGCGAAAAGAGCGTCGCGTCGGCGGCGGTCGCGAACTGCCTCGCCACGTCGAGGTCGGCGTCGGAGGCGTAGAAGTTGTCGGCGAGCGCGTACGTGCGGGCCAAGGCGTGCAGGTTCGGCGTATCGCTCTCGACATAGCGGCTCAGCGACGAGTCGCCGTCGCCGTGCGCGGCGCCTGAATCGTCCTTGAGTTCGCCGAGCATCGCGTCGTACGTCTGCGTGCCGACCGCCACGTACACGACGTGATCGATCGCGTCGCTGCGCTTGTTCGAGCGCAGCGGCGGAATCACCGGATTGAAGCGCGCTACGCGCGGCGTTCGATTGTAGCGCAGTGCGGCGAGCGTGGCCTTGACCAGCGACGTGTGCTTAAGATCGATCCGTTGGAGCATTCCCCAGCCGTCGACGCCCTTTCCGGCGACGACGTACAGGTAGCGGCCGTCGCGCGACAGCGCGAGTGCCGTCGGATACCATGCGGTTGGGATGAGACCGTAGCGATAGCGGGCCGGTTTGCGCGCGTCGAGCACGGCGACGGCGTTGAGCCCGGCGAGCGCGACGTAGAGGCGCTTCCCGTCCGGGCTGAGCGCTTCCGCACTCGGCTCCGCGCCGTAGGGCGCGCCAGGATAGAGGCGCAGGTCGAGCCCGCGTGCAACGCGCGGCGCGCCGGCCAGGTCGACGACCGCGACGCGGTCCACGTTCGCGAGCGCGATATAGGCGTAGCGGCCGTCGCCGCTCACGACCGTCGCACCGGGGACGGCGCCGCCGACGACCTGCGTGCCGTCCGGCGCAGGATCCATCCGAATCGCAGCCGGATCGCCCGCGTTCGATCCCCCGAGCGCGAGAACGGTGAGCGAAGAGGAGCGCGACGGATCGAAGGCCGGCGCGGCGAAGTGCGGCCGGCTGACCGGCGGCACAAGGGCGCTGTAGCTGGAAAGGCCGCTACCCGTAGCCAGGACCGCGCCGCTGTCCGCGGCTACGTAAAAAGGAAAGTCGCCGACGGCTACGGAGCGCTGAACCGCACGCGTCGCGAGATCGATCACAACGACGGCGTCGCCCAAGTTGTCCGCGACGTACGCGGTACGGCCGTCGCGAGCGATCGCGATTCCGGCGGGAAATGCGCGGCGGCTCCCCTGCGCCGGCAAGGCGATCGGCTGCGCCTCGGGCGTGAGCTGACCACTCGCGTCGAGATCATAGACGCGCACGACGCCCGCACCTCCGTCCGATGCGAGGACGATCGTGCGCGACGCATCGCTCGGGTCGCGCGCAGCCGCGACGCCCATAAAAAACGACGCGGACGGATCGTGGTAGACGCTGGCGAGCTTCATGCTGCGCGTATCGACGACGGCGAGCGAGTAACCGCGCACTAACATTCCGCCCGAGGCGAGCGTCATCGTCGCCGAGCCGTTGCCGTCGTTGGACACAATGGCATAGCGGCCGTCCGGCGAAAGCGCCAGCCCAAGCGGGTCCGCTCCGACGAACAGGCTTTCGCCCACCGGCGCCGCGATACGGCCGTTCGGGAGGATGGCGCTCGTCGGGTGGATGCGATCGGCGCCGGTTGGGCGGATGCCCGCCGGTGCAGAATACATTATCAACGGTGCCGGACGAGGCCCGGCACCCAATAAAACGGCGCCCAACAGCGCCGCTGCAAATGGCTTAAACGACACGGGAGGTATGCCATTACCAGGACGGTCTCGCGGACCCTGCCGACGGGGAGGCACGGCGCTCGATGAATCCGGACGCCCGCGTGCTCGCGGTCGCTACGGCCGTGCCTCCGTACGCGCTGGGTCAAGCGGAAGTGATGCGGCGCATCGAGCTCGCACTGGGGCCGCGTTCCCGTGAGATCATGCGCTTGCTTCCAATGTTCGGCAACACCGGCATCGATCGACGCTACTCCAGCGTACCGATCGAGTGGTACGAGGGTCTCCACAAGTGGCCGGAACGCAACCGCGTCTATCTCGACTCGGCGCTCGACCTGCTGGAGACGGCTACGCTGCGCGTCTTGGCCGCCGCGGGTCGCGGCATCGACGAGATCGACGCCATCGTCGCCGTGTCGACGACGGGCATAGCGACGCCGAGCCTCGACGCGCTGCTCATGGAACGCATGCGGCTGCGCCGTGACGTGCGGCGTCTGCCGATCTTCGGGCTCGGCTGCGCGGGCGGCGCCATCGGCCTCTCGCGCGCCGCCGCGATGGCCCGCAACGATCCCGGCTCGCTCGTGCTCTTCCTCGTCGTGGAGTTGTGCGCGCTCTGCTTTCGCCGCGACGACTTCACGAAGAGCAACATCGTTGCGACGGCGCTCTTTGGCGACGGCGCTGCGGCGGCTTTGATCTCGAGCGAAGGTGAAGGCGCGCGCATCACGGGCGGCGGCGAATACACGTGGCCCGACTCGCTCGACGTCATGGGATGGGACGTCACACAGGAGGGGCTGAAGGCGATCTTCTCGCGCGACATCCCCGAGCTCGTCACGACGAAGCTGCACGATGTGGCCGTCGCGTTCTTGGCCGAGCACGGCCTGACCCTGCGCGACATCGACTCCTTCGTCTGCCATCCCGGCGGAGCCAAGGTGCTCGACGCGCTCGAGGTGGCGTTCGAGCTCGAGCCTGGCACCCTCGTGACGTCGCGCGACGTGCTGCGCGACTACGGCAACATGTCGGCGGCGACCGTCATGTTCGTACTGGAACGCGCGATCGGCGATTCACAGCCGTGGCGCCGCGCGCTGGTCAGCGCCCTCGGACCGGGCTTCACGGCCGGCTTCACGCTGCTCGCCAACGAGTGAGCGTTCTTTGGATCGTTCTCGCGCTCGTCGCGCTGCAGCGCGTCGTCGAGCTCTTCTACTCCACGCGCAACACGCGCCGGCTGCTCGCGGCCGGCGGCGTGGAAGCCGGCGCGGTGCAGTATCCGTTCATCGTGCTGCTGCACGCGGCATGGCTCGTCAGTATGGCCGCGCTGATTCCGCCCGCGACCGCGCCGAACTGGTGGCTGCTCGGCATCTACGCGGCTCTGCAGCCGCTGCGCCTGTGGACGATCGCGACGCTCGGCCCGTATTGGACGACGCGGATCATCAGCGTCCCCGGCGCCCCGCTCGTGCGCAGCGGTCCCTACCGTTTCGTGCGGCACCCCAACTACGCGATCGTCTGCGCCGAGATCGCGCTTCTTCCGCTGGCGTTCGGCGCGCTCGAGATCGCCATCGTCTTCTCGATCCTCAACGCGTCGCTGCTCTCGTGGCGCATCCGCGTGGAAGAACGCACACTGACTGCACGGAGAGGCTCGTAGCCCCGCAGCGAGGCGTGCGACTTTTCCGCAAAAGACAGGATGTCGTATTCCTTTGGTGTTGCGGAAAAGCGCGCGAGCAGGAGCCCACACGGATGTGGGCGACGAGCGTCCGAGTCGCGGGGCTACGAGCCTCTCCGCGCGTTACGATGCGATTGGTGTGAGTTTCGCGAAGGCGCGGGACAGGCGTGCGATGCCTTCGCTCGCCTCTTCGATACCGAGGTCGCCGAACGAGAGGCGCAGCGCGGGCGGGCCGCTGCGCGTCGGATAGAATGGCTCCGACGGCATGACCAGCACGCCCTCGCGCGCGCACGCATCGAACGCGGCCTGCGTCGAGATGCGCGGCGGGAGCGGGAGCCACACGTTGACGCCGGCGCCAGGGGAACGCACCTCGGTCCACGCCGCCACGGGCGACAGCTCCTCGACGAACGCGTCGCGACGCTTGCGGTAGATCGCTCGCGTCGAACGCAAGTGACGCTGGTACGCCGGGCTGTCCATGAAGCGCCATAGGGCGCGCTGCGTGAGCGTCGAGGTAAAGACGTCGGCTTGAATCTTGGCGGCCTCGAGCGCCTCGGCGATGCCGCCCTTCGCGTAGAGATACCCGATCCGCAGCGCTGGGAAGATCGACTTCGAGATGCTCTCCATCAGGATGACGCGCCCGTCCGTGTCGTGCGCGGCCAGTGGCGGCGGAGCCGGGGTGTCATACGTAAGCTGCCAGCCCGTCTGATCCTCGAGCACCACGACGTCGTAGCGGCGCGCGAGCGCTACGATCTGCTTCGCGCGCCGGCCCGGCAGCACGGCGCCGGTGGGATTCGCGGCGACGGGATTGGTGTAGAACAGCCGCGGGCGGTACTCGGCGAACACGCGCTCCACGTCGTCGGCCCGCACACCGTCCGCGTCGCCGCGCACCTCGACGTACGTCACACCGCGCGCGTCGAACACGCCGAGGCTGCCCCAATAGGTCGGGCTCTCGCTGGCGACCACACTGTGGTCGTCGAGCAGCACGGTCGCGACGATGTCCGCGGCCTGCTGCGCGCCGGAGCAAACGATGATGTCGACGGGCTCCGCGCCGCATCCGCGCTGGCGCAGAAACGACGCGAGCCGCGCACACAGCTCCGGATCGCCCGTCGACGACCGGTACTGCATCACTTCCGGCGAATCGTCGAGCAGCGTGCGGTGGAAGGCGCGCGCGAAGTCGTGCAGCGGGAAGGTCTCGGGCGCCGGATGGCCGCTCGCGAGGCTGATCGCCCCCGGCTCCGTCGCATGCGTCAGACGCTCCATCACGCCCTCCAGACGCGCGGCACGCGCGAACCGTCCGACGTCGGGTTCCCAGCGCCGCGCGAAGGGCTCGCCGCGATCCGGCGGCGCCGCGACAAACGTGCCCTTCCCGGGCCGCGCGATCGCGCGGCCGCGCGCGGCGAGCAGCTCGTACGCCTGCGAGACCGTCACGAGGGCGCACCCGAGCGCTCGCGCGAGATCGCGCATCGGCGGCAAACGATCGCCGGGAACGACTGCCTCGCGCTCGATCGCATCGACGATGCGGTCGGCCAGTTGAACGTAGAGCGGGCGCGGGTCGCTCGGCTCAAGCTTTAACGATTGCAGCAATCAGCAGTAGCCTGTCCTGAGCGAAGCTGCGCTTGGCGCAGCGGAGTCGAAGGGGTCAGACGTTTGCGCTGAGATCCTCTATCTGGTCTTTTGTCGGGATGCGACGAGCGACGCCGTCCTCCACGGCCGCCGCCGCGACGCCCTTGGCCACTGCCTCGACGACGCGAGGATCGAATACGCTGGGAATCACGTACTCCGCGCTGAGCTCCGATTCCGCGACGATCTCTGCGATCGCGTACGCCGCCGCGAGCTTCATGCGATCCGTGATGCGCCGCGCGCGCACGTCGAGCGCACCGCGGAAGATGCCTGGAAAGGCGAGCAGGTTGTTCACCTGATTCGGGAAGTCCGAGCGGCCGGTCGCGATGACGGCCGCGACCGGCGCCGCAACGTCGGGCATGATCTCCGGCGTCGGGTTGGCCATCGCGAACACGATCGGATCGCGCGCCATCCGCGCGATGTGCTCGGGCTGCAGGATCCCCGGCGCGGAGACGCCGATGAACACGTCCGCGCCCTCGAGCACGTCCCGCAGGGATCCACGGCGGTTTTCGCGATTGGTGTGCTCCGCGAGCCACCGCCAGTGGGGATTCTCGTAGTGGTCGGTGCGGTTCAGCGCACCTGAACGGTCGACCGGGATCACGTCCTTGACGCCCGCGCCGAGCAGCATTTTGATCGTCGCGGTCCCCGCCGCGCCGCTGCCCGACACGACGACCTGCAGCTCCGACAACGGTTTGCGCACGACGCGGGCGGCATTAATCAGCGCCGCCAGTATGACGACGGCCGTGCCGTGCTGATCGTCGTGCATCACGGGAATGTCGAGCGCGTCGATCAGACGGTCTTCGATCTCGAAGCAGCGCGGCGCGCTCACGTCTTCCAGGTTGATGCCGCCGAAGACCGGCGCGATGCGCACGACGGTCTCGACGATCTCGTCGACGTCCTTGGTGTCGAGGCAGATCGGAAACGCGTCGATGTCAGCGAACTGCTTGAAGAGCATCGCCTTGCCCTCCATCACCGGCAGCGCGCCCAGCGGCCCGATGTCGCCGAGGCCAAGCACGGCCGTGCCGTCGGTAACGACGGCGACGGTGTTGCGCTTGACGGTTAGCTGAAACGCCTTGCTCGGATCCGCCGCGATCGCCATCGACACGCGCGCCACGCCCGGTGTGTAGACCGTCGAGAGGTCCTGCCGGTTCTTCACCGCGATCTTCGAATCCACGCGGAGCTTGCCGCCGACGTGCGCGAGGAAGGTCGAGTCGTTCGCGAAGATGATGCGAGCGCCGTCGATCGCCTCGACGGCGCGGCGGAGATCGTTGGCGGCGGCCTCCGACGCGACGCCGATCGTCACGTCGCGCACCACGCGGCCCTTTGCGACCGAATGCATGTCGACGGCCCCAATCGTCCCGCCGGCGTCGCCGACCGCGTTGGCGAGGACGCCGAAGGCGCCCGGCTCGTTCGGCATGTCGATGCGCAGGATCAGGGTCAGTGCGATGGCAGGCTGCGTAATCATGTCGTTCTTTAGTTTCCGCTGACCGTCATCTCGGCGACGCGAAACGACGGCGAGACGACGGCACCGTCGAAACGCAAGTCGTTCGCGACGGCGTCGATGCCGGCCAGCATTTCCGCGTACTGTCCCGCGACGGTAAACTCATCGATCGGATACGCGATTTCGCCGCCCTCGATGAAAAAACCGCGTGCGCCGCGGCTATACGTGCCGGAGGCGTGCTCGGTCGCAAAGCCGATCGTGTCGACCACGAGCACGCCGAGCGGTGTCGCGGCGATCATCTCCGCGAGCGTCATCGAGCCCGGCTCCAGATAGAAGTTGCTCGGACCCACGCCGCCGCCGGTCGAGTTGCCGGTGCTCGCCGCGCCGAGCTTGCGCGCATAGTAGGTGTCGTACAGGAACGTCTGCAGGACGCCGCGTTCGAAGACCGGCGTGCGCCGCGTCGGGACGCCCTCGCCGTCGAACGGGGAGCTCCCGAGGCCCGCGATTAGGCGGCCGTCGTCGACCACCGACACGAGGTCGCTGCCGATCTTGTTCCCGACCCGGCCGGTGAGCCAGGAGTTGGCCACGGCGACGTTCGCGCTCGAGACGGCTGCGAAGACGTCGTCAAGGATCGACGCCGCGACGTCGCGCTCGAAGATGACCGGAACGCCCATCGTCGGCGGCTTGCGCGCGCCGAAGAGGTCGACGGCGCGGCGGACGGCCGTGCTCGCGACCGCCTCGAGCCCCTCGAGGTCACGCTGGTAGCGAGCCGCGGTGCCGTAGTGCGCGATGCGCTTGACCCCGCCATCCAAGGCGACGGGTCCGGTGGATCGGCCGACGCGAGTCCACGCGTATCCGGCCCCGAAGCCGTTCGTGTTCGCGAGGGCCGTGACCGCGACCGCATCCGTGTAGTGCGAGCCGCTGGAGTTGACGACGCGTGCGTCGGCCTCGCGGATGAGGCGCTCGAGCCGCAGCGCCTCGTCGATCTTCTCTAGGCTGTCGCGCTCCGCGATCGCCGGGTCGCACAGGCTCAAATTCTCGCCGTCGGTCCCGACGCGATCCGGCAGCCCCGCATACTCGTCGGCTGCGACCAGCTCCGTGTGCGCCACGGCGCGGCGCACCGCCTCGGCCATCCCCTCGGGAGAGAAGTCGGAGGTCGAGAGCGTCGCCTTGCGTCCGTCGCGGAAGACGCGCAGCAGCAGTCCCTTTCCGGTAGAGCCCTCCAAGCGCGCCACGGCGTCCTCGCGAGCCTCGACGTGCAGGCGCCGCGCGATCGAGACCGCTGCTTCGGCGCTCTCCGCGCCACACTTGCGCGCGGTATCAAGAGCCTGCTGCGCCAGCGCGATCGCCGCCGCTTCATCCATGCTGCGTGCCGCCGACCGTGATGGACGAGATCTTGACCGTCGGCATGCCGACGCCGACCGGCACGTATTGGCCGCCCTTCCCGCACGTGTAATGCCGGCGCGCCAGGCGGCTGTCGTTGCCGACCGCCACGACCTTGCGCATGGCATCCGGTCCGTTTCCGACGATCGTCGCGTTGCGCACCGGCGCCGTGATCCTCCCGTTTTCCACCAAGTATCCCTCGCCGACCATGAACACGAAGTCGCCCTTGCTGATCTCGACTTGTCCGCCGGCGAAGGACTTCGCATAGATTCCGCGGCGCGTCGACGTCAGGATCTCTTCGAAGCTAGAGTCGCCGTTGGGCATGTACGTGTTGCACATCCGCGGCTGCGGCGAGAATCGGAACGACTGCCGCCGCCCGCTGCCGGTGGATTCCACGCCCATCAAGCGCGCGTTGAGCCGGTCTTGCATATATCCGCGCAGCACGCCGTTCTCGACGAGCACCTTGTGTTGTCCGGGCACGCCTTCGTCGTCGACGTTTAGGCTGCCGCGCTCCTCCTCGAGGTTCCCGTCGTCGAAGATCGTGACGAGGTCGCTCGCGACCCGCTCGCCGACTCGCCCGCTGTACAGCGACGTGCCGCGCCGGTTGAAGTCGCTCTCGAGGCCGTGCCCGACGGCCTCATGCAAGAGCACCCCGCCGCCGCCCGCTCCGACGATCATCTCCATCTCGCCCGCGGGCGCCGGCGACGCCACCAGGTTGACCGTCGCGATGCGCGCCGCCTCGGACGCGAGCGCCTCCGGCGTCTCGCGATCGAAATAGGCGATAGACGTTCGTCCGCCGTCGCCGACGTATCCAGAGCCGCGCTCCTTCTTGTCGCTCGCCACGACCTGGACGCCAAACGTCACGAGCGGCCTCCGGTCGAACACGAAGCGCCCCTCGCTCGTCGCGATCCAGACCTCCTGCACGTCGTCGACCAGCTGCGCGTTCACGGCGACAACCCTCCGGTCGCAGCGCCGCGCCGTCGCGTCGGCGCGGTCGAGCAGCGCGACGTAGCGCTCCGGATTCACGGACTCGGCATCGTCACGATGGTAGAGCGATGCGACGCTCTCTGCGCGCAGCTCGCTGCTGCCCGCCTGCGCCGCCGGGGCGCTGCGCGCGATCAGCGACGCCGCGTCGGCCGTCTGCATCAGCGCGCCGTCGCTCAGGTCGTCGGAGTAGGCGTAGCCCGCGGACTCCCCAACGACGACGCGTATGCCCACGCCGAGCGTCACGCCGTAAGAAGCGTCGTGAATTCGGCCGTCCTGCAACCGGTACGACAGCGTGCGACGCCGTTCGCAGAAAACGTCGGCAAAGTCGCCGCCGCGCCGGAGCGCGCGGCGGATTAGTTGTCCGAGCAGCTGTTCATCGAACATCGCTAGCGTCTTAAAACTCCACCAGGCGATCGACGGCGCGAACGATCGCCGCGTCCGGATCGCCCGGCGATCCGTCGATGAGGAAAGCAAACGCGACGCGGCCGTGATGCAGCGTGTTCGCAAAGCCGGCGAGCGCGGAGACGTCGGAGAGGTGCCCGCTCTTCGCGCGCACGCGTCCGAGCGCGGTCGTGAAATCGTAGTCCTCTAGCGTGCCCTCGCGGCCGCCCTGCGGCAAGAGCAGGTAGAGCGCCGGCTCACTGTCGGCGAGCAGACGCGCCACGGTGATCGCCGCAATGCGATCGTCCGGCGACAGACCGCTGCCGTCGAAGAGCCGAAGCCCGGGCGCCGGAATGCCGAGACGCTCCAAGTAGCGCCGCTCGGCCTCGATGCCGCCGGCATCGTCGGCGCCGCCGTCAACCTCGCCGCCGATCGTGCGCAGCAACTGCTCGGCGTAGTGATTGTCTGAAACGAACAACATGTGCGACTCGAGAGCCTGCAGCGGCGCCGAGCGGTGATCCCATAGCACGACTGTGTCGAGCGGAGCGGGACCGACGCCGGGCGCCGAGGCGCTCGCGATGCCGCGCGTCGCGAGCATGGCCCTGGTCTGCGCGCCCACGTAGGCCGCGACGTTCTGCATGGGCGTCCACACCTTCTGTTCCACGCCGTCCACGGTCTCTTGCGATTCGATCGTGTCGCCGTCGAGCGAGACGGCGCTGGTCGGCGCGGCGTAATCCTGTCCGTTGTCGTCGCGATCCCAATGCGCATTGAGCTCCGGCCCCGTCATCGCCGTGGCGTCGATCATCACGCGGCCGTCGACGCGGCGGAGCCCGGAGCGCGCGAGGACGCCGATGCCGTTGCGCAGATCGCCTGAGACCAACGAGGGGTCGCCCGATCCGATGAGCCAGAGGTCACCCGTGAGGCGGCCGTCGTCACCGGTGTTGCCGTGCGCCGCGAACATCGTGTGAAAACGGTACGCGGGGCCGAGCGCATCCAGCGCGCTCGCCGCCACGACGAGCTTCAGCACCGACGCCGGCGCGACGGCTCGCTCCGCGCGCTCATCGAACACCGTCGTTCCCTCGGCCGAAACGACAGCGAGACTCCACCCCGCGGCGCCGGCGATCACCGGCGCGAAGGCGCCGTGCAGCCGGCTCAACAATCGGTCCCGATCGCGCGCCGTCCATGGCGGCGCAGCCTCGACGACGCGTTCCGTCAAAACAGGCGCGGGCTCGCGCGCTTGTGGCGCGAGGAATCTTGGACCCGAATGCGCGCGCGCAACGAGCCAAACCAGCGCTGCTGCGAACAGCAGTGCCGCGAGTGCAAACGTCCGCCGCTTACGGACGCGCAGCCGTCGAGATCTGCTCCTGAAGCCTACGCTGCTCTTGACGTAACTCATCGATGTCATCACGGAGGGCAGTAACTTGCGCCGGAACCTTGGCGCCCTTTCGAATGCGAATGGCGGCTTCCATTGCCTCGCGCCGCAAACGCCCGTCGAAGGCCTGCGTCGAGAGGCGATCGAGTGCCGGAAGCAGGCGCGCGTCGCCGAGCTTTTCTGCCGTGGCGATCGCTTCCACTGCTACCGGAAAACTCGCGTCGTCCAGCCGTTGCTCGAGCTCGTCGGCCACGCGCGTTCGCTCGTCTTCCACTAGCGCGCCGATCCGTCCGAGCGCGCTGGTGGCCGCCCGGCGCAGCCCGTCGCTCTCCCCGGGACGTAGCGCCTCGAGCACGATAGGAAGCGCGCGAGCATCGGACAGCTCGGCCAGGCCGCGCACGGCGCCGCTTTCGACGGCGCCGTTCCACGTGCGCTGCGTCACCGCCGATCGCAGCACGTCGAACGCCCGCGGGTCGCGCGTCTTGCCGAGTGCCATCAGCGCCGAGCTGCGCACGAAGTAGGAGGCGTGATTCGCGGCGGTCGCGACGAGCGCGCTCGCGGCGTCGGCGTCGCGAAAGTTTCCGAGGGCCTCCGCCGCGGCTCGCGCGACCTTGGGATGGCGATGCGACAGAGCGGTGATCAACATCGCGCGCACCCAGGGCGCCCGCGTGGCGCCGATCGCCGCAGCGGCTTCGGCGAGCGCGCCCCAAAACGGCTCGGACTCGAAGAAGCGCGCGAGCGCCTCGCGCGCGACTCGGCCGCCGTCCTGAGCCAGCTCGCGCGCAGCGCGGATGCGCGCGACGACGTTCGGATCGTCGCGTAGCGCCGTCGCAGCAAAATCGACGCCGAGCTGGTACGTGACGTCGGCCAAGACGAAGGCGCCCGGATCGAACCGCACTAGCTTGGGTTCGAAGTCGAGCGGTACGGCGATCGTCTCGTGCTGGCGCTCGATGCGCGCGCGGACGCGCCGCTCCTGAGCCCGTTCCGCCGGCGCGAGCGCGATCTCGACGTCGAACTCGTACGGCGGATGCTCGGCGTCGATCGTCTGGGTCTGATCGATCGTCACCGTGGCGAGCCGGCGCGCGGCGTCCCACGACGCGCGCACCTCGAGCTTGGGATGGCCTCCCCGGTATATCCATTGACTGAAGAAGCCACGCAGGTTTCGGCCCGTCGCGTCTTCGATAGCGCGCACGAAGTCGATCGTCTCTACGTTGCGCTGCGCGTTGTCCCGCACGTACTGAGCGACGGCGCGCCAGAAGCGCGAGTCGCCGAGCTCTCCGCGCAGCATGTGCAGCACCGCCGCGCTCTTTTGATAGAGGTGGCGGTCGAAGATCTCGATGGGATCGCGAAACATGTTGCAGACGATCGGGCGCCGATAGCGCTCGGAATCCTCGCGCAGGTACGCGGTGAGACATTCGAAGATGTCGTAGACGTACTCGTCGTAACCGAGATCGGCCTCGCGCCAAACGGCCTCCATGAACGTCGCGAAGCCCTCGTTGAGCCACGCGTGCGCCCAATCGCGGCACGTCAAGAGGTCGCCGAACCATTGGTGCGCGAGCTCGTGCGACACCAGGGGATCGCTCGAGAAATCGATGTGCGCGGTCTCGTCGTGCAGGGTTCGGTCGGTCTGCGTCGTCGCGGTCGTGTTCTCCATCCCGCCGAAGATGAAGTCGGTGACCGCGATCTGCGAGTAGCGCGCGTAGGGATAAGCCGTTCCGATGCGCCGCTCGAAGAGTTCCAACATTTTAGGCGTCGGGCCGAACGAGCGCTCGCCATCGCTCTCGCGGCCCGGGAGCACGTAGTAGTAGACCGGCACGCCGTTGCGCCCCGCCTTGCCGCTGGCCACCTCGGCGAACGGCCCCACGACCATCGTCATGAGATACGTGCTGTGCGGTATGTCCTGCCGATAGCGGAAGATTGTGTGACCATCTTCGTCACGGCGTTCCACCATCTCGCCGTTTCCGAGCGCGAACATGCCTTTTGGCGCCACGATCGTCGTCGACGTCGGCTGCTTCTCGTCGGGGTAGTCGATGCAGGGAAACCAGTAACGCGCGTACTGGTCCTGGCTCTGCGTCCAGACGTGGGCGATTTTCTCGGGGTGCTCCGCCGTCGGCTTGACGAAGAACAGCCCGTGGCGCGGCTTCACGACGCGATACCGCACGGCGAACGTCGCGCTCTCTCCGGCTGCGATCGGCGGCTCGAAGTCGATCTCGAGCTTTCCCTGCCGCGGGGTGGCCCGCAGCTCGCTCGCTGCGTGCGCCTCGCCGGAGCGCCGCTCGACTCGCGACACTTCCAGATCCACCGCGTCGAGGAGCAGGCGCGGCACGGCTTCGTCGAACGCCCGCACGGTCATCGTGCAGACACCGTCGAGCGACTCGTCGGCGAAGTTGGGCGTCAGGTGGAGGTCGATGTGCTCGACCGCGACGACTTTGTCGGGGCCAAACTGAGGACGCGCGCCGGGCAGCGCGAAAGGCTGATGTTCGTTCGTCTCGTCGCGCATCTAGGTCGGGTCCAAGCTTACGAGCCGAACGTTTCCTAGTCCTGTGCCTTGCGGAACCCCTATTCCGCGGCGGTTTGCAGGCCTCCGGTCACCTCGATCACTTGCCCGGTGATGAAATCGCGCTGTGGGGCGATCAGAAAGCGCACGACGTCGGCCACATCTTCATAACTACCGGCTCGGCCGCGCGGATTGCGCGCTGCGCGCTCGAGAGCCCGTGCCCGGTCGAGGGTCTTCTCGCGAATGTCGCCGGGCGAAACGACGTTGATGGTGATGCCATGGGGAGCCTCCTCGACGGCGAGGCAGCGCGCAAACGCAACGAGCGCGCTCTTCGCCGACTGGTACAGCGAGAAGCCGCGGAAGGGACGCGTTTGACTGGAGCCGAGCATCCCGAAGAAGATCACGCGTCCGAAGCGGGCCTCGCGCATCGCCGGCAACGTCGCGCGCGCGGCCAGTACAGCGCTGCGCAGATTACCGTCCAGGGCGTTTCGATAATCTTCGAGCGACGCGTTCGCGAAGCGTTTGACGACGAGTGGTCCAACCGCATGCACGAGGGTATCGAACGGACCGTGCGCGGCGACCCCGCGCTCGAGCGCGGCCTCCACTGTGCCCGCATCGTCCAAGAAATCGACGCGAATCGCGGCCGCATCGACGCCCGCGCCCTCGATTGCGGCCAGCGTCGCGCCGGGCGGCGTCGCGCGGTAGGTGATGGCGACTCGACCGAATCCGTCGCGCGCAAGCGCGGGAGCGATCCCCGCGGCGAGACCGCCGGCGGCTCCCGTCACGAGCGCGCGCCGCGTCAGTTAGGAAACCTCTGTTTCACGCGCGCATCCCTACCCCGGCCGTCTCGCCACCGAACGGCTCGCCCTCGGCCTGGACGGCGCGCCAATCGGCGCGACGCTCCAGCCAGCCGATCCACGTGTTGTAGATCAGCGGGACTAAGAATAGGGTTAAAATAAGCGAGCTCAACAGACCGCCGATGATCACGGTGCCCATCGCTTGGCGCCACTCGCCGCCTTCGGCGAAGCCCAACGCGAGCGGCAGCATGCCGAAGACCATCGCACAGGTCGTCATGAGAATCGGCCGGAAGCGCGTTCCGGCCGCCTGCAGCACGGCCTCGCGCACGCGCATGCCCCTACGGCACAGCGTGTTGGAGTAATCGACGAGCAGAATTCCGTTCTTGGACACGAGCCCGAACAACATTACGATTCCGATCATCGAGATGAGGTTGAGCGACTGGCCCGCGTTCGGCTCGACGAGATGCATGAACGAGAGCGCGACCAGCGCACCGATGATCGCGAGCGGCACCGAGAACATGACGATCAATGGCTCGAGGAAGGAGCCGTACAGGATCACCATGAGCATGTAGACCAGCATGAACGACGTGAGCAGGGCGATTCCCATGTTGGCCATCGTCTCGTTCATGTATTGCGTGTCGCCTTGCGCAGTGAGTTGCACGCCTTCGGGCAGGAACCCGGGCTCTTTCAGCTTCTTCTCGAGCGGGCCGGTCACCGTGCCGAGCGAGTAGCCCGGCAGCGTGTCGCCGTAGACGTCGACGACGCGCTGGCGATTCAGCCGTTTGATCTGCAGCGGGGCCTTCGTCCACTGGAAGTTCGCGATGTCCGCCAGCGGAATGAGCGTGCCGTCTTGCGCGCGGACGCGCACGTCCTGCAGCTGATCGACCGTCGACCGGTCAGAGAGTGGGAACTGCACGCGAACGTCGACGAGCCCGTTTTCGGAGCGGACGCGCGTGGCGACCGCGCCGTCGATAGCGAACCGCGCGGCGTTCGCGGCGTCGGCCGGGGCGACGCCCAAGATCTCCGCCTTCTGCGGATCGATGTTCACGTTGAGCCGCGGCGCCGCGGCCTCGTTGCTAGTCTGGACGTTCACGCTCCCCGGCGTGGCGCGCAGGAACTGCGCGACCTTCTCGGCCGCCGGCACTATCTCGCTCTCCGGCCCGGAGAGCGAGTAAAAGATCGTGGCGCCCGAGCCGCCGCCGTTGTCGCCGGAGACCTGGAAGTCACCGCCCGGCACGAGGTAGCCGAGCTTACGGATTTTATCGATCATCTTGTACGTGTCGTGCGTGCGATCGGGCAGCGTCTCCGCGTCGAGCCTCGCGTAGTTGTCGCCGATCGCGCTGCTCCAGCCCTGCGGCTTGCGCCCGACCGTCGAGCTGACCGACTTGATTCCGTCGATCTTGACGATCGCGTCTTCCAGCTTACTGACGTACTTTTCCGTCACGAGGATCGGCGTGCCGGGCGGATACGTCACCGTCATGCTGATCTCGCCATTCTGCACTTGCGGCACGAAGTCGAAGTTGATCGGACCCAAGATCGTGAGCACGACCGCCACCACTACCGGCAACGCGAACGTCACCCACGTGAGGCGCCCAGCGCGGCCGGTCTGGTAGAACCAGCGCGTGATGACGCGCGGCACGTTCTTGACCGCGTCAAGGCCCTGGCGCGCGAGCCGTCCGGCTCGCGAGTGCCCGTTGGGCGACGGCGACCAGCGGTACGCGATGTTGCTCTCCGGAATCCTGCGGCGCAGCACGAAGCCGACGGCGTGCCAAACGAAGGCGAGCACGAGAATCAGGACGTCGACCGTGATCGTTGCACTGCGTGAGGCGGTAAGCGTGAACGCGTTGATCAAAAGCACCGCGCAAACGAACACGACGAACAGCCCGTGTCCCAGCGCGTACGGCAGCGCGACCGACCTGTACCAGTTGAGAATTTGGTCGTAGCGCTGGACGAAAGCGTTGAGCAAAAGGACCGCGATGATCATGATCGGCAGGATCGCGTGCAGGTCGGGAACCGGCCACGGTATCAAGTACGTGACGAGCGCGGCCGCGAGCAGCGTCAGCTCGACCTTCCAGTTGCCCAGTGCGACCATCCACTTTGGCCGAGGGCCCGAGCGCTCGCGGACGCTCCACCGAGCCGCGAGCAGCGGCGTTAGCGTGAAGGAGACGAGCAGCGAGAAGAGCGTCGCGATGACGATCACCGTGGCGAACTCGCGGAGATACGCCCCGACGATGCCCGGCAAGAACGCGATCGGCAGGAAGACCACGACGTCGACCATGGTGATCGCGATCGCCGCGCCGCCGATCTCGGTCCGGCCGTTGATCGCGGCGTCCACCGGATCTTCTCCGAGGTCTCGATGACGAGTGATGTTTTCCAGCACGACGATCGAGTCGTCGACGAGAATACCGATGATCAGCGATAGGCCCATCAACGACATGATGTCGAGGTGGAACCCTAACAGGTTCATCAGCACGAAGGTCGCGAGGATGGACGACGGAATCGAGATCATGATGACGATGGCGTTGCGCCACGCGTGCAGGAAGAGCAGCATCACGATCATCGTGAGCGCGATGCCCTCGAGCAGCGACTGCCAGACGCCGTTGAGCGACTTCAGCGTGTAGTCGGCCGGCGCGTCGATCTCGCTGAACGTCAAGTCCGGGAACTGCGCCTCGATTTTCTTGAGCTGCTCGCGCGCGATCTTGGTCGAGGTGATCTCGTCCGAGGTGATGCTGCGCCCGAGCTCGATATAGACGCGCGGCTGCCCATTGTAGTGCGAGATTGACGTCGGCTCGACGTGGCTGTCGAACGCGTATGCGACGTCGCCTACCTTCAAATTCTTGTTCGAGCTGCTGGGAACGGGCAGCGGGATCCCCAACAGGTCCTGCGCGGTGTTGATCTCCGCGTGCACCGAGACGCTCGTCTCCTGCGTCTTCTGGCGAAGGATGCCGCCGGGCAGGTTGGCGTTGTTGCCCGTGACCGCGGCGAAGACGTCGGCCAGCGTCGCGTTGGTACCGATGAGGCGCTCGGGGATCGGCTCGACGTGGAACTCGCGCGCGCTTGCGCCGTAGATGTCGACCGTCTGGACGTTGGGTATGCCCTTGAGGATCGGTTGCAGTTTGTTGTTGGCGAAGTCCGCGAGCTGTGTCGGCGAGAGCGTCTTCGAGCTGAGCGCGATGTCCATCAACGGCTGAGAGGCGCCGTTCTTGTAGACGCTCGGTGGATCGAGGTCCGCGGGCAAGTACACGCGCGCCGCATCCACCCCGCTCTGGACGTTGATCGCCGCGATGTCGAGGTTCGTGCCGAGCTTGAACTGCACGATGATCGACGCCACGCCTTCTTGCGCCGTGGCGCTGAGCTGGTCGAGGTTGTCGATACCGTCGAGCTGGTCTTCGATCGGCTTGACGATCAGCCGCTCCATCTCTTGCGGCGAGGTGCCCGGATAAGCCGAGTAGACGACGACGATGGGAAAATCCGTGCCCGGCGGATTGGAGCTGCGCCCGATCTTCGTGAAGGCGACCGCGCCGAAAATCGCCAGCGCGATGAACACCATCGCGGTGATCACGGGGCGGCTAATGGCGAAGCGCGTCAACCACACGATCTCAAACCTCTCGGCTTCATTCGTCTTGCTTTACGGCGCGAACCGGCCGACTGTTTCAAAAACGGGCCCCGAATCCTAGCGTCGGGCCCTGCCTCTGGACACGGCAATCGCCGCCCCGATCCCGGCGACGAGTGCGATGACAATCGGCAACGTGAAATTATGCATCTTGGCCCTTAAAGAAGAATGAATCAATGCGCGAGACTGGACTCGAACCAGCACGAGATTGCCATTCCCCAGCCGCTTTCGCGTCCGGGGACCCCAAGGGCTTGAATACCGCTTTGCCCTTCGGGCTCCGCTGCGGGAACAATCTCGTGCCCGCAGAGGTCTGGTGCGCAAGACTGGACTCGAACCAGCACGAGATTGCTCCCGCTAGCCCCTCAAGCTAGTGCGTCTACCAATTCCGCCACTTGCGCACGGGAGCCCAGCCCGCTTCGGGGCGGCCTCCCGGGGGCCCCTGGCTGGGAGGGCGGAGAAGGGCGAGCCGAAAGATCGTGCCGCATCCGCTGAAGCCGAGACATTCGCCGGTCCCGCCGCGAGCCGTAGCGCCGTAGAGCGCGTCGCCGGGTCCTTCGATGACGCCGTCCGTGGGAGCGGCGCCGTCCTCCGGCGGCCCCTTGAATTCGTGGATGACTCGGCTCGAGCCGCTAGGCAGGTAAATGACGAACGCCGTTCCGCAGCCGTGCGGAAAAAAGTAGCTCGTGAAACGGCCGCCCGCGGAGGTCGTGCCGTAGAGTTCGTTCTGACGCTGGCGCAAAAGCAGACCGGACGGGCCGGGTGGCACCCTGCCCCGCGCGGGGTCGAAGCTGAGCAATACGCGCTCACGGTACGTCGCGCCGGACGGCACCAGCTCGAAGACCGTCCCGCATCCGCCGTAGAGGCACGAGCCGGTTCCCCCGCCGAGCGTGGCGCCGTAGAGCCGGCCGTCGGGTCTGCGGGTCAACGTCGGCGCCGGAAACGCTCCATCGCCAACCGCGCTGCCGCGAAAGCGATATAGCACGATCTTTTTGAAGCCGGCGCGCCGCGGTACCAACTCGTAGACCGTGCCGCAGCCGGCGTCCGACTCGAAGCAGCTGATGCCGCCCCGCGTCGTGACCCCGTACAGATTCCCGGCGGGATCGAGGACCACTCCGCCCGCGGGCGTACTCCCGTCGGCTCCGCCCCGAAAGCGGTACACGACTGTTTCGTCGTAGCGCTGCCCCGCGGGCGTGAATTTATAGACGATCCCGCATCCACGGCCGGCGCAGCCGGTGCCGCCGCCCAAACCGGTCGTTCCGTAGAGAGTCCCCCTCGAATCCAGAGTTAGCCCGCTCGACGGTTCGGCGCCGTCGCTGCGACCGGAAAAGCGGTGCAGCGTCTCTTTCTGAAACTCCGATCCGGCCGGCTTCAACTTAAAGACCGTTCCGCACCCGAGCCCCCCTAGACAGTCGAGGTCACCTCCCTCGAGCGTCGCACCAAAGAGCCCACGTCCCCGACCGCGTGCGACGCCCCAGAGAGGCAGGCTGCCCTCCCGGCGCGCCGTCCGAGAGAGCACGCGCAAAGATCGATCTCGTGTCAGCTCGTAGACCGTACCGGCTCCGCCTCGAAAACCTGCGGTCGCCGACGTCGTGCCGTAGAAGTTTCCTTTTTGGCCGGGGAGCAACAAGCCGGCCGGAAAGAGCGGGCTGCGCCGCCTTGCGTTCAGCCGAAAGTTATAGACGACGTCTTCCGTGAAAGTCGCGCCGTCAGCAGCTCGACTTTGTCCAATATCCGACATCGGAGGCAGTTGGGGCCGAAGCGCAGCCCCGGGCGAACAGGCAGCCAGCGCCAGCGCCGCGGAGGCCGCCGCCAACTTCATCCCATGTTCGGATCGAGGGCGTCGCGGAGTCCGTCGCCGATGTAGTTGATCGCGAGCACCGTTACGAGGATGCACAGGCCAGGGAAGACCGCGGCCCACCACGCGATGGAGAGATTGCTCTGGGCGCTGGCGAGCATGTTGCCCCACGACGCCGTCGGCGGCTGGATCCCGAGGCCGAGGAACGAGAGCGTCGACTCCAAGATGATGACGTTGGCGACGTCGAGGGTGGCCTGCACGACGATTGGGGCGATGGCGTTGGGAAGCAGGTGGCGAAAGATGATACGGCCGTCGCTGTTACCGAGGGCACGCGCGGCCTCGGCAAACTCGCGCTCGCGCAGGCTCAGGAAGGACGCTCGCACGAGACGCGCGACCGGCGGCCATGAGAGCGCCCCGATGATGATGACGATGACTCCGAAGCTCAGCGCCGCCTTCGTCGAGCTCGCGGCGACGATCGCGGTCAGCACGAGCAACAGCGGCAACAGCGGGATCGAGAGGAACACGTCCGTGAGGCGCATCAGCGCGTAGTCGACCCAACCCCCGTAGTAGCCGGCGATCGCCCCCAGCGTCGCGCCGATCAGCACCTCCATGATGACGGCGAAGAGGCCCACCGTCAGCGAGATGCGCGCGCCGAACAGCAACCGCGAGACCAGATCGCGACCGACCTCATCAGTGCCTAGGACGTGACCCCAGCACTGGCTCTGGTCTTGGAAACAGGGCGGCAGAGGCGTGCCGTTCCAGTGTGGCACGGCCGTCGTTCCGTTGTCGATGAAATTCGGGTCGAACGGCGCCAGCTGCTTGGCGAAAATCGCCGCCAGCACCATGAGCAGCAGCACGACGAGGCCCGCGATGGCAAGCTTGTGGCGGCGCAAACGCGTCCAGAACGTGACCTTCGTTATCTGGAGCTCGTCCTCCACGATGTTGTGCGGCAGCGGCAGCGATGGTGCGGTCATCGTTATCTCCTCAGTCGTACTTCACGCGCGGATCGAGCCACGCGTAGACGACGTCGGCGAGCAGGTTCGAAAAGACGACCAGACATGCCACGAGGAGCAGATAGCCCATCAGCAGTGCCATATCGCTCTGACCGAGCGCGTTATAGAAGAGCCGGCCCATTCCGGGCCACGCGAAGATCGTCTCCGTGATGATGGCTCCGGCGATCAGGCTCGGCAGCGAGAGGGCGAGCACCGTGACGACCGGGATCAGCGCGTTCTTCAAGCCGTGCTTGAACAAGATCGTGCGGAACGGGAGGCCTTTCGCCGCAGCCGTGCGCATGTAGTCGGTGCCCAACACCTCGAGCAGCGATGAGCGCATGAACCGGCTAAAGAGCGCGATCGACAGCAGCGAAAGCACCAGCGAGGGAAGGATCAAATGCTGCAGGCGGTCACCGAGATCGAACGTGTCGCTGCTCGAAATGCCGGCGGACGGCAGCTGGATCTGATACCCGAACGGCAGCGGGATCCCGTGCACGGCGAACGCGAGCTGCATCATCAGGGCGAACCAGAACACCGGCATGGACTGCCCGAAGAACGCGAGCGTCGTGATCGCATAGTCCAGCACCGAGTAGCGATAGACCGCGGACACGATGCCGGCCGTGACGCCGACGACAACGGCAATGACGAGCGACGCCCCCATCAGCTCGAAGGTGGCACCGAAGCGCTCGATGAGCGCCTGAAACACCGGCTCGGAGTTGCTCGTGGAGTAGCCCATGTCTCCAACCAGCACGTGCCCCAGCCACTTCAGATACTGAATGGGGACCGGCTGGTCCATACCCAGGTTGTGCCTGAGGCGCGCGATGTCGGCCGGAGTGATGTGCGGGTTCTGCAAGTAGGGCGCAAGAGGTCCGCCCGGCATATTGTAGAGGATGCCGTACAAGATCACCGATATGGCAAGCAGCAGCGGAATCGCTTGAAGCGTCCGGCGCACGACGTAGGTGAACAATTTGTCGCGCGGTATTGGACTTTAAACCGGCTCGCCCCTCGCTGCCGGCTGCGGCAGGCCTAGTAGCTTCCTGGCCTGGGCGGGCGTGGCCAGCGCCCGGCCCGCCTCCGCGGCGATGCGCGCGATGCGCGCAACCAGCTCGTCGTTGCGCGCCAGCCTTCCCCGGGCGTAGAACAAGTTGTCTTCCAGACCGACGCGGACGTGGCCGCCCATCGCGATCGCGGCTAGCGCCATCGGCAGCTGCTGGCGCCCGATTCCCGCCACCGACCAGGTGCAGCCCTCCGGCAGATCGTTGACGAGATCGCAGAGGTTCTGAACCGTCGCCTCGAGGCCGCCGGGAACGCCGAGCACGAGGTCGACGTGCTGCGGGAAGGAGAGCAAGCGCTCTCGCGCGAGCCGCCGCGCGTTGGCGACGTGACCCTTATCGAAGATCTCCAGCTCGGGCCGCACGCCGAACTCGTTCATCTTCTTCAGGATGCCACGCATGATAGGAAAGCTGTTCTCGAAGATGTCGTCGCCGAAGTTCACGCTGCCGCAGGTCAGCGTCGCCATTTCGGGCCGCAGCTCAAGCACGCCGGCGCGCTCCTCTAGCGTCATGCCGATCGCTCCGCCGGTCGAGAACTGCACGATGAGGTCGCTGCTGGCGCGAATCGCATCGTAAGCTTCGCGGAAGCGCTCGACGCTGTGCGTGTTGGTTCCGTCGTCGTTGCGGCAGTGCACGTGAACGATGGACGCGCCCACCTCGCGAATCGCGCGAGCGGTCTCTCCGAGCAGTTGCGGCGTGTACGGCAAGTACGGCGTCTGATCGAGGCGCACCTCGGCGCCGACGGGCGCGCAGGTGATGATCAGCGGATCCATGCCGGGTCTTACGACAGCGCCCGATAGGCCGCCTCGACGAAGGCGCGATCTAGGCCGAGCAGCGCCGCAAGCGCGATGGCGTCCGCGCGCGCCGTATCCTCCGCGCCGACTTCCACCACGCGATAATCCATGGATTGCGAGAGCAGCTCCAGCGCCTCACCGACGTCTTCCGCTGGAGGCGGAGCGGGTATTCCGCGCAGGCCGCGCACGGTGAAGTGACGCACGCCGGACGCCGCCGCCAGCCCCTCCAAGTGCGTGGCGAGCAACGCGCATGCGCGCCGCTCGGCCAGGCGCGCGAGCAAGGCGACCGAGAGCGCCTTCGCCTCGTGCGGCGTCGTCGTGCGCGCGAATTCGTCAACGAGGAGCAGCAGTCGCGGCGCGTCGAGCGCCAGGACGTCTTTGAGCGCCAGCACCTCCTGTGCGAACGACGAGAGCAGGCCTCCGATGTGAGCCTCGCGTCCCATGCCGAGCCAGCCTATGCGATCGAACAGCCCGACGCGCGCCCGCGCCGCCGGTACGGGAAGGCCGAACGCCGTGCACGTCGCGACGAAGCCGCACGTCAACAGGCACACGCTCTTGCCGCCCATGTTCGGTCCCGTCAAAACCGCCGCGTCGTGCAAATCCAGGTCCAACGGCGTAAAGCGCCGTCCCACGCCGCTCAGCTCCGACTCGAGCGGAAGAAACCGAGCCCCTTCGAACTCGAGCGCGGCTTCACCGGTCACGACGGGCGGTGCACAACTGAAGCGCTGCGCGAACGCTGCCGCCGCGACGAGCACGTCGAGCTCGCCCAGCGCCTGCGCGGCGGCGAGCAGACCCGTCGCCCTTTCTCTGACCAGCGAAGAAAGCGCGGCGCGCACGCGCTCCTCGGCTGCGGCGACGGCATCGGCGGCCGCATCACGGCGTTCGAGCGCGGCCACGACGTCGGCATCGGGCTCAAGCGCGCAGAGCAGATAGGTCGGCGCCTCGCGCACGACGCGCACGCCTTGCGGCAAACCGCCGCGCACGTCGGCCCGCATCACGATGAATTCGTCGCCGCCGAGCTCCTCTCGCCCGAGCTCACCCGCGATGCGCACGCTCTCGCGGCCGCGGAGCGCGTCGAGCTCAGCCTGCGCCGCCGCGGCACGTGCGCGCGCCGCGGCTAGCTCGCCGTCGAATGCATCCGCAAGATAGAACTCCCTCTCGTTGCGCTGTCCCGTCGCCAAGGCATCCCCGATTGCTCGCACGGCGTCGTTCCAGAGTGGATCGAGCGCCGGTTCGGATCCGCGTAAGCACTCGATCCGCCCGATCGTCCCACAGAAGCTTCGCAGCTCGAAGAGCGCCGGGTCCGACAGCGCTTCGCCCATCGTGGCACGCACGATTGCGCCCGTCGCGTCCGGAAGAGAGGCGAGCTCGGAGCGCATCGCCTGTACCGCGCTGGCGTCAAACGCGGCGGCGACTCGACCGATGCGCCGGGCGCGCGATTGCGCGGCGTTTTCCTCGCCGGGACGAAACGGCGCGAGCTCCGAAAAGAGCCGCTCGCCGTACGGCGAGACCGGTGCGACGGCCGCATCGAGCCAACCGAACGCGAGCACCTCGGCGCTCGCGCCGTCGAGCAGCTGCGACGGCTTCACGCGGCGCGCGCGCCGCGATAGACGTCGAACGCCGGAAGGTCCGTCGCCGCGGCGACTGCGCCGGCGAACTGCGCCGGTTCGAAGGCACGCTCCGATCCGATCGACGCGACGGTCACCGCGATCACGTGGAGCGGCCGGCGGCAACGAATCTTCAGTCGTTTCAGCGCTTGTTGCGCGGGGCGCCCGCTCAGCGCGAATTGCGTCGGGTCGCGTACGACGATTTGACGCGTCTCTGCACGCGCGATGAAGGCTGCCGCATCCGATGGCGTCAGCGCGCCCTCGACGTCGATCCATGCTTCGCCGGGGTCGAACGCCGCAATGCGCAGCCGTGCGACGAGCGCCGCCGTCTCGGCTACGGCTTCGTCCTTTGTCGGCGCGGTCTCGGCGCCGGCCGCGACGACGATCGCACCGCCGCTCCCGGACACCGCCGCGACGCGATCGACGGCGCCGTCAATGATCGCGACGTCGCTGCGCGCCAGGAGCTCGTCCACGACGGCGCGCACGCCCGAGGCCGTCGGCGGTCCCGCCAGCTCGAAGAATCCGCCTGCCGCCGCGCGCACGTAGAGCACGCCGCCGGCGGCGCTGCGCAGTGGCGAGAGGTTCAGGATCTCCGCGGCCGGTGACGACGGCAGCAACGCGCGCGCCGTAGCAAAGACCGTTCCCGGCCCAAGCCACAGTGATTCGGCGTCGCGGCCGAGCGACGCGAGCGCGACGCGCACGCCGGCATCGCGCGCCGCTGCGTAGATCGCGCGCACGGTGGTCGTTTTCCCGACACCGCTACCGGTCCCGACGACGAAGATGGTGCGGGCGCCGGCCGACCGCGCGAGGTTCAAAATCTCGACACCGACTCGCACAAGCTCAGCCTTCAGCTATCCGACGTGCAGGGCCTTGAGCACGACAAAAAGCACGCCGGTGAACGCCAACAGCGCGCCGCCGAAGAGCGCCGCGTAGCGCTCGGCGTGGCGTCCGAGCCAGCGCCCGAGCGTCAGGCCCAGCGTCGTGGACGCTACGCTGGTCATCGCGATGATCACGAGCGAGATCGGCATCGGGACGCCGATGTAGAGGATTGAGAAACCGATCCCGAGCGAGTCGAGGCTGATCGCGAGCGACGCCAAGAGCAAACCCTGGCCACGCGAGAGGTCCAAACGCGACGATTCAGTGAGCTTCGTGCGGCTTTCGCGCACCATGTAGATGCCTAGGCCAATGAGGGCGGCGAACCCAATGTAGCCCGCATAATCGCCGATCAGCCTCCCGGCCAGCAGGCCCAGGCCGGCCCCGATGATGTTCATCGAGACCTCGGCGGATGCGAACGCGACTCCGATGCGGAACTTGTGGTGTCCGCGCACACCGCCCACTCCGACGCCGACGCTGACAGCGAAGACGTCCAACGCCAGCGCCACCGCCACGATGAAAACCTTGAGGATGGCGCCGCCCATGAGCACGCTTTGCGCGATGACTTGGTGAAGCTTCCTGCATGAGGCGCGCGTCTTGGGGCCCGATATTTTTCTTCGCGGCCGTTCTGCTGCTCGTGGGCCTCGCTGCCCCGGTCGCAGCGGTAGTCGCCGCCTTGCCGCCCGCCGAGGCGATCCGGACCTTCGCGCGAGTCGGCGGGAGCGCGCTGCGCGTTTCGCTGATCGCGTCGGCGGGCGCGACGCTCGTCGCGACGCTGCTGGGCGTGCCCGCCGGTTACTACCTGTCGCGCGAGCCGGTGCGGATTCGCGCGGCGGCCCTGTTTCTGCTTGCGCTGCCGCTCGCGTTTCCGCCGGTGGCGTCCGGTCTAATGCTCATCTACCTGCTCGGCACGAACTCGCCTCTTGGCGCGTGGCTCTCCGCGCACGGCCTAACGGTGCCGGACTCGCTCCTCGGCGTGGGCGTCGCGGAGTTTTTCGTGTCCGGCTCGTTCGTGGCGATCGCAGCAACGGCCGCGTTCGGCGCGATCGATCCGATCTACGCCGATGCGGCGCGGACTCTCGGCAAAAGCGAGTGGCAGATATTCTCGCGGATCGCTCTGCCGGCCGCCGCCGGCAGCATCGGCGCGGGGATCGCGTTCGCGTGGCTGCGCGCCGTCGGCGAATACGGGGCGACCAGCATCGTAGCGTTCCATCCTACGTCGCTTCCGGTCGCGCTCTACGTGGCGCTCTCGGCCTCGGGCGTGCGCGAGGCGCTGGCACTGTGCTACGGATTCGTGATACTCGCGGCCATCGTGCTCGCGGTTGCCTGGATTTTGCGGCGCGGCGTCGTACACTAGCGCCCCGTGCTCCAGAAGAACTTCTATTTTCTCGCGCGGCGGTTCGTCGCGGGCGAGACGATCGATTCCGCCATTGAGGCCGTTCGCGCGCTCAACGGCCGCGGAATGTCGGCGACGCTGGACTTCTTGGGCGAGGACGTCGCCGAGCGGGCTGCGGCCGTGCGGACTCGTGACGTCTATCTCGAGATGCTCGACGCGATCCGAGAGAGCGGCGTCGACTCGAACGTCTCGGTCAAGCTGACGGCGATAGGCCTGCTGGTGGACGAGGACTTGGCCTTCGAGAATCTCCTAGCCATCGTCGAGCACGCGCAAGGCAATCCGGACCCGTTCGTGCGCATCGACATGGAGGGCTCGCCGGTGCTGACGGCGACGCTGCGCATCTTCGAGCGCGCCTTCGCGGCGCACCGGAACGTAGGACCCGTGCTCCAGGCGTATCTCAAGCGCACCGCAGGCGACGTGGAGCGCGCGATCCGCCTGGGCGCGCGCGTTCGCCTCTGCAAGGGCGCGTACAACGAGCCTCCGGACATCGCTTACAAGGACATGCCCGAGATCCGGATACACTATCTCGAGGAGGCGCGTGCACTGCTCGAGCGCGGGTCGTATCCGGGGATCGCGACACACGACCGGCGCTTGATCGCAGCGGTCAAGGCGTTCGTGACCGGCGCGGGGATAGCGCGCGACCGTTTCGAGTTCCAAATGCTGTACGGATGCCGGCCGGGCGTGCAGCGCGACATCGTCGCCGACGGATGGCGTCTGCGCATCTACGTTCCATTCGGAACCCACTGGGCCGGTTATTTCTATCGTCGCGTTCTCGAACGTCGCGAAAACGCACTGTTCGCGCTGTCGTCTATTTTTTCGTCCTGAGAGGAGTCGAAGGGAACGTGCGGGCCGTCGTTCAGCGCGTATCGCGAGCCGACGTTCGCGTCGGTGGGAACGCGATCGGCAAAATCGCCGGCGGGCTCGTGGTACTGCTCGGGGTCGGCGTCGACGACGGCGCCGGCGACGCCCGAGCGATGGCCGAGAAGATCGCCGGCTTGCGGATCTTTCCCGACGAGCATGGTTTGATGAACCGCTCGATCCAAGAGCACGGCGGGGCGGTGTTGCTCGTATCCCAGTTCACGCTGCACGGCGACGCGAGGCGCGGCCGGCGCCCGTCGTTCGTCACGGCGGCAAAGGAGCCGCAGGCTCGCGAGCTCTACCAGCTGGCTGGTCACACCTTGGAATCACTGGGCGTTAGGGTTGCATACGGCGAGTTCGGCGCCCGGATGGAGGTCGAGCTGGTCAATGAGGGCCCGGTGACGATTCTCCTCGACACCAAACGAGTGTTCTAGGCCATACCAAGCAACCGCTCGCCTTTAGAAGGGAGAGCTCTCATCCCGGCTCAACTTTTCGCCCAAACTTTCGACCCCATAGCTGCGTTGTAGTAGGTGGAGAGCAATGCTGCCGCAGTCTTTCGGCGGCGCGAGGAAATAGGTGAACAGAATAATGCCAGGCACAACGGAACAGAACCGGCGGAGCGGCGGCATGTCCGTCCGCGAGGCCGGCCAAAAAGGCGGCGAGACCGTAAAGCATAAGTACGGCGCGCAGTTCTACGAGGAGATCGGTCGCAAGGGAGGATTGGCGACCAAACAGGCCCACGGCCACGAGTTTTACGAGCAAATCGGCAAAAAGGGTGGTAAGAAGGGTGGCGAAGCCACGCGGGATCGCTATGGCCCCAACTTCTACGAACGCATCGGACAAAAGGGTGGGCAAAAGGTCAAGCAGCTCATTGAAGAGGGCAAGCGCGCCGCCACGGCCCAGAAAAAGCGCGCGAGTTAAAACGGCACGGCTCGGGCTGGGCCTGAGCCTGTTCCTCTTCGTCACGGTGAGCATCGGCGTGGGCAGTGCGGGCGCATATCCAATGCCTCCGACTCCCATGCCGAAAGCAACTCCGACGCCGTCGCCGCAGCCAACGGGCAACGTCCTGCCGTTTGACTCGACGTTGCTTTTCGTCCTGGACGATCCGATCTCGTCGAAGGGCGCCAAGGCTGGGCAGATGATTCGCGCCCATCTGAAGACCGCGCTCGTCGTCGGCAGCCGGACCGTCGCACCGGCGGGTGCTCCAGAGCAGATCCGGATCGTGGACGCATCGCCGGCCGACATAGCCGATACCTACGGCTTCGTCGACATCTACTACGAGCCGCTGGCGCTCCCGGACGGACGAATGCTCCCGCTGCGCGCACCCGTCGCGCGTCTGGAGCCGCGCGTTTCGTCCGGACACGAGTCCACGGTCGGAGCCGAAGACACCGTCGGCGACATCTTCGTGCCGTACTACCCGCTGTGGCAGATCTTCCGACATGGAAAGAACTTCGTGCTACTCTCGGGCTCCGAGTTGCCAGCGCGCACCGAAGCCACGATCTCGGCCCAGCCCAGCGGCTCGATCGGGATCGTGACGCCGCCGCCCCTGCTGCCCGGCAACGAGACGCCCAACTCGGCATTCCCCGTGCTCCCGATGGCGACGCCGATCGGCGGAACTCCACAGGCCGCCCGCCTCCCGACGCCCTCGCCGAAGCCTTCCCCCACGCCCACCGCGTAGCGCGATGCTTTGGGGACCCGCTCCCCGAAGAAGCGGCCTAGAAAGCGAGGGAATGATCTTGTTCGTTCGGTTAACGTGCGCGTTTGCAATTGTCGCGCTGACGACCGTGGCGGGCTACGCCGCGACGCCATCCCCCAAAGCGACCCTGTCGCCGATCCCGCAAGGCACTGAAGTCGCGTTCGTCCAGACGATTCAAAAAGACTTGATGGCCCGTTTCCCCACGCCGGCCGACGCCGTAACCGCCGGGTACTTTCGCTACGGCAACGAGGATGAAGACGGCGCTATTAGCTATGCGAACCTGCATTGGCAGAGCGGCAACCCGAAAGAGCCGAGCCAGCTCTGGTACGACGTGCACGGCAATCTCCTCGGCGCCGACTTTTCCGTGCTGCAGAGCTCGTCGCCGGAGCCGCCCGCGATGTGGGGCGTCAGTTACCGTCGCTGGGTCTCGTTCCGCGCGCACGTACACTACATCCTTAACGGGCCGAACGGAACCGAGAAGTACGGCGCGACGAGCGTGAAGAAGTTTGTCGCCGCCGGCGGCAACATCGACGACCCACAGCCCGCCGCCATCGTCAAAATGGGCCTCGCGAAGAACGTCGCCGACATAAAGCGCGTCTTCCTCTTCCCGTCGCTGTGGGACCTCATCGTCTGGGTGAAACCGAATCCGCTCGGCGCGTTCGCGGAAAAGAACCCGAACGTCACCCCGAGCGCCAACGCCGGCAAAGACGACATGTAGGTTTCGTTTGCGCTACTGCGAGGTTTACGGGTGAGGGCTGGGCGACGCGCTGCTCTTGGTTAGGCAGTTGGCTTGGACGGCCGTGTACGCGATGTCGACGGCTTTGTCTTCGTGATCGTCGATGGTGGCCCGCTGCGAGTTGAACTTGAGGTAGCTTTTCACGTCCTTCGCGTCGGCGGGCAGGGCCATCTCGGACGGGCTGAATCCGCCCAGCGCGGGATGGACGCGTTGGATCGGATACCGCAGCATCGCCTGATACATGCCCTGGAGGTCGATCGAAAGCTGGCGTTGCTTGTCGTAGGCGGTCTGTAAGTCCGCAGCGGCTTGGTGCACCTGCGCTTGCGCTTGCGGATCGCTCGAGAGGCGGGAGCCGTCGCGTAACTGGTTGATCTCGCTCTGGATCGCGTCGAGCGAGGTCATTAGCGCCGTCACCTGCTTGCCCAACCGGTCGCGTACTTGGAGAAAGCGCTGCTCGTAGTTGGGCTCGTTGAACAGCTCGTTCAGGTTGTCGAGCTGTACGCTCGCGCCATCGAGCGTACGGTCGTTGCCCAACATGGGGACGAGCGCCGCGTTAAAGTGATTGGCGAGCGAGTTACAGTACGGAGTCGAGATGACCGTGATGATCGTTTTGAGCGGCCGCGCGCTCGCCGACGTCGCACTGGGCGAAGGCGGCGGAACCACCACGGCGATCAGCGCCGCAAAGAGATTGAAGATCAGCATGGCGAGTAACTTGGTTACTCGTTCGTCCAATAGTCCTTCAGCGCCTTGCCGCGCGACGGATGCCGGAGCTTGCGCAGCGCCTTCGCCTCGATCTGACGAATGCGCTCGCGCGTCACTCCGAACTCCTGGCCGACCTCCTCGAGCGTGCGCTGGTGTCCGTCCTCGAGACCGAAGCGCAGCACGAGAACCTTACGCTCGCGCTCCGTGAGATTTTGCAGCACGTCCTGCATCTTCTCTTTGAGCAGCATCACCGAGGCTGCCTCGGCCGGCGCCACGGCCTCCTGATCTTCGATGAAGTCGCCGAGGTGCGAGTCCTCTTCCTCTCCGATCGGCGTCTCGAGCGAGATCGGCTCCTGCGAAATCTTCATGACCTCGCGCACTTTTTCAGGAGTGAGCGCCATCGCTTCGGCGATCTCCTCGACGGACGGCTCGCGGCCGAGCTCCTGTAAGAGCTGACGCGAAACCTTGATCAGGCGATTGATCGTCTCGACCATGTGCACGGGGATGCGAATCGTGCGCGCCTGATCGGCCAGCGCTCGCGTGATGGCCTGGCGAATCCACCAGGTCGCGTACGTCGAGAACTTATATCCCTTGCGATAGTCGAACTTCTCGACCGCACGGATCAGGCCGAGGTTACCCTCTTGAATCAGGTCGAGGAAGAGCATCCCGCGACCGACGTACTTCTTGGCGATGGAAACCACGAGGCGCAGGTTGGCCTCGGTGAGCTGGCGCTTCGCCTCCTCGCCGTTGTCGACGACTTTCCAGTCGGCGTTGCCGTCGCGGCGCGCTTCGAGTTCGCCGGCCTCGATGCGCATGGCCAGCGACTTCTCCTGCTCCATCGAGAGCAGCGGTACGCGTCCGATCTCCTTGAGATACATGCGAACGGGGTCGTCCAGCGAAAGCCCGTCGGGAATCGTCGCCTCGACCTCTTCCTCACGCTCGGCTTCCGGCTTCTCGTCTTTTTGCTCGTCGACGATCTCGATGCCGGCGCCCGTAATTTCTTCGAAGAACTCGTCGAGCTGCTCGGGGCTGACCTCGTCCAGGACGTCGAAGGTGCTGTTGATCTCTTCATACGTCAGCGAGCCCTGCGCCTTGCCGCGAGCGATGAGCTTCTTCTTCAGCTCCTCAAGCGTCGCCACAGGCGCCGGTTCTGCGACCGGTGCTCCGCCTTTCTTCCGCGCCATCGTTTTCGTTTTCACCTCCTCTCTACGAAGTTTCTTTGTTTCCCGTTTTCGACAATTATCGCTTCAGCTTTGCGACGAGCGCTTCGAACTCTCCCCGCAACTCTTGCGAGACTTCCTGGCCGCCCGCGAGCCGATCGTCGATCAGGTCGGACAGCTCCCGGTAACGCCGTCGCTCCTCTTCGAGTTGCAAACGCTCGACCACCCGCTCGAGGTGCGCCCGTCGCTCCTCCGAATCGCCGTACCGCACCGCGGAGCTGCGATCGCGCCGGCTCAACTCGGCCAGCACGTCAAGGCTGCCCTGATCCTCGGCGAAGAGTCCGAAGACGTCGGCCGTCGTCGGGATCGAGCCCGAGGCCCCGACGATCCTGTCGTAGATCCGCCGGTAGACCTCGTTGCGAAAGCGCGCCGGAGATATGCGATGGCCGTATTCTGCGCCGAGCGCGGGCTCTTCGAGCAAAATGCCCAGGACCTCGCGCTCGAAGGAGAGCGGTTCCACCGACGTCGTAGCATGGCGGCTTTCGGACAGGCCCCGCGCGCGAGGCGCGAAGTTGGCGCTGTCGGCGAGAAACCGGCTATTCCGAAGGTCGTCCACGTTCACCTGCAGCCGGGCGGCGACGTATACGCGCCAACGGTCCCATTCCTCACGCGGCGTTAATCCACGAATCAGGGCCTCGGCCCTCGGCGCAATCTTGGCCGGCGAATCGAACCCGGCGCGCAGCCGTTCGACCTCAATGTCGATCTTGAACTCGATCGCTCGTCTGGCGCCCTCAAGGAGCCGCCGGAACGCGTCCGCGCCTTGGCTGCGGACGAAGCTGTCGGGGTCTTCCCCCGGCGGCAGTAAAACGATGCGTACCGCCGATCCGGTGTGCTCGATGGCTTTAGACGCCACGTCGACCGCTTTGGTTGCAGCGGCGCTGCCGGCGGCGTCGCCGTCGAAGCAGAGGAATACGTAGTCGGCGTACTTGCGCAGTTCGGCCGCTTGCTCCGGCGTGAACGACGTTCCGAGCGCGGCGACCGCGTTCTGAAAGCCGGCCTGGTGCAGCGCGATGCAGTCGAGGTAGCCCTCGACGACGATAATCGTGCGATCGCCCTGCGCCGCTTTGCGCGCCAGATTGAGCGCGAATAGGTGGCGCCCTTTGGTGTGGACAGGCGTCGTCGACGTGTTGAGGTATTTCGGCTCGGCGTCGCCGAGCGCGCGCCCGCCGAACGCGATCACCTCTCCGGTCGTCGAGTACGTCGGGATCATGAGACGGTCGCGGTAGAAGTCGTAGTAGCCGCGCTGCCCGGGCTTGACCAATCCGGCCTGCGCGGCGACGGCCAGATCGAACCCGTTGCGCTCCAGCTCCGCCGCAAGGCTCCCCCAGGAGTCGGGCGCGTAACCCAGCCCGAAGCGCTCGATGGTCTCCGCGGAGAAGCCGCGCCGGCTGCAGTACGCGCGTGCCCCCGCGCCGGCGTCGGCCGCGAGCATCCGCGCGAAGTAGGCGGCGGCGACTCGATTCGCCTCGTAGATCGCCTCGCGCTCGTTGCGCGCCCGGCTTTCGCGCGGGCTTTCCGGCTGCAGCTCGACGCCCGCCTTCGCCGCGAGCATGCGGACGGCATCGCCGAAACCGGCGCTCTCGAGCTTCTGCACGAACGTGATGACGTCGCCGCCGGCACCGCAACCGAAACACTTGAAGAATCCACGATCCGGGTGCACGTGAAACGACGGCGTCTTCTCGGCATGAAACGGACAGAGTCCGACGAGGTCGTTGCCGCGCTTGCGCAGCGGCACGTACTGTCCGATGAAGCTCGCGATGTCCACGCGATCGCGGATTTCGCGAAGCGTGCCTTGGTCGTATTTCACCCGCCGCTACTTTCCGCAATCGGCTGGAGTTTGCTTGCTGCGCGCGAAAGCGACGCCTGGTGAAACGCATCTTCGACCCGGTGCACCACTTCATCGAGTTATCCACAGCGGAAGCGGAACTGCTGGACGTTCCGGTGATGCAACGGCTGCGCCGCCTGCGGCAGCTCGGGCTCGCATACCTCGCGTTTCCGTCCGCGGAACATTCGCGCTTCAGCCATGCGCTGGGTGCGCTCGCCATCGGCACGCGTGCCCACGACGAGCTGGCGCGCCACGCTCCCGACCTCTTCGCAAACGCGGCGGACGGGGCGTACCAGCGCCGCCTCGTCCGCGCTTCGCTTCTGCTGCACGACATCGGCCACGGGCCGTTCAGCCATTCGTGCGAGGCGGTGCTCGGGATCCGGCACGAAGCGCGAACCGCCGAACTGCTCGCGTTGCCCGAGCTCGCGGACCGCGTCGCCGCCCTCGACGTCGACGTGGCCGACGTGCTGGCGCTCATCGTGGGAGATCGGGCCGGTCGATACCCGACCCTGCGCGAGATCGTCAGCGGACCGAACCTCGACGCCGATCGGATGGACTACCTGCAGCGCGACGCCTACTTTACCGGCGTCGCGACCGGGCGCTACGATGCGGAGCAGTTGATTGCGTCGCTGCGTGCCATCGAACGCGACGGTGCCTTCGCGGTCGGCATCGACCGGCGCGGGATCGTGGCGCTGGAGTCCTTCGTCATGGCGCGCTACATGATGTTCGCGTCGGTCTACTTCCACCACACGACGCGGATGTTCGAGCACGTGCTGCACGAGGTGCTGCGCGAGCTGTGGCCGGATCCGCGCGCCCTGGACTCGATCGACGAGTTTCTGCACTGGGACGACTTTCGGGTGATGGATTCGCTGGACTACGAGAAGAGCTCCGCGGCCAACGCTCTGCGCAACCGCGTACGCGTTTACGCGCTCGCTGCGGAGTTCAACGCCGAGCGCGACCTAACGGCCTTCGAGGCGTGCGAAGCGGCGTTGCGGGCCCGCTTCGGCGAGCGCAACGTCTGGGCGGACTCGCAGTCGCAGCTGCTGCACCGGCTGCCGTTCGGAATCGGTCAGGAGCAGACCATTTGGGTCGACCGCCCCGGCGGCGCCGTGGACGCGCGCGAGGCCTCGGACCTGATCGCCAAGCTCAGCGGCAAGGCCTACTGGCGCAAGCTGTTCGTGCGCGCTGACGCGGCGCGCAACGCGCGCGCAGAGGCGCGCCGCATCTGCGCCGAGGTCATCGCCTCAGCTTAGGCTGCCGATAGCCGCCTGCGCCGCGGCCAAGCGCGCGATCGGGACGCGATAGGGCGAGCACGAGACGTAATCGAGCCCCAGTCCGTCGCAGAACGCCACGCTACTCGGCTCGCCACCGTGCTCGCCGCAGATGCCGATCTTCATCCCATGGCGCGCGCCTCGGCCGAGCTCGACGGCCTGGCGCATTAGGGTTCCGACGCCGCGCCGGTCGAGCACCTGGAACGGATCTTCCTTGAGAATCCGTTTCTCGAGGTAGACGGGAATGAACGAGGCCTCAGCGTCGTCGCGGCTGTAGCCGTACGTCGTCTGCGTGAGGTCGTTCGTGCCGAACGAGAAGAACTCGGCGCACTCGGCAAGCTCGTCGGCAACGGTGCAGGCGCGCGGAAGCTCGACCATCGTGCCGATGCGGTAGGGCAGCGTCACGCCGTGCTCAGCGAGCACCGCATCGGCGACGCGCTTGGCCGCGTCGCGCGTCGTTTGCATCTCCTCCTTCGTGCCGACGCCCGGAATCATGACGTCGGGACGCGGGTCGGCGCGCCGCCTCTTTAGCTCGCACGCCGCCTCGAAGATCGCGCGCACCTGCATCTCGTAGATCTCCGGGAAGACGATGCCGAGGCGGCAGACCCGCAGCCCCAGCATGGGATTCTGCTCGTGCAGCTGCTGCACGCGGCGAAGGATCGCTTCTTTGGCGCGGTATTCGGGCGAATCCACCCCCTTGGTCAGCCGCAGCTCCGTCGTCTCGACGAGCAGCTGCTCGAGCGACGGAAGAAACTCGTGCAGCGGCGGGTCGAGCAGACGGATCGTGACGGGCAGCCCGTCCATCGCCTTCAAGATGCCGATGAAGTCGCCGCGCTGGAACGGCAGCAGCTTGTCGAGCGCCGCCTGACGCGCCGCTGGGTCCGAGGCCATGATCATCGCATGGACGATCGGCAGCCGCTCGGGCTGCATGAACATGTGCTCGGTTCGGCACAAGCCGATGCCCTGCGCGCCCAAGTCGCGGGCGCGAGCCGCGTCCTCGGGCGTATCGGCGTTCGCCCACACCTGCATGCGCCGCAGCTCGTCGGCCCACGACAAGAATGTTGCGAGCCGGTCGGGCAGCCGGCTCGGCGGCCGGATCAGTTTCAGCTCACCGAGCGCGACGTTACCGGTCGTGCCGTCGATCGTGATCCAGTCGCCCTCTTTCAACTCCTTGCCGTCGAGGCTGGCGTGCTTCGTGCGGCCGTCGATTTGCAGCGCATCGCATCCGGCCACGCACGGCTTGCCCATTCCGCGCGCGACAACCGCCGCGTGCGACGTTGCGCCGCCCTTTGCGGTGAGGATGCCTTCCGCGGCGATCATGCCGTGGACGTCGTCGGGAGTGGTCTCGTTGCGCACGAGTATCGTCTTGCGTCCAAGCTCCTTCCACGCGACGGCGTCGTCCGCCGTGAATACGACCTGGCCCGCGGCCGCGCCGGGCGACGCGTTGAGCCCCTTGCACACGACGCCGGCTTTCTCGTCCGGATCGATGCGTGCGTGAAAGAGCTGATCGAGCGCCTGCGCGTTGACCATTCCGACGGCGCGGCGCTTATCGATCAGGCCCTCGGCCACGAGATCGAGCGCGATCTTCACGGCGGCCTCGGCGGTGCGCTTCGCGTTGCGCGTCTGCAGCATGAAGAGCTTGCCGCGTTCCACAGTAAACTCGAGGTCCTGCACGTCGCGATAGTGGCGCTCCAGGCGCTGCGCGATCTGCTCGAACTGCGCGTATACCTGCGGCTGCCGGCGCGCGAGGTCCGCGATCTTCTCGGGCGTACGAATGCCTGCGACGACGTCCTCGCCCTGCGCGTTGTTGAGGTATTCGCCGAACAGCGCGCGCTCGCCGGTGTTGGGATTGCGCGTGAAGGCGACGCCGGTTCCGGAATCCTCGCCCATGTTTCCGAATACCATCTCCATCACCGTCACGGCGGTGCCCCAGTCGTCGGGGATGCGGTTGAAGCGCCGGTAGTCCACGGCGCGCTTGGAGTTCCACGAGTCGAACACCGCCACGATGGCGCAGCGCAGCTGCTCGCGGACGTCCTGCGGAAACGCCTTGTCAGTGTGTTCGAATACGATCGCTTTGAACCGGTCGACGAGTGCTTTCCAAGTGGCGGCGTCCAGCTCGGCGTCGTTCTTCGCACCGCGCGCCTTACGCGCGTCGTCGATGAGCTCTTCGAACTCATGCTTGGGGATGTCGAGCACGACGTTGGCGAACATCATGATGAAGCGGCGATACGCGTCCCAGGCGAAGCGCTCGTTTTGGGTGAGCCTCGCGAGCCCGGCGACGGTCTCGTCGTTGAGGCCGAGGTTCAAGATCGTGTCCATCATGCCGGGCATCGAGACGCGCGCGCCGCTGCGCACGGAGACGAGCAGCGGGTTCTCGGCCGAACCGAAACGCTTGCCGGCGCGCTTTTCGAGCTCGCCCAGCGCCGCGTCCACCTGCTCCTGCAGGCCGTCCGGGAACTTGCCGCCGGCTTCGTAGAAGCGCAGACACGCGTCGGTCGTGATCGTGAAGCCGGAGGGCACGGGCAGGCCCGCTGCGCTCATCTCCGCGAGGCCCGCGCCCTTGCCCCCAAGCAGATTGCGGATCGACGCGCCTGCCGGCAGCCTTCCTCCCTCGTCGAAGAAGTAGACGTACTTCACAGTTTTTCGCCGAGATACGATTGCAGCGCGTCACCCGCGACGCGGTCCTGCTGCATCGAGTCGCGGGCCCGAACGGTCACGCTTGCGTCGCCGAGCGTCTCGTAATCGACCGTGACGCAGAACGGCGTGCCGATCTCGTCCTGGCGGCGGTAGAGCTGACCGATGTTGCCTTCGTCGTACTGCGTTCGAAACGACGTCCGCAGCGCCGCCTCGATGCCGACCGCACGCTCCACCAACTCCGGCTTGTTGCGCGCCAGCGAGAAAACGGCCACCTGAACGGGCGCGATCTGCGGGTGAAACCGCAGCACCGTGCGCTCCGTCTCCTTGCCGTTTGGGTCGACGCTGCGCTCGCGCTCGTACGCGTCGATGAGGAACGTGAGGACCGTGCGATCGACGCCAGCCGAGCTCTCGATCAGCAGCGGTGTATAGTGCGTCTTGCCGGCCTCGTCGAAGAAGCGCAGGTCCTTGCCCGAGAGCTTCATGTGAGCGTCCAGGTCGTACGTTCCGCGGTGCGCGATCGATTCGAGCTCGCCCCAGCCCCACGGAAAGAGATACTCCACGTCGACGCCGGCCTTGGCGTAGTGCGGGCGCTCCGCCTCGCTCAGCTCGTAGAAGCGCAATCGTTCCGATTCGATCCCGTAGCTCGCGTACCAGGCCTTCCGGCGCTCCACCCATTCGGCGAAAGAGCCCATGTCTTTTCCGTCGTCGGGGACGAAGTACTCCAGCTCGGCCTGCTCGAATTCGCGCAGCCGGAACGTGAAGTTGCCGGGCGTGATCTCGTTGCGAAACGACTTGCCGATCTGCGCCACGCCGAAGGGCGGCCGTTTGCGGGCGGTCTGATAGATGTTTTTGAAATTGACGAAGATGCCTTGAGCGGTTTCGGGGCGCAGGTAGGCGACGGACGACGTGTCTTCCATCGGTCCGACCCAGGTGCGCATCATCAAGTTGAAGTTGCGCGGCTCCGTGAAGGAGCCTTTGCTTCCGCAGTCGGGGCACTGCGATCTGTCGGGGAGCTGATCGTATCGAAAGCGATGCTTGCAGACCTTGCAGTCGATCATCACGTCGTGAAACGCATCGACGTGGCCCGACGCCTTCCAGACGAGCGGATGCATTACGATCGCGGAGTCGAAGGCGACGACGTCGCTGCGCAGCTCCACTGTGTCCCGCCACCACGCTCGCTTGACGTTGCTCTTCAGGACCGCGCCCAGCGGGCCGTAGTCCCAAAATCCGTTGATGCCGCCGTAGATCTCGCTCGACTGAAAGATGAAGCCGCGCCGCTTCGCGAGCGCGGTGATCTCTTCCATCGTGACGCGCGCAGGCGTCGCCGCGGTTTCCATCGAGCCTCTAGATTTGTCCGCGCTCGGGGAAACCCCCGCCGTAGCGGCGGCCACGCCATTCCACGCCGCGCCCGACGTACGTGCAGAAGAGCGACGTGGCAAAGATCGCGAGCGTCACGGCGAGACCGAGATGAACGCCCAAACCGGCGCCGGCGCGGAAGCGCGCGAGCCGCATCCCGGCTTCGGCGATCGCGGCGATCGACGCGGCGGCCAACGCCAGGGCGAAGCCGGCGAGCCAGGCGTGTCGCGCGAACAGCCCTATCGCCGCGACCGGCGTGAGCGACACGCACGCCAGCAACGCGACGCCGGCCGCGGCGCGGACCGGCTGCCCGCGCGCCCCGATCGCGAAGTTCTTGACGAAGCCGCGCCAGATCTCCGCGAACGATCGATACATGCGCGTGCGCACCAGACCGTTCGCGCCGAGCAGTGCGATGCGGAACCGCCCGTCGCGCTTGAATCGCCGGGCGAGCTCCAAGTCTTCCGCGATCTCGTCGCGAACCGCGGCGTGCCCGCCGATCGCGTCGTAGGCTCGCCGCGACACGAGCACGTACTGCCCGTTGAAGATCGCGACGTCGCGCTTATGCGGATCGTTGACGTCGTCCAGCGGCCCGATCCCGAGCAGAATGACGAACAGGATCGTCGGCAACAGCGTGCGCTCCGCGATACCGATCGTCTCCTGATCGCACAGCAGGCTCACGGCGTCGCATCCGTTGTCGAGCGCGTAGCGCATAGCCGAGGACGCTCCCGGCGGTTCGTGCTCGGTGTCGGCGTCGGTAAAGAGGAGCCACTCCCCGCGCGCAGCCCGAGCACCCTGCGTGAGCGCCCAAGGCTTGCCCACCCAGCCCGCGGGAAGCGGCAAACCACCGACGACGCGCAGGCGCGAATGCTCCGCCGCGATGCCGTCGAGGATGCTGCGCGTCGCGTCCTGCGAGCAATCGTCGACCGCGACGACTTCGAAATCCGGATAGTCCGTCGCGAGCAGCGAACGCACGCAGCGCTGGATGCGGTCTGCCTCGTTGCGCGCGGGAACTATTATCGACAGAGCCGGCAGCGTTGGATCGGGCTCGCGCGGTTCGATGCGCGCACGCGAACGCAGCATGACCTTGAGCGAGCGAATCCCGAACGCAGCGTTCGCGACGAGCAAAACGATGACGAGCAACGTCAAGGTAGGTGCTGGACGGCGCGGACGATGCGGTCGCGCAGGCGCAGCGGCAGCAGCGCGAGGACGTTCAGGCCGTGGGCCGAGCCGAGCACGTAGCGCGCCTTCGGGCGCGGCGCGGCGAGTGCGTGCAGGATCGCTAGCGCCACACGCTCGGCCGGCATTCCCCTTCCCTGTTGCGATTGGACGAAGCGCAGGAGGTTCTCGAGCGCGGGACGGTAGTGCGGGCGTGCGCCGTCGCCCAGCGCGGCGACCACGCGCTCGCGCGACTCGACGCCCTTGCGCCAGATCGGCGTGTCGACCGAGGGCGCCTCGATGAGTGAGACCGCGATGGCCGCCGGCGCGAGCTCGAACCGCAGACCGTCGGCAATGGCGCGAAGGGCGAATTTCGATGCGCTGTACGCTGCGTTGTAGGGCATCGCCAAGCGGCCCGCGATCGACCCCACGAAGACGACCCGCCCTCCCGGCGATGGAAGACGCGCCAGCGCGGCTTGCACGAGCGCCAACGCACCGAGGACGTTCACGTCGAACAGCTTGCGCAGCGCGGGAATCGGGATGTGCTCGAGCGGACCGCCCCTCGCGATACCGGCATTGCTGACCACGCCGAACAACTCTACGCCGCTGGACACGACCTCGCGCATCGCGTCCGCGATCGACGCGTCGTCGGTGACTTCGAGAAAGACCGGTCGGACGTTCGCGTGTTCGGCGCGCAGCCGCGCGGCGTCGGCCTCGTTGCGGACGCCGGCGAACGCGACGTAACCCGAACGCGCGAGGAGCACGGCCGTTGCCGCGCCGATTCCCGTCGAGGCGCCGCTGACGACGACGCCTCGCGGAGGGCTCACAGCGAGGCTCGTTCGGCCCGTTGCGCTCGTTCGGCGCGCGCGTCTCGGTTGAGGCGCCGCTGAATTCGTGCGTTGCCGAAGACTCGGTCGACGAGCCCCGGGAAGAGCTTAGCGATCACGATCGGGACGGCGTAGTAACGCGGCACGATCACGCAGCGCCGCGGGCGAAATACGGCGCGCACCACGGCGCGAGCCACGATATCGGGGCTCGGAAGCCCGTCGCCCATCGCGACGTTCATCCGGCTGCGAACGAAGCCGGGCTCGATTAGCGTCACGCCGACTTTCGAGCTGCGCGCCTCGCGCCGTACCGTATCGGTGAGCCCGCGCAGGCCAAACTTCGACGCCGAGTAGATCCCCATCACGCCCGCTTCGCCCGCGATTGATCCGACGTTAACGATCGCGCCGCGGCCGCGTGCCATCATTACGGGAAGCACCGCGTGAATCATGCGCGCGGAGCCGAGCAGATTTACCTCGACAACGCGCTGCAGCTCCTCGTCGGTGTCGTCGCACAGGGCCGGACTCGAGCCGAGGCCCGCGACGTTTGCCAACACGTCGATCGTTCCGAATGTGTCCAGCGTGGTCTTGACGAGGCGATCGATGTCGGCGCGAACGGTGACGTCGGTCGCGACCGCCAGAGCGCGAAGGCCGAGCAGTTCGACCTCGCCTGCGAGCCGCCCGAGAACGTTGATCTCGCTCGCCGGAGCGGCCAGCACGACGTTCGCGCCCTGCGCCGCGAGCGCGCGAACTGTCGCAGACCCGATGTCGCCCGACGCGCCGATTACGATCGCAACTTTGCCGGCGAGCTTCATCGCTTCTTCTCGCGGTCTTTGAGAAATGCGGCCACCGCGCGCTTGCCGGCGCGCGCCAGCCACGCCTCCACGATCACGTCCTTGAGTTCCTTCGACGTGATCTTGCTCAGCTGTATCAGCACTGCGGGATAACCGTCAAAGTGCGGCGTCGTGAAGTAAACGCCGCGATTGCTCGCGAGCAAGACCTCCTTCATCTCGAGATCTGCGGTACGTACGCCTAAGATCGGTCCGGTCGGCGCCTTCGCTCCCAGCGCTGCGAGATCCGACTTGCGCAGCGGGCGCTCCCACGCAAAGAATTTCTTGTTGACGATCCAGGCGGCTTTGTCGGTCGGGGTGCCCTCTTCAGTTACGCCAGGTAGAGCAAGCGCAACCCGCCGGACGTCGCGCCAATTAGCCATCAGGTACGTTCCTTTGACACGCGCTGAGCGGCTCCGCTCATCGGGCTGGCCAGCCGTTCGGCGAAGATCCACACCGCCGCGACCGCCGCGATGTTGAAGGCGTTGGCGTCCCATGCGTCCTTGCTGTGAGGAAACACCGGAATCTGCGGCGCCAGCACGAGGGCGCTGAAGACCAAGAGCATGAGCGCAAGCAGTCGCGCGGCGAGAACGTCCGCAACGCGCACGAGTATCGCGACGCCGGCGAGCACGAAAGCGACGCCGGTCAGCACGACCCAGAAGGTCTGCCCGGGCGGCAGCCACTTCGGCACGAGCGGCGCGACCGTCGGAATGCCGGTCAGGTGTGCCAAACCGAACTCCACCGAGCTAAGTCCGAAGACCCAGCGAGCGACGGCGGCCGTTCGCGCTTGCAGCCGCGAATTTTGAGGCGAGTACACTGCGTACACGATGGCGGCCGCACAGGCCAAGATGATCTGCTGCCCGACACCGTCCAGGACGCCGATGTAGACGGCCGGGTGCTGCCCGAGGAAATGCGGCGCGATGTACAACCGCGGCAGCCAGAAGATGGTGAAAATACCGTAGAGGATGCAGAGCACGATCGCACCGGCCCACGCGGTGCGCTTCGACAGGATTGCCGCGCCCGCAACGACGAGGCAGACTCCGGCAACGTACGCCATGATGTGGCGGCCCGGAATGTTGTCGCCGAAAGCCTGAAGCGGCTCATACCCGGCCGCAAATGCGTCCCACGCGATGTCGATCGCTCCGGTCGCGATCGTCGCAAGGGCATAAACGAAGATCCCGAGCTTCATCAGGATGACGAAGCGTGCGCCTTGGGCTGGGTTTCCGCGCGGAGTTGGCCGCACGCGGCGGCGATGTCGCGGCCCATATTCTGCCGCACGGTAACCGGCACGCCGGCCTCGTCCGGGATCGCTGCGAACTTCCAGATCTTGGCTTCGGGCGTCGCTGCGAACGCGGCGTCGGGCGTCGAGTTGTAGGGAATCAAGTTCACGTGATATAGGTGGCCGCGCATGAGTTTCGCGAGAGCGCGCGCACAGGCCGCGTCGTCGTTGACGCCGTCGAGCATCACGTACTCGAAAAAGATCTTGCGGTTGGTCTTTGCGACGTAGCGCTCGCAGGCCGCCATCAGTTCCGCGAGCGGGAAGCGCCGGTTGATCGGCATCAGCTTCGAGCGCAGCTCGTCGGTCGGTGCGTGCAGCGATATCGCGAGGTTGACCTGCAGATGCTCGTCGGCAAACGCGTCGATCTTGTCGACGATGCCGACGGTCGAGATCGTGATGTGGCGATGCCCTAGGCCGAAGCCGTGCGGATCGTTAAGCAGCGCCACCGCGTCCATGACGGCGGCGTAATTGTGGAACGGCTCGCCCATGCCCATGAAGACCACGTTGGTGACGCGCTTCCCGCGCGTCGCGAGCCGGCGCGCCAGGAACAGCGCCTGGTCGAAGATCTCGCCGGCGGTGAGGTTGCGGCTGAATCCCGCTTGGCCGGTCGAACAGAACGCGCAAGCGAACGCGCAGCCGGCCTGCGACGAAATGCAGAGCGTCGTCCGCTCGCCGCGGTGCTCCATCAGCACGGCCTCGACCTCCTTACCGTCGCGGAGCCGAAAGAGAACCTTGGTCGTCTGACGATCCGACGACTCTTGCAGTACCTCCGGCTCGAGCGACGAGAACGTCACGCCGCTCTCGGTGAACGCCGCGCACAGCTCCTTGGGCAACGTCGTGACGTCGCCGACGTTTTCGATCAGCTCCTTCGCTGCGGCGCGATAGATCTGCGCGAGACGATACGGCTTCAGCTCGTATCTGCGCGCGAACTCGGTGGCGTCGGCGCTACCGGCACGGTTGACGACGTCGCGCAGCCAGATCGCTTGCGGATCGCGATTCACTCGAAGAGCGTCCCTTGCCGGATCTCGACCGTCTCGACGGCGACCGGCGGCTCGTCGAGCTTCACGCGGACGGCCTTGAGATCGTCCCAGACGAGGCGCTTGACGCCCTCGATCTGACCGCCGGTTTGACGCAGGATGTACGCCGGGTGGAACGTGACCATTAGCGGCGTGTCGCCCGGACCGATGTACCATCGGCCGCGCATGCGCGTAATTTGAAAGTCGCTTCCCAAGAACCACTTCGCCGCGGGCGATCCGAGCGCCAAGATGACTTCGGGCGCGACGATCGCGATCTGCTCTTCCAGAAACGGACGGCAGTTCTCCATCTCCTGCGCGTCCGGCGCGCGATTGCGCGGCCCGTTCGGACCCGAAAACGTCGGCCGGCACTTGACGGTGTTGCAGATGTAGACTCGTTCGCGCGGCAGCCCGATGGCCAACAGCATCCGGTCGAGCAGCTGACCCGCGCGGCCGACGAACGGGCGCCCGAGCTCGTCCTCCGTCTCGCCCGGCCCTTCGCCGACGACCATGAGCCGCGCGAACGGATCTCCCTCGCCGTAGACGTTGTTGCGCCGCTCGTAACCGATCGCACACCGTCTGCATGCGGCCGCGGCGGCGGCGGCCTCGGCGAGCCGCTGCTCGCGCGACGCGTCGTTCATCGCCTAAGTCTGCTCCGTCACGTAAACGGCCTGACCGAACGCCACGACCTCGCAGGCGCCGTCCTCGCCTTCCGAGACGAAGAACTGCAGCCCGATCACCGCATTCGCTCCGAGCGCGTCGGCCCGCTTACGTAACGCCTCGAGGGCCTCGGCGCGCAGCTGCTCTGCGTCGCTGAGAAACTCGGCGCTGGCGAGGCCGATCAGCATACCCAGGCTGCGAAACGTCGAGCGGAGCCGGTTGCGCGGACGCAGCGCCGAGCCCGAGACGTAGCCGAACGTCCGCGTCGTGCGATAGCCGTCGAGCCGGTCGAACGTGACGATGTTGTCGTTCGCGATCACGGCACCAAGCAGGCGCCCTCGAATTGCCGGTGGCAAATAACGGGCATGCCTGAGGTTTCACCGTCGGTACTGATCATCCGCCTCGACGGAATCGGCGATGCACTCGCTCTGGCGCCGTTGCTCGCGGCGCTGCGCCGCCGAGTAATTCCGGTCGACGTTGTCGCGCGGCGGTCCAACGCCGGCGTCTTCGCCGCAGCCGCCGCGAGACGCATCATAGTCGCCGATTTCGAGCTGCGATCGAGCTCCGCGGCGAACCTCGGCCGCATCGACGAGTTGGGGCGGTCGCTGCGCGCGCACGACTACTCGCACGTCCTGGTGGCGACGGAAGATCCAGGCGGCTATCGCCTCGCCGGCGCGGTCGCGGCGCCTACGCGCATCGGGTTCTCGAACGGCTGGGGCAAACCGTTCAAAAGCTTGTGGGCGCGGAGGTTTCTCACGGCCACCATCTACCGCAGCGCGGGAGTCGACCGGCGCGCGCGGCACGAGTGCGATGTGTTGTTCGGCCTCGGCGCACCACTGATCGGTGAAGAGCGGCCTACCAAAGACGCCTCCGAGCTGCGCACGCTCGTGCTCGAACGCGAGCCGCAGCCCGACGAACGCGTCGCCGTACAGATAACGACGAAATGGGAACGCCTCGATATCCCGCTGGAGCATGTCGTCGAACTCGTCCGAAGGCTGGCTGCGAGTGCGGAGTTGCGATTACTCTCGGCTCGAGCCGAAGCGCCCTACGCGGAGCGTGTCGCGCAGGCGACGGACGCGGCGATCGATTATTTCGACGATTTGGTCGAATGGAAGGCCGCGATCGGCGCGGCGCCCGCGCTCGTCGCGCCGGACTCCGGTGCGATGCACGTGGCCGGAACGGTGGGCACACCCGTCGTCGGCGTCTTTCCTCCGGGTCGCAACTTCGCGCTGCAAGTGGATCGCTGGGCGCCGTGGGCTGCGCGCCACCGGATCGTCGGCGCCGGCGACTGCTGGCCGGAGCGCGCGGCGGGCGCGCTCGCGGACCTGCTCTCGGTGTGATCTATTCGCAGGGGCCCGTGCGGCGGTAGAGCTCGATGCCGCCCACGACCGCGACCTCGGTGTAGCGCGCGTCGAGAAGCAGCCGCGTGAACGCGTCGTTATACTCTCGCAGCCGCGCCGATTCCGGAAAGTCGCGATCGATCAGCACGAAGCATGCATTCGTATCGATCTGCGGAACCTCGGGAAGCAGACGCGCGTACGGGTCCGTCAGCGCGAGGTGCGTGTAAGCTTCCTCTTGCGTCGCGATGCTGACCTCGTTGGGGAGCGTCTGTAGAAATTGGTCGAGCGCGACGTCACGCGGCTGCACCGCGCGCAGGTTCATCCCAGGATGTAACGGGTCGGCCACCGCAAACTCGATTAGGCAGAGAACCACACAGGCGATGGACGCGAGCCGGATGCGCCCCGGGTCGAGGCGCCGCAGAGTAAACGCAAACGCTACCAGCACGTATCCGATCCACGCCCCCGCATAATGTGTCCCCAGCGTGAACGTCGTCGACATCCGTGAGAGCAGGACCTCCGCGAGCGGTGCGGCGGCCAGCCAGATCATCCGCGTTCGCAGCGGCAGAAACAGCAGGGGCACGAAAATCAGCAGCAGAAAACCGAGCCGGGCCGCAAGCTCCGGCAAGATCGCGCCCTCCCCGCTCCACGCGTAGAACCGCTGCGGCCGCCACTGGAACGCCGCATCGGCCGACGCGTGCGGCTGGATGAACGCGAAGAACGCGACGAGCACGGCGACACTGATCGCCGCAACCGCCGCCGCGACCTTGCCCCGCGTCGTGCCACGGTAATACCAAGCGCCGAGCGCCCCGGCGATCGCGAGAAAAGCGCCCTGATCTTCTTTTATCGCCAGCGTCGCCAGTGCAAATACGATCGTCCCGGCGGTGAGGTCGGCATCGAACGCGTAGAGCGTCCAGGCGACGGCGGCGGGCGCAAAGCTGTTCTCGTGAAAATCGCCGAAGATCAGGCCGGCCAGCGGCGGATACAACCACGCCACGACCGCGGCAAGCCGCGCGGCGCCGACGTCGCCGCGCTCGCGCAAGACGAGCCCGTAGATCGGCGGCGCCACGAGCGCGCCCGCGACGGCGGCGAGAACGATCAGGGTCAGCGGCGAATGCGCCAGTGCGAGCACGATCCCGACCGGATAGAGTATCGGCGAGAAGTGAAACGCCCAGTGGCTCCCCTCGATCGGATTGCAGAAACACCCGAACGCGCTCGCGGCAGTCTGGCTGAAGATGCCGAAGTCGACGAGGTTGCGATGCACCGCATACTTCGCCCATCCGAGGGCCGCAAACAGCACCGCGTAGAGCAGACATCCTAGCCAGAGAAATCGATCGCGCACGCGCTATTGCGAGAGCAGCGCGCGGCGTTGCTGCAGATACGGCCAGATGAACGTGTCGATGCCGCCGTCGAGCACGTCGGCGACGTTGCCGGTCTCGACTTCCGTGCGATGGTCCTTCACGAGCTGATAGGGCTGCAGCACGTAGGAGCGTATCTGCGATCCCCATTCGTTGGCCTGACGTTCGCCGCGCAGATCCGCGAGCTTGCGATCGTGTTCCTCGGCGGCACGGGCGGCGAGCTTTGCGCGCAAGACTTTCATCGCCACGTCGCGGTTCTGCGCCTGCGACCGCTCCTGCTGCGACGTCACGATGATTCCCGTGGGTTGATGAATGACGCGCACGGCGGATTCGGTCTTGTTCACGTATTGACCGCCCGCGCCGCCGGACTTGAACGTCTCGATGCGGACGTCGTCGGGCTTGATCTCGACGCCGGCGTCCTCGCCCGCCTGGACCTCAGGGATGACGTCGACCGCCGCGAACGACGTGTGCCGGCGGTGCGCCGCGTCGAACGGCGACAAGCGCACCAGACGATGCACCCCGCGCTCGCTCTCGAGCATCCCGTAGGCGTTGCGCCCGCGAACGAAAAACGTGATCGACTTTAGGCCGGCCTCTTCGGCCGGGGACTCGTCCACGATCTGAGTCGAAAAGCCGTTCCTCTCCGCCCACCGGAGATACATTCGCGCCAGCATCTGCGTCCAATCGGCCGCATCGACGCCGCCGGCGCCCGCGAAGACGCTGACGATCGCGTCGTGGGAATCGAATTCACCGCTGAAGCTCGCCGCCATCTCGAGGGCCTCGACGGATTCCGTCGCGACGGCGATGCTGCGCTCGGCCTCGCTCTCCGCCGCCGCATCGCTTGGGAAGAGCTCGAGTAGCTGACCCGCGTCGCGCAGCCCTGCGGCGATGCGGTCGACGGCGGTGGTGCGATCGCGCAGCTCGGCTAGCTCCTTCATCACGCTCTGCGCCGATTCGGGATCGTTCCAAAACGTTTGGGAGCGAGAGCGTTCGTCCAGCTCGGCTATGCGGCGACGCGTGGACGCGTCGTCAAAGACGCTCCTTGAGCGACTCCAAACGTTCCTCGAGGCGCGCAATGGCTGTCAGGTGCGTGTCGCTCATATCGCCGCATTCTGCCCTTGCCGGGTGCGGGCCTCGTCGTGATCGAGCGGCAGCCACAACGACGGAGGTTTATTATGTTCGTTCAACCGCTCGACGGCCCGCTCGGGCAAAACTCCATTCCGGCCATGACGGGAGGCGCCCAAGGCGAGGGCACGCTGCTTCAAGGCGGCATCGCACCCACCGCCGGCGACAACATTTCGCGTTTCGTCCCGCCGTGGTACAACCAGGGCAGCGTGGCCGCACCGTACGCGAGCGGCTACGGCAACGACGGCTCCGTCCAGGGAATGTTTGGACCCTTGATGGGCGTATTGCAACAGCTGATGCAGATGCTGCAATCGCTGATGGGCTACGGCTGCAGCGCTCCGTACGGGAGCGGCAACTGTAGCGGTGGCGGCAACGAGCGGTACTTCCAGAACGCGAGCGGCTCCAGCGAAGGTGACCCGCACCTGTCCTTCAACGGGTAGAAGTGGCTTCTGGCAGCATGGAAAAGGCTGCTGCCGAGTGCTTTCCGAGACTACGCCAACGAAAGCAACGGTCTAACCGAACCGAGCCCCAGAATTCTGCATATTCCCCGTGGCGTTTATGTAGGGGGCCCGATAGAATTAGCTGGCCCACTGATACCAAGCTTATACCGGAACTGTTATACTGGGTAGTGCGACCGGCCGCTCGCTGGCAGCGGCATCGCCGGCAACGCGCAAAACGCCGCAATAAATGTGCTTAAACTCGGCCTGTATGCATCTGAGATTCAGCCCCAGCAACAGACACAGCGTACACCGTTGTACGGTGCTACTCCGGCAGCTAAAAAAGCGGTCCTCCGACGTGGAAGACGGCACCAGCTCTGACGGCAGCTGGTGCCTGGGAATCGCTTCATGGGAGGCGCGGCGAGATTACCACCGCGTCGCTGTCATGCGACCCTCGCAGACGCCGGATACGGTTCGGCCCTTTAAGGCTTGCGGGCCGCAGGCGTCGGCCCGAGCTCGTCAAATCGGCAAGTGCAATGTTCCGTGCATCGGCGGCACCGTGTATCCCAAGCCACTTCGTTCGGGTCGCAGCCGCATTCGAGTTTGTTTGAATCGGTCACAGGGCGCAATTATAGCACGGCCCCAGGATCCGACCGCCGGCTACCGCGTGTTGCAGTAGTCGCCGTGTATGCCGCGGTTCTTATACTACGGTTATAAGGAGTCGTAATACGGCCGCTATCCGCACAAATCTTACCGCCGCGAAGCCGGCTGCGACAACGAATGCCAGCTCCACCCACTTAACTGGGATGTCGCCGCTTCGCTCACCGTCGTGTGCAAATGCGAGAATGGACGCGCAGAGGAGCGCCAACATCGCCCACATGCAACTCAAAAAAACTACGCCCAGTCTAGCTTTGCCTTCTGGCTTGAGGACCTTGTCGATAGACGTGAGTGGCGCCCGGATGAGATTGACAAGAACGGACACACTGGTCATTGTCAGACCAAGGAGCGTGACAGACGCCGTGATCGCCACTTGATACAGTCCATGCCGGATCTCATACGGGATCAAAGTCAATGGAGCGGGTACGACGGCGACCAGAAGGAAGACGACAAATACGATGATGGCGCTCGCCGTGTCCGTCCACGGATTCTCGAGCCAATAATCGAAGCACGTGGTGATTGTCGACTCTTGATATAGGCCCACGGTGGTCTCATCGGCCTTCGGCTTCGTCTGGTGCATTGGGAGCCTCCTGAGGATGTTCTCTGAACGGACCCAGCAAGCCTAGATCCGGTTGCAAGCCACGAATTGGCGCTGTCGCCCCTTCAAGGAAATTTCGATCGAACCCATACTAATCGCGAATAATGCCGGTATCGTCCCGTATTGGTTGAACGCCGGGCATAAAGTTGGCTGGTGGCACCAGGACTTTGTGCGCGAAACGCTCCTGTAGCAAATCAATCGGAAATCCGGCCCGACCGCCAACGCTGCCAACGAGTCGCGCTGACTCGAAAACGCCTCGATTCCCGACGACTGCGCGAGCGAGTTGGACTAACTGCTCTCTGCGCTGCCGGCGCGATCGTTGATCGCCGCGACGTCCAACGCTCAGTTTCAGTGTGATCGAGCCATCGTGCATCAACTGGCTAACCGTACGTAATGGTGCGGCGAACGGCCCGGCGACTTCGCCGCCTAGTTGCGCCGCTTGAGCCGATGGAATTGTCAGTTCAAGATACGAAGCAGCCATTTCATTAAGCATGCGAATTAGATCACGGCTGTATATCGGAACGAGCCCAAGGCGCGCAGCGAACTTCAGGTTGACATATTCGATGAGCTTCCCCGGCCTTGGCGATTCGAAGTAATAGAGAAATCCGACGACGTTCCGATCGAAAAAGCAAAAATACGTTGGCTCAGTAATAAACTGGTCCGCGGTGAACGGTAGATTCCGGATCTCGCCATGGTCGCTAAGGTGGCTCTGGTTTTCGCGCCGCGGCTTGTACATGGTTAGGAACGCCGCCCTCTGAGGATCTGGCCGATGCGGTATAACCCAAATCGGCGTGCCGTCCGACGTCCTTGCCTCGAGGTTCAGATTCGCAGCTTTCGCGCCTACGATCTGCTCTCGGAACGCGTCTGCGGGAAAGTTCGTCGTGAGCGGCGAGCCATCAAAATGGGTGATCTGCCAAAACTCAATTGTGCGATGCACTAGCTACGCCGCGATCAATGCCAATACCGGAACCGGAGGAAATGCCGCGCGGCAACCTGCCAACTGCACGGAGGCTCGCCGCGACCAGTCCTCAGCGTACAGTGCCGTCCGGCATAATAGTGAAGGTCCGGTGTGAGCCGACGGGACCTCCTCGCGAGAACGGCATCATGATTGGCTTGTCGATCTTTCTTCCTGGCGGAGTACTCGTCCAGGTCATGGTCCCGTCATCGATGGTGGCAATGAAGTTGCCGCCGAATGGGTCGTTCATAAGCCCAGCCCATAGCGTCATGCCGCGATGATAGCATGACTTGACAGCGCTGGCTTATAAGGACTAGAGAAACACCATCCGATCGATTGGATGCTATCCGGACAAGCAGTGATGTCGGTTTGGGAAATGCGCACGCGTGGTCGCGATCGTCCACTTGCCATGAAGCCTCGTGCCGGATCCCCAACTCCGGGCCTGCGCCGCCTGCGACGGATGGGCGGGTTTTTAAGCCAGCGAGCGGATACCCCGCAAAAAGTAGTCCTTGAGGTAGGCTTTTAGGGTGAGCTTTTGACGCCGAGATGGCTCCCGGAAAAGCTGCGCCACCTGGGGCTGCAATCGCCTCCCTGATCTCTGGCGCAATCTTCCCAAGCCGTCTTTGCTGTTTACAAGGTGATCTAGTCGTCCGCGAACGGCTTGTCTCCCGGCTCGGGCTTATCTACCCGGATCGGTTCGTTTATAGTGGCCGCGCGCGAGACTTACTGAGTCGCCACCAGGACCTCCTGATAGGCCGTTCACTATGATCTTCGTAGCTTTCCCCCCCGCGGGATAGTTGAAAAACATTACGGCCGAACCGCGCTTCGTACGTCCACAGCCCACGTCATGACAAGCAGTCGACGTGATTACGGTCTGCCCCTGGACCCAAAACTGCAATGTATCCAAAGCATGACTGCCTAGAGGTGTCGCCCCAACTTTCGTTCCCTTGCTCCTATTTATGCTGAACTGATAAATGGCCGGCGTTACCTGATCGCCCATCGCGAGGTGCTGACCGTCCCACTGCATCCCTCCGGGCCAGCCAATGTATTGGTTCAATGTGGGTACACTTGGCGCCCCACTCTTACAGATGAACGCAAACAGTGATTTGTTTGTCATCAATAACAGCTCCTCGACTGACGTGGACGAGAACATTGGCGGTATAGTCTTTCAAGACTTACAAATAGCCTACGAGACATCGCTAACCTTAGGTGCCGCTATCCGCGTCTCATGTCCCTTTGCGCTGCCCCGATGCGCTGACCCTCGAACAACGGAAGCCAAGCCGCGAGAACTGCGTAAGCGCCGATCCGACGCGGCTCGCGCCTTTCGCTGCCGAACTCAAGCCGCCGGTCTACCCGGTGTGTACGGGCGTTCACACGACGATCCGTCCGGCGAGACGTGCAATGGCATCTTCCGGTAGAGCCCTCCGACGAGCTCGTCCCGTATCTCGTTGAGGATTGTCCGCTGCTGCGGAACCGTGAGGCGTTGCAAGGTCAGCTTCAGCTCCTGAAGATGGTCGCGTGCGCACGTAGCGTCCATTAGCTGCTCCATCGATGGCGCCGGATAGTTCGAGTCCGGATCTTGCTGCGGCACGTCGAGATACCACATCGCTCTGCCCTTTCGTGCCCTTCTGGCGCATGGTGAAGTCGCGGCCGCGAGGAATGCTGCCGCATGAGGCCGCGAGGCTACTGGATCGCCCCTTAGGAGGATCCCATATGAAGTGCAATCTCGTATTTGCATTAGTGATCGCTGTGGCGGCGGCTGCGCTCTTTGTCGGCTGCAACGCCGTCTCGGCACAATCGACATCTCCCGGGTCTGTAAACCCCGAGGTATCGACCGGCGTCTTTCCAGCGTCGGCGTCGATGAGCCCGACCGGGCACAAGCGAGTCGGAACCTACGTCTGGGTTTGGCATACAGCGAAGGTAAGCGGCTCCATCAAGTCCATCGAGGCCTATTGCCCACACCAATACTTCGTGACCGGAGGCGGCTATCGCGCTATGGGCGCTTTCGTGTACGGCAGCACGCCGGACCCGGCTTTCGATGGGTGGATTCTTTTGGCTTACCCGCAGGGCTCGGGACCGCCATCCGTGAGCGTGACCGTGTACGCTGCCTGCACCCCCGCGAAGTAGTCTTTGGCCGCGCTCGACGCTGTTAACTATCGGTTATCGGTAACGATGCGAAGCGCGCCGGTCGCCGGAGTGCTCATCGTACTGGTTGCGTTCCGTGCGCGACGGCGTGTGTGATTCCAGGCTCTCTCGATAAAAAGGGAGAGGCGACTTGATGATCGCTCTCCCAATCGGCGGAAACCCCGGTCGGTAAGCCGAGGCGGGTCTATCATACCACTCTGCAGACAGGTGGGCTACTCGTTGTCACCAACCCCCGTTGCTCGCCCAGGGACGCCGCAGTCTCTGCCGGCGCGAGCAAGTCGTCGCAGTGATAACATCGCTTCCCAATCGCCTGATCCGCCCGAAGACCTCTGCCGAGCGCCTCGGTCCTGTTGATGCACTTCGACTTGCGGCACGTAACGTCACCCGCACCGACGCGAACCCAGAAGCCGACGAAGATCATGCCGTATGGTCCTGCGCTCCGACGGCTCGGCAAGCCTTCCCGATCGGGGGTCAGGATGCCGCCGGGCGCAACCTTGAGGGCCACTGTGAGTATGCAGTCCCAGGTGGCAACCCTGAGCGAGACTTCCGTGCTCGGACGTAAACCGAGTGGTGGACGTGGTTAGCCCTCCAAGGCACCCCATCACGAACGCTCCTAACCGGGCGTTTTTGCTGCGCGCTACCCGAGAGCGTGCGGACCTGATGCTGTGCCACCACCCTGGCGCTGCTTAAGTCCGTCGTCTCTAAACCGTCCCATTGTGGGACGACGAGGCGATTACGGTGCAGCGATGCGTTTCGAGTCCCGAATGTCGGTCCCGGTTTCTGCATCGATTACTTCACCGGTCGGTAAGGGATCGACACGACTTCGTTGGACGGCAACGCCGCTCGGCGCGAGGACAGTTCGGTCGTCAGCCTTGCGCGCATGACCAAGTGACCGCAACCGGCTAGAGTTTTTCATCATGCTGCTCCTCTGGATGGAACGATCGGAAGACCGTCCACCGCTGGCAGGACCAGATTTTGACGACGAGCGGGCAGCGATAGCCGCCTCAGTCGTGGCGAGGAGCTCGACAAGAGCGTCCCCCTCGACAACCACGAGGTCCTTTGCGAAGGGCATTGGGCAATAAAAAAACCGCCCGGAAGGCGGCTTTCTCCTGATGGGCAGCGGGCCTAGCTTAGCCCGAAATATTTTGAAATGCTGCTGGTCAGAGGCACAAAGCGCGGATCACCGCTTTTGAGTTCGGTCGCCGATTTTCACCCGCATTTAAATGCGGGTGAAAACTGCTGCGCATCTCTGCACCACAATTATGACTTGCCCCTCAAAAAGAGTCAAGGCGACCGGCAAACCCAAACTCCGCTTTGCGACTTGGTCATCAAGCGGTGCCGGATCGTTCACCGCGCCACCTCGATTAGACCGATCGCCCCGGGGTAAGGCGCTGCCATTGTCAACCCAGCGAAATGAACCGCATCGTCCTCGATAACGCGTACATCGACGACCACGTGAAAGCCGCCGAGGCGGCGCACCAGCATGCACGTTTGACCTCCGTAACGGGGCGAAGGTCGTACCGTAGACTTCGATCATCGATATCTCCCGCGAGCTCGACATCGGCGCTGCCGCACGGCGGCGTAGTTGAGCGCGAAGGGATCCGCGCGCAAGGCCGGGAGCGAATCGCAGCCGCGTCAGCGGTTACCTTGCCGACGGCGCACGCCTGCGCGGTAGCCTGGCCGGGCCGGCAGCGTCGGTATCGGGCGCGGGTGACCTTAGAAGCGGCGCGCCCTCTCGTCTTCTTCCTATTTCGCATGTAAGGGGCCCGGGGTTCGAGTCCCCCATCTCCACCATTGAAATCGTTCGAAAAGTTCGACACAGTCGGCTTTTCAAGCGAAAGTGCCGGACAAGGACGAGGCCATCTAACCTCGTCCTTGTTCCTCTATCTTCGGCAAAAATGGGAGAACTGTGGGGAGAAACAGCGCGTTCGGAGAATTGGCTAAGAAACGGTAGCCAGTGTCGCACGAGTTCGCGCCGATCCCCCGCAGTCAGGAAGCCGTCTCGCCCACAAAGTTTCCGGGGAATCTGTATCAGTGTGGCGACGTTGACCACACCTTGGCGCCGCCACCCCGTTCAACGGATTAGACGGTCGGTTACGTACAGATTTCGAAGAACTCGCCGCAACCGATTCACCCACCAGCATGGAGCTCACGGGCCTTCCGATCCACCGTTATGCGATCGTTATACGAAGATCGGTCGATTCTGCGAAAGTGTAAGCAGCGTAAGGCGTTTTTCGCTGGCGCCAACGGGAATCGAACCCGTGATTCGGGGTCCCGGCCGCTCCCGTCGAATACCCGAGAGTCCTTTCGTGTACGGGTTTTCGCGTTTTTGAGTCCCGCCTAGTCCCTTCGAATCCCGACGAGTTTTGCGGAATCCGTTAGAGGAGCAGGCGCTAGCTCCGCCGGTGAAGAGTCGGCATTTCGAGCAATGCTTTATCTACTCGCCCAGCGCGGCTTAAGACGGTACGCCCATCCGTTCCCGCTCTACGCGACCAGTGAAAAATCCTTACGCGTGGACCCTTAGAGATCGCGGTTCAGCCTGGAAGTATCTCGGGGCGGAGCTTTTCCGGCACGCGTCAAATCGAGCACGATTCGATGATCCTTAACCGTACGCGCAAGCACAGACAGTACGCCAAGAGAAAGCGCAGTGACTCTTGGACCACTCAATCATTGCTTTGGACACGGAACTGAGACGATTTCACACTTAGCAACAGCTAGGCTAGAGCATATGGCGCAGCAAGTCTTGAAATGAACCGCGATCTAGCTCCAGCTATTCTTGGGTTGCCCGACGACTTTGAACTGACCGAGGAGATTGCGCGCGACCTTCAAGTAGACTCATTCATCGCAGGCGCATCGCTCGATCTAGGGCTTTTCCGCGCTGCCCAACTTTTGTTAGCCCCTCGGGACCAAGCAGCGGAGTCAGGTAACATCATAGCAGCCAATGCGCTTCAGTTACTGCTCGTTGTAGCGAACTTCGGGCTTTCCGACGATGCCCGGTCGCCTTTTGGCCACGCTGCTGCAGGCAACTTTGAGGACGGTCGTCCTTGGCACACACCGCTACCCGAACACCTGACCGAGACACACGTTCGGGCGCTCATTGTTATGCTGCCTACAATACAGACGCCGATCTTGCGGGCAAGAATCGCCGACGTTCTATGGCACCGTATAACACCGCGTCAGCCCGAGCACGCTCGCGCAGCTATTGAAGCCTATCTCAGGGTCGCCGCGGACACCTTTGATGCCGATCATTGGGTCATCTCCGAACAGCACTTCGGCCGCGCATTTAGCATCGCCACCCTTCTGGGCCAGAGTAACGCGGAGTTCGAAGCTGTAACAGCACAAGCTTGGGCGTTCTTAGAGCGACTCGAGAGTAACGATCATCTTTACTATACTGAACGTATTGTTTCTCGAATTCTAGAAACACTTGCGCCTGATCAAACAGACGATCTAACAAGACGCGTGCGCTTCATTATCGATTCCGCCCTTGGTTCTCGTGATTTTGATCGAGCGAGGACGTATCTTAGCCTAGCGATTCAACTTGAGCGCCATGCTGGGCATACAGATCGTGCACGAATTCTGCGGTTAGAGCGCGCTGAAACATATGTCCAGGAAGCCACGATGTCACCCACGGAGACGCAGCGTAGTGTTTTCTTGCGAAAAGCGAGAACTGAACTACTCGATAGCGGCGCCTCCCGGGAACGCATCGCAGAGATTGCCGCTGCGATTGACGTTTCTCAAGCTCTCGCGATTCATGAGATGAGCGCTGTGACCACGTCCTTAAACCTCGGAGTAACTGCCGAGCATGTTCGGGCTTTGTTGCGAAATACTGAACCTATTGAAGGACTCTGGCGTCTCGCAGCGCTTCCCGTACTAAATTCGCGTTCGAAGGCTCGCGACAATGCAGAAGAGTCCATTTCTAGATATGTCTTTGCATTTGGCTTTGGTCGTCGCCCAGTCGCACATGATGGGCGACAAGAAGGCTACATACCTGGGTCAATCGGAAGCCGCAATGAAGACCGGGAGCAAGTGCTCAAATCCCAGATGCGAAACTACGCGATGTATGGTAGGATGCAAGCCGTACTGGACGCGATTGAGCCGGGGCGCCGACAATTATTAATCAACCACGACTATACCCTGACCGAGATACATCAAGCGATATCAAGTCGTCCTTTGGTTCCAGCTGGCCATTCTCTACTATGGTCAAAAGCAATACACGCTGGCCTTATTGGCGAATACGATATTGCGGTACATTTGCTAGCGCCACAGATCGAAAACGCGTTGCGTACCATACTACGGGCTTCTGGCGAGGTCGTTTACGTGACGCGCAATGACGTTCAGAGTCTGATTTCCCTAGAAGCGATTCTCGATCACCGTCGGCTTGCGCAGATTATTGATGACGATCACATCTTTGCCCTCGATTGCGTACTCGCCGAGCGCCTTGGAGCGAATATCCGCAACCATGTAGCCCACGGAATAATGACGGATTCCGAAAGCAATTCCGTAGATGCCGCATACGTCTGGTGGCTGGCTCTTCGGTGTCTGTGTTTCTATGGTCCGAACCCACTACCTCAAAACGAGCTATCGGGATAGTGCGCGGTGTGCTCTAATCTGTTGGGAACCGACAAGTTGTTGGACCGAAGTTCGTGCGTAGATCCAATGAACTAGGGGCCGCTCGTCGAAGCGGACTCACATGGCCGACGATGGTTCACCAAATATATGGGATGCCTGGAATTTCTTTGATATCCAGAACCGTCAACTCGTGGCGGCCTATGATATGTTAAGAGTTCCGGTAGAATCTGGTGCGGGCCGCCACGTCGTACTTGTCGGATTGCTGGTGGCTCTTGGTTCCATGAATGAGGGGACAAATGTCGCTTGCAGGTTGAATCCGCGCCTTGAGACAGTTCGCCTGAGGTTCGAGGAGCATCTACGCCGCTGGTATCGCTTGAGGAACGACGTGGCGCACGTTTTCGAGCGCGTGTTCTCTCCACCAAGAAAGGGGCAGAACATCCCTTGGATTCCCGGGGGCCTTATCGTGGGCAGCTATAATGCCGCGACGGACACAGTTAGCACGGGAGCGGATCCTGAAGCGTCAGTTGTTCTTCACGAGGCCATAGAGAAGGCGTTTGAGCTAACAACTCTTCTCAAACTGGTTAACAGCGACATACGTGAGGCCGATTATGCCGAATATAGCCATCCTGTTCCCGCGCAGATTGAAGCGATTAGAGAAGAGCTGGCGGCTGAAATGCGGCCTTGCCCGTAACCTAGGCGCGCGGTGCCATGCGCATGGTGCACCTGACTAGAACCGAACGAGGGGACTCTCGACGGGACTAAGCGGATCTTGCGACCGGAGCGTCATCGACAACGTCGGCGAGCGCAGCAGCTGAAACCAAAATAGCGAGAGCGTGTAGGAGGTTCTCCTAACGTCCCCGCCACTCACCTCTGAGCCTCAGTAGTCCCTGATAGTACTGGCACTTTTCGCCGTCTGCCTGTAAACGCTAATGAGCGCCACGGGTCGATTTTCGGAATTCTGTGGAGTAAACGGTGTAGTGTTGGCTGGGAAGCGGGATAAGAAAACTCGTTCCACTAACGCATTGCCTGGTCGCGCTCAGCGGTGGACTGATTTACTGCAAGATGACTGTTAAACGAAGGCCGATCGAATCTACGAAAGCACCGAGGAATCAAGGTTTTTCGTGCCAACGTCACCGGGGAAGCGAACCCGCAAATCGAAGTCCCGGTCATTCCGTCGGACACCGGATCTTCTCAACAAACCCTTGACGCCGCGGCCCTGCCGACTGCTGCGCAACCGCGCAACCATTTCGCGTCGACTCCATAAGAGCTTAGCAACCGATTTACAAAGGCCGGTTGCCGCGATCGCCGCGCTGGATTTGCGGCTTAGACGCCGCGCGCAGCGCCTACTAAGACGTCATTGTCACAGGGTATGATTTGCCCGTATGGGCTCTTTCCGAATGTGTGCGTGGCGGTCGCGAAATAGTAGGTTTCGTTCGCTACTGGAGTGAATGATGAGTTGTTGCGCGCGCGAACGGCGATGGCGCCTTTGGGTGGACTCGACGGTTGCCGGGCGGCTATGCGCCTTGCGCATTCGCCGAACACATGTTTACTCAGGGAGCAGGGACAACTAGATTCTTCCAACCTAGACCGAGAACGAGTTGCCAGACGAGCAGCGGCAGCAAGGAGAGCGCGACGTTGCGAGGCGTAAGTACCTGAAATGCGACGATCGCGACGGCCTGGACTATCGTGAGTCCCAATCCAAACCAGGGCGCAGCAGCCGACGTGCGGACCCTAACCAGCTGCAACGATAAAAGGAGCATCGAGAGGGTCATCAGCGCGATTGCCAGCTTGGTAGAGTATTGAATTATAATCGCGCCGGCCGCGATAGCCGCGCGCATGTCAACGCTTCCGTCACCGAGGGTTAACTGCGGCGCGGCAAACGCCGGGATGAGAAATCCGTCAAAGCTTCCCGCGACGTAGATAGCGGCCGTCGCGGTCGCGAACGCCAGCGCTGCAAGCGCCACGAGCGGACGACTGAACCCAAGCTGCGCACAAAAGGCGAGGACGCACGTTGCAACGACGAGTTGCAGGCCGATGGCGACCGCATGTATCACGCCTAATTGGAAACGAGCCTTAAAGAGCAGCTCGAGAAGATCTTTGTCGCTAAGTCCGTGACTGCTGCGGGCGGCGGGATGGTTTAGAAGCGTGACGAAGATTAACACCGTGGCCCATATCAAAATTCGCGCAAAGGTACCGCCCTGTTTATCCTGCATGTCGATGAGGGTAGCGCCCCAGTGAGTAGATACAATAGACACTCGGGTCGAAGTGTCCGGAAAAGCCGTGACGCGATCGTCACGACATTCAACGGCCTCGTCTTAAACGGTTGGTATGCCGAGACGGGGGTAAGCGAACTCGTGGTGAAGGCGGGAGTTGGCCGTTCGACGTTCTACGAGCACTTCGACGGCAAAACTGCCTTGCTCGTCGAATGCATGTATCCGCTGCTTTCGGTTCTAGCTGAGACGGCGTCCGGAATGGACGTGCCGCGGTTGGCGTGCGTTCTCGCGCATTTCGAGGAGCAGCGCGCTAACGCCTTAACAATCTTTCAAGGTACTAGGGAGCGCTCGGCCATCGAGGCGAGTCTCGCGAAGCTGATCGCGGAGCATCTACCTCGCAACGGAAGTACTTTGCCGCGCGGCGACATTGCGAAGACCCTTTCCCGCCTGTCGATCGGGCTCATCGGCGACTGGCTCGCTGCCGATCGTCGGGTTCATTGCACTGAGTTTGGCTCCGTGTTCCTGAGGACCGCGTCGACTTGCCGACGCGCTCTGATCATGTAACGTGAACGGAACGATAGCATAGGCTGGCTGCATTTTAGCTGCCTCCGGTATCCAAGGCTCGGAATTGTAGCAGCGGTCCTGCGTCGGGATCCTTGCCGTAAAACGCTCGAGACATGGGTCCATAGTCCTGGGAGTCGCCGCGCGAAAACCCGCCCGGCCGCCGCGCACAGTCACGAGCGCAAGCCCCGCACGGCCAAGTTCACGAACATCGAGAGCAAGCTGTCCAAGCCGCGGAATGCGCCGACCGAGCCAAAGCTCAAAACGAAGGGCTCGTACTCCTGGCGAGCAGGGCAGGCTCGTATTATAGGCATACCCGCGGAGCGCGGAGCCGGCGCACAGCATTGCGTGAACGGTCGTCGGGTTCTGGGCGGACTTCTGATGTCCAACGTCCCACCGGAGTGAGATCGAGCCTACGGGCCATGAGCTGACCGCCGCAGAGGGATCCAAGGGTGGTGCGGTCTGGACAACCGGGACGACGAGCGAGAGCATGCGATTAGCCTCGATGGGTCTCTCGCCATTGCGCGACGTTCCACAACGGACTGCCGACCGGGATTGGATGCAAACCCCGCATCGAGGCAGGCGCGACAATGGCATCTACGCGCCAGAACAATGTATAAAAGGGCAAGTCACGGATCAACACGCGCTGTTCGGCCGCATAAGCGCGTGCGCGGGTGGAGCGGTCAAACTCGTCTACAGCGGAACGAACCAGCGCATCGACCCGTGGATTGGAGTAGGCGGCGACGTTGACGCCGTTCGGCGGCATCGAGTCCGACAGGACGAAGCGCGAATCGTCGGGGTCGGGCGAAACGGCGATGTAGGAGAAAAGCGCGATTTGAAACCGACCACCCATGAGCAGACCGCCGTCGTTTGCCGCAGCGAGAAGGAGGTTCGCCGAAACGTTCTTGAGCGCGACGTCGATCCCGGCGGCTTTGCACTGGGCTTGAGTCACGATCCCGAGCCAGTACCGCTCTTCGTCGCCCGTCGCGCTGACGAGCGTCATCTGGGGGTGCGCGATGCCAGCAAGGCGCAGTTCCCGGCGCGCAGCGCGCAGGTCGAACGGATAGAAATGCACGTGCGGGTCGCGCGCCCAAGAATCCGGGCCCTGGTCGAGCGGCGCCAGGCCTGCATAACCTCCGAAGAGCTGTGTGCGAATCCGAATCGGATCGAGCGCGTAGGCGATTGCTCTGCGGACGTGAACATTACTCTGCGGCCCGCTCCCGGACCGCAAGTTGAAGGTCAGGTGCTCCCATTGGAAGGTTGGCGTTGCAACGATTTGGAGTGACCGCTCGGATTGCAACGGCGTTAATGCCGGCGCCGACAGGTGCAAGGCAACTTCGACCTCGCCCGTGAGGAGCGCTAGAACCAGACCTTGTTCGTTTGGAATGATACGGATAACGACTCGCGCGAAAACCGCTCGACGATCTGCATAGGGGTTGCGCTCGAATACGAGCTCGGAGCCGCGATGCCACGCTACGAGGCGATAGGGTCCCGTTCCAATCGCCGGCGAATGCGATGAGACGAGCGCGCCTTGCCGAGTGTCAGCGAAGAGGGACAAGGCCGGTGCGTATTTCGCCTTTAGATGAATGCGCACGGTCCAGCGGGCCGGTGCATCGATCGCTCCAATGCGCGCGTACCCGCCGCGTACCGGAACGTTAGCGCGTGGGTCCACGAGCGAACGCCATGTAAAGATGACGTCGCGAGCGGTAACGGGCGATCCATCGCTCCAGCGAACGTTCCGTCGCAAATGATACACGATGGTCCGGCCGTCCGCGCTGATGCCGCAATTCGCGCGCGACGGCACTTCAATGGCAAGGTCGGGCAGAATCTCGCCGTGCGGCCCGAACTTCACCAAGCCGTCGCGCGTGAGCGCAAAAATATCGTTCGCTACGGCGAGGTTCGCGAGTCGAGGATCGAGTGAATCCGGTTCCTGCGCTTCACCAATAACGAGTGTGTTCGCGTCGAGCGCCGGGCGTGTGCAGGACGAGAGCGCGAAAGCTGCCAGGAGTATTGCCATGCACACGTGTATACAATCACGCATGTTACGCACACTGAAGCTCGAAAGCACGGCAAGCGCGCTCGCAGAGCGCGTGCGCGAGGATATTCTGCAAGGAACGTTTGCTGCTGGCGATCCGCTTCCGCAGGAGGAGATCGCAGCGCGTTACGGAGTGAGCCGAAGCCCTTTGCGCGAAGCGCTTCGCCAGCTGGAGTCGGAGGGCTGGATCGATTACCAGCCTAATCGCGGTGCGGTCGTTGCGACGATCACCGCGAAAGACGTGCGCGAGCTCTATGCCGTGCGCCATATCTTGGAAGAAGGCGCGATCGAGCGCGCTATTCCGCAGCTCGATGACGCCCGGCTGCGTGAAGCAAAACGCATCGACAGCGAGCTGCGCCACACGACCGACCCGGCGAAGGCCGTCGTGTTGCATCGCGAGTTTCACGAGACGATCTACGGTGCTCTCGAGAATCCGCGCCTGATCGAAGCGATCTTTCGCCACCACGTGCGTGCGCAACGGTTGCCGGATCCCCAAGCCCGGATCGCTGCCGTTGCTAAGGCATCGCGCGTGGATCATCGAGTACTGCTCGAGGCCTGCGAGAGACGCGACCGGCGCGCGGCGGTGCACGCGACGCGCGAGCACCTCAATCATACGGAGGCGATCTTGCTCAAAGGACTCGAGTAGCGCGAGAAGCGCTCGAGAAGGTCGGCAATGGCGGATGCGCCGCGCACGAAATCCTCGAGACGTATATTCTCGTCTGGCGCGTGCTTGCAGGCGCCGGGGTAGCTGCAGCCGATGCCTGCAAAGGGAATGCCGAGATGGCGCACGACGTGCGCAGCGGGCCCTGTTCCACCGACGAGCGGCGCCACGATCGGCTCCTTTCCGTAGTGTTCGCGCAGCACGTCGATGGTGAGCGCAATGAACGGATGATCGGGGTCACTGCAGGCCGCGGTAGATGCGGCGCCGGACGGTGCGACCTCGATATCGCCTAATCCGTGACGGGCGAGGTGCGAGCGCAAGGCTTGCAGCACCGTTTGCGGATCTTGCCCCGGAGCAAGACGGAAGTCGAGGCGGGCGTTCGCCGTCGCCGGGAGCACGGTCTTGTGGCCGCTTTCGATATGACCAGCCCAGAGGCCAGAGATGTTACATGTCGGTGAAAACACGGCTTCCCGCAAGGCGTATCCGCGGCGGCCGGCAACAAAGCGATCTACGCCGTATTCGTTGCGATAAGTCGTTTCTTCATCGGGCATCGCGTGAAGCAGCTCGCGTTGCCGCTTCGTCGGCCCCGTTGCACCGGTATCGAACCCGTCGACTGTAATGCTGTCGCCTTCGCCTCGCATCGTTGCGAGCGCATGTACTAAACGCCACGCCGCGCTCGGCAATGCGTGCGCCCATCCGGAGTGAGCGTCGTGGCGCATGGTTCGCGCGCAGAGTTCGACGAACAGCAGCCCCCGAACGCCGAGCCAGATTTGAGGACGTCCTTCCCCATCGATCTGTCCGGCCTCCCAAATGCATGCATCAGCGGAGAGCAAGTCGCAGTGCTGTGCAATGAACGTCTCGAGAGTGCGACTGCCGCTCTCCTCTTCGCCTTCGACGAAGAACGTGAGGCGGAGCGGAAGATCCTCACCGTATCGCTCGCGGAGAGTGTCTAGCGCCGCGAGGCGCGCGATGATCTCGCCCTTGTCGTCGATAACTCCACGCGCGAAGAGCTTCCCATCGCGCAACGTCGGTTCGAAGGGCGGCGACGTCCATTCGTCGAGCGGCTCCGGCGGCTGCACGTCGTAGTGATTGTAGAGCAAGACCGTACGGTCACCGTGGCCCACATGACCAACGACGACGGGGTTACCTCCAGCGGAGAGGACCTGCGTCTCGACTCCGCGTCGGCGTAAGGCCTGCGCGAGCCATCGCGCAGCCTCGGGGATTCCTGTGTCCTGGCTCGAGACGCTTGGGATGCGCGCAAAATCGCTTAGCTCTTGAACATATGCGTCCAGATTGCGCGCAACAAATGCGGTCCTGTCGTTCGCGCCCGAGTCCTCAACGATTTGTGGGTTGGCTCCCTCGTTTGACGACTCCATGTGCCATAGTGTATACATGTATACAAGCATGGGTCAAGCAATTTGGGTAACTGCCGCCGCGATCGTCATCACGCTTGGGTGGTTTCTCCCGGTACGCGAAGGCGCTGTGGCTTGGTCCACGCCGCCTGTTCTGCAGATGCACCCCTGCGTGGTGGGGCGCAGTCGCGCTCCGGCCGAGTGTGGGGCCTTCCGGGTTTACGAGAATCGCGCGGCGCATGCTGGGCGGACCATCGAGCTGGGCTTCATCTTGCTCAAGGCGCAGCATCCCAGCGGCCGGATGATCTATTTGAATCCAGGCGGCCCTGGCGGGCTTACTACGATTTACGCGAGCGTGCTTACGGGCAAGCAGCCCCCGACGTACATGAAGGCGCTCTGGATTCTACGTGACCGCTACGACATTCTGCTGCTCGACAATCGGGGCATAGGCGAGTCGCATTCACTCGACTGCAGCACCATCTATTCACAAGCAAATCCAGCGCCGTACTATATGGAACTGTGGCCGTCGACAGCCTTGCGTGCATGCCGCGAGCGCGAGGCTCGGATCAGCAACTTGAGCCAGTACGTTACGGACAATGCGGTCGACGATCTCAACGACCTCCGCGCAGAGCTTGGATATCGGAAGATCGTGCTCTTTGGCGACTCGGGTGGAACCTATTTCTCTCTGATGTATATGCGGCGCCACCCCGCGAGCGTCGAGAGCGCCCTGCTCAACGGTGTCGCACCACCGCACCTGTTGATCGTCCCGCTTCCCGACGCGCACGCGGCCCAGCTTGCTGTCAACAACCTTATCCGCGAATGCGCGTCGGACGGCGAATGCCACGCCCACTTTCCGCTCCTGGAGCAGCATTTTGCAGCGCTACTGACGCGTCTCAACCGCGGCCCGATTGCAATCACCATTCGAAATGAGAGCACTCATCGGCTGCAGCAGGTCCTGCTTTCAAAAGAAGTCTTCGCGGATCGGATGCGACAGGCGCTTTACTCCTCCGGATTCGGCAAATACGTGCCGCTTGCGGTCGAGGACGCATACCGCGGTAACGATCTAGCCTTGGGTGAACTGATTGATAGCGTGACGCTTTTTTTTGCGCACATCCTAGATACCGGTGCGAACCTTTCATACACCTGCGCCGAATATGTACCATTCATTACCCCCGCGATGATGGCGCGTACGAGCGCAGGATCGTTCATGGGCGATTTGCGCGTGCGCGCTCAACAACGCGCCTGTGCAATTTGGAGCGTACGGCCCGTGCCGGCATCGGAGAACACGATTGTCAGCAGCACGCTACCGGTACTCATGGTTTCCGGCACGAACGATCCTGCAAGCCCGGCCATCTTCGCGCAGCAGGAGCTGCCGTATCTACCGAACGCGCAGCTCGTGTTGCAGCGCGGAGCAGGGCACACCGACGATTCCGACTGCACCGTTGGGCTGGAAGTGGACTTCATACTCGCGCATTCTGCAAGAGGGCTTGATGCCGCGTCCTGCGCCGGCTCGTGGCACCGTCCGCCATTCGTGTATTCGTTGCCAGGCACGTGAGGCAAATGAGCGTAAGCGCCCGCAGCAGCCGGCTCCCGGCGATGGACATCCTCCGAGGTCTTGCCATCGTATTCATGGCGCTCGATCACGCCCGAGACTTCACGTCGAACATTTCCTTTGAGCCGGAGGACCTCACGCACACATTCCCGGCGCTGTTTTTCACGCGTTGGGTGACGCATTACAGCGCGCCAGTCTTTTTCTTCTTGGCAGGAACCGGAGCATATTTGATGTTGTCCAGGACAGGATCGATCCGCGCCGTGTCGCGTTTTCTTTGGACACGGGGGCTCTGGCTGATCCTCGTCGAGTTCACAATCGTGTGGTTCGCTTGGACGTTTCTCTTCCCCGGACATCTTTTCGGCGTTTTAGCGTCACTCGGCGTGTCCATGATCTTGCTCGCGGCTTTGATTCGCCTCCCCATACCATGGCTCGCCGGCATTTCATTGCTAGTGATATGTGCGCACGACTTGCTCGATCCGATAACAGTGCACTCCGTCGGCAGCCTAGGTTGGATCTGGGCGCTCTTGCACGCGCGCACTGTGGTAGTGTTGCCTGTCATCAACTGGCCCACATTTGTGTTATTCCCGCTGATCCCGCTTGCGTTCGTGATGTCCGCGGGGTTTGCTTTTGGCACTGTGATGAGCCGCAGTACCGAGGAGCGGGTAAGAATAGCTGCAGTGATAGGGTGCGCCGCTACAGTGTCGTTCCTAATACTTCGTGGATTCAATCTGTATGGCAACCCCGCCGCGGCATTCGCCGCTTCCTCGCCGGGGCCGTGGCATCCGCGAGGGACGTTGGCCATGTCGGTCGTCTCGTTCTTGGACGTCGAAAAGTATCCGACCTCGCTGCAGTTTCTGTTGATGACGCTCGGTCCGGCGCTGATACTACTCGCCGTCGTCGACCGCGTGACGTCGCGAGGGCGCGTTCCCACGCTATTGCGCCCGATACTCGTATTCGGGCAAGTGCCATTTTTTTTCTACGTGCTTCACCTCTTCGTGATCCATCTTGCCGCGATTGGGATCTTTGTCACTATAGGCGCTCCCATCGGTTGGCTTTTGCACGGCGGATTTTTTGCGGCTCAGCCACCAGCCGGACTCGGACTCTCATTGCCAGAAGTGTGGTTGTTTTGGCTTGCCGTCGTTGCCGCTTTATATTTTCCGTGCGCCGCTTTTGCGCGTTACAAGAAGCTGCACGATGACTGGTGGCTAAGCTACCTATGATTCGCAGTCTCGCCATCGTGACGGCGTCATACCTGCCGCTTTACAATCCCGCAGATGCCTCCGGTATCCAAGCCTCGGAACTGTAGCGGCGGCCCTACGTCGGGATCCTTGCCGTAAAACGCTCGAAATATGGGTCCATAGTCCTGGGAATCGCCGCGAGAAAATCGTTTATCCCTACCCCAGGGCGGAGTGCGGCCACGAAGACGAGTTCCGATGGCGTTTTCGATCCGTTCTCCGCAGTAGTGAGACCCGGCTTCCAGTCGCTAATGCTTGCAGCACATAGTCTGAAGACGTTGCCGCGGCCCAGCGTCGAGCAATCTCGGCATATATCATATAAAGGGAGCCACTCGAAATGAGCATCTCGAGATTTACCGCGGAGACACCGTGCTTCGTTACTTCGAGGATCTTTCGAGCCGCGAGATTGCTTCGATCCTGAGAATACACGACGGTGCTGTGCGCTTTCGGCTCATGGTCGCCAAGCTACGATTGCGTCAGCTGCTAGGAGGTTTTCAAAGATTCTACAGATTCCGCCGGCGAGGTGATGACCAATGCATTCCGAATTTGAGACAATGTGCGAGCATGCACGGGCAAGCATCTCCGTGCCGGAGATCCCGCTGACAGTGGCGGTGCCGCAGCGGCCGCGGAGTTATGGAGAGGAGCTCACGTATCGTTCGGCCCTTCCGGTACGGTGCAGATGTCGACGACGGACGAATTTCATGTCAAGAAGGATCCAACGCCGGAAAATCTTCGCACTATCGCTCGCGACGCAACGTTCCCGGTCCAAGTATCCGAGCTTCCAGGCGCCGGCGACGGTCGAACCACCTGCTGCGGATCTGGCCCGCCAAAGTTTTTCAACCTGGTGAGCCCCGGCTCAGTTCGAGGTCATGCACCATCCGCTACCCGAGGGCGCGGTCACCCGGGGATAGGAGAAGGCCTTTCAAAACGAGGCCCCTCGGCACGAGCACGGGTTGGCTTATCTCGAATCTATGGTTAGCTCTCGGGACCCTCCCCGTCCCGCTCGCAAATCAGGCAGATTCGGTGACCGTCGCGCTCTTCATGCAGGTCTTTTCGATGTTCACATTCGCTGCAGTTTAAGATATCAGTTGCGTCGATCGAGTCGAGTGTTGCGTCGCCTAGTTCCTTTTGCAGAATCAATGACTTTAATCAGGCTCTCCCAATAGCATCATAGGCTGCTAGCGGTACCTGCCTACGGGAATGCTCTACCGAATCCTTAAGCACGTCACCACGATTCTGCACCCATCAAGAGTCCGCTTGAGTTGCAGTTCGACGACCGTACTATTTCGATAAAGCCACGCGTTCGGACAGCTCCAACTTATGACTGTCCCATTGGCTCCCTTGGTTCACGCTAGGTATGACGTTGGGATTCTTGAAGGCAAACGCTCCGTTTGGATTGGGCAGTACCCAGACGATGAGATCCCAAAGTGACGGGAATAAGAAAACGCGCTTAATCTGGCTGCCGCTAGCCGCCTTTCCCATTTTCACCACCGTGGTGGCACTTGGATTATCCGGATCGCCGCCGCCAGCCGCGAAGTCCTTTGCCATGATGTAGCCATAGCTCTCACCGTCTGCACCTGAGAAAATATAATGAACGTGCGCTGGGAAAGAAACCCACCGACCCGGCTCGATTCCCCAAATCTGTGGTCGCGCCGGAGAATTCGCCTTTAGGACGGAATAGTCGGCGCCAAGTAGATGCCCGTTAACATCGTACCAAAGTTGACTTGGATGCTGCGGATCGGAACTTTGCCACTGCAGATTTGCGTAACTAATTGCGCCGGTCTTATCCTCGTTGGTGTAGCGGAAGTAACCCGCCTTGATTGCATCAGCACTGGTAGGGAACCGAAAGGCCAGATCTTTCTGAATATCGTCGACGAAAGCTTGCTCGGCTTCGTGAGGATGTGGGTCTAGCGTTGGCGTTGGCGTTGGCGCCGGCGACTGAGCTGCCGCGACGAGCATGGTTGACGAAAAGCAAATTGTAAGGGTCAGTATCCTAGTAATAATCCACATAGCGCATCAAGTATAATACCGTAGAGCGGCTGCCCTTTAACGCCAACCACGATAAGGCAATCATGATTCACGATAAGGAGGATTTACCTGAGCCTTTGGCTCGAAGTCGCTGATTCTGACTCGCTCCCCGCGTATACGTAGGACGCTTTCCTCTGAAAATCGAGGCGTTTGGCACGCTAGCCGCCTCCATCTTGGAATCGGCTACAGATCATCGATAAACCGTACGAAGGTCGTGGAAAACTAATGCGCGATCTCGAGACGATACAGCGACGCCTGGACGCATCGCCGTTTGGGCCTTGGTGGGGATTGCTCGTCGAATCCGTTTCTAACGGTGGTTCGTCCGTGCGTCTGCCACATCGTCGAGAGCTCGAGCGATCAGGGGGCGCCCTTCACGGCGGATGCGTCGTTGTTGTTGCAGACGTTGCCGTTTGGGTCGCGATCATGACCGCAGTAGAGGGGAGCGAGGGTGCGCTCACAGTGCACTTGACGACCGATTATGTCGCAGCTGCCCGAGGAGACATAATAGGGACGGCGCGTTTGATTAAGGTCGGTCGCCGGTTGGCGGTAGGGGTCGCGGAGGTTCGCACAGATGACGGAACGATCGTCAGCACGCATCAAGTAACCTACGCTCTGCCGCCGGGCGTGGGTATCACTGAGGGTTCGAGCTAGCCGTCCTTACCCGTGTCACCCGCCCACGTTCTTGTAGTGACCGTGGCAAAGAGCTTCCTGGAGACTTTCATGGCGTGCTTACGCCGCGGGATCACGGCTGTTTCGCGCTGCGCGGCTATTCGTGTTTAACGATAACTTCATCGTGTTTTTCGAATTAGCTGATGGAGCACCTGGAGCACCCCAACGCGCTGCAGAACTCTGCACGCGAATCGAATCATGATACGAAGATACCACCCGCAACAACTCCAGGACCATCGCATTTGTTCGCGAGATGCGTGAAACGGAATCGGGTAGGATTTCGGTCAGCTGCGAACTCACTGCGATACACATGGATCGACGCGTACGCAAAGCGCTGCCTTTTCCGAATCGAATAATGGAGACGGTCCAGTCCATGCTGGAGCCGCTAAAAACGGACTTAATTAAAGTGTACGAAGCGTGCTCGGCGGTCCTGTGGGAGAGGATGCTTCGTCGCCTTCATAAACGCCTTTGTCGGCAGAATGCTTGCATATGCACTAGGCTCATACTATCGCTCCGTCAAGGGCCTCAGCGCTTGGGACCCACTCCCCTTCTGCCCCCTCGGAGGATCGGCTGAATCCGCGTGGAGCTCTCCTATCACATCGTCGACGTCTTCACGCCATACCGTTCCAGGGAAACCTCTTAGCGGTCTTCCCCTATACGCCCTCAACAGTCGATTCGACCACAATGCAACGGATCGCTCGAGAGCTGAACCTATCGGAAACAACGTTCATACTTCCCGAGGAGTCGAGCGAACGCGGCACGCGCGTCCGGATTTTTTCGCCGACATCCGAAATGGAGTTTGCAGGGCACCCGACGACCGGAACGGCGTTCGTTATGCGGCGCCTGGCGATCGTGGCGGCGGATTCACAGTGCTTTGTTTTGAACGAAAACGTCGGACGGGTTCCCGTTCGAATCGATGAAGGGGGCAATCCGATAACTTGGCTAACGACTCCGCCGATTGAAAAGCTCGCGGAATATCCGCGTGAGAGCTGCGCGTCTATGTTGGGGCTGGGCGAAAACCAGCTCATCGCCGATGTTCCGTGCGAGCTACTCTCGGCCGGCAATCCCAACAGCTATATAGCGGTCCATAATCCGGCGATCGTAGATGAAGCTTGGCTCGATTCGACGGCGCTCTCGCAAGTGGTAAGCGATCGCACTTCCCCGACCTGCGTCTTTGTCTTTGCCCCTACGAAATCAGGTGCGTACTCGCGCATGTTTTCGCCACAGCTCGGGATAGCCGAAGACCCCGCAACCGGCAGCGCCACGGGGCCTCTCACACTCTTCATGATGAAACACAGACTTATTTCCTCGGACGATGGTACTCGTTTTACCAGTGAACAGGGCGTGAAAATGGGGCGACGAAGTCTAATCCACGTGCAGGTGCATGGCAAAATGGGTGCCGATGGCATTGAAGTCGGTGGCCAGGTTGCGGAGGTTGCGACGGCAACGATGCGTTTACACACTCCCTCCCTCGCGTGAACCGGCCGACGCGTACGTTCGACCCCTCGAAGGCAATCGTCTGGATTTAAACCGGTTGCGGCCGTGGACCTGAGCCGCGACCGCGGCCGCACTTTCGCTGAACGCTCGAAAAGGATTCGCAAAAACCACCATGGACAACACTATCCTTCGGATATGGCACGTCTGGGCTTCCAAAGAAAAGGCCGATGCATTTCATGACCTGTTTGAGGAAGTGATCGGCACGAAGATTCGAGCCCAGCACATCGACGGCTTTCAGGATATTCAACTGGTACGCCGTGACGTTGACGGGGACGTCGAGTTTCTGATCATCATGCGATTTGATTCCATCGATGCCATCAAGGCGTTTGCCGGCGACAATTACGAGAATGCGATCGTCCCGGAGAAGGCGCGAGCGGTCCTCGGTCACTGGGATGCCAGCGCGCTTATTTTTCGGCGCGTTGCAATCATTGCGCAGTAAAAAAGTCGGCCGCACGCCCATCGGTCTTAGCCATCTACGCGGGCAATGCATCGCTTGCTCGCTTTTAACGCTGCGAGCGCGCAATCGAATGCTACGAATCGAGAGAATATGGTACGCGCAAGGACCTGTCACGCCGAGCCTATCGGGCGACTGCGCTCGCTAAGGAGGCGAAGCGCGATCCCGAAGTGGAAATCGCAGTATGCGAAAAGCAATCGCGCGACACCATAAGGATGTCAAGCCTACTGCGGAGTTCGTTGGATACGTCGGGTCGCTGCACCGCGCCATTCACAGCATAGGTTTATTCCTTGAAAGCGCGCTGGAAGGTAGGCTCTCTCAGCCCGAGGCCATGGTCCTCCTACACCTCTGGGGCAATCCCGACTCGACGATTAATGACGTGCATCGCGCATTTCTTCATCGCCGTTCTACGCTGACGAGCGTCCTCGATCGCCTGGAATCGAAGCAGATCTTGGAGCGGACCATTAGTAAAGACGATCGCCGCAATTTCGTACTCAAGCTTACGAAGTCTGGGCGAGAGCTCGCCGCGCGAGTAGCAGAATCCCTCGTCACGCTCGAAAACAGCGTGAACGCACGAAAGGCGGAATGCGCGTCGGCCTGGCGTCTTCTCGAGAAGACCGCCCTGGAGGCGGCCGAACTCGTGGGCGAATGACCTCTTAACACTTGGCCGCAGCTTGACATAATACGTTATCGTACTATACAATTTCGATATAATGATGCCATTACTCCCGCTTCTTGCTCTGCTTGCGCCCTCGCCAATCGCACCAATGGCCGAGTCGCCCGGTGGCCGCCTCCACGTGGAGCGGTCGTTCACGATCACGCTGAATGCGGGCACCGAAGTCGCCACTCGAGCCTTCGGTGCCGTTGCCGAGGAGCGTTGGGCCCCTGGATTCAGCCCGCTCTTTGCATATCCTAATCCGCCCAAAGACGTCGAGGGTGCGGTTTTTACGCTCCAAGTCCCGCGCACCCAAATATGGCTTCTACAAACCTGGGACATGGTCGACCATGTCGTGCGCTACGTTGCGGTCGATCCCGGCATCAAAATCTCGGTCATTGTTATTCGGGTCACGCCCTTTGGAACCAACCAGAGTCGCGCGACCGTTACGTACGACCGTACGTCGCTTAGTACGGCCGGCGATGCCGAGGTTGCGGAGTTTGCCAAGACCTTTGTAAACCAAGCGTCCGAGTGGGAAAACGCGATAAATGCGTACCTCGCCAAGACCGGTGCGCCGTAGTGGATGTAAAGGAGCTCGTTTCGCGGCTCGAATCCTTGTCGCTCTCCAACTCAGAATTCCACCATCGCCAGCACCTTGAACTCGCTTTCTGGTACTTGCAGAGTAAGGGCACCGAGGCCGGAAGCCAAGCCATTATTCGCGCGATCGAAACATTCGCGAAGCACCTCGGACATGCGGAGAAGTTTCACCAAACCATCACTCTTTGTTGGATTCGCTTAGTTGCTGCCGCCATCGCAGCGGCAGATTGCTACGAAACGCCGAACGCACTGATTTCCAAGCACCCGGAATTGCTCGATAAGCACCTGCCGCTACGCTTCTATTCTAGGGACGTACTTTTTAGTGACCAGGCGCGTACCCAATGGGTTGATCCCGACATCGAGCCGCTGCCGACTGTCGTGGTGCCTGCACCCACGTAGTGAGGAATCACCTAAGGATGGATGTCGATTTGGCAGTCCGGTTTCGTGCCAAGGGTCGACGGCTTTTCGGTCGACACCACGACAGTTCTCTCCCGGTGCTGCGCTAGGAAAGCGCGCAGCATCCGCTCCAGCCGTTGCGTGGCCGGTGTAGCGTCCACTCCTTTCCGCCTCGCAACACCGATCTTCATTATGGCATCCCATCCAACGGGTCGGCGAAGCACCGTCTTGGGCGGTGGCGGCGTTACCCCGCTCGCCGGCACGATCGCGATGCCTAAGCCTGCCTGCACCGCAGCTTTGCGCCCTTCTAGCGAATTAATCGTGATGAAAGGGAGCGGCGAGCAAGAAGGGTGCAAAAAGGCCTTGCCAAGTACACGACGCGTGGCTTGAGAATCCTCCACGATAAGGGGCTCTCCAGCAAGGTCGGCCAACCCAATCTCCCGATAACTTGCCAACCGATGCTCAGCCGGCAGGAGATAGCACAATGACTCAATCAGCAATGACTCGAAGGCGATGTCCTCAGTTTTATACGTCTCCGAAGCAATAAGAAAGTCTAGAGTCCCTGAGCGTAACGAACGATACAACGCCTGCTCGGCGCTGACTTCTACTGAGACCATAACCGACTCCGAATCCCGAACAAACTCCCGCAAAATACGGGCTAGGTGCACGTTAACGAATGGTTCGACGCAGCCAAGCCGCACGTTGCCGCTAACGCCCGAAGCGAACTGCGCCAATGACGTCCGCACGTCGCTCGCGTGACGAAGCAGACCCACTGCCGAGTCTCTGAGAAGCCGCCCTGCCTCCGTGGCGATGAGTCGTTTACCGTTTCGTTGAAACAGTTCGATGCCAACCTGATTTTCAAGCTGCTGAATATGCTGCGTGACCGTCGACTGCGCGTATCCCAATTCGTTGGCGGCCGCGTTCATACTTCCGTTCTCCATGACGGAACAAAACGTCTGCAGCAGCCGCAGATCGAGAACAGAGGCAGAGAGCCGCTGGCCGTTGTCTCGAACCGAGGTTAAAGGCGCAATCAGATAGCGATCTCTTCCTCGGTTACAACCCGAGCCGAACCCTGGACTGCGGTGCGAATGGTAGTACCGTCACGGTTTTCGACGATGACCTGAATCGAACTCGGTGCCCCCATCGCGTAACCCTGAGCGACTTGAACGTAATACTGGCCGGGAGCGCAGTCTGTATCATACTTGGCGAAGTATCCCCCCAACGCTCCAGCCGCAACTCCCGTTGCGGCATCCTCTAGGAATCCAGCCCGCAGTGGAAACTGCCGAGCCTCGACGTCTGCATGGAGCTTATTTGTTTGCCGCGTAAAGGGATATATTCCGGTCACACCCGTTGATTCACAAAGACACCACAATGCGTCATAATCCGGCTTCAAGGAGTTTAGGATGCGCCAATCTTTAAGCGGAACGATGAGTTTCGGTCGAGACACTGAAACTGATTGAACGGGGCCCCGATCGGTTACAACGTCGCTAGGCTCGATGTTCAGCACGCGAGCGACGTCAGTTGGATCGGCGAGTTTGCCGAACGTGGGCGGAAGCTGCTCCAACGTTACGAGTGGGTCGTGTTCTCCGTCGATAACCGTCACGTCGAAATCCCCAGTTATGGTTTCCACGAGAATCCGCCCTACCGAGGACCTACCTCCCACGGCAACGCTGACGCCAGCGATGGTAGCGTGACCAGACACACCCATTTCGTGGTCAGGAACGAAATATCGCATGCGGATACTACCGCCGCGCTGCGCCGGCAAAATGAACACCGTGTCAAGTCCGAAACGGCGGGCCAATCCAAGCATCGCCGTATCAGACAACGCGGCAGCATCGGTCACGACGGGGCAGGGGTTTCCCCCTCCGGGGTTTGCTGCGAAGACTTGAGTGTGGACGACTCTCACGATTTTTCGCTGTGCGTATGCCTAAGCATCCGGATCGGCCGCAAAGCCGTCGCACTTGCGAAGTGAACTCTTCATACACGGGCGGCACACGACGGTCATCTCTCCGCGCTCACAGGGCCGCTCAACATCCCCGAAGGCAGCAGTACAATGGTCTGACTTATGCCTTCGATCATGTCGCCGGTGACCACTCTTAGGCTTTCCCATTCATCGCACTCATGGAACGCCTTCAGCATTTGTTCGCGATGGCTGAGCGATGGGAACGTTCTCAGCCAAACAATCGTATCGCTCTTTTCAAGGTCGCAAAATGGCCCGACGAATGCTATTCCAACCGAACGGAAAAGCGGTGCTACCTTAGTGTGAAAACATTGTAGAAACTCTTCGCGACGGCCCACTTTGAGCTGATATGTGCGGATCTCTGTTATTACTTCACTATACTGCGCCGCCGCGGGCTTATCGCTCATAGACTATCCTCCTTTGCTAGTGGCTCTAATAAATCGCTGCCGTCAGCATGCATTCGCAATTCCACGTGTCTCTTACGGCGCTGCCTCGAGAGGTTAGCGCGGCAACGCAGCATCGATCACCTGATCCAGCGTAGCTAACCGATTCAACGCGTCCGCGAAGCGGCCGCCGGCCGCGCCGAATCCGATACGGAAGTGCTCAGGCTCGCCGAAACAATCGCCTGGTACGAGCAGCACGCCGTGCTCGGCCGCCGCACGGCAAAACGCTCGCGTGCCCTCGCCCGATCGCAGCCACGGATAAGCCGTCAATCCGCCGCGCGGCGGGATCCAGCCGAACGTATCGCGGCGCTCCGCCATAAACGCGTCGAGCGCAGCAAGATTACGGGTCGCCGTCTCCTGCGTCTTCCCCCAGACTTTCTCGCGCGCGCGCACCGCAACTTCGGCCAATATTTCGCCGGCCGAGGAGTTCGAGACCGAAAAATAGGATCGCGCGTTCTTATAGGCTTCGCGGCGGCGTGCGTCGCGTTCCACGATCCACCCCGCTCGGGTTCCGGCTAGCGGAAACGCTTTCGAGAAATCGCTGACGACCGTCGCGTTCTGTAATCGCACCGCCGATTGCGTAGCGGCCCCGTGATAGATCGGATGGTAGACCTCGTCGCTGACGAGCGTGATGCCGCGTGCGGACGTAAAATCGTGCAAGACATTCATCTCGGCATCGCTCAACGTAGTGCCGGTCGGGTTGTGCGGGTTATTGACGAGAACGAGCGTGGTGTTGCTATCGGTCAGCGCTTTGATCTCGGCAATGTCGATTTGGAATCCGTTCTGGCGCCGAATCTTGTAAAAGCGCGTCTCGACTCCGAGCGATTCGGGTAAGGTCGAGAACGTCGGGAAACCGGATTGCGGAAGAACGACGTTCGCTCCGGGTGCCGCTGCGAGCCAGAAGAGAATGAGCAGAGCTTCAGAAGCGCCTGCAACGATCTGGACGCATTCTTCATCGACAGCGTGCATCTCGGCGATCGCCGCGCGCAACCCGAGGGAACCGGAAGCGCGCCCGTAGGTCAGTTCGTGATTCAAATAGCGTTCGCGCTGGGCTTCGTCGGCTAGGTCCAGAATTTCGTTCGCGGTCCACACGGGTCCCGTGCTGCCGCCGAGATCGAAGTCGATGTCGTGAGCGTAGGTGTCCATCCAGATATCGAGCGCGAATGGTTTGAGCTCCATACTATCCTCTCAATGTGATCGCAGTACGGGGTTTCGAACTCCTAAAGCGTCGATCATGACCATTGATCCACGGGGCAGTACGACTACGCCAGCTTGGGGGTACCTTCGCGACCTTCACTGCACTCAAACGGTTCGTACCCTATGCCGTTACCAGCGACGGGGCCGGGATGCTCATGACACCCCTTGCCAACTCGGCAACGTGCCCGCCAACGTCGATGCCCCCACCGCCCCTCTCACCGTGTACATATACGTGCAAGAAGCTCTGCCGGCCCATTTGGGTTCCCTGTTCGCTAACCAAGCGTGTACCGTCGGCGCTTTTGGCCAGGCCGTGTTTCATCATAAAAAGCGCTAAAGGACCGGTGGCACTCCCCGTGGCCGGATCTTCTGCGACCCCGATCTGCGGACCAAACATACGCGAGTACGCTCCGGTATTGGTGACCGCGAAGACGAACACTTGAGTCGGTGTCGCGCGGCCTTTTACGATTTCTTCGAAAACCGGCAGGTCGAGGCGCGCTAGGTCAACCGTCGCGGGACGGTCGACCGCTATAAAGATAAAGGCATTCCCGGCGGTGAGAAGCTCGCATGGGACGTCCGCAAGGAGCTGATCCGTTTCAAGCCCCACCATCGCCGCACAGCGTTCGCGCGGGTATTCCGCGAGTGTCATGATGGGGGGCGTCGTCAACCAAATAACGGGATCCTCCCCTTCATCGACTCGAACGGCAACGTCGCCAACGTTTTCTTGAAGAACGAAATTCATGGCGCTGCGGGGCACGATGCCGCTCGCGCGTATGACGTACGCCGCGCCGATCGTCGGAACGCCCGCGAACGGTAGTTCCGCGTCGGGCGTAAAGATGCGCACGCGCGTCCGGCGATCGTTCGAGTCTTCGCGAATTATGAAGCTGGTTTCGGGCGGGTTCAGCTCGCGAGCTACCCTCTGCATCGTCCCAGTGTCGAGCCCGGTAGCGTCGGGGAAGACGGCGTGGGGATTGCCCCCTCAAGGGGCACCGACGTAAAAACGTCGAGGATGTAATAGGACAGGTCCATGCGATCGATGCCTCTTTGGTCTTGGACTGGGGCACTTTCGCCGACGAGCGCCCCTTCACGAAACGATAACACGGAGAGCATTGCATATGCAAGCCTTGTGCCCACAACTAACTACTGGTAGGAAGGCACCGCTGGGTTTGGTCCTTGGCCCGAGCCTAGGGATGCAGGTAGTTCGCGAGCCAGCCGGCGATCAGGTTGAGCCGTTCGACCCGGTGAATCGGCGAGCCCGTCCGCGAAAGGTTGTGATTCTCGTTAGGCACCGCGACGTACGTGACGTCGCGCCCGAGAATCTTCAGCGCGGTGAACTCTTGGAGCGTTTGGTCGATCGTCGCGCGCGTATCGAGATCGGAGTGCAAGATGAGAAGCGACGCCCTGACATTTTCGACGTACGTCAACGGCGAGAACTTTGCATACGAGGTGCTCGCTGGATCCCACGGGGGGCCCCAGGTGTAATATCCACCACCCAATCCGTTCTTGCCCGCGAAGTCTGCGGCGAGGTTTTCGCTCTGCAAGAAACTGCCGACGCGCTCACCTACCGCCGCCTTGTAACGATTGGTATGCGCGATCACCCACAGCACCGCGTAACCGCCGTACGAACCGCCCAGCACGCCCAAACGATCGCTATCCACGTCGGGCCGCTCGACGGCCACGTTCATCGCGGCCTCGACATCGGCGAACATCGCGTCGCCGAAGTCGCTTTCCAACGCTTCTTCAAAAGCATAACCATGCCCAGTGCTGCCCGCTGGATCCGTAAAGACGATGTTGTACCCCAGCGACGCGTAGTATTGAAACTCCTGAAAGAACGTATCACCAAACTGGAGTTCCGGCCCGCCGTGAATTTCGAGCAGCGTCGCGTGCTTTGTGCCGCGCGTACCCCCTGTCGCCGGCATAAACCATGCCTGGACCTTCGCATTGGGCCCTTGCGATTGGCCAGCCGGAACGTCGACCCAGAACTCTTGCGGTGTGGAGAGCGTTACCAAGGCCAAATACGCGGCGTTGACGTTGGTGAGCTGGCGCGTCTCGCCCGTCGCCAGGTCAGCCACATAGACGTCGGCCGGATGGGTAAAATCGCTGTATAGATAGGCGGCCGTTTTGCCGTCAGCGGATATGCTGCACGACCATGCCTCGCCCTTGGGCGCGGTCACGTCCGTGAGTTCGCCGTTAGCCAGATCGACGATTCGCAAGTTCGAGTATCCCGGTCCGTCGACATTGACCAGCGCCTGCTTCCCGTTGGGCAGCGGCCGCATGCACAGTCCGCCGTCTTCCCTCATGTCGCCCAGCACAGAATCGCCCCATGATACGGTGTTCTTGGCAACGATCGTCTGTGCGTCGTTGCCGTCGATCTTTGTCGAATCCAACGAAGCATACGCCGCATTATCGGTGACCCCGCTGCGAAAGGTCAAAATGCGATTTCCGTCCACGCTATAGAACAGCCCGTTGTTTGCGACGTCTTCTGATGGAAGTTTTGAGGGTTGACCGCCGTTAGCGGACACAATGTAGACGTCGTTCGGTCCCTGGTCGACCGATTCGCGCTGCAGTGAATCGAACAGAATTGTGCGGTCGTCGGGTGACCAGGCGTCGAACGCCTCGCTCCAGCGTCCGAACGTGAGCTGCTTGGCGTTGCCGCCGTCGGCGTCCACGATCCAAATGTGCAAATGATCCTGATACGTGTACCCTTGGCCGTTGGTCTCAAAAAAAAGCCGGTCGATCGTGCGGATGTCGCTCTTCTTCTCCTCGTCGGTTGGCTCGAAACCCGCTTTCGTGAAATCCACGTATGTGTTCGGCTGCGCGTCGGGCGAGTTAACCGACAGCGCAATATGTTTGCCGTCGTGGGAAACGACCGGCGACGAAACACCTGGCGCGAGGCGCGTGAGCTGCACGACCTGCTTGGTGCCTAACGTGTAGCGGTAGAGCTGCGGCATGGCCCCAGGTGCCCTTCGAATGAACACGAAGCTCGCGCCGTCGGGCATCCACGCGTAGTCGCCGTCGCCAATTTTTCCGGTGACGTTGGCGGTTATCGCGCCGGTGCGGACTTCGATCAGATCGATGGCGCGCTCGTAGGAGTTCTTTGGCCCGTTCATTTTCTTCGTCCCGACGAGGACGTGCGCTCCATCGGGCGACAGCAGCGCCGCATTCAAGAACGTCATTTTGAAGAGGTCCTCAGCTGCGACCGGCCTGGTCTGCGCCGAGGCCATGCAGGGAAGCAACGCGGCTGCCAACGTTGTGACGATGTCCCGATATCTCACTCGATCTCCCTTCGATGCGGGCCTCCCGGGATTCGCAATCTCAATCACAGTGGCTATATCTTAGCAGCCACCCATCGCGCGGCGATCTCCGAGCCCCGGGGCGAAGTGTACTGGCGCGAGCGCGCCGCTTTAACAAACTCCCAGCGTTCTGGATACGCCTCTTGACGAAACGATAGCACAAGAGTATTGTATATGCAAGTCTTGTGCGACCAACTACTTTTAAGAATGAGGCAGAGCACGCGCTTCCGCAGGGCAGGGAGCTTTGCGCCTGCACCACGTTGCGAGAACTCGCGCGTCGCGCCACGGCGATGTACGACGGCGTTCTCCAGCCGCTGGGCATGAAGCTGACACAGTACGGCGTTCTCGCGCGCCTCGATCGACTGGTTCATTGCAACCTTGCGGAATTAGCGGAGGCGTGCGACCTTGATGTTACATCCCTGTCGCGGGGATTACGTCCCGTAATTGCCAACGGCTGGGTCAAGTCGGGACAGGGCAAGGATGATCGTACGAAGCGATATGAGCTAACGGCTTATGGCAAGCAAGTCCTGCGAAAGGCTTTCGCACTCTGGTTGAAAGCGCAGGGCCGCTTGCACGAGGTTATTGGGCCGGAACATATTCGAGCGCTCAAGGGTCTCTGCGGAATTCTAAGGGGAGTGTGTCTTGGCTAAAAAGTCGATCGCAAGGCTAACGCCTGGCCCGCGCATGAGCCAAGGCGTCGTGCACGGTGGACTGCTGTATACTGTCGGCCAGGTCGATAAGGAATCTACCGACGTAGGTGAACAAACGACAAACGTGCTGGCAAAGATCGACGCCCTCTTAGCGCAAGTGCAAAGCTCGAAATCGCAAGTGCTGTCGGCAAGTATTTGGCTTTCCGACATGGCGACTTTCGATGAAATGAACCAGGCGTGGGAGCGGTAGAATGATCCGCACAATCCCGCTGCTCGCGCAACGGTCGGGAGCGCCCTCGCAGCGCCGGAATACAAAGTCGAAATTGCGGTCATCGCCGTGGCGGGCAAGGCACCATAGATGGATCTCCTGGTTAGCGGCCGCGTCGCCTTAGTGACCGGCGCAAGTTCCGGAATCGGCGAAGCCGTCGCGCTCTCGCTCGCAAAGGAAGGCGCAACCGTTGCTTTGGCTGCTCGGCGCCTCGAACGACTGGAGCAGGTAGCAGAGAACGCACGCAAGTTGGGAGCCGCAAAAGTCAAGACGTTTCATTTTGATCAGGCGGACCTAACGTCGGGTGCCAACCTCGTTTCCGAGGTTTGTAGTGCTCTTGGGCCTATCGACATTCTGATCGCCAACGGCGGTGGCCCAAAGCCGGGAACCTATCTGCAAACACAACTCGAGGACTGGGATCGCGGCTATGGTCTGGTTCTGCGAAGCATGCTCCAGCTCGTTAACGGGACTCTGCCGGAAATGAGAGCCAGACACTGGGGCCGGATTGTGGCCCTTACGTCCATGTCCGTAAAAGAGCCAATTCCTAATCTCGTCCTCTCCAACTCGTTACGGACGGCACTCGTCTCTGCCTTAAAGACGCTTTCGATAGAAGTTGCTTCCGACGGCGTCACTATTAACTCCATTGCTACCGGACGAATTCTTACAGATCGCCTCTTGCAGTTGTACGGCAACGACGAGGAGGCGATTAAAGCTGCTGCACAGCGCGACGTTCCGATCGGCCGCGCAGCGACCCCGAGCGAGTTTGCCCCGCTCGTCACCTTCCTCTGCGGTGATCCCGCGAGCTACATCACCGGACAAACGATTGCGATCGATGGTGGTTATATTAAGTCGCTGTTTTGATCCGATGTACCGCGCAGCCCAACTTATTTCGTAGGAAACGCCATGCATCTAAATGAAATCGCCGCATCGCGCAGGAGTGACTCGTCGTTGACGCCCGCCGCGCTAGGCCAACTTCTCGAGCCCTGGCTGCACGGGAAAGGCCCTCTTCGCGCACGGCTCAAGGATGCCGTTGAGAAGGCGATTTTGGAAGGGTTAATCGCCGACGGCACGCGCCTGCCATCGGAGCGTGGATTCGCCGATGCCGGCGGCGTGAGTCGCAGCACGATCGTCTCCGCTTACGACATGCTTGAGGAAGACGGACTCATCGAGCGACGGCGCGGCAGTGAAATCGTCCGTACCGAAACCGACGTTATTCGTCGACTGCAACGCCGTCACCGGAATATTGTCTTGAACGCAATCAAAGCGAACATAGACGTTATTTGCGTCGTGCAAGACATAGGAGCGCGTCGACAGCCGGCCCGGAACGCGCGTGGTGACGTTGAAAAAATCCGAACCCAGTTGAGCCTTCTGCCAGGCCCCACCGTCGAAGGAAGTAGGTTCGAGTCCGTTAGGAACTGGCTGCACCTGAAAACTCGACTGGTAGGTTACGGCTGCTGCTACGGGAATAGGTACCACACCGATCGCAGCACACAGGGCCGTGATATGTATTGCGGGCGCGCGTATTAACGAGAGGCCCTGACGGACTACGGTCGTCCCGCGAAAGGTGGTGGTCGGGGCCATATGCAGTAAGATGTTCCGTAAGCGCTTCTAATGGCACGAGAGTCGATCACCGATCCTCGCTGCTCTATTGAGTATATTGAAGGCTCACGGCAACGGATGCGATGGCCACATGGGGTCAAAGTGGTCCAAAATCCCGCACGATAAACGCCGCTACCGGCCCGCGCTAACCGAGAAGCGAATGAATCGTGCGGTCTTGATCGCCGGAAAACCGGCAGTCCTTGTGAGGAGAACTTGGCTGCGCTCCTCTTTGAGCGCGAGAGGCCGGTACCAACGACGGAGATCGTTCGGCCGGACGCTGCCCCGACAAGCTCCTTCTAAGTGTTATTGGGATTTTGGAGCCTTATCCGACGGAAGCCTCGTGCCTCTTAACCCGTATTCCTCGGAGGACTTGCCGGAGACTATCTTAGCACGGTCATTTTTGCGGAACAACTGTTCAACGTCCGAGCGAAGAAAATTCGCTAATGCGCGACGCTGCGAAGTTAGCTCTTCAGCTCCGCCTTACTGTACAACTCAAGCATTTGCGCTGCGGCAGGCGGACTCATAATGTCGAACTCCGGCGGGTTCGGAAATCCGACCTCGGCCACGCGTTGACGTGCGCGCTCGCGGTCGTAGCAGGTGTGTCGCAGATCGGCGTCGGGGCCGAGCAAGAGCCAATCCGCACTCGCCGAGCCGAACGGCATGCCGACGCTCCCGGCGTTGATAACGCGCGTCTTACCGATCATGCGGTCGAATTGCATGTGGGTGTGCCCACAGACTACGACATCCGCGTTGACGCGGGCGAATACTGGTAACAAGCGTGCTTCGTCGGTCCGGGAGGTGAAAATTTCGTTATCGTCTCGCGGCGTGGCGTGGCAGAAGAGAACCTTCCCAATCTGAGGGATCTGTAGTGTCACAGTCTTAGGCCACGTCGCGATCCACTCGTCATGCTCAGGTTCGAGATGGCGTGCACTCCAGCGGAGCATGTCCAGGGCATAGGGCGGAAGCTTCTTATTCTCGTCTCCATGAAGCATCGCGATCACCTCACGATCGCTATTCCCCATTAGATAATGAACCGGCACGGATAACGCCCGCAGCTTCTTCAGGCACTCATCTTGCATCGGCCCGCTCAGCACATCGCCCCCTACGACGACTTGATCAATCGCAAGATGTTGAAGTTCGCTCAGAACGGATTCGAGCGCTGGTAGGTTGCCGTGGATGTCGTAAAGGGCAGCTACTCGCATAGATTTTTATTTAAGCTTAACAGGGTCTCACACGTACTCGGCGAGGGTGAGGTCCACGTTGCGCGTGGCGCCGTTTTTGCTCTTTACAACGAGGTGCACGACGGTGCCCGGTGCGCCCAAGAATAGCTCGCGCAGATGGCGCAGCGAAAGCGTCGAAGATCCGTTAGCCGCGGTGATGACATCCCCTTTGATGAGCCCCGCTTCCGCCGCCGGCGTATGGGGACGCACGTCGATGATCGTGATCGCGCCCGTATTCAATAGGAACATCCCGCTGCGGTCCCATTGATCCGGATTGTTGAAAGCAGCGTTGGGCGTGAGCGTCATCGTCAGCGCGCGATAGTCGAGGGTCATGGTGAAACGTTTCCACACTGCGCCGCCGACGTTCGCGCCGAGATCCGGGGCCGCGAACGCGCCCTCCGTTTGCGTCGTGTAGTCGCCAATGAGATTCGGAAGGTTGAATCCTCCGAACGTAAGCGACCGCAGACGGCCAAGCCTACCGAGCGCCGGGCCACCGACACCAAAACCGCTCACCCCGGTAGCCGTGAGCTTCGCTGGAATAAGGTTTGGGTGGGCCTGCAGAAACGGGGCGTAGAACGTTACCGAATCGCGTGCGCCAGTATCGAGCGTGCAGGTGGTGGGGACGCCGTCGATGGCGCAGGCAAACTGCGGTACCGATTGGTTCTGCGTGATCGGTACGATGCTTGCGCCGGTTGGAGCAGTGTACGTGCCTGGCGTATTGAAAGTTACCGTATTGTTCCCATAGTCAAACGTTGTGATGAAACGCGATAGCACTTCGTAGCCTATCACCCCGTCGGTCGGTATCCCCGTACTCATCCCGACGCCCTTGCGCATCGGAAGTACCGCAAATACCTGATTGGCTACGATCGCGCCACCGACTTGCAGCGTTTTGACCGTCGCAAAGCTTGATGCTTCGGTCGCATTTCCAACGCCGCTCACTTGCAGTGATCCGCCGCCGAGCGCGTCGATCTCCTTAGCAACGTCAGTGTCGAGGATATTCCCACCGCCGGTGTCAAAGATGAAGTGATATGGGCCCTTGCCGTTGAGCATGACGTCAATGTAGACGTGATTTTCTGAAAGGCGAATCGGGACCGTTGTCGACGCCGCACCGCCGGAGATCGAAAAATCGTGCGGCGCCGAGTGCGGCTTGGCCAAATGTGCCGTACCGCCGCGCGAATTGACGTTAACAGCGGTCGCGGCGAATGACGTGTTGTTGCCTTCGCTTGTAGCGATGTCGACGCGATACGGAATCATGAGTCCGTGCACGGGACGATAATCACCCATCGTCATCGTCGACACAATCGGGCCGTACTTCTGCACCATTTTGACCGGCAGGTGCGTTGTCGCATCGAACCAGAAGTCAAAGGGCACCTTGGACTTGGGCGGCGCTACGGTGAGCAACTGGTAATGCTTCCCCTTCTCGCTTTTCGCGCCGCCCCAGACAACCGACGCGCCGCCATAACCGGGCGTCCAGAGATCGTAGTTGCCGAAATACGCTTGATTGATCGCAGTGGAACGCCCCATGACGCTGTCGTCGACAATCACCAGGCCCGTTTGATCGAGAATCCAGCTTTCGTTCCCATCCCAGCCGGTGCCGCCACCGAGCGGTGGCGTCGAAAATATCGAGGCCTGGCGCGTGCCACCCATCTCGTTCCAGCTGGCGCCGCTGCCGGAGAGGCCGGTAGCGACGACCTTGCCACGCGTATGAACCGTTTGGATCGAGCGCATTGCGCTAATGTGTAGCGCCACGCCAGATCGTTTGATGAGCGTCGTAACGCGGGGATCGGGCGCGGCCGCAAGCAATGCGGGCAACACACACGCAAGTAGTGCCTGTTGAAGCTTCATATTCGCATGTACGAGCGACCCGGAAGCGATGTTTCGGGCTGCCGGCTCTTTTCACGAATGCACCGACCTGAGCTCTTTTCGCAACTCGCCTGAGCCGGGATTCCCCATATATTCGGCCTTGGACTCGTCCCACGTCTCGATGACGGTCCAGAAGGTTAGCGTCTTGCGCGACGTAGGCGAGGTTGGGCTCGCCGGCGGCGGCGCGGTGGCGGTAGGTGAAATCGACACTTAGCGGTATAAGCGGAGCCTTTGCCCACAAGGCCGGTCGTCCCGTTCATCGGCGGCTCCGCGGAAAGCACGGGAACAATCACGACAGCGCCGACCGCTAGCGCGGGCGATACCGTAATGGCAAAAGCGTAGACGAAGCCAAGCCTACGTCCCCTTCGTGCTTCCGGCGTAGAAGATCACTTTGAAAATCGCCTCAGGCACTGTGACGAGTCTGTTCGGATCGCCGTACGCCAGGTAGAACTCCTCGTTGCCTAGGCACAAGTGATACGTGACCGAGACGTTCGAGCACTTCCCCTCGCAATCTCCACCCCCGCGAACCGCCGCTTCCATCGCCCGAGCCTACGTAGTGCTATGTCGGCTTCGCGAACTCTGCGTTGCTCGGCGCCAACGTCACGCGGACCTCGCGGTACGTCGTGTCCGTGACCGCACCGACCGTGACCGTTCACCTGCTGCTAGCCCGCGTCTAGGAGGTACGCGATGGAGACACTGTCGGCGACCAGGCCCGGAACGTTAACGATCCCGACGATTGCCGTTTTCATGTTTCCACAGGGTGCCGTTGAAGCCGTCGACCTCGACAAAAGGTTCAGTGCGAAAGGTTTGCCGATAGAATCAAATAGTGAGATCGACGTCTTGTAAGAGGGTACCGGAGCCGCCGCCGGCGACCGTGATAGCGTAGCGTGGAGTAAGGAGATAATCGCAGCCTGAATAACCTATCACAATAAGAGTCAGCTAGTTAGACCGAGGTCGTTACCGATTTGGTGACGAGGTAGCCGTCGAGACCCTCGGTGCCCCCTTCGAAGCCATGACCCGATTCTTTGACGCCGCCGAAGGGAATTTCCGCGGGGCCCAGCGCGAAATGATTGATGCCGATCATACCGGCCTGCACGTCGTTCGAAATCTGTAGCTGCTCGGCGAAGTCGCGCGTGAATGCGTACGAAGCGAGGCCGTAGGGCAGCGCGTTGGCCGCTTCGATCCCCGTCGTGAGGTCGGGGACTTTGAGCATGATCGCGATCGGACCGAACGGTTCTTCCTTGAGCAGCCGCGCACGCTCCGGAACATCGCCGATGACCGTAGGCGCGTAGTAAAAGCCCGTATCGCCGACGCGTCTGCCCCCCGTGTGAATCCGCGCGCCATTCGCTTTAGCTTCTTCTACCATGCCTTCAACCGCGTCGCGGCGGCGCTCGTTTGAAAGCGTCGCCATCTGCGTCTCGTCATGCAAACCAGGGCCGATACGCAATGAATCGGACGCGCGCGCAAAGCCGTCGACGAACTCGTCATAGATGCGTTCATTGATGAGAAATCTCGTGGGCGAGATACAGACTTGGCCAGCGTTACGGTATTTGACGCTAACGGAAAGTTCCACCGCTCTAGGTAGGTCGGCGTGTTCGGTGACAAGCACCGGCGCGTGCCCGCCGAGTTCGAGAGTGATCGGCTTGACGCCGTTGGCGCAGAGCCGGGCCAAGTGCTTGCCGACTGAAACGGACCCGGTAAACGAGACCTTGCGAATCACTGGGGAGGCAATCAATACTTCCGAGATATGCGACGGGACCCCGAAGACGACGTTGACAACGTCGGGTGGAAGTCCAGCATCGAGCAGGGCTTGCACGAGCGCAAGCGCTGTGCCCGGTGTCTCTTCGTCGGGCTTGATTATAATCGAGCAGCCTGCTGCGAGCGAGCATGCGAGTTTTCGCGCGGGAAGAATCGCGGGAAAGTTCCAGGCGGTAAACGCAGCCACCGGGCCGATCGGCTCGCGCAGCACGAGCTGGCGCACCGTTCGCCAGCGTGACGGTACCACTCGCCCGTAAATGCGGCGAGCTTCTTCCGCACACCATTCGAGGATCTCCGCCGACGACGTAACTTCAACCCGCGATTCGCGCAGCGGTTTGCCTTGCTCGATCGTCATGATCCGCGCGATCGCTTCAAGGCGCTCACGGATCAGCGTTCCCGCTTGGCGCAATATTCCGGCTCGGTCCATCGCCGAGGTTTTTCGCCACACCTCAAAACCGCGCGCAGCCGATGCGAGCGCGCGCGTCAAATCCTCATCGGTGGCTTTCGGCAACCGTCCGATCTCGGCGCCGGCGGCGGGATCGATTACGGGCAGCGACTCGCGCGCATCGGCCCGGATCTTCTCACCGGCAAGGACCATCGCCAGATCGGCGTACGCATTCGTTAGCGATTGCACTAGCGACCCGATGTTATAAGCACTTCACGGTAAAATAAGTTCACGAATCAATTCAGTGCCAAGAACTTTTCTGTATTGATTCCGAAACACTCGGGCCTCGTTCTGGCATTCGGGGCTACAGATTACTCTGTTGGTCACATCGTCTATTTCTGCTTGTTTATCCAGGGCTGCTGCGCCGTTCTTAAACGTGATGAAGAGAATAAAATTTGGAAGACCGGGAGATCTTGGATTAGCCCTGAAGACGTGGTAATCCATGATGAATCCTTCTTTCTTCAAGGCTTCCATGGTCGGCTTCCATTTCGCGGTTAACCATGCGATGTAGTCGTCATAATGCCCATACTCGACTTCGATGTAGTCCTCCTCAGTGACGGCCCCTTCAGCGTACTGGGGCACATCCTGGGCAGGTGTATTCTGGGCAGGTGTATTCTGGGCAGGTGTATTCTGGGCAGGTGTCTCTTGGGCACGTGCGCTAGGCATTAGCACAAACGACCAAGCTACGGCAAGACACGTGGATAGAATAACGGTCCGAATCACCTTTCTCTGCTCCTATTGTGATATTTCTCTGCTTGACGAATGCGAGATGGAATCGCCGCTTGGCCCCACTCTAAACGCGCTTTGGACAGGCCTGACTGAAACCGACCCCAGATCGCTGGAGCCCCAACGACGAACAAACATCGCCGACCCTCATTGGCCCTCTAACTGAATGTGGGAGCGAAGGTTAGCAAATGCAATGGCCACTCCGCACTCAAGTGGTATGAACTTCTGCGTCAAGGGAGATTTTGACGTTGACCCGCTTCGTGGAGGCCCGGGGATTTGGGCATTACGCGGCTATGAGCCTCGCCCGGCTAGTAGACCATCGCGATCCACGATAATGCCCGCAGCGCGGCGAGGTTCTTTACGGCGACGACTAGGATGGGCTCGTAACAATCGCCTACAAGCACGGAGGCGAACGCTACAACCCCGCACTGAGCCACACGATCGTGTTTCCTTCCCAGCCCCGAGACGTCGTTAAGCCATATCCGCCGATATCGTCATACTCAACGTCGACCCAGCGTTTCGTGTATGCATCGTAAGTGATTTTGTCGCTGGAAGTGCACTTGTATGGATACCACGGAACGGGATTCCAAACCGATGTCTGTTCGATCCACCGGCCATCCGGACTCACGGCATAGGTTACTGTCGCTGCGTACGGCGTGGGACGGTTCGAGCTTTGCTTACTGCCCAGCAAGACTCTCACTTAACTAGTTTCGGATCGCGTATGGAGCATGTCGATATTGATGCATCGTTGCTGTCGCCTTTGGAATTGGCGCTTGCTGCTGCGTAGCGCAGTCAGAGCTGGTTCGAAAGACAAGTAACCCGAGCACGACACCGACGAAGATGAGCCCGATAGCGGTGGTAACATCACGTAACGTTTCTGCTTCTCCGGAAACCGCGATGCAATGAACACGTCGGCGCATCATAAGCTTTGACGGCCTCCTGATATCGAGCGCAGTATCACGAGACCGGGCGTCCACTATCATTTAGATCATGAATCATAAGCAACTCTGCGGACCATTGCCGACCTCTTCCAAGAACGCTGCGCTTTAAGGGTATCCGGATGCGGCCAGAAATCCGATGGCCACCTGAACGAAAAGTGGCCTGTCTAGGACTCGCCTAGGCATCCTTGGGACTAAAACTCAGACCAATTCTGCGCGATCTGGCCATTGTCGTGAGCGCCAGCTGTTTTATTAATTTAGGGAGGAGGCTGGCTCAGGGACTTTGCCCGACCTAGTGATGTGAATGTAGGTAATCAACTGCGTGCTCAAGCATGATGAAGAGCCGTAAGCCGGGGCCGCGACTGCAAATGCGATACGACGTAGCCGTGTTGTTATTTATTGTCGTAATCCTTAGCCGGGGAACGTCGGCGCAGGCAGGCGACACGGGGGTCCTCCTCGGTGTGGTGGTCGATGCTGACACTTCGGCTCGGGTCAAAGGTGCGACAGTCACAGTGCGCGCAAGTGAGCCAGCTGAAAACCCGAGTATAACGACGGATGCTCTAGGTCTTTTCACATTTTTTGACGTTATCGCCGGATATCTATACCATGACCGTCACGAGGAGCGGATATGAAACGATCAGCCTTCCAGGCCAGATCGTTTTCTCCGACCGGTGGCTGATTCTTAGGGTGCGTCTGCTCAAAATACGGCCGTCGCATTCCAACGGCACGACTTTAGCTCATGCCAACGTCAACGCTTGACGGGAGCTCGGGGCGCTGCAGCCGCTACTAACGTACCGCGGTTCCGTATATCCTTGGCACTGCGATCACATGGGTCACATGAACGTGATGTGGTACGTCGGCAAGTTCGACGAAGCTAGCTGGCAATTCTTCGGCGCTTTAGGACTCACGGGAACCTACCTACGAGAGACCGAGAGTGGCCTCGCCGCGGTTCAGCAGAACCTTACCTATAAGAAGGAACTGTTCGCAGGTTCCGTGGTCGACATCGTCTCCCGGGTGGTCTCCATTCGTCGGAAGGTGATCGTATTTATACACGAGATGCGCGACACTGAATCATTCGAGGTCGCGGCAACATGCGAAATCACTGCAGTGCACATGAATCGACGCATCGGCAAAGCGGTGCCTTTTCCGAGCCAAATCGTGAAGACGGTCCGCTCGATGTTGGAGCCGCCTACTAGCTCGGACACCGCCAAATAATGCTCCGCGACGCGTCCGCTTTTTCGATACTTGAGCTATCATCTAGAGGGTGCGAAGCGCCCTCGAAAGGCGTGCAAGCGCCTCAACCTGCTCCGAAGCAATGACTCCGTGTACACGGGCCTGCGCCTCTCTCCAGAGCGTGAACGCCTTTCGCAGCAATTGTTTGCCGCGAGCCGCAACTCATAGCGCTTGGTGCGGTGGTCCTTGCCGCATCCGGCGTGGATGAAGCCGGCATCGATAAGAGGCGGAGTCCCCGCGACAGCGACGTGACGTCTAAGTCACAGGCCTTTGAAAGCTCCACCAAACTGCAGTGGACCAGAGTATCAAGACGAGCAAGGACGGTGTATTGCGTCGTCTTTATCCCCGTCGGTTCGAGAAAGCTATCGTAGATTGCCGTCGCGTGTCGCGCCAGACCTCGAAGCGTCGTGCACGCGCATCGCTGCCGGCCCTGCGGGAGGACGTGTCCGTGGGCCTTCATAAGGACTCTTGTTGGTACAATACTTGCATCTACAGTACTCCCGTGCTATCGTTCCCGTTACGGGGCTCAGGCCCTTCGGACCACTTCTCTCCACCTCCTAGGAGGACCAGTTCGCGTGGAGTTGCCGTTTCAGGTCGTTGACGAGTTCGCGACCGTACCGCTCGAGGGAAATCCTTTAGCGCTGTTTCCGGGCGCCAAGAGATATCTCGAATGACAATTAGAGATCGGCTACGGCAGCTAGACGTGGAGCTTCCTGATCTTGCGCCAACGTTCGAGTTCCTCGCCATCAATACTGTCGGTGATTTGGTTTTCGTTTCGGGACACGCGCCCTTTTTCGGCGGAGAGTATCGCTATCGCGGAAAAGTCGGGCGAGAGATCGATCTGCCGACTGCGCAGTCCGCAGCTGAGTGCGCGGCTCTCGGTTGCCTGGCGTCACTTGAGCACGCTCTCGGTACGCTTGAGAGCATCCGTCGCGTGGTAAAGGTCAACGGCTACGTGAACTGTACGGAAGACTTCGTGAACTTACCCCTGGTGACGGACAAGGCGTCAACCCTGTTGATCGCATTATTTGGTGAGTCAGGCCGGCATGCGCGAACGACCGTGGGCGTGAGCAGTCTACCGTTAGGCGTCGCAGTCGAAATCGAGCTCATCGTGCAGTTGGATGCGCGATTAGACCCCTAGAGGTCTGGGGCGCGGCCCATCGGACTACGATATTCGTGAAGCGTAAGGCACATTAGGGGGTGCATGCAGATCCTGCTCGGACTATTGGTGGCGTCTCTCGCGCCGCAACCAACCACCATTCCGCTCTCGCCCTTGTTTGCGAATCAAGCAACTGTAAAGGCGACCGTAGATGCGCCTTGATGGAAGCCCGGCGCGCCTCGAGGTTCAGCAGCTCTCGCTTTAGGGATGCGATTCGCTCTTCTTCTGTCGGCACGCCTGATAGCTGCGCTACCGGCGGGCGGGGAGCCTTGTGCTGCGATTGCGAGGGCTCAGGCAAGCGACATACCACCCTGCTGTAAGTTCATCTCTTCAAAAAGGCGTAAGGAGCCTTGAAACCTAATGGCGTTTGGGTTATACTCCGGGGTGAGTACCGTGCGCGTTGGGGGCATAGTTTTCCAGGTGTTCCCCTACGACCACGAACCGCGGCACGTCCAAGGGTTGTACGCCGGCACTGAGGTCGTCATTGACCTGCTCGACGATCGGGCGGTAGCGCTCGCTGATCGCATCGACGCGATCTCACCTGCTGACGCAAAGCGGAGCGACGTAAAAAATTGCTGACGCCGCCCGGGATCATTTCGACGAGCTCGTCGCGGCTTGGGAGAAGATGCATCCATGACTAAGAAAGCGCGCGTCCTTACGACTGATGCGGAGATCGACGCGGCTATCGCCCTGGCGAAGCTCCGCGAGCCTTATCGTCCGAAGGCCGTTGCCGCGGAGTACCGTGCGAAAGACGACGTCATCGCGATCAAGCTTGCGTCCGGCGTCGAGCTCGTGATCCCGCGCAGGCTGCTGCAGGGCCTGGAGAATGCGAGCCCTGAGCAACTTGCAAAAGTTGAGATTTGGGGGCCGGGCTCCAGCCTTAATTGGAAAGCGCTCGACGTCGACCATTACGTGCCGAGCTTGATCGAGGGCGTTTTCGGGAATCGTCGCTGGATGAGCGAACTCGGCAAACGCGGCGGCGCGGTGCGCAGCGAAGCGAAAGCACGAGCAGCACGGGTTAATGGCCGTAAAGGTGGCCGACCCCGCAAACGCAGCGCCGCCTAGTGTTGCGCAGAAAGGCAGCCGACTCGTGAGGCTGCCTATATGTTCAGACGAATCTTGTCACGTCCGCTCGATCATCTGCGGTGCGAGCTTGTAAAGATCGGTCATGAATTGAACCGTGGCCTCCGCGGGCCCTTCGAAGGCGAACGAGCAATCATTGAAGGTGCAGCCACTTAGCTGATAAGGGCCTGTGCCACTGAATACGATCGCGCAATTATCGAAGACGCAGTCCTCGAAACGCTGACTATCGATGTTGACTCGGGTTTGAGCCCATTTCTTAAGCCGCCGGCAATTGTGGGATGGGTTCAGTTGTCAGGGTTTCAGCAAATTCCTTCGGCGTGAGGTAGTTGAGCGACGAGTGCGGGCGGACTTCGTTGTAATCGATCAGCCAGGCATCTGCGGCGTTGCGAAGTTCTGGTAGCGCCCGAAAGACCTGTACGTTGAGAAACTCGTCTCGGACACGTGCGTTGAACGATTCAATCCACGCGTTTTGAGCGGGCTTTCCCGGATCGATGAAGTGCAGCAGCACATTGTGGTCGAATCGACCATTGCAGCGTTGCGCCGGCGACGTTTTCGGGGCCGTTATCGACGCGGAGGCGGCCTGGGTATCCTCGAACCTCGGCGATGTCATCGAGCGTGCGGATCACCCGTCGGCTGCTCAGCGAGAAGTCCGGATCGAGCGCAAGGCCCTCGCGAGTAAACCGGTCTTCGATCGTGAGTAACCGAACTTTTCGCTTGGTCATCAAGTACTCGTGCATGAAGTCTAGGCCCCATTCCTCATTGATTCTTGTGGGAGGCGGCGAGACGTTGCCGCGTACCAACCGCACGCGCCGCTTCCTGCGCGGCCGCACTTGCAAACGCTCGTCGCAGTACAGCCGACGGAGGCGCTTATGGTTCATCACGATACCCTCCCGCCTCAGGAGTATCTTCAGCCGCCGCCAGCCAAAGCGCGGCCGCTCCTGTGCGATACAGCGCAGCCGATCGCGGACCAGCTCGTCGTCGGGTGCTTTGCAAGGCTTGTATCGCACCGTCGGGCGCGGGCAGTGCGCGAGGCGGCAGGCTTGGCGTTCACTCAAGCCCTCAACTCGGAGCGCCCTCACCGCTGCTTTGCACGCTGAGGGCCCCACCCGTTTTGGAATCACCTCGGACATCGCTCGGATCTCGAGCGCCTGGCGGGCGATGATCCGTTCCATTTGCGAGTTTTCGGACTCGAGCTCTTTGAGCCGTGACAGATCACTGACGTCGAGGCCGCCGTATTTGCTGCGCCACAGCCGCAACGTGTTGACGTGAACGCCGTGTTTGCGAGCGAGCTCTGCGTCCGGTCGACCTGCGTCGAGCTCTTTGAGGATCGCGACGATTTGCACTTCGGTGTAGCGCCGCTTGCGCATGCGGGTCTCCTTTGTAGGCCATCTTGGCCGGAAACCCACAATTCCCGTTGGACTAGTTTTCGGGGCTCAAACCCCTTCTCGATCGACGCCTCGGCCTCGGCCCGATCGCTGAAAGTCTGTCCGGCACGCCGTTACCGCCGAGGCACGCCCCTACGGCCGCTTCAACGGGCAGAAGTGGCTTGTAGCAGGATGGATTACAGCCAGGCGCCAGCTATTGCGCTAGACGGTGTTTAGTATTTATAACACTCCAGAGGGCGCTTTTTGTTAAGGCCGCGGTAGGCCCAGGGCCATCGGGCAGAACGTCCGAGCGAACGTAGCTTCAGAATCCGTTCACGACGTTGCGTTCGCGACCGCACGCAGCGCAATCCGCTCGCGGAAGGCACGGTCACTGAGAGAAGAGCATCATAGTCGACTTATTTGTTGACGTCCTCTTCCGCATTGGCGATGCAACCATCATTTACATCATTTATCTGAAGGCGTATAGGCAGCTCCACCCAAGCCAGTCGCCATGTAAACACCGCGCTCCACTATCCAAGTGTTTGCCGGAACCTTACCGACCTCGAGTGCGTCGAGTTCGGAGTCCCCGATCGCCATGGCGCTATCTGTTTGGTTAAAGCCACCGTCATACGGGTAGCCCAAAAGGCTAACAGGCCCCAGCGTCCTGATCTGCGATCCGCTCTCATCCAACTGATATACATCGCGAGTGACGCAGTCGATGATGTTGATCACAGTTGACGCCTTGCTCGCGTAAACTCCGCCTGGGCAAGCGAGTTTAGTGCCAGGGGCGATGATGGACTCCATCGACGGAGAGGAGCTGAAGGGCGCAGCCTCTTCCGCGGCTCCGTACCCGCACCTACCTCGCTGGCATCCATAGTAGTCGAACCAGAGGTTCCCATTTGAGTCGAGATCACCGAAATAGAGTTTCTGCACGGGTTGCCCGTAAGGGAAAATGTAAAGCGTCGGCTCCGTGGAAGGCGAACCCGCCGGCCAAAATTCATACCCCGCGCCCGATTTGGCGTTGCAGTTCGTGCTATATAGCAAGAATATAACGTTGCTCGCATTCGAAGCACCGTCGTAGCCACGGCCGAAGAAGCTCGAGCCTGGACAGTTCGTGGCAGGTCCGGTAGGGTACGTCGCGACGACCGTGCCCTCACTATTATATTCCTGGTAAGCGCTTTGGCGACCCGTCGTTGAGTTCTCGCAGGCAGTCCAAATGTTTCGAGCGTGGTCGACTTTAACGCTATTCGGGAATAAGCAGCCAGTCGCCTCAGTATCGATCGCGAAGATCGTTTTCCTCAGATTACGCTTATCCTGACCCACGAGATAGTTGAAGTTTATCAATGAAGCCCAAAGACCGACGCTGCCGCCGGGCGCCTTCAGGGGAAAATGCAGCCGCGGGCGCGGCTGCAGTGCTTGTACGACGTTTCGGACCTGAGGTTCCACGCTCGTCGCCTGACTCGGGGGAAATGGAACGTTCGCATTTGGAGGGCCTTGAGATGACGCGGCGCAGCCGGCAACGAATGCTGCCGCAGCGACGGTAGCCATGACTGATGACAAATGCATGCTTTGAAACGTCTCCCTTACATTAGCGGATTGCATCTAACTACCCTTACTGAAATGCCTGATCGCGCTCAACGATAACCGGAGGAAGCCTCCCGGGAACGGGTAGAGCTTCGTCGGGACAATGGAGTGAGGCGTTGAGCCCGGCCGGAAGGAGCGGGCCCAACGACTCCCCCTCGGTTCGGTCGTACCTTTGAGGACGCGTTTGGACCGAGTCGAGGTTCGCTCTTACCGCTCGAAAGGATAAGTTGCGATGCCGCTGGGCCGATAGAGACCATTCGAAGGGCCTAGTGTCTTCAGCAAGCTGCCGCCGGGGTAGCTCAAGACGTAGACTTCGTCGACTCCTGAATCGACAACGAACAACTTGGTGCTCCTAGCATTGAGCGCATCAGCGTGGTAGTCAGATGCGCCGGAAACGGTGATCGTCTTGCTGATCGAGCTGTACGGTGGCGGGATGATGTCCACACCTACGGACTGATCGCAGGCCACGAGATCGCCCTTATTGTCAAGCTGGAGCCCCCCGGCAGAGCCAAGAACGGCACCGAGCAAGGTGATCTTGCAGCCCGAGAGCCCCTGCTTGTACTCGACTAATTCGCCGGCGTTGGTGCTCGGGTTGTCGCCGGAAACGAAGACATCGCCCTTGCCGTCAACAGCGATGCCCGAGTTGTTCAGGCCGGTGTAGCAGCTATTGATCGGGATGTTACTCGACTGCGGATACTCCACCACGGACGCCCCCGAGGTGCCGCTGCTGGCAACATAAACGTTGCCCTTCGTATCAGTTGCTACGTTAATCGGATCGGTGACGCTGGTGTTGTTGTATGTGAAGATAAGTGATCCAGCCTTATTGTACTCGGTAACGCTGACGCCGGATCCGAACGATGGGCTCGCGGCGTAGGCGTTTTCACTGGCGTCCACCCAAGCGCCGACCGGAACAGGGACCGAGATTGATCCCGTTTGGTGATACGTGTCGTCGAAGATCATGAGTTCGCCGAGTATGGGATCCGCGATCACGAGCTCTTTGAGGGGTCGATGCCTACGGTGGTGGTCCGGGCTTGCCGCGTTAACCACGGAGAGTTTCTGGGCCGCGCTTTCAGGCAATGTCGATAGCATGCCCGGTGAACCGTAGCCGGAGCATGCGGCTAGCAGCGACCAGCAACCTAGAGCAACGGACAAGAGTCCTAACTTGACTCGCACAAAAGTTCTCCTTTTGGCAAATGGTAAAGAGTAGTATAACCGGGTTGGTCCGCGCCGATACGCGAACTGTCGCTCGCGTTCTCGGCGTCGTGTCGTGTTCGGCATCGGAAGGTTATGATTAACAAGCGCTGACGTGTTCCTAGCACCTCTGTTTGAGAAGCCCCAACTCCACCGGTTAGAGGAGGGCTCATTTAGTAGCGCCAACTTAAGACGACCTCCAGCCAGTGGCAAGAATGGCTGTTTTTGGCACAAAACTATGATTGACCGTCCGGTAGAAGAACCAAGCGTTTTAGCAGTGTGGGCGCAGTGCTCTCGGCGCTCGACGCGGTCCGCGCCTCAATTTGACCGTATCGGATTGACCGTATCGGAGTTCATAGCATCTAAATGAGGGGCGCCGGCGATGGACCCGCGGTGTCGGATGTCGACGAACTTCCAGCCAAAGCCATCGCGCATTTGTTTCGAAATTTAGATGACCCAATTAGGCTGCAACGAAATCCTGTAGCGCGCCATTTGTTTCGAGATCCGATAACGGGATGCCTTGACGCCAAGAGGACCCGCACCGCCGTTTTCGAGCTCCGCCGCTTAATCCTTGATGGTCTCGAAACCGCCAAGGACGCGGACCTAATACGCGGGCGCGATCGCCAAGCTCAACGTCAATACGCGATTATTCGTAAACTCTACTTCGACGGCGACCCAGTTCAGGCTGTAGCGAAATACCTAGGGATCTCGATTAGGCAGCTATATCGCGAGCGCTCCGAGATTTTCGCGAGAATCGCTGCCCACATCTGGCGGAATCAGCTCTCAGCACGAATGCACGTCGAAAGCGGCTTTACATCATTCGACTTCGAGGTTGAGCGCGCGAAGATGTCCGCCGAGGTTGGCAACGCTTCCGAATCATATGCGATACTAAATGCATTGCTAAATCATTGTGGATGCGTTTCGGACAAAGCAAATGTTGCTTGCACCGTGGCATCGATCGCCGTTAATTTCGGTGACCGCCAGGTTGCGCGCGCAAACATCGGACTCATAAGAATGTTTCTGGAGCAAGCGAAATCAGAGTGGAGTGTTCCAATAGTACGCGATCTGATCGTGGGCCGGCTCTCACTTATATTGGCCGCGCTTCGGCGAGCCGAGGGTGATGCCAAGCGAGCTAAGCTGGCGTTGAACCGTGCTGCCGAGATTGCGAATCACTTGAACGACTCCAGCCCTGACTGCGCGCGCTTCTGCGCAGATGTAGCATTCGAGCGCGCGGAGGCGCTACTGCTGGAAGGGCAATTTGCACCTGCCAAGGCGATTCTCAACTCTGCGTCGCTGAACGCAGCGATGGCGATGATCCCTGAGATTTCGCGCGTCCATTGGCAAATGACGCTTGCGCTGCTGTCCCTAACGAATGGTGGAGAGCGTGGAGAAAGCCCAGGTGGACTAGATGCGCTACGTGATGCCCTGTCGCGCGCTCGATCCTGCGGCTCGTCTCGGCTCACCCTTCGCGCCATGCACGGCCTCGCCGTATATCTAGTTCACTGCGGTATGTTTGACGAGGCTGCACGCGCCACGCAATCCTTGATAGCGATGGCGATCCACTTTCCCAATACAAGGGTACGAGCCCAGACACTTGTGGAAGCTGCGGATGTTGTGCTTCTAACCTCCGGCCCTTCGAACGTCGTCAAGCTTCTGGAAAAGGCGGACCCCTACCTGATTGAGGGCAACGTGGATTGGTTCGGATCGAAGATCCTCAGAGCGCGCAGCTACAATCTAGGGTCAGCTTTTCGCGACGCTTGGGAGGCCGCATTAGCTGCGGAAGCCGGCGCGCAGCGCCTCGGGAGCCATCGGTTTTTGAGCGCAGCCTGGCGAGAGATGGCGCTCGCCGCTTATGGGTGCGGGAAAGTTGCTGACGCTTCGGAACGCATCACGGCCGCCGTCGCAGAACTGGAGCACGGAGCGCCGCCCATCGCAGCATTGTCCACTTACACAGCGGCGGCGACGATCACGCGCGACGCGCGCTGGCGCAAGCGAGCGCGGCTTTTGGAACGCGAACTCGCTGCACTTAACGATCGTTGAGATAAGTTTTCGCGGCTGACCACTCGCCGGCAGGAGCGCGGCGAGCAAACGCGTGCGCAGAAGAACACAGCCAGATACGCAAAGAGCCGCCCGCTGTTTCGCGAGCGGCTCAATGTTAGGTGCGCGACGAGTGTTATCTTGTCGCTGCCCTCACTAAAACGAGAGCGAAAAGACTGTGCCAAGGCCGTTTGAATTAGTATTGTTTGTCATACCGTACAGCGTGCCGTTAACGTTAATCATGGCGTTATTTTGCCAGCTGCCGTCGCACCCGCCGGTGAAGCTGTAGACGACGATTTCCGGGCCGTTTGGCAACAGCGCAAAGATCGCCCCGCACCCGGGGTACGACGAGCACCCGATCCCACCGCCCTTCGGAGTCATGCCGAACAGTGTGCCGTTAACGTTGGTTAGGCCGTGACGGGTACCTATTTTCGCGTCCCTTGATTTGGAACGTATAGCGAGTAGCAACGATCTGGCGGCATCGAGCCCGATGTCGTTCCAATACGAGTTGCACACCACGCCCTGCGGAACCGCGAATTCCTTCGGTTTCTAAATCGTAAGCTTGGCCTTTCCCGACGGATTATTAAGCCGGCCAGTTTGCGAGAATCCATTTCGCAGCGACGCTGATTTGCTTGTCGTCAGCATAGTTGAGTCGCTAACGGTGCCGATGAGCTCGTTTTCTGATAAATGTGCGCGTGCACGACATGTAAAGGTGCACCACAAGCGTTAGGCTAGCGAGCGGCGTCAGCCCTTCCAGTACGGTGGCTAACGCGGCCCGAGAGCGAGTCCGCTCACCTGCGCCTGCGGAATGAAGCTTTTCTTCGGCGTCCGTTTCCCGGGCGCGTACACCGTAATTCCCCCAATATACGTGCCGACGTAGAGCGTTCCGTCGGCGGCGGCCGTGAGAGTGACGACCGCCTCTTCGGTATGCACGATGCGCGATGGACTCGTTGCACCCGGCGCGTAGACCGAGATCAACTGCCCGCCGCCCACATAGAGATTCCCCGCTCCGTCGGTCGCGATCAGCCCACCGTAGGCTTTCTTAAGGTTGAGATTGACGAAGGTCGACGAACCTGTATCGAGACGGAACACCGCCCCGCCTTGACCTAGCTTGTGATTCTCGAGCGCAGCGACCCCGACGAGCAGAGCGCCAGTTGAGTCGAAGGCCATACCCTGCGGCACTGATATCTGGCCAATCGATGGGACAACGTACTCATTGGCATAGGTCTGACTACCCGGCGGATAGACGTCGATCACTTGTTGGCCTTGGCCGTTCTCTCCCTGGGCATAGACGTTCTGCGCCGAGTCGGCGGCGACGATGTCACCATAACGCTTGAGCACGAGTGAGAAAAATGGACTCGTGCCTCCGGCCTTGAATTCCTCGATCGTCTCATACGGATACTGGCGGTTGTCGGTGAATGCGTACAAAACGCCGGTTTGATCCACCCATACGCTGGTAACTCGCGGCAGTCCATCCCTGATATCGCCGACTTCGTGCGGGTTTTTACCGGTGGAATAGAGAGGCACCCCGCCAAGGATGTTTCCGATGTAGAGATCCTGCGAACCCCTCGCAGGCCGGTTTCCGAGCGTTCTGCCGAGCCGCGCCGCATGCGCGCCGTCCGGCGCCTTCAGCGCCCCCGTCGTTGGCGTTCCCGCAAGTGAAGAGCATCCGGCGAGTGCGAGCGCGATGGCGGCCAAACCGTGAATCGAGCGCAAAGAGGAACGATTGCTACCCGGCATGTGCAACCTCCAACGGACGTTGTCGCCCAAATTGGGCGACTGGAATCAGTCTGTAGCGGACTCATGAAGAATCTCTGAACGTGCCCGACGATATCGTCCCGCAATCACAAAGAGAACGGTATGCCAGCCGCGCCGCGGAACTCGCTTCTAGTAGCACAGAAGGCCCGGCAAAGGGGCATCGCCGGAGGGGGCGCATATAGCGACACCCGCCGAGCTTACCGAGTCGGCTGGAGCTTCGCGGCTTACTTCGCGGAGCGCGGCTTACATGCGCTGCCGGCGAGCCTGCGCAATCGTCGCGCTCTACGTGACATCACGGCCGACGCGCGCGAAGCTCGCGACGCTTCGGCTCTCTCTCGCCGTCCCCGAAAGGGATCGCAAAATAGGCCAAGTCGCGCCCACGATGTACAAAATGGGCCGGCGAATTGTTAGCGGCGTCGCGCGCACGAATGGCGCTCACGGGCCCATCGGCCTCTCGCACTAGAATAGCGGCCTCGATCTGCCCCAAAACCTCGACGATGGCCTCGCCATCGATCATAATTTCGTCGCGTTCCGTTGGTGGCACTGGCAACAATAAGCCGCCTGTTTTAGGCGGTTTCTCCTGGGCGGCGAAAAAGGGAGCTACGCGAGAGGCACTCGATGACGGACCTTCGCACGTAGTCGAGCGATCCGAGCGTTGACCTAGTTCAACTCGTCTCTGTGCAGTTCGAAAATCTCGCGAAAGATCGCTTCAGCTCAGCCGCCAGATCAGGGCGGCGCAGAAAGAGAGTCGCCCAATTGGGCTTCGATCAATAGTACGCAGTAGAGACCACGAGCAAAGCAGCCGCCTCGCTAACCGTAATGGCTTCAGGAACAGTATTCCACGGATTAGCGATATTCGGGTCTACCGTAGCTCTTTGCGCACTTCGGAATACGGATGGAAGTGAACGGCACAAAAAATGAGGGCAGCGCCCCCGCTGCAACCTGACCCTTGGATTATCGCCCGCATTTAAATGCGGGTATAATTCGAACGCAGCGCTGCACCACAATTATCGCGCGCGCAACTCGCAACGTCAAGTGGCCGGTGGGTGGCGGCGACGTGAGGCTTCCAGTGGCGAACGTGGCTCACCGCGCTACTTCAACGACCAAGGGTAATCGTGCTGCCGTCGTCTAGCCACAGACGAGTGGCATCATCCTCGATGAGACGTACGTCGACGACCACGCGAAAGCCGGCGAGCCGGCGCACCAGCATGCCACGTTTGATCTCCTTAACGCGAGCGAAGGTCGTACCATAGACTTCGATCATCGCTATCCTCCGGCGGCATCGACATCGCGCTGCCGCACGGCCGCCCAACCGCGCGCGAAGGGACCCGCCCGCACCGCCGGAGCGAAGCGCAGCCGCGTCAGCGGTTGCCTTGCGAGTGGGACACGCCAGCGCGGTAGCTTGGCCGAGTGGCAGCGCCGATATCGATGCAGCGCGTGACCTTAAAATGGCATGCCCTCATGTTCTTCTTCCTATTTCCCACGTAAGGGGTCGCGGGTTCGAGTCCCCCATCTCCACCATCGAAATCGCTCGAAAAGTTCGACACAGTCAGCTTTTCAAGCGAAAGGCCGGAGAAGGACGAGGCCGTGTAACCTCGCCTTCCTCGTCTATCTTCGGCAAAAATGGGAGAACTGTGGGGAGAAACAGCGCGTTCGGAGAATTGGCTAAGAAACGGTAGCCAGTGTCGCACGAGTTCGCGCCGATCGCCCGCAGTCAGGAAGGTGTCTCGGTCACAAAGTTTCCGGGGAAATTGTATCAGTGTGGCGGCGTTGACCACACCTCGGCGCCGCCATCCGTTCAACGGAATGCCGGTTGGTTACGTACAGATTTCGAGGACCTGCCCGAACCGATCCACCCACTAGTATTGAACTCGCGGGCCTCCGATCCACCGTTATACGGTCGTTATACGAAGATCGAGCGAATCTCCAAAAATGCAAGCAGAGTAAGGCGTCTTTCGCTGCGCCAACGGGAATCAAAAGCGATACCAACTCTGGAACGCCACGGAATGACGAGGAAAAAAAGCCGTAAATATTAGAGAGCGCGCTCAGCGCGTACCCCTACGCTCCACGGCATTCCACTAAAATCCGTGGGCCAAATGTGGGCCGTTTGTTACACTCGTCCTCACGGCTTGCCTCATCCGGGCCTCAAGGTTCTGAGAGCCGCACAGACTACGTAATAGGCGCAGAGCTTATTCGACGCCGGCGTTGGGTCCGGAGCAAGCCATGAAATGTTCACGCGGAACGCGGATATCATGCAGAGCACATCTAGAGCACCAACGGCTTTATAGAAATTGACCGGTCGACCGTAATCACCGTCGCTGAACGCCCCGTGAAGCATACCGTGTCGATTCATCTTGTCAGCTAGTGGATAGTTCGACGACGCTTCGTAGAGATAGGCGTGCGTAAATTCGACGAACGCGTCCATCATTGTTAGGATCTCGCCGACGTCACCGATCTGTCTCTGAGCGGCCTCTTTCTTGCAATCTTTCGCCAGCGCCGCAAACACGGTTTTGACGCCAACCTTATCGCCCGATGGGAGATCGCGACTCTTAGCGAGTTTTCTCGCCGTGCCTTCGATTACCGGGAGCAATCCCGACACCGCGACGTGTCCCAAGCCCGAAAAATGGGCCTCTACGGCCTCCGCGATGATCCCGTAATATTCATTTATGGTCGGTGTAGTAGCGTATCGCTCTTGAACCATTGCGGCGAGGTGCGGTGCCGAATACGCTTGAGCCAAGAAGCTCTCGAGCTGATGCGGGTCGGTGATCTTTCCCACATCGATCTCGGTCTTTATCGTGGTTAGAAAGCCGAGCTGCAGGTACGGCGGAATAAACCAACCGACGCCGTTTAGGGCTTTCTTATGGTCCTCGAGGTTCATCCTACGTCATTCACCGGGTGGCAGTAGGCGTTGGATAGGGCGTCGGGTAGTACAGGCCGGGTGCGATCGGGACGTGCGTATCGCCCTCTTTCCAGATGAGGCCGTCACCATAGCGTGCATATTGCGCGTGGCAGATCACATTTGTGACGGCTCCGGCTGAGTTTTCCTGAACCGTGGCTCCAATAGCTCCTGTAAGCGTGCACCGCGCGTGAATCTGAATGCCGGGCGAGAACGTACCAAGCCAATCCAGCCCGAGGCTTTGCGTGATCGCACTGAACGTGTCTTGAACGTCAAAGAGGAAGCGGACGCCGTCGAGCGGCTGCGGGCTGACGTTGGTGAAATCGACGGCCGCAGCGATGTAGAAGTTCTTTTGGTCAGGATAATCGAGGGGATAACGCCGCCGGGCCCCGGCTTGTCCACCAGCACTGCGCGGCAGCTATCAATTCGCACCGGTGAGGATCCTGACATGACCGCCTCGGTCGTCAGCGTCTGGCTGGCGCCCGCCGGCAGTGCCGCGCTGGCGGCAATAGCGCAGAGCGCCAATCCAAGTAATGGCTTGGTCACAGAGACGCCTTCGGCGGCCGCGTTGGCCGGTCCCCGCGATGGCGCGGCAGCCTCGATTGCAGCTTGCCTTTTGGCATCCGTTCTGGTACACTTGCGGGCATGGGAGACAAGGTTCGCGAGAACCTCCTTCGCCGAATGGCCGAGCGTCAGGGCTATGCGTTGCGGCGGTCGCGCCGACGCGACCCACTCGCTCGAGACTTCGGCATCTACTGGATCGTCGATCCGGCCAAAAACGTGGTCATAGCGAGCGGAAGCCACTACGGCCACGGCATGGATCTCGACGAGGTCGAGAAATGGCTCCGGCGCCCAGGAAAGGCTCGAAACCGGGTTCCCCAAAGCATTCTGCAGCGAGAGCGTCGTGTCACCGACGCCCCCGCCTAGCCAACCGGAAAGGACCTTCCGAATGACCGACACTACCATACCACGCACGGGCCGCTTTTTCGAACGTCATCGATCTGGCCGCCGAGCGTGAGCGTCGGCGACCATCAAACCCTGTTGATAAGGCGACCGCGTTTTCTGAGGCCCTGCAGATGGCTACGCAGTTGCCCATCTCGGAAGTGAGCGCATTTTTTGCCACGCCGCGGCGGGCTGCGCACGTGCCCACCTTCACACCACAGCAGCCGGACCTTGCAGATGAACCTGCGAACGAACTCGCGCGAATCAATGCCCTGTCGACTTTCGTTTTGGAGACGGCATTCCGGAATTTAGTAGGCTCCAGATGAGCGACACACGCCTACCATTGATCCCTGATCTGACCGCCGCCGAAGGTATTGTGATCCACTGGCTACGCACCACCGCCGGCACGTCGGCCACCTCCGATCCAGATAATTTGGAATCTGCAGCGGCCGATATGCTGGTGGAGCAAAGTGACTTAAGCCACGCTGATCTCGGCGCAGCCTTCGGCGTGGGGGCAGCGTTCGGCGTTCGCGTCGCACTGGCCGTAGTAAACGCGCCCCTTGGCGGCTTAGAATACGCGCTCGAATCCGCCGCGTCTGAAGCGGTTACCATGCTCAAGATCTACGCTGAGGATCGCGAGCAAGACCGGAAGATGATCGAAGCGCGAGGCTCGAAATGAGAGCTTTGATACGTCGGCACGCGCGACGGGCGCGGTAAAGCGAGAGGTTGAAAAGTTGAGCACGTCTCGCCGCGCCCCCGTCACTGCACTCGATGGCGTCGGTGACGAGTACGTGCTCAACCCCAAGGAGATCGGCGCGATTCTCGATATGCACCCAGCGACCGTCACGGATATGTGCGCCCGAGGCATCATTGCGGGGGCCTTTCGCGCCGGTAACCGCTGGCGTCTTCAGGCCCGCGAGCTGCGTGCGCATATCAAAAGTAGCCGCGTCCCGTGGAATCGTCAACAGTAGTGTAGCCGGCTCACTCGCGCCTCAGCGACGGTCGCGCAGTCCACTTTTTCAGACCCCCGAATGAATGCACGACGTCGAGATGGCCTTCCTCACCTAGACGATCAATTACAAGTTCGAGTAGGCCGGGGGCGTGATCCACGCAGACGGCGATCAGCTCGTCCAAGTTATGAGCTTTGTCGTCCAAAATTGCATTGATGGTTTCGCGACGTGCCGTTTGGTAGGGTCGGTGCTCGAAACCGTCAACGTAACGCGTGAGACCCGGCAATGTGGGCTCGATTGAGACTGGCAACAGTCCACCACGCGCGGGTGGTTGCTTGATAAAGCGCCTCCGAACAAGCTCCGCTAGTGTCCCTCGCAGGTCTTCATCGCTAAATCCCTGATCGCGGGCGAACGCCGAAACGAAGCCCATGTCGACGAGGGGCATTGTGCTCTCCAGGCGCTGTCGGCAAATGAAAGTGAACAGCGACTCGTCGGTCGGGCTGAGGCCAGAAAGTGTACTTGTCATTCGTGTAAGGTTCGCCGTGACGGTACCACCGATTCCTCTGGAACAAGTGTTCCACTCCGATCCGGCGATTTAAAGGGGGCGGCGTCGTCCAAATGTGGGCCAGTGGGACGCCGGTCAACCACGAAAATCAGGCGCACAAAGCTCTTTGTGCGTACTCCAGCGGGACTGCAACCCGTGTATCGGGGTCCCGGCCGCTCCCGTCGATTACAGGAAACTCCCTTCCTGTACGGGCTTTCGCGTTTTAGAGTCCCGGTTAGTCCCTTCGGATCCCCGCGCGTTTTGACAAGTCCGTTGGATCGCCGTTAGAGAAACAAGCGCCATCTTTCCCGCTCTGACAAGGCCCGCGTTCCGAGATTCTTATGGCTACGGCACTAGTTCCGGAGTTGGTTCTCGGTGCTACCAGCTTTGACTAATGAGCGCCAGCTCAGCCAAGCGTATGGCGCACGCTTTGTTCGATACTCCCAGCCCGTGCGCCCTACCCGGAAGAACGAAGGGTCGCGGGCCTGCCGGCCCACTCAGCCCCCCACACGCAGTTCGTAGTGGTGTGCCGGCTCCAAGATTGTTACAAGCTAGCCTAGCCGCGAGGCGATCGAGTAATCTGATCGACGGCGTTTCACCGCCTCGCAATGTGACAACTGGCCGTCAGGAGGCATCGCTGCGGCGTTTTGAGAGCCGCCAGTAGATTCTGAAAGGGAGCGGACCATATTCAAACAGACGGCGAAGCTCGCAAACGAACAGCAATTTTGCGAACTGCGTGAGAAAAATGACGCAAGGAACATTACTATCGGCGTTGCTTGGAACGCCACAACCGCCGCCGTACTTTCGATGTCAAGGCTGAAGCGATTCGCTACGATTGATCAGGCGCGATGGCTAGTCCTTACCTGTAGGCCATACGTCAAATCGTGGCTGCGCTTCTTGGAATCCGAGGTGCGGGACGCAGCTGCTGGCGGTCTAAGCTCGGTCTCTCATCAACTCTTGACACCGCCGTCACCTTAACACCTCCGTCTTGCAAGGGTACGGTGCTAGGCCTATCGCGCTGCCTCCAGCGGCCGTGCAGGTAGAAGCAGATGGGTCGCGTTGGGGTACCTGGACAGGGCGTGGCGATCATCGCTCGGAGCGCTCCGAGGGAACACAGCTTTACGGCGACGAGAGGCCACTAATCGGCCAGGTGGCTGCGCAGCTGTGCCCGGGGTCAGCTTTTGGGCTCATCGGCCTCGCAGCTGCGGTGGAACCTGAGCGTCCTGCCGAGAACGTACCAAGTCATGGACGCGTTTACGTGTCGAGAGGGAACAAAACTATGAAGACTTTAGATTTGGGCCGCTGTACTTTAGGCATTTTTGCGGCCACGGCGATGCTCGGCGGGTGCGACGGATCGCACCCCCCCCTCGGAGGACCCGTCGCGGCATCGAAAATGGTGGCGATCGCGACAACGACGCGCGCAGACAATACTCGGCTACTGCGAAAAGCCACGAGCTCGGATCTATTGTACGTCATCGGCGGCGACCGCGTGTATATGCTTTCATACCCGACCGGGCAACCCTTCGGCAGCTTCAGCGTAAATGGGCCCAGACAACTGTGCTCAGATGGTAAAGGAAACGTCTTTCTGACGCTCGATTCCGATCAGATTGCGGAGTACCCCCATGGCAGCACGACTCCGATCCGGACGCTGAGTGACCCCGGGGAAGGCCCGACAGGGTGCTCGGTCGATCCGACAACTGGAAACCTTGCCGTCGCGAACGGAGGGAGTGGCAGCGGCAGCAATGCCAATGTCGTGGTCTACGCGGGAGGTAGCGGTTCTCCTGAAACGTTTACCGACGCGAGTTTCGCCCATTTCGCGTTCTGCGGGTATGACAACGCGGGAAATCTTTTTGCGAATGGCGTCAGCCCCAGCGGTCAGTTTCGATTGGCCGAGCTTCCCAAGGGGAGCTCTACATTCACCGACATAACGCTCGATAAGCGGGTCGTAGGTGGTGGCGGCGGTAGCATCCAATGGGATGACAAATACATGGCGCTGGCAGCTCAAGAAGGTCTCATTTACAGAATTACTGGTTCCAGCGGGCACGTTCTCGGCACGGTGAAGCTGAAAGCCCGGAAGCCGTATCCTATTTTTTGGATACAGGGCAATCGAATAGTTAGTCACTATGCAATAACGAAGCTCGGCCTTTGGAAGTATCCGTCGGGCGGCAGGCCTATCAGCAAGATCGCGGGCTTTTTGATCGGCAGGAGCGGACTTGGTGGCGTAACCGTGAGCGTCGCAACGACAAACTAGCTCGAGAATCCGACCGCGCCAACGCGGATCAAGGACAAACCGAAGCTGCGAGTTTTTGGCGGACGGCTCGGCAGCAAAGCTTCACATGCGCGAAGCCTAAGTCAGCAAAAGCGGAGATCATCGGCACTCTAAAAAACTCGATTCGAGGGGGGCGGCTCGGTAAACCTCACTGTCATTGCGTTCATGGCAACGCGCCATTGCCTGGAGCAACTCGGGGCCGACTCGCGGATTCTTAAATCGAAGACATGCCAACTAAGAACCTCCTTATTCGCCAGGGTCTCATGCCATCCGGTTGCCTCGCCAGCAGGGAGAAATATTATGTCTACGTACCCCAGCTCGTTTTATAATGTCGTCGATTTTGGTTCAAAGAGTTGGACAGCAAACAACAGCGGCAGTACGGCCGCAAGCGATAATACGGCTTGCATTCAAGGTGCGGTCACGTACGCCCAGAGTCACGGAGGCGGCATAATCATCCTTCCCGACGTTGGGACCGATGGCACCTTTGGCATATTCTACGTGTCTGGTATTGTGACCATCGATGCTTCCGTTTCTAGTGCTTCAATTCTGATAATGGGAACTGGAACAACCATCCTTAAAAAGATCGACGGTTTGGACATGTTTGACATCAACGGCTCTACGTCGGAGAGCGACAATTTGGGAGTTGGGTTTCAAGACTTTGCCGTCATTTACGACCCGAGCATCACGAACGCCACGGGCACTGCGTTTAATTTTAACATCGCTACTAACGGGCGACTCTTTCGTATCTACATCGAAAATGCGCCGACTGCTGTGACATTTGAGAATACAGGGCAATGTAGTATGCTCCAGTGTACAGTCGCATACACATCCGCTTATAGTAACACGAGTACTTCCTTGTCGAGCCTCCAAATTACCGGAGCGCAGACCTGGATCGACCAATGCCTCTTCAAATACCAAGGTGGTACTACCGTTGTGCAGACGGCTGTCACGATAGGTGAGTCATCTTACACGCACCTCATCGATTCGCAATTCAGCGATTTCCCTGCGGCAGGCATCGTGCTTGATGGAGCGCTTTTTAAGTCAGGTTCGCCGGGGACGATAAAAGGGCCGGTGTTCATGGGTGTCCGCGTTAGTAGCCCCTCCTATTGCGTTCAGACAAAACCGAAAGTCTATGACGCGGCCTTCATAGAATGCCACTTTCAAGCCACGGATGGCACGACGCCGGCCACCGGACTATTTATTGACAATGCAGGCAGCGGCATAAACGGGGATATTGATACTATCAGATTTGTTTCTTGCAATTGTAAGCAGTATGCAAGCTACGGACTCCAGATCAACGCTGGACAAAATATTCAGGTCACGGGAGGCTGCTATTCCGGAAATGGCAGCGCCTCAACGGGCGGCGGCGTTGGGATTGCCATCACGGGCCCGGCTACGGAAGTCCAGATTGTCGGAGCCAATTGCGCTGGACCGACCGAAACGAACTCGTTTACTCAGCAGTACGGAATCTCCATCACCGGCGGCCAAGATATTCAGCTCATCGGCGTTATTTGCTCTGGAACCGGCACCAGTTTGACCGGAAATGCCGGGACAGGTATCTACATAAACGGAACGACGGTATCGGACGTTCGGATCACGGGAGCCATCTGCAATGGTTCACTATTTGGCAACACTGCCGAACAGCGATACGGAATATACGTTAAGGGAGCGTCGGGAATCGTTATCGACAGTTCGTATTTTGGTGGAAATACGGCGTGGGGGATATACCTTGATGCCGTGGTCAATGGCGTTACGATTAGCAATTGCGACTTTTACGCAAATGCCGACGGCGGTATCAACATAATTCCCGGCGGTTTAACGACATCTACGAAAAACATCTTTGTCAGAGACTGCAACATTGTAGGGGCCTCTAGTTATGCGACCGCCATTCAGACTACGGCGTCCACAGGCTATTCGAACGTGCAAATCACTAACTCCGCCGGTTACAACGATCAGAAACCGCATCTGGCAACGAGTGTGCCATCAGGAACATTCAGCGGAAGTACCCACAACTACTATGGTCCCGTCGTATTCTATTACTGGGGCGGCACGGGAGACGTAACAATTGACGGTGTGGCTACGACCCTGACTTTTGGAAGCTTTGAACTCAATCCGGTTGAGAACGCCTCAATCGCGAGCGGTGGCGGTGGTAGCTTTATCATGATCGGTAAATAGCAACATTCGTCGGGTTGACCTGCGGTTGCCATTCATGCAGCTGATCACGAGCACCCGTTCACGCTACCGAAGATAGGTGGAGAGTTTTCGTAGTTGGAGGTCTCCCCGTTTTTACGCCACGACCTCTCCAGAAATGGCGACGCGTTGAGTGAGTGGACTTGCCCCCAACGCTAGGCTAACGAGCATTGTGATCTTCGCCGGCTAGCTCGCCATTGGACTTGCCCCCATGATGTCTAAGGCAATTTCAGGCCACGGATAGTTGTGAGGGTGGGTTGATTTTGTGCCGCTCCGCGAACTCCCTCGGCGTCAGGTTGCCGAGCGAAGAATGCGGTCGGAAGTCGTTGTAGTCGGCTCGCCACTCGGCAGCAGAGCGGCGCGCCTCAAAGATCGTTACGAAGACCTGGGTGTTCAACAGCTCGTCGCGGACGCGGCCGTTGAGCGACTCGATATGCGCGTTCTGTGTCGGCTTGCCAGGGTCGGAGAAGCGTAGAGCAATGCTCCGCTCGGCGCCCCAACGCAGCATCGCGTGGCTCGTAAACTCGGAACCATGATCGAAGCGAATCATCTCAGGGAAGCCTCGCTCGAAGGCCAGGTCCTCCAGGCTTCGGATGACGTCGTGGCTGCCAAACGAGAAGCCGATTTCCAGCGCTAAGCACTCCCGCGTGAAGTCGTCGACGATATTCATGGCCCGGATGGTTCTGCCGTTCGTGAGGCGAATCGGCTCATCACTTGGGCGCTTCGAACGGTAGCTGAGCGTACTTCGCGTGCAGGAGATCAGCCGACACGCTTGGCGTTGGGTCAATCCGTCGCCCTGCAACGCTCTCACCGCGTCTTTCCGCGCTGAGGGCCCCAGCCGTTTTTTGCGATCAGGTTCCTCATCGCGTCAATCTCGAGCGTCTGTCGAGCGATGATGCGCTGCATCTGCGTGTGTTCGGCTTCGAGCTGCTTGAGGCGAACGAGATCGCTGGTTTCGAGGCCGGCATACTTATCGCGCCAAAGCCGGATCGTATTCGGATGAAGGCCGTGCTTTCGGGCCAGCTCCGTCGCCGGCGTACCCGCCTCTAACTCTTTGAGGATCCCGACGATCTTGGCTTCGCTGAATCGGCTTTTTTCAAGAGCGAGTCTCCTTGCTGGGCTCTACGCCCGGAAACTCACAACTCCCGCTGGCCCGTTTTAGGCCTTACACGTCAGCCTGCGCTTATAGCCGAAGGCGTCTCGACGCGTCACAATTGATCGGCAGACCGCCGACTTGCTAGCCGGGGGCCGCACCTACAGCAGCGCGCAGGCGGAGGAGAAGCTCTTTCTCGGTGGCGCCTATCAAGACGAAGACTTGCTCTTCGCTCGGGCAGACGGCTCACCAGTCGACCCGTGGAAGTTCGGCCGCGCCGTGCTCGACTGCATTAAGCGGGCCAGAGTTACGCCCATCACGTTGCACGGTCTTCGGGGACACTCACGTGAGTCTGTGTGCGCAAACGGGCGTCCCGATCGAGGTCGTCAGTCAGCGCCTCGGCCATGCGTCAATCGGTGTCACAGTCGGGCGTTATCTGCACGTCTACCTAAGCCGAGACGCCGAGGCGGCCGATGCCCTGGGCCGCCTGGTCGGCTAAAGTCTAAGGAAAAAGAGGCTCTGCATTTGATGCACAGCGCCTCAGGTGTCGCGAAAACTCCTCTAAAATAAGGACGATTTTGGTATCCCCAGCGGGATTCGAAGTGTAAACAATGCGGTCCTGCCCAATCCGTCCCGCTACTGAAACGTCCAATATTATAAGGGTTTTCGACGCCTAGCGATTCTGAACGATACTGACCGATTCGGACCTTTTCTGACCCGTCTGTTACATTTGCGTTACATCGAGACCCCAAAAAGCTTCTGTCCGGGGCTATTGGCTAAGCTGGCTGGAGAGCTTACTCGTCGCTCTGAGCCGCCTGCTCCAGGTCGTGGGACAAGGCTCCCGAGATTCGGTCCTCGACGGTATGGAGTAGCTCGCTCGCCATAACCAAGATACGAAGCACGCTCAGTGAGTCGCGCCAACCGACGTAGCGATGCGAGGGTGGATTTTTGTATACGGCCATCGCGCCGCTGAACAACTCTCGATAGCCGTTCTCCTCGCCCGGGTCGCCGTATACGTTTCGTAACGGGCCGCCCTCACCAAAGGCGCGCCTCATCAATGGGACCCCGAGGTCGGAGTCGGTGAAGCCTCCGGCTTGTCTCACGGCAACCTCGACGCATTTCATTCCCGCCGCCACGGCCGAATCAAAGAACTGGGGCCCGCGCTCGTAGAGCGGAAGAGCGGTTGCGACGATGTCTCGATGAAGAAGGGCGCGCGGGTCCGTTATTGTCGTGATGAAGTCGGTCAGCTTTGTACCGGATTCCGCAAGCTCCTTGCCTTGGCGCGATAGCATGCGTCCCATTGCGCTGCCGGAATAAGCGCGAAACTCACCCACTAAAAGTCCATATCGGTCAAGGTAGGCAACGCCTTCCATCAGGACTCGGTCGAGGTCTTCGTTGCGTCCGTATCCGCTGTCAATGATACGTCGCACGGTATCAGCGGGAACGAACGAGGGGCGGTCCTTGGGAAAGAGCCGAATCAGCAACTGCGCCGCCTCCTCTGGCGAATAGGCCAACAGTTGTTCTCTCTCTGGCAAGCTCTGTTGGGCGCGAAACTGGCTATACCCGTCAATCATGGCTCGTTGATTTGGTTTTGAGTGACGGTCGTCCTCGATGGCTCTAGGGCAGGTCGAACTTCAGGGCATCGAGTCTCTCATTCACAGCATCGACAGCACCGTTGAAGCTTTGCACCATTTCCACAAACGCAGGGTCGAATCGGTGACACATTTTCCGGTGTCTCTGCTACCCGCGCCTCGTGGATTCGCTGCCGCCCCATCACCCTAGGATTTTGCGGTCGGGTCGAACAGACCGAGTTGTATAATGCCCCCATGTATCTAAAATCTGTCCGCTGTCCGAACCTCTGCGAGCCGTCTCGCGTCAGCAAACCCAGCCTGCGGGAAGTCCAATACCCCGACGGCATGCGGTAATGGTGCGGGTACTGCCACGAAGCCTTTGAACCAAGCCGCGTTATCAAGGTCAGGCTGGCGGAGCCAAAGCCCCGAAAGACACCCAAGCGGAAGCCGCGCCGAACCCGCGTCGGGCATCGCTAAAGGCTAGTCGCAAGCTCTCTCTTCGGGAGCCCCGAGCGACGCCACTGCCGCGATCTATTCACTGTCCATAGGTTCGCGACGGCGGCTTAGCCTTACGCGCCCCGTGTTTGGCTGCATGATGAGGCATCTCAAGAAGGGCGGGCATCCTCGGCTCTCAGGCTCCACGGTCCTGCGAGCATGTCCCCACGGGTCAAGGAGCCTTCTTACCGGCTTGGGGCGGACATGCAGCCTTATGTACGGCCCAGCCTTGTGCAACGATGTAACGGTGATAGCGCAGGGCGCGACCGTGGTCATCGTACAGGCCCAGGACCAAGGGTTCTGGTCTACCGTCACTTCCGGCGTTCTCTCGATGCTCGCATTCAGCGCCCTGAAAGTCCTTGGGGCTCGGCTCGCCGCGCGGGCCCGGCTTAACGTGCGAAACCAACGGCCCCGGAAGGTAGCCAAACGGAAGCCACGCCGAACGCGCACTACCGGGCGTTGGGTGCAGGACAGCCGCCCAGCGGAGAATGCCGGGTCCGTCGAAGGCTTCCGCATGGCAATCTTTTCCGCGTGGGGCTATCTTCGCGGACTCGCAACCGGGCTTATTCTGTGGGTCGTGCAGAGGCTACGCTCGCCGAGGATATCGCCTACCTTGCTCAGTTGCCGTCAGAAGGCTATTGCTGCCGAGATCGGCATGTCGGAGCGACGCTGGGGCGACATCACACAGGGCAGGACGAGACCCCGCAAGACAACCGCTGCGCACATCGCGCTTGAGGCCAGTGACCGCCGCCCAGCCGCTGATTAGCCAGGCAAAGCAACGCCGCCAGGGCGGCGGTCAAGCCAACGATCCGCGCGCGCCTACTCGGCGGCGTGGCCACGGCAGCTTGGTACGAGGCTGGATTGGCTCAGGCGCCCTGGCTGCTACCCTGGAACTTAGGGGTCGGGCGCCGAACGTTCCCAGTCGCTCGTCCGTTCCGCTTCGGGGAGGTAATGCACATGAAAACCCTGGCTCGCTCGGTGCTCACCATCGGCATTGCTGCCGCGTTGCTGGCGGGGTGCGGCGGATCGAGCTCGCAGATCGGCGCGAAAGGCGTGCTGCCTACAGGTGCGACGAAGCAGAGCCTAAATGCGCAACGCATTGCAAACGCCGTCCGTCGTTCCGGAGGCAGCCCAGGCTACAGCGTCACCGGTCCACTTGTGTACGTCACCAACTACACGAGCAATAACCTTACGGTGTATCACGCGAGGGCCAAGAATCCGGCCCCGATAGCGGTCATTTCGGATAGCCTCGGTGCACCGAGTGGCGACTGCCTAGACAGCCACGGGACACTCTATGTCGCGAATCAGCCAGCCAGCAGCTCCGGCTGGGTTTCGGAGTACGCCCTTGGCAAGACCAAGGCCTCCAGTGTCATAACGAATGGAATTAAGACGCCATCCTTCTGCGCGATCGACGGCAATGGAAACCTCTGGGTGACGAACATCGGCGGTCCGAACGTAACGGAGTATCTGTATGGCTCCCCGAAACCGCACGTGGTGATCACGAAAGGTCTCGCGTTTCCTGTGGGCGTCGCGATCGATCATTCTGGAAACGTATTTGTCGCAAATGGATGGGGCGCACCACAGCAAAATGTCGAAGTATACGCGCCTGGAACCAAAGCGCCGTCACGAACGATCACTGACGGCATAACGCATCCAGTTGGCATCGGGGTAGATTCGAGCGGTACCTTGTATGTGACAAACGCAACCACAAACAGTGTGGAAGCGTACCTCGCAGGACAGGATCATCCGTATCGGACAATTATTGCGGGCTTGGATGTTCCGGTGGCTGTGGTCCTCAATTCTAAGGGATGGCTCTACGTCGCCAACTTTGGGAACAGTAACAATGTCGTTGAGTTTCCACCCGGCTCGATCACCCCGTCACGACGACGGATCAGCAAGAGCGTTTACGCGCCACAAGGTGTCGCGTATTTTCCAGCGCTGCTGCCATAACGAACCGACTCCTCAGCGGTACGGTTAATCGATTAGCAGAAGAAGCGCCGAGTTTTGGGGAATCGCCTAACATTCGGCGGCGCTGCTGCGTGACGACCTCCGGCGCTTCCCCGTGAGCAGAAATGCGCTGGGTCATTTTACACGAATTAGCTACTACGACAAAACCTTGAAATTCTACCTCACCAGGCTGGGGATTTCACCACTTGTAGCAACAGCTTCGCAGCGCTAATATCTGTACCCGAGCGCAGCGAGACGACGGCTAATGAGCAGGCTAGGATTGGATCGCACGGACGCCGGAACTTAACAATCCTTAAAGGAGTTTACATCATGGCCGATCTCAATGCTTCGGGTCCGAATCCGGGCACTACGTACACGCCGAGCGAAACAAACGGTGTCTACCACGAGGACCGTGAGGTGACGGTCAGCAGTACCGTTGGCTCGCAGATGTTTCGGGCGTACAATGCTACCTTCGACGAAAATCTCGGCGAGTGGAAAATCCCGACGTCGGGCTCCGGTAAGCCAGCCTATGCGACAGTCCAAAACCCCGACGGTTCGATTCACTTCGTAACAAAAGCAGCCAATTCGTCGCCATGGAATACGTGGGACGGAAGCGGTAACAACACCGTTTTTAACGGGATCGACTTTGGCATGGTTGCTAATAGCCCGTCCACTGACAATACTGCCGCACTGCAATTAGCCATCACGGCAGTCATGCACGCCGGCGGCGGTACGATTTTCATCCCAGCGGGGACCTACTATTTCACAAGCTCCACCGGAATCACCATTGCGCCAACTCAGTCACTCCCTGCTGTCGGCCTCATCATCGCCGGGACCTCGGGGCTCACGAAACTCGTCCAAAGCTCCGGCGCCGCCCTCGCGCTCTTCACGGTTAACAGCTGGGTTGACCCGGGCAGCATTGGCGTTGGGCTCCGCTTTCAGGATTTGATCATTTTGTTCACCGGCGCGGCCAGCGGCGCCCAAGCCATCAACGTAGCCAGCAGCCAGATGGTCACGGCCACGCGCGTGTTGTTCGCAGATTGTCCCCAAACGATGTACATGGATGGAAGATCCCTCCAATGCGGGCTGTTCCAATGCATGATCACCTACGATCAGGGGCCGAGCACGCAGACCATGATCTTCATGGGCGGCTCCGAGAATTATGTCGAGTCCTGCGTCATTTCTCAGACGGCCAAAGGTACTATACCTGCTCCTCCCGGCGGCTGCACCGCCATCAACATTCAGCCCGGAGGCGGCGGGATGTACGTGACCAACACCCAGATCTCCGATTTCGATTACGGAATTACCATCACCGGGGGTGGCAACAACCTCGATCATGCATTCATCTCCAACGTCCACTGCGAATGCAATATCACCGCCGTCCTGATCCAACCGATCGACAGCAACGAAAAAGTCTATCAGGTATTCTTTAACAGCTGCGATTTCGCGCTGACGACGTTGGGCACTCAAGCCACCCCTGGCGTGCTGATTAGCTTGGCGAACGGCGGCATGATCGCGGATATCTTCTTTACGAACTGCATGTCCCACAACTGGGCGGGTCCCGGCTTGCAGATCAACGGCGGGCAGAACATCTCCGTCATCGGCGGTCGCTTTGCCGCTAACGCAACCGACCCGTCCATGACAACCAGCGGCGGGATCGCAGTCACTGGCCCCGCCCAGTACGTGACGATCATTGGTGCAGACTGCTATGGCCAAATCCCAAAGTATGGCTCCGAGCCAACGCCAAACCCCGTTCAGCCTTATGGGATCTCCGTCACGGGGGCAGTGGTTGCCATGCGGGTGCGCGGATGCAATCTGAACGGCAACGCATCTGGAGCTCTGTATGCGCCAACGTCAGGGATGGATCTACAGGTAAGCGATTGCGCCGGCTACAACGACCAGCATCCCATCCTCAATGGTAACAACGCCCCTACGTTGGGCAATCCGCTCTCCGCTTCGACCTGTTCCACGCCCTACTATGGGCCGTCGGTAGTCACGTTTTCGGGCTCATCTCCAACCCCACCACTGCTTAGTGTGCTTGTCAGCGGACTATCTACCTTTAGCATGAGTTTTGGCGACTTCTACCTGTCACGCCCAACGGATCAGGTTGGCTTTGGCGCGTCACCAGCGGTATTTGCTTGGATCGGTAAGTGAGCTAGGCATCAGGAGAGTGAAGGGGGACGTGATCTTTGGCGTCCCCCTTCGCTCCGCGCGCAGGCTTTGTGGCCCTGACCTCTTGCCTTCTGTAATTAGACATTGGCTTATGGCGAGGATCGCATAAACTCGTGGCAAAACTCTTGGTATCGTGAACGCGATGGGGAAGTCCACGGCTACCGCCCAAATCCACGCATGCAAGACGGGTCTCACGGAGACGACGACGCTGGTGGACTTCCTCGCGCTGGAGGGACGGGCGGCACAGGTCTACTGGGATCTGCTGGTCGAGACGCCCCTTCCATGGAGACCGAGGGCACTCAAGCGGATACCGGCACACTGGGCGGCGATCAGTCCACGGACCGATGGAAAACGCGAGCGGGTGCGCGATGCGACTGATCCGTGGAACGCAATCCTGAACTACTGCTACACGTTGCTGGAAGTGGAAACGCGGGTCGCTTGCGAGGCGGTGGGGCTCGATCCGGACCTCGGGCTGATCCACGTCGACGATCGGCTGCGCGAGTCGTTCATCTACGATCTGCTCGAGCCGCTACTCGCCAAGGCGATGTATGGGCGCTGGATGAGTCGGCTCGATCCGCACAACCGAGCCAAATCGTACGATCATCGCATTAAGCCGTATGGCTTTGTCCAATCGATTACGCCCGCAGTCATCGGTTCCAACGAACCACTGCCGATCGCTCCATTTGAAAGGGACTTGGCCAAATCAAAACGCCTGCAATTGGTTGACTACCATACCGGCGATCCGATTCGATTGGATTGGAGCGGCAGCAGTATGGCCCACACCGTGCCGGTCATGCGTTTGAGCGAATATGTGCAGGAATATGGGCGGCATCCCGAAGCCAAAGCCGCAGATTGGAAGAGCAATCCAGCAGGACCGGATACGATCGGGCTTTTGCATCGATTACCGCTCCAATCGAAGCGGCTGATCCGAATCGGCAAGGAGGTCGATCGGCTCGGTGGCGACGAGGGTGCTACGCTTGAGCCTGATCGGCCGGTCGAATACGAATGCGACGAACTCGCGGAGAGCATCGACTACCTGGCGCAGTTTCCGCAAGCCGCGACGGTACGGGATCTCGCCCTGACAGAACGCGGCTGGCGCAAGATCATCAAGGGTGTTGTAGAACCGCTCGCGACGACGGCAGAACGCATTCAGGAACTGGCCGAACAGCGCCGCATCGAAGAACCGTAGTGGCGTCGGAGCTTGCCTGCGCGGAGCTGAGCGGCAAAGGCAGAACGTCCTAAACCGCCGATCCGTTTATCGGGAAAAGGAGCAGGGCAAATGAAGGGCTTAAGTCTTGGCCGCTACACACTTAGCAGCTGCGTTGCGGCTGCAATGCTCGCGGGCTGCGGCGGATCGCAGCTGCCGGTCGGCGCGCCGGGCGCGATGCCGCAAGGCGTAGCGCAGCAAGGCCAGAGCACGCAGCGTGACGAGAGCGGGTCGTGGATGGCGCCGGACGCAACATCGCAAGACTTGCTTTACGTCTCCAGCCACAGCTGGGTTTCGGTTTACAGGTATCCTCAGGGGCATTTGCTCGGCAAGTTAAAAGGCTTTGACCTTGCTTCCGGCCAGTGCGTAGATAGCTCAAGCAACGTGTATGTTACGGACTATGTGACGTCGCAAATCGTCGAGTTCCCGCACGGTGGCCGCAAACGCCTCAGGGTCCTTTCCATGCCTGGCGCGAACGGTTGCTCAATAGATCCAACGACGGGGAATCTGGCCGTTTCGTCGTTGGGTAGCACAGGAGTTTGGATTTTCAAGAATGCCAAAGGGGCGCCCACAAAATACCAAAACTCGCAGTTCCTCTACTATTACGATTGTGCGTATGACCCCAAAGGTAACCTCTTTGTCGACGGAATGAGCACGATAGGCACGGGCAGCTTCGTGTTCGCCGAGCTGCTAAAAAATGGTAACCAACTCAAAGTGGTGACTTTGAACCAGTATATTGGCTGGCCCGGAGGGATGCAGTGGGACGGTCAGCACCTCGCGATTGGCGATCAGGTAGCACCGGCTATTTATCAGTTTAGCATAAATGGAAGTAAGGGAACGAAAGTTGGGACGACACCTCTAGGCAGTCATACTTTCGATACCTTGCAGTTTTGGGTCCAGGGGCGGACCGTCATCACATCGACTGCCTGTCATGACGTCGGCTGTGGACGTACAAAGCGCGGTTCGGCCGTGATGTTTTTTAACTATCCCGCGGGGGGCAAAGCTACGAAGATCATCATCAACGGTTTACTGGGAGGTCCTGGCGGCGACTCTGTCAGCCTCGCTCCCAGATAGATCATCCGCGATACGTGCGTAACGAAGGAACGAGGTACGTGAAGAGCTTGGGTCTTAGCCGCTACGCGCTTAGCAGCTGCGTCGCTGCGGCAATGCTGGCAGGGTGCGGCGGAGGACAGCCACCGATCGGGGCGTCGAGCGCGATACGACAAAGTGTGGCGCAGCACAGTCTGGCTGCTCAACGCTCCGCAGGCGCGGCTCAGCTAGGCAGCGACGGCGCGTCGTGGATGCTGCCGGAAGCGAACGGCGAGGATTTGCTCTATGTCTCCAACGGCCCGGCGTCTAGTCATAACTCGGCGTGGGTCACCGTGTACTCGTACCCTCGCGGAAAGTTGGTCGGTATCCTTCGGGGATTTGCCGCCCCAGCGGGCGAGTGCGTCGACAGGGGGGGTAACGTATTTATCACAGATACCGACACTGGTAAAATATTCGAGTACGCGCACGGAGGCAAACATCCAATAGCGACACTACCGGCTCCCGGCCCCGACTCGCTCGGCTGCTCCGTAGACCCCACGACGGGCAACCTTGCCGTGTCTAGCCTCGGCTTCGGTAACAATGGTGCGGTGGGCATTTATAAGGGAGCCAAAGGCAGCCCCAAGCTTTACAAAAACCGCGCGTTCCAGATGTATTACTTTTGCGGCTACGATAACAGCGGCAATCTCTTCGTGGACGGTCAGAACTATGCTTCGAGCGCCTTCGAGTTCGCAGAGCTTGCGCAGGGCGACACGAAGCTCAAGAGCGTTACGCTAAATCAGAGCATTGGGTTCCCGGGCGGCGTGCAGTGGGATGGAAAGTACGTAACGGTAGGCGACCAGAATACCTCCATCGTGTACCAGTTCTCCATTAGCGGGGATGTGGGAACCGAAGCTGGTTCGACGACCCTTGGCGGTAGCGATGTGGGGGCGGTATTACAATACTTCATTGTTGGGAGCCGACTAATCGCCCCAAACGCATGCAGCGGAAAATGCGTTGGCAACGTTCTTTACTTCCCATATCCATCCGGCGGCGATGCGACGAAAACGATTACGAAAGACGTGCACTATCCTCGGGGACTCGTGGTTAGTAAAGCCAACGATTAGCCTCACCACCGCATCGCCTGCGCTGCACGGCACGGCTTTGCGTGCATCGCAGCGCGCGGCGTAGCGGCGCCGATCGCGTAGCGGGCTGAGCGGCTCAGATCGCGTAGCGGCTTGGCCTGCGCGGGGGCTCTGCCACGCTAGGCCGAAACGCTGCTAGGACGCGTGGCGTTCACGGAGCGAGGAGCAAGGTAGATGAAGCGTATAGACTGGCATGATGATCCGCGAGGTGAGGACGCGGCACTTGTCGCAAGGGTTGTGCAGGCAGTTCCTGAGCTATCCGCTGCATACCGCGAGCACCTCGACGACAACTACCAGCAGCTTCTTCCATACATGTTTCTTCCAGACGCGGTGCGAACGCTTCAAGCTCAGATGATGGAAGGCAAACTTAACAAAGATGCGTGCGTCCGTCTTGGTCGCGTCATTGAAGACGCGCTCGCGCAAGGTGGATCAGTTCGTAATCTGGCGTTATTGGGCCTCACGGGTGAGATCGCGGAGGCGTATCTCTCTAGTCGTATGCGTGGCCAGCCTAGCCTCCTAGAGTTTATGCGAGACGCCCTTGGCGGGCATGCGAAAGAGGCGATTCGTCAAGAACTAGACACACCTACAAGCAGGTCGATATTAAAGGCTACCGAGCAACGAACCGGAGACGCAAAAATATCGTCATAGGGTTGATCCGCCGCCCCTCACCGCATCGCGTCGCCGCACAGTGGCGGGTTGCGGCGGAGCGCAGCTTTCCATCTGGTGGAATACGCGTCGATAATGTGATAGCTTCATCACGGACATTCATGGTCCGAAATATGGTTTTGATTTCACTTATCGCACTGATGACAATGCAACCATGTGCCGCGCAGCAACCAAGTCAGCCTGCACAGACGCCAGTTGGCCAACCCCCAAGTGGCCCGATGCTGGACGGTTTTGTGCTGAGTCTAAGAGTCGACTCGACGCCTGCGCGTCTTCACGGGCCCATTTGGGTCGACGCGGAGCTGCGGAATGTTTCTGGGAAGCCGCAGACTGCATGGTTCGGTGCTCGCTACTTCTACGAATTCAAAATAGAAGGCCCCAATGGTGCTGTCGTCCCGAGAAATCGATATACGACATTCGGAGCCGACCCCTACCAGCATGATTATAGTGTGCAGCCAAACGGGGTCATGAGCGGAAGGTTTCGATTAGACCTTCTCTACTCGTTTAGCTCGCCTGGCACGTACTCCGTACAAATCACCAGGGCATGGGCCAAAATCGGTAACGCAGCACCACCGTTACAGTCGAATGTAATAACGATTACGATATTGCCTTGACGCCGCATCGCGCCGCTGCACAGCCCGGCCGCCCCGCGCTTTGCACGGCTTCGCGAATGCGAGGGCGGTTGTTGGCTTTGCAGCTTTGCTCGCATTGCAGCTGCGAGCGCCTCGCACGCGCGGCGGCCTGGCTCGCAGAAGCTTCGCAGTCGGAAGGTGCGGGGTAGAACATCGATAAAATGGGTGCGCAGTGAGACAGCTCTTCACGCTGCTGGCGATCTTCGCGCCCATGGTTTTGTCCCCAGTACTAGCGCACGCCACTTCGCCAGACACACCCGGATCTTACAACTATTACCAGCTGCGCGGCAGTAAAGAGGCCGGGGCGGCCAATTTCAACGCTGCGATAGCCGATTGGGGACGTGCTGCGGCGCTGAGCACCGATCCCCAGAAGAGTTGCCGCGGTGAGTTCCAGCGCGTACAGATTCGCGCTGCGAAAGAGGCGCAAGCGAAGATGGCCACCGAGCACCTAACTAAGACGCAGGCCGCCGCGTGGTTCGAGAAGCGAAACAGCCAACTTTGGATTTCCAACAAGTGCAATGGGCCCTAGGGCCCTCGGTACCGCCCCCGCCGCGCCGCACTTTGCAGGGCTCCTCGCAAGCAAGCGGCACCGGAACTGCCAAGGCTCTTCTGTAGTATCCCTCGGCAAATCTCACCGTAGCTATCAGATACTGAGTTGGCAGTTCCCAGACTCAAGGCAAAACCGACCGAAACCGATCCCCTGAGGTAGACTAAGCCGATCATCCCTGCTCTAGATGCAGGTGAATCAGTTGCCCAGCGGGCGTTGGAGTGTGCTGGTTACTTATCCGCCAATCGGTTCTAACTCCGGCCAGTACCGATCTGCGTCGAGCTCGGCCCTAACAGCCTCTACTGCGGCGGCGTTGTCGAGACCATGTGTAACAATCGCGGCGCCTTTTATCGACCGTGCGCTTGGAGCGTTTGAGTACTGACTCGACGTGATCATTTTGGGAACGCTCTGATGGTGACGCCGTCGAGGATCTGATCCGGCTGACGTGGGATCACGACTCGGCTCGAATCAATCGCTTGATGGGCTTCTTTATAAAGAAAGACGCGCCCAGATTTTGGCGCGGCCGCGGGTCCGGGTCACAATCGGCCGCATCGGATGTCGCGCTTGCACTCTGTGTGTACGACCAAGTGAGGATTGGCTCGGCCATTAGACAAGCTGTCGCTCTCCTTTCATTTAGGAGCAAAGGCTGTGCCGAACGATCTAATCACATTTCGGTAGAGACGATCTTTGCCTCCGGACTTTATGTTATCGATGGATGGATCACGAAGTGGACGCAGGATCGAACGATCGATTGGTTAGGGTGCGGAGGAAGCTTTTGCGCGTGATTGCAGCTCTTCGACAGCGGCTTCCAGCCGACGAATCCGAGAGCGCAACTCAACAACCACATCGTGGAGCAAAAGCGCGCTCTCGGCGGTCTCGAGCTGCGCGCGATCGAAGCGCGCATTCTCAGCCCGGCGACGACGATGACGCTCACTCGGAGGTCCGGCCGTCAAGCGCGTGGTGGGCTCCGGCTCGCCGGCAAGGTACCACGGCGAGATGTTGAGCTCGCGCGCAAGCCGTAGCGCGGCCTCGAGTTTGAGGCTTTTGATGCGGCCGGCGCGCATTTTACGGGCGGCGTCGCTGGTCACTCCCAAGATAGCGCCGAGTTCGGCGTCCGTTAACCCTTTGATCACTTCCCTGAAGCGTCTACTGAAGCTTGAAGCTGCCATCTTTCTCCAACGGTTTCAACCGAGATGCCAATATCTTACTATTGACTTTTGTATCGCCGTATTGTATTCCTGTAATCAGAAGTAGGCACGTGATTCCTCGGCGAGTGGGGGCTTCGCACCTCCCCCTACCGCTTCACCCCTCGCGTCGTCACCACGCCTTCGCCTTCCTTGATGGACTGGGGTTCCTATGGACTTTGACGATGACCGCGATCTTCCAGTAAGCACTGCCGACGGGTACTCTCAGCTCAACGACGCGCAGCTGCGCGCGGCGATCCGCTTCGCCGAGGGCCACCTTCGATCAGTCGAAGAAGATCACGAGACGTTACGCAGTGCGTACCGCGAAGAGATCACCGCGATGCGCAGGCGTCTCGTCGATCGGCTACTCGCTCGAATCCTGGCGCGAGCCAGGCCCTTATCGGACCAGCAGCGGAGCGAACTGCGCCGACGTTTCGAGCAGCGAGCAACGCCGGCAGTCGAAGTCGCGTCGCTGGTTCGTGCGGCCTCCTGCGGACGTACTGCCCGGCTCGATGCGCTCAATGAGATCGAGGCGATGGCGCTTCTCCTGCGTTTGAAGCCCCGCACATGAGCTTTTCTGGACGTTCAGGCCGACAGCGCTCGAGCGTTGACGCGACCGAACTCGACTGGCTGCGCGACCACGGGGTTCGCATCGATGAGAAGGGGCGCATCATCGTCAGCCTCCCGACTCCCGATGACGAGCTCGGGTTTCGAAACGAGGAGCAGGAGCCGTCCATTTCTGAGCTGATGCGCCGGGAGATCGGCCGACGACAGGGCGGCTCGCGCGGGCGCCGTCGCAGCGCGCCCAAAGCCTCGCATCGCACCGTGCCTGGCTGCGCGAAGCGCCCGGCCCAGCCGCCACGCCTTGGGCGCCCGGCGGTAGGCGACGAGCTGCGCGTCTATGTCCAGACGACCATCGCTCCGCAGACGCGCGAAACGCTGACGAAGCGTGGCCTAACGCTGGCCAAAGTCCTAGACGATTGCGCTCGTGAGCTAGCGGATGCGTTCTGACGAGCGTTCCGGTGAGACCGTACAGCCGGCTCAGCTCGGTCGTCCGAAGCTTGGGCAACCGCAGCGCGTACGGATCACCACGACGATCGAACCGTCGAAGCTGGCTCGCCTGCGCGAGCACGCGCTCCGGGCGAAAAAGTCGCTTGGACAGCTGGTCGACGAGTACGTCCGTTACCACTTCCCGCCTTCGGAAGGACCACCGGATTAGCCGGCGCGCGCTCTGAGGGCGCCTTCACGCGGTTCGATTCGAATCAACTCTTTGAATGCAAAGGAGAAGAACGGTGCCGCAGTACAACCGAGTGACCCTCGTCGGCAACGTCGTGCGCGATCCGGAGATCCGCTATGTTGCAAACGGCGCTGCCATGACCAAGTTCACGATCGCCGTCAACCGCAAGAGCAAGGAAGCGGATTCCGCTGACTATGTCGACGTCGTTGCCTGGGATAAGCTCGCCGAAACGAGCAACATGTACCTGAAGAAAGGGGCGCTGGTGCTCATCGAAGGCCGCCTAACGGTCCGCTCCTACGAATCGAAGAGCGGCGAAAAGCACAAAGTCGCCGAGGTCGTCATGTCGCTGCTGCAGACGCTGGGCCGGAGGACGAGTGAGGGCGCCAACCACGCAGAGCCCGAGTCTGAGGTGACATCCGCCTAACGCACTCGAATCGGCCCGGCGCATACGACAAGGCGGCATCTGCGCCGCCGCATGGGGAGCGCTCGTCATCGTGCATCCGGTCATCCGTGGCGCCTTTCGTGCTTTGGCGCCGGCCGTCTGTGATGTATCCTAGCCGCGCCCGCCGTCGCGCGCAAGGAGCGGCTTTCCGGTCCTCGCTGCGCTGCGGTCCACGCCTCTACGCTTCGCTCCGTCCTTGCGCCCTTGCCGGCCGCGGCTGCTTCGGACCCATCAACGGCCAGCGCCTTGAAGCGCGAAAGGAGCACGCGATGATGTCCGACCTGTACACGATCAAAGACGAGCGCACCCTCTACTGCCGTGCGGCGATGAAGGCCAACGGCGGTATCTGGAATCCGGTGACGCGCGAGTGGATGTTCCAAGACCCAAGCGATCACGCTAACGCCGCGGCTGAACTCTACCGCGTGACGCGCCCGAGCGCCGCGATGCGCGAAGCGCTCCAAGTGATGATCACCGACGGCACCGCCGCCTTGGCATGGGGCTTCGATCCTGCCGAGCAGTCGGTGTCGGTCGACGATCTCGATCGCAACGAAGCCTCAAAGCTGCTTGCCGCGGGCTACGCCGTGCGCCGCGTGCTCGGCGTCCACCCGCTCGACGATATAACGCCGAGCGACGACGTCGCCCCAGCTACTGAACCGGATCTCGACACGCGCGATCGCTCACGCCGGCGTCGCCATTCCGGCGCGTAGCAGTCCGTAGGTCCATCGTCCCTCGAGAGCCCGCCAAACCGCGGGCTCTTCGCTTTCCAGCGCAGCCAAGGAGTACGAAACGATGACGACAGCAACATGTTCTACCCAGGTCAAGGGGCTCGACGCCCACGACCGGCTCACGACGCGATCGCTGCGCGACGATGAGATCCGGGCTATCGCCGACGCGACCTATCGCAGCGACAACCCGTTGCGTTTCGAGGGCGTACGCCAAGCCGCGCTGCTCTTCGAGCGCGCCGGCTATACGATCACGCGCGACCCGCAGGCCAGCGCCCTGGCTGTGCCGCCGCAGCCGATCACGCTGGGCTGCCTAACGGTCGATCCACTGCACCGCAGCGTTCAGCTGGATGATCACGACATCGAGCTGAAGACCCGCGAGTTCGACCTCTTGGCGCTGCTAGTGCGCCATCCCGGCCAAGTCTTCACTCGCGCACAGCTGCTCGACCTGATTTGGCCGCGTGACTTCGCAGGCGACGATCGCACCGTCGACGTCCATATTTCCCGCCTCCGTCACAAGCTGGGCGGATTACGGTCCTCGGAACTCTCGATTATCACGGTCGCCAGCGTCGGCTACAAACTAGCCGCGCCGCGGTCGCTTAAGGGCTGCCAGGGGCCCGCCGCGGCCCACTGGCGCATGGTTTGACATCAGCTCACACGAAGCGAGTCGTGCTCTTGGCGCCCTGCCTACTGCCTCGAGACCGCGAGCGATTGTTGCTGAGGCCCGGTATCGCCGGACGGCATGTCAGACGAGCGTACGTGGCTCGCCGGTCGAGAATCAGTCGCAACACTGACTCGTCGCGACGGCGACGATATCGTTTCACTCCGCAGGACGGGCTGCTTTGCCCCTGCGGCATTCTTGCGGTGGCGCATCAGCGCAGCGCAGAGGGTGCTGCGCTTGATCGGATAGCCGCTGGCACTGATTTGTCTGGCAATCTCGGTATAGGTTGCGCCGCGCTCTTGGGCGGCGCGGATGTTCCCACTGATGCGCGACACGAGCAGTTCGAGTTCGCGCCGTGACGTTGGCTGGAGCGGCAGTACGTCGAGGTCCGCCCCGATCTTGGCAATGAGCTCATCGGACAGCATGGCTGACTCCTTGCTTTGGCTCGGTTCTGGGTTCTATATTTTTGGATTGACTTTAGTATTGAACTTGTTATGATGCTAGCATGAGGTCGGACGGGGCGCAACAGGCAAGTATAGGAGCTCGAGTCTTTTTTAAAACGCAAGCCGGTGGCTGTGCGTACAACGCCTGCGGCGTCGTCCGCGCAGCCAGAGAGAGCGAGGTCGCGTCGCCTTCGGCGCCGCTCAGCTCGCATGCGGACGTGTCGGCGTCGGGGTCGCTTCGCTCAGCTCGACGCGGCACGAGGAGCGCCCGATGAATGCGCCGGTTTCGCGAGCAAAGCGCAGCGAACGGCTCTACATCCGACTTACGATTGATGAAGCCGAATATGTCGCTGGCGTTGCTGATGCGCGCGGGTTGAGCGTTTCGGACTACGTTCGAAAAACAGTCCTCCGAGGCAGCGGTCGTCGAGCCGGGGCGATGCGCCGTGTATTGCCGACCGATGCGGCCGGAACCATCCGTGAGCTCAGCGCGGTCGCGCGCGATCTGCGGCGGCTCGTTGCCCTTTCCGAGGCAAACAAGACAATCGATCACGATCAGCTCAATGCGTGCCTTATAGCGGTGCACGCTGCGCTCGACGGGTTTAGCGTATGATCACGAAATCCGTCCCGGCGCGAGCGCACACACGAACCTTTGCGGTCGGGGTCGACTATATTACGCAGCATATGCACCAGCGTGCCGTCGCGATGGCTGGGCACAGCTTCGAGCGAGGCGTGAACTATGCCAGCGCGCCGGAGAAGGCCGAGTGGGTCCATCTGCGCGGCGTCATGTCGGTTGAGACGGCGGCCATCGAAATGGAGGCCGTCGCGGCGTTGTCGTCCCGCTGCCGCGACCCGGTCTACCACCTGATCATCGCCTACGCCAAGCACGAGCGGCCGACGCGCGAGCAGGTTATCAGCGACGCGGAGCGTCTGCTAAAAGCGATCGGCATGGAGAAGAACCAGTACGTGCTCGCAGCGCATAAAGATACGGATGATTTCCACGCGCACGTAATTGCTAACCGCGTTGGTCTCGATGGTCGGGCCAACGACCTGTGGCATGAGCGGATCGTCCGCGAGCGTGTTTGCGCGGAGATCGCGGCCGAGCGCGGTTGGGACGTCGTCGTGGGCCACCACAACCGCGACATCGTCCAGCGTATCGAGCGCCTGCACGAGCTGCCAGCTGGGCCGCAGCGGCGGCTGAGCGATGGCGCGTACCGGCGGCTGCACGAACGCGGCGCGCTGCCGTGGCAAGAGAGCGCACGACCCTACGTGCTCGACGCCGTCGATCGTGCACACGATTGGAGCGACCTACATCAGCGCCTTGCCGCCCACGGTGTCGTCGTGAAGCTCGTTCGACGTGGCGAGCGCGTCCAGGGCCTGGCATTCGCCGAAGGCCTCGATCGCAGTGCACCGGGCTGTGCAGCGTCGCGTATCGATGCGCGCTGTGCACTGTCAGCGCTCGAACGCCGCTTCGGGCCGTTCGCGCCATTGCGCGATCCCGTTCCAGACATTGCGCGTGTCAGGCCATGGAGTGACACGGTTCGTCCAACGATTCTCACCGCCGTTGATGCCGCGACGTCGTGGGAGGATCTCACTGCGCGGCTTGACCAGCACGGCATCATCATCAAAGTCGTGCAGCGTGGTGCCCGCGTGCAGGGCCTCGCGTTTGCGCAAGGCCGAGATGCCGCTGCCCCGGGATGTGGAGCGTCGCGCATCGATCCGCGTTGCAAGAAGGCTGCACTCGAGCAGCGCTTAGGGCCATTCCCACGAGCCGGGCGGCAACACGAACGTATCACCGAGCCGAACGTCCGCGCCGACCCACATTTCCGTAATCGCGGTCGCCTGCGCGAGCGAGCGGAGCATGACGCCCGCACCAATCGAGGCTGGGCGATGCACGAGGCTCGTTCCATCGCTGACCACGCTCGGATGCGCTCCGACTATGCCGCGTACCGCGACCGATTCGTTGCAGAGCGCGACCACGTCATTGGCGCACAGCGAAACGCTGCCTGGGAGCGCGAGCGCTGGCTTCGGCAGCAGGAAACCCAGCGCCGCCGCGAGGCACGCCAGTTGCTCCGTGCGGTGGCGCGCCTCGGCACGCGCGGTCCGCTCGCACATCAGCTTGCGTATTGGTCGATCGACGCCGTCGTAGCACGCCGGCGCGCGAAGGAGCATGTCGCAGCGCGTGTTCGCTGGGAAGCCACCAAGATCGTGCTGGCGTCAGAGCGACGGCTGGCGCGCGAGGAGAAGCCGATGGACTATCGTTCGTTTGTCACCCACAGAGCGCGCACTGGCGATCCGGCAGCGCGGACCGTGCTAGACTCGCTCGTAACGCCAACGCGTGAGCAGCAACGCCATGCGCCGCTGAATGAACCGCAGCGCCCGACCCTTAATGAAGTACGCGCCCGGCTCGACGTCATCCGCGGCGAGGAGGAGGCGCGTTACAAGCGTGCCAACGTCGAGCGCGACGGGCTGCAACGCATCGCTCAGCCACTGTCCCTGGACGATGTCCTTGCCGCAGAGCGCCAGCGCATCCGAGAGCACGTCGCCGATGCGGCTCGGTTCACGGATGCGGAGCGGGTTCGGCTAACGCACCTCAGCAAAGAGAAGCGATCCTGGAACCCGCTAACAAAGGCTGTAGCGGCGAAGGCGGAGGCGGAGCTGCACGCCGCACACCGGTCCCGCTACGACCAGGCAGCTGCCGAAGCGATGCGCGAGTTCGACGAACGAAGGGTGCCGCAGATAGTCCAGCGCGTCGCTTCCGACGAACGCCGGTACCGGCAATACGTCGCCGCGTCACTGAACCTTGAGCGGGAGATGAACGAAGCGCGTGCTGTTTATAGGGAGCGAATACCGCAAGTCGAGCATCAGGTGAGCGTCCTTGAGCGCGTGGGGCTTTCCAAGCTGGACGTCCTCGATGCCACACCAAATGCGAGCCTCAACCAGCTTGCGGCTGCCATCGATAAGCGGTATCGGGCTGTACCTGAGCCACTAAGGCATGAAGTTGAGCGCGGCCTTCGTCGGGAGCGCGACCGTTGGCGAGAATCGATATCGATGGGGGACCTGTAGTGCTCGGGCTCATCTATGTCTTTGTCACTGCCAAGCCGATCTCAATCCGACGGCTTTTTATGCTGTTCGTCCTTGGGCTGACGTCAACGTCGAGCGTACTCGGCATTTTCCACATGAAGGATTCGCCCAGTCGCGCGCTTGTTATCGCGACATCGGTAGTGCTACTCGTCTGGAGCCTTCCCTTGGTTAGAATAGTGCATGACACTATCCGGCTCGGCAGGCTATCGCTCGATGCGCTTGTTCCGGTTTCCGACGTCGTTCGGTGGACCTATGGATTCGCTCTGCTAGTTGCGCCGACGCTCACGATAGGATGCTTACTTAACCCGGCGCACCGTCTCGTGTTAGCGGCGATCCCGCAGTTGATGGCGATTGCTGGGCTAGCCGTCCTCGTATTGCACGGCCGATTGGATCGATGGTGTCAGCCCAGGCTTACGTTCGAGGTTCGTCGTGACCAGCCGACACCCGCCGCAGAGTCATGTGTCCCCGTGTCTGGCCGTCCTTTCTATTCGTGTAATAGTCACCTTCGAGGGTTAGCGTACCGTCGCGTGAGGATAGCAACAAGGATTGCGTACCGTCATGATCGGCGAGTCTCTGATCATAATGCGCACGATTGACGTAGCAGTACGTTAGTTGCGGGCCGGCGGCGTTCTTGACTGATATTCCAGCCATCACGCTGACGGATTCCGATTTCCCGGCTTGATATAGTATGCTCATACTGAACCAGTTCTGCTTGATCTCAACGCTGCATTCCCGCTCTTCCTTGAATTCATCGTACGATGAAGCGAAGACTCCCGCCCAGATTCCGTTTAGGTCGGGAATCGACACGATATTCATTCGCCGAGCCAGTGGCATACGCCAAAGCTGCAATGAAAACCAGCGGCGAAGAATCGTGTACACTCCGACCGCAGACGGTGCATCGATGATCCAACCGTATTCCCAGTGCAAGGGTGCTATCGCTTGATGGATGATGTAGGCGACAATCACGCTCGCAATGGCGATCCAGATTACGATTCCATCGCGCTCGTCCGAGTCGGTCGAGTAGGGAGTCAGTGGTATGGTAGTCACAAGTTACCGGTCCTCCAACAGTGCTTTGAGCTGGTACGTCATTTTGGGGGCGCAACCGTGGTGGCTTCGCAAAGGCGCAGTGAGCCTTTCGCATTATGCAGGCTCACCCACAATCCACCACCGTCAAGACGTCGTCCTACGATTATGAGAAGCAGGGCTTGAAGTCCGTGCTTCGACTTGGCGAACGCCGATGTCATCGTGGTGCGATCTCTTGCCGAAGGCGATGGGTGACCAACCGGATGAGTGTGCCACTCCCCAACGTAGTGAAGACCGTGCTGGAACCGTTCATCGATTGTTGACTGCGCACCGTTCAGGTCAATCTCGAAGTAGTTGCTGCCACGTCCGTCCTTCCGGTTGGGAATTGTTGCCTCGACGATGTGGATGGCGTCTTGTCCTATCGTGGCGAATAATAGACCTCCGGCCTCGTTGAAAAATGGCCACTGCCGGTGACGCCGCATTACTGATAGCGCTGCATCGCCGATCACGACGCGTCGGCTAAGGCCGGGGTGCCAGAATGCTCGTGGCATTACGCTGCCGGTTCCGCACACGCCGGGCATGTTCTCCACTCGTCTTCGTAAATGCCGCCACTGGTAGGTGGCTCGCCGTGCACCTCGACCCACTCTTTCCGTAGCGTCCCCCCGTGCGCCGTCCTAACATGTTCTGGGCCGAGCCACGACCATAGCCTGGACCGCACCGGTTTCGCTGCTAACAGGTCTAGGATGACGCGTGCCACAAAGGCCTTTGCGGGCAAAGCCTCTATCTCGGAATACGGCTGCCAGCTTGTCGAACAGCCCGGTTCGAACCGATGTGTAGGTCCGTTCCAGTCGGTGATTGAGTGCCGAAAGACGCCGAACTCATCGCATCCACACCGAAGGCAACCGTCGCCCTCGTTGAGCGCGAGCACTCGGGCGGCAGCGGCAAATGGCTCGAGCCAAGCGAACAGAAGTGATGGAAAGTTAGCGGTCGCTATCGCAGCGTCGCTTAGTTGGATTTCGTCGGCGGCCTCGCCGGTCGTCGAAACGACAATGTCCGCGTCGAGTAGCACGCCGGGATCCCGTTCGTACGTTACTTGCCAAGGTTCGAACTGAGCCCCGATTGTAACGTTTGGAAAGTCACGCCTGATCGTTTCCGCCAAGGCCTTCGCCTTGGATCTGCCGACGTACCGACCGCCCAGCTCGTGCCTTGCAATGTTTCCCCACGTGAGTAGGTCCGGATCGATCAGCGTCAGATTTGAGGCGCCTGCTTTCACGAGCAAGCGCGCAAGGGTGCTCCCCAACGAACCGCAGCCGATCAGGACAATCCGGGCAGACCGTATTGCGCTGTTGCTACCATCACCGCCGCGATCAACAAGCCATGCTACATCAGCACGGTCAACTCTAACGTTCTCGATCGCCGATTCCGGAGAAAAGAAGTACGGCGCTGCAACGTGTCCGGGGGCCTTCCCTTTTCGGAAACCTGGCGTGCCGAGTCCCTTAGGCTGACCGACCTTTTGCTTCTCGGGCCTTCTGACCCACGCCCCGAGAAGTGCGCCGCCGCCGGCCGCGTCCGTGATCCCGATCAGGACGGGAGCTGAAATGGGATCGCCGGCAGCAAGTGATTCGACGAGGGTCATCTGGTCCGGGTGTTTCTCCTGGAACCACTCGTAAAGCGCTCTACCATTACTCATTTTCACCGGGAATTCGATGTTCGCCGAAAGGAGAACCGAGTGCTTAACGGTTGGGTTCGTCGAGTTGGAATACTGGCGTACCCACCGCTCGACGTCCTCGCGCGTGTCACCGATCAGGGTAAACGGTAAGTCGTTCGAATAGAACACTTCCCTTGCAGCGGCGTTGACTTCGCAGATCGAAACGATGCTTCTGCTACTGCGGGAACCCTTCCAGTAGTCGACGATTTCCTCAGCGTTGCGAGCGGCGTAGTCCTCGCCTTCACCTTCGAGCAACGCTCTAGTTCGACTCAGCAGGTCGTCAAGGACGCGCTCGTCGTCGTTGAGCGAATGCCCTTCATTTCCTTTCAACAAGCACAGCGTGCTGTTCACGAAGACGCGAGACCGCGGAATGTCTTGCCGCAACGGAGCGACGCCGATCTGTGCTCGTCGATAAGGATAGTCCGGCCCGAGCAGCACGTCGACCTCGTGGTCGTCGTCTAGTACGATTCGCCAGCCGGCGACGACATCGGAGTCGGGGTATTGACGCTGGAGATCATCTTCCCTTAGCCAGCGGGGAGAAAGGTTAGCCTCCGACAGATGCCGCTCGACGCGGGTCAGTTTTTCAGCCGGCAGCTCTCGCTTAGCCGTATCGCCGCTCACCGTCTCGGATGCTGCGGATCGGTGACGAGCTGGATACGATGCCGGTGATGCCGATTGCGGCTGCTGACTCCTTGATACGATCGGTGAAGTATGTCGTCCGGAAGAAAGCGTCCCAGGCGCTTGCAGCTTTCGCGGCGTCGCAATCCGACCCGTCGAGAACGCTTAGGTTCGAAAGCAATGACGGTGCTTTATCGCGGAAGAACTTGGTGCGCGTATCGGCATCGCCTTGCGTCACGTATTCGTCCACAACCGGGTGCTTGATCTTCAGACTGTTATCGAGGCGATCACGAATCTTTCGCAACGTCTTGACAAGCGAAACGTCGTCGCGCTGGTCGGGGACGTAGCATTCTACTACAAGAATGGAGAACATGAACCCGGTTGGCGCATTCCAGGAATCGCGGCTCTTTCCGAGTGCCTTAAGGTACGCGACGATCCGGCGCATCTGGAGGTCGTCGGAGTTATCGGGGCTTCGGTTGGTGACCTTGCCTTCGAACCAGTCGTTCACACTCGCGGGGTCGGACTTTTTCCAGTCGGCGCCGGCGAGTTCGAGATACGTCGTACCAAATAGGTTCTGCTTCTCGCGATAGACCGGAAGATCCACGTGATGACCCGCTTCGTAATGAACCCGTACGCAATTCGTCCTCACTTCCGGTGCGGTTTTGAAGGAGCCGTCGTCGACGGCATCGCGCACCATCTTACGAACGTCGAGCGCACTCATAGCCGCGCCTTGCGAGCCTATCAGATCGGCGGCCTCGAAGATCACGCCATTGTCGATGTCGTAGTCGTTTTTCGGATGCTGGACGACCGTGTGCATGGCATAGCCGCCCTGGACTTGGAAGCGCTTGACCTTCGGTCGCCCCTGGTCGGCAAGGCCGTCTTTCAGCCGGGTTTCGTTCGTCTTCCGGTGGTCGCGCAGGAGCGTCCGGGTCGCAGAGTCGATCGCGACCTCCGCACGGTAGAACTTGAGCAGGTTTTTCGAGCAGTCGTACATGCTGGCACCGTACCACCTCAGAATGCCAGCAGAGTGGCATGGTGGCCGGACACTCCCTGGTGACCGCCCCTTTCCCAGGCGATCTTCCCAGCATTTTAGCAGAAGCGACAGTGGAGTGCTAGATATACTCGAACGTATGTGCGCTGCGGCGGTGGTGCCGGGGGTGTGAACGGCACCACCGTGACCGAATTTGGTGCCCTGAGTCTGCCCTCGATGGGACAAGGGGCCGGAAAGCGATGTCATCGAGATGATGGCTCGATAACGAGGAGCCTCCTTTCATCTGCGAGTTTTCAGACGATTCGGCTCGGGTGCGCCCCGACCATCGGTCGCGGCCCTCCGTTGCGGCGCCGCCCGCTGGCGAGGCTACCACCGGCGCCGCTCCGCGTAAACGCTTCCCCTCGGCTCGCTGCGCTCGGCGTTGACGCGGAGCCTCTGCCCCGGCGGTGACCGCGCCGCGCGGCAGCGCCGTGTCGGGCCGCCAACTGATTCGGCGTCGAACGGCTTGACGGCCGACGATGCGGCAGCGATAATTGGGGTGTAAGCGCACACATGACTTTCGCCCGCATAATTATGCTGGTGTAAAGCCTCTGAGGCACGATCGTCCTCGGGGCTTTTTCTTTTTATGCTCATGCGTTTCTGTTTGAAAGCTGATGAAGTCATCTAATTTATATCTGTACAGTCTACCGCGGCGCGAGCGTGATCCGATGACCGTGATCTTTCCGTCGATCGGAATCGTCATTTGGGTCGGCGCTGCCTCGTGCTGGGCTGCCACGCAAGAGGTTGCGCGCGCGTTCGGCTATCAAATATCGCTTGGCCGGCCGCTCTTTGGGCACGCCTATTCACCCTTCGACCTAGTCGCCTGGGCGATCAAATTCGATCATCCGGCGATCTTCGGGTTCGAGATTCATCGCGTATTCGTTCACGCCTACGTGATCGTCGCGCTCGGCAACGCTTTTGGCATATTCATCGCCGTCGTGATGGCGGCCCGGCGCGTCGGGCGTTTGCAGCGGCACACCGATCTTCACGGCTCCGCACATTGGGCTTCACTGCCGGAAGTCCGGGCGACAGGTTTGGTGGGTCGCGATCGCGGGGTGTATGTTGGTGCGTGGCGCGATCCCCAGTCAGGCCGAATCAAGTACCTGCGTGACGCAAGCTCTACTCATGACCTGGCGTTCATGCCAACCGGCGCCGGCAAGACCACCGGCTCCGTATTTATGACGTTGCTTTCGTGGTTGGGATCCGTCTTCGCGCTCGATCTTACCGGCGGAGAGCTTTGGGCCCACACGGCGGGCTGGCGTGCTGCGAGCCCGCAAGACGGCGGTCTGGGCCAGCGCGTCTACAGGTTTGAGCCCACGGCGACTGATGGTTCCAGCATCCACTTGAACCCATTCGACCGAATCCGTATCGGAACGAGCTACGAAATCCAGGACGTCCAGAACATCTTAGAGCTCGTTGCGGACGAAGGCGAAAAGCCGGTGCGCGGCGACAACCGCTTCTGGGTCGAGATGGCGAAGCGGTTGCTGGTCGGACTCAGCCTGCACGTCAAGCATGATGCCAACCCCGAGAACGACTCGCTCACGGGCGTTGCCGCGATGCTCGCCGATCCGCGCTTCAATGACTTCGACAAGCTCTTCGAGCACATGCGCACCTACCCGCACGATCCGTCGCATGCCCGGGGATGGCTCGATGCGAAAGGCCTTCCGTCCGTGACGCATCCGCTCGTGGCGCAGATCGCCACGCAGATGCAAGCAATGGAGCCGCGCGTCAAAGCGAATATCGTGGCGGAAGCACAGAGCTTTCTGACACTCTACAGCGATCCGGTCATCGCGGCGAACATCGCATCCAGCGATTTCGACCTTGGTGAGCTCGGCGACGGCGGCATCAGCTTGTACTTCGTCGTCCACCCGGCTGACAAGAAGCGGTTGCGCCCACTGACGCGGCTCATTACGACCCAAGTTCTGCTCGCGCTGATGGGCCGGCATGAGCACTTGGCCGAACCGCGGGTCCTGATCATGCTCGAAGAAGTGGCAGAGCTGGGCGCTTTGGACGTAGTTGCAACAGCGCTTGCGCTTGGCCGAGGCTACGGGCTTAAGTTGTTCCTGATCGCGCAGGACTTGAGCCAGCTGGAGACGGCGTGGGGGAGCAAGAGCAAGACGATCATCGCCAACTGCGCTGTTCGCATCGCTTCAGCGCCCAACGACGTCGGGACCGCCGAGCTGCTTTCGAAGATGTGCGGCACGATGACGGTTCGGCACACGGTGCGTAACTACTCGGGAAGCCGCATGAGCGCCCTGCTAGCGCATACCATGACGACCGAGCACGACACGCAACGCCCGCTCTTGACGCCTGACGAAGTCATGCGGCTTCCGGGCCCGCGCAAGACCGACACCGGCGAAATCGTCTCACCGGGCAACATCCTCGTGTTCGTCTCAGGACATCCGCCGATCTATGGCGTGCAACCATTCTATTTCCGCGACCGCACGTTCACGCATCGTGCATCGATTCCGCCGCCGGAGGTACGCTGTGCCTGAGCAGTTATCGTTGCGCGATCAGCTGCACGTGCGCTTACAGGAGAAACTGCGCCGCGAGCTTGGCGCAGCGGTGCTCGACGCACTGGCCGACCCGCGCGTCATCGAAGTGATGCTTAATCCCGACGGCCGATTGTGGATCGACGAGCTCGGCGTAGGCATGCGCGATACCGGTAGCCGGATCTCTGCAGCGCAAGCCGAGAACCTGCTCGGCACCGTCGCCGCTACTCTCGGCTACGTCATTACGCCGGAGCGCCCGGTGCTCGAAGGCGAGCTAAATCTCGACGGTAGCCGCGTGTGCGGGCTGCTGCCGCCGGTTGTGCTTGCGCCGGCCTTTTGCATTCGCAAGGCCGCGGCGCTGGTCTACGGTCTCGACGACTACGTGCGCGACGGCATACTCGACGGCGTGGTGCTGCCGACGCTGGCGAGCATCGATCCTGCGCCAACATGCGGACACGCCGCCATTTTGCGCCACGCGATTCGCACGCGCCAGAACATCTTGGTCGTCGGCGGCACGCAAAGCGGCAAGACAACACTGGCAAACGGACTGCTCCACGAGCTGACCACGTCGGTTGGCTCAACGCAGCGGGTGCTGACGATCGAAGAGACGCGTGAGCTGCGCTGCACCGTTCCCAATCACGTCGCTCTGCGCACGACCGAAACGGTCGACATGACACGCCTCGTTCGTACAGCGCTTCGTTTGCGTCCCGACCGCATCATTGTCGGCGAGGTGCGCGGCGCGGAGGCGCTGGCGATGCTCAAGTCCTGGAACACCGGCCATCCCGGCGGCATCGCGACCGTGCATGCCAACGACGCCCGTGCGGGACTCATTCGGCTCGAGCAGCTGGTGCAGGAAGCTAACGTGCCACCACAGCCCGCGCTCATTGCTGAGGCTGTCGACCTCATCGTCGTCATTGTGCGCACCCCCACGGGCAGAAAAATCACCGAGATCGCGCGTGTCCACGGGGCGTCCGCCTCCGGCTACGTGCTCGAACCGATCGATCCCACGATTGTCGAGCAGACTCCGCAGATGCACCGCCATTTGATCGCCCTATGACCTACTAAACCAAGAGAGGATTACGTTATGATTCGCATGCCCGCCGCGGTGAGAACTGCGGCGTCGTTATTTCCGCTCTTCGCGATCGCCATGCTCCAGCCGGTGCTCGCGAGCACCGGCGGCGGTCTGCCATGGGATACACCCCTGCAAACGCTGCAAAACGACCTTACCGGACCAGTTGCCACGGCCGTCTCGGTGCTTGCGCTCTTCGCCGCCGGCGCGGCGCTGGTTTTCGGCGAGGAGCTTGGGCACCTCGTGCGGCGCGCGCTCTTGCTCGTCGTTGCGATCGCCTTTCTCGTGCTCGGCAACAACTTCTTGACGGCGCTGGGCCTGACGGGAGCGGTGATATGATCGACCGACCGCGCACGATTCCGATTCACCTGTCGCTGATTCGACCGATCCTGTTGATGGGCGCTGAGCGCGAGCTTGTCCTCATCTCGGGGATTCTCGCGGCGGTGCTGGTGATGAGCCTTGCACGGTTGCTCTTCACCGTCATCGGCGTCGTCTTTTGGGGCTTGAGCCTTGCGGCCTTGCAACGCGCGGCGAAGTCCGATCCGCAGTTCACTCGCGTCTATCTGCGCCACACGCGCTACCGCGCGTACTATGCGGCGCAGTCGCGCGCGACATCGCGGCTTTCAACGGTGCGGGAGGGGATGCCGTGCTAAACTTGCGCGAGTTTCGCTCGACGGCAAAGGGTCTGCCAGATCTGCTCAACTATGCCGCGGTCGTCGACGACGGCGTCGTGCTCAATAAAGACGGCAGTCTCACGGCGGCATGGACGTATCGTGGCGAAGATCTCGATTCGGCCAGCGTCCCGGAGCTCTCCGCGCTCTCGGCGCGCGTCAACGCGGCGTTCGCGCGCCGCGGCAGCGGATGGATGGTCCACGTCGACGCGCTGCGTACCGAGGCGCGCGGCTATCCGGTGGCCGGCGCCTTTCCCGATCGTACGACCTTACTGATCGACGCCGAGCGGCGCGCAGCCTACGAAGCCGAAGGCGCGCACTATGAGAGCCGCTACGTGCTCTCCGTCACCTACCTTCCGCCGATCGACGCGCAGCACGCGATCGCGACCTTCTTCGTCGAGGGCGACCGGCCGCGTGAGCACGCCGGCATGGCCTCCCGAGCGCTGGAAACCTTCGCGGGCGCCCTTGTGGAAATCGAAGATAATCTGTCAGCGGCGCTACGGCTCGTGCGCCTGCGCGGTCGCCGGATCGAGGACCCCTTCGGGCGCGGGCACATCCACGACGAACTGCTCCGCCACCTGATGGTGTGTCTCACCGGCGAGGACCATCCGGTCAATCTGCCGCCGATTCCGATGTACCTCGACGCGGTCTTTGGCTCGCAGGACTTCTTCGGGGGTCTGCGTCCGCGAATTGGCCGCCGGCACATTCGCCCGATCGCGATTACCGGCTTTCCAGCGGAGAGCTATCCGGGCATTCTTGACTTCCTCAACCGCCTGCCGCTGTGCTATCGGTGGTCGACCCGCTTCATTCTGCTCGACGCGCCGGCCGCGCAGCAGCGAATCAACCGCTATCGCGCGCGCTGGTGGCAGAAACGCAAGAGCTTGCGCAACCTCGTGCGCGAACAGACTGGCACGGCGGCGACGCACGTCGACGCCGACGCCGACGCGATGGCCACCGATGCCGTTGCCGCGCTGGCCGACGCGTCGAGCGGTGCAGTGAAGTTCGGCTATTACACGAGCGTCGTCGTGCTGATGGATGAGAACGCTGAACTCGTCGATGCCGCGGCGCGCGACGTGCTCAAAGCGATCCATCACGCCGGTTTTGGTGCGCGCATCGAAGACGTCAACGCCGTCGAGGCGTTCTTGGGGACGTTGCCGGGCCGCGGCGTTCCGAATATCCGCCGGCCGCTGCTGCATACGCTCAACCTCGCCGATCTGCTGCCGCTCACCACCATCTGGCCTGGACTCGCGCAGCAGCCCTGTCCGTTCTATCCGCCGCACAGCCCGCCGCTCGCGTATGCGGCGACTACCGGCGCAACGCCGTTTCGTTTGAACCTCCACGTCGGCGACGTCGGCCATACGCTCGTCGTCGGACCGACCGGCAGCGGTAAATCGACATTGCTGGCGTTCCTACTCGCGCAGCATTTCCGCTATCCCGACGCGCACGTTTTCGCCTTTGACAAGGGCTACTCGGTCTACGTGCTCTGTACCGCGAGCGGCGGATCGTACTACGAAATCGGTGCCGATACGGGCCCCGCGTTTACGCCGTTGGCGCAGATCGACGCGCCGTCGGAGCGCTTGTGGGCGCAGGAGTGGCTGGAGACGCTCGTCACGCCGGTGCACAGGCGCGCGCTGCATCGCGCACTCGGGCTACTCGCCAGCGCGCAGAGCCGTACGCTCACCGATCTCGTCAACACCGTGCAGGACCAACTCTTGCGCGATGCGCTTACGCCGTACACGCTCGCGGGGCCGCTCGGGCGCTTGCTCGATGCCGAACGTGACGAGCTTGACGACAACCTCTTCCAGGTCTTCGAACTCGACCACGTCGCGATGATGGGCGAGAAGAACCTCGTGCCGGTCTTGCTTTATCTCTTTCATCGGGTGCAGCGGCGATTGGCGCGTGGGCGCCCCGCAATCGTTGCGCTCGGCGAAGCGTGGCTAGCGCTCTCGCATCCGCTCTTTCGCGAGAAGATCCGCGAGTGGCTCAAGACCTTGCGCAAGAGCAACGGCGCGGCGATTCTCGAAACGCAATCGATCAGCGACATTACCGAGTCGCCGATTCGCGATGTCATCATCGAGTCGTGCCTGACCAAGATTTTCTTACCCAATAGTGAGGCGCAGACCGAGCACGCCGCCGGCGCCTACAAGGCGCTGGGACTGTCGTCGCGCCAGATCGAGCTGATCGCGCGTGCCGCTCCCAAGCGCCAGTACTACTACAGCAGTCCGCTGGGCAAGCGGCTTTTCGAACTTGGGCTCGGACCGATTGCAGTCAGCTTTCTCGGTGCGGCGGGCCGCGATGACCTCGTCGCGGTGCGCGGTTTGTGCGATCGCTTTCCCGTCACCTGGCCAGCCGAGTGGCTCTACCGGCGCGGGCTCCGCGATGCGGCCGCCCAGTGGGCCGACTCGTAACCACCCGCTTCAACGCTCACTACACCTTCTCTTTAAAGGAGACCACCATGAAACGAAATCTCTTCCGCGCCGTCGCGCTGACGGGGGCGCTTCTCTGCGCACCCGCACAGCCCGCCCAAGCGCAAGTGGCCGTCTACGACGCGGCCAACTACGTCAAGAACACGCTGACTGAGCTGCACACGCTACAGATTGTCACTGACCAGGCGACCCAAATCGCCAACCAGCTTCAGCAAATCGACTACCAGGTGCAGAGCCTGCGAAACTTTCCCAACGGCATCTGGGGCCAGATCCAACAGGACTTGCAGGCACTCACCCGCATCGCCAAAGTGGGGCAGAGCATCAGTTACGGCGACGCTAACCTGAGTACCGAGTTTACACACATGTACCCCGGCTACGAGGTACCGACGAACTACACGCGAGCCTACACGCAGTGGTCGACGAACTCACTGGGAGGGATTCAAGGCGCGCTGCAATCGGCCAACTTGCAAAGCACGCAGTTCCAGAGTGAAGATTCGCTTTTCGGCCAGCTTCAAGGGCTCTCCAATGGCTCGGTCGGCCAAATGCAGGCACTCCAGGCCGGGAACATGATCGGTATCCAGGAAGTGCAGCAGCTCGAGAAACTCCGCCAGCTGCAGATGGCGCAACTCCAAGGCGAGTTCGACTATCTGGCCACGCAGCAGCAGAACGACCTCGTGAAGTTCGCCACGCTGCGCGCGTGGCTGGACAGCCAGCAGAACTACAAGTCCAGCGAGTAACGTTCTAATGCAACGGATTACGAGAGCAGCATCGCTGCTCTTTTTTCTTGCGCTCCTGCCGACAGCAGCGCTGGCGGACTCGGCGCCGGTCTGCGTACCCGGCGCCGGGCAGGGCGGCATCCTCACGGGCCTGGCGCATCAGTTCAGCACCACGACCCAACCTTGGATGGCGACCGCCCTGCATTACGCGCAAGGTCTGTTCTTTGCGCTGGTCGCGATCGAAATCGCGTGGTCGGCGATTACGTACGTGCTGCAGAAGGACAGTCTACCGGACTTCGTCGCGTCGCTGCTGCTGAAGATCCTGGGCGTCGGGTTCTTCTTTATCGTGTTGCAACCGCAGTACGGACCGGTTTGGATCGGCGACATCATCTCCAGCTTCAGCCAAGCCGGCAGCGCGATCAGCGGACAGGTGCAGTTGACGCCAAGTGATCCAAGCTCGATCTTCAACTGCGGGACGGACATCGCAAATGCGATGCTCGAGAGCGCCTCGGAAAATCAGGGCATGACGCTTGGCAATCTGTTGCCAATGATCGAGATCGTTCTTACCGCGATGATCTGTGCGCTCGGCGTCGTGCTGGCTTTTGCAATCATCGCGGGTCAGCTGCTCATTACGCTGGTCGAGTCGTACATCGTCATCGGTGCCGGAGTTTTTATGCTCGGTTTTACCGGCAGCCGCTGGACGTTGGTCTTCGGAGAGAAGTACGTCGGCTACGCGGTCAGTATCGGCATCAAGCTTTTTATGCTGGAGCTGATCGTCGGGCTGGGGTTCGACCTCGGACAGCAGTGGGGGTCACTGTTCGCTAACGGCATCGCACCGCCCGAGACCTACATAGAGGTGGTGGGCGCGGCGTTGGTCTTTGGTTTTCTCGCTTGGCAGATTCCGAGTCTGGCGGCTTCGCTCATGAACGGCGCGCCGCGAATGACCTTGGGAAGCTTCGTAAGCACCGCTGGCGCCGTTGCCGTCGGGGGCGTGATCGTCGGCAGCGGTGTCGGCGCGTTGGCTGCCGGTGCGACGACACTTGCCGGCGGCAGTTCTGAAGCAGCTCGTGCCGCCGGCGACGTCGGCGATGTCGAAAGCGCGCACATCCTCGATACCGGCGGGCGTGGCGACGGGCGTGGCGACGTCGGAAGCACGTACGATCCCGACGCGTACTCGCGTGATTCGGATACGTTTGCGAGCAGCGCAAGCTCGGAGCGCGACAACGAAATCGCGGACGCCGCTGACGAGGTCAGCGAATCCGGCGATTCGGCTGAGTCCGCGGTCACGGAAGAAGAACTTGCCACATCGCGCGCGAGCGACGCAGCGGTTGCGGCCGACGCCGCTCGCGAGGTTACCCAAGCAGAAGAGAGTGACGTGCGCAGCGATCCAACCCGCGCGCCGCGCGGCATCAATCCAATGCTCTTTCGCCAGCCGCCCGTGCCCGACGACTCAGCCGACGGCAACGTCGAGGTCCGCTTCAAACATCCTGAATGAGTGAGTGAACATATGAAAACAAGCGAACACGCCGCCGATGCGGCGGCACTAGAAACCCCGTATCTCTCGGCACGCCGCGAGTGGAACGAACGCTACGGCGACTACATTGCACGCGCACGCACGTGGCGATGGGCCGCGTTCGCCGCGCTCGCCGTGTCGCTGGTGCTCACGACCGGCGTGGTCTGGCAAGGCGCGCAAAGCAAAGTCGTGCCATACGTCGTCGAGGTTAACAAGCTCGGTGACGCGGTGGCGGTTGCTCGCGCCGATCGCGCCGCGCCTACGGATGTCCGCGTGATCAAAGCACAACTCGCGGCGTGTATCGTGGACGTGCGCTCGGTCAGCTCCGACCCGCTCGCGCAGAAGGCTGCGCTCTCACGTTCGTACGCTGTGACCGCGGCCACCGCGACGCTCTTTCTCAACGACTACTATCGGCAGCATTCGCCCTTCAGCCAAAACCGCACCGTTGCGGTCAGCGTCGACGCCGTACTGCCGATCAGCAAGCAAACCTACCAAATCCAATGGAGCGAGGACGGGCGCGACTTACAAGGCCGCGCGCTCGCCACAACGCACTGGCTTGCCAGTGTCACCGTCGCGTTTGATCCGCCAACGGATGAACGCGGCGTCCTGAGCAACCCTCTCGGGCTCTACGTGACCGGTATCAGCTGGACCCAACACTTGTAACTCTTCGTCGCTTTTTATAAAGGAATGACCAATGCTGCGACAGATCACGATCTTCGCTCTTCTTGCCTGTGCGCTCGTGCCGGCGGTTGCCCATGCCGGGCCGATCGCCGGACCCGATGGCGTGCTGCGCTATCCGCTTGGGGAACGCACGCCGCCGACGTTGCGCTGTAAACCGCTCTTCGTCTGTGACCTCGTGCTCGAACCCGGCGAGACGATTATCAACGTCGCGGTTGGCGACTCCGTGCGCTGGCTCATTGCGCCGGCGTCGAGCGGCGGCGGCGACGGCTCTACGCCGCACGTGCTCATCAAGCCGACCGAGGCCGGCCTGCGCACGAACCTCATCGTGACAACGAACCAGCGCACGTACTACCTGACGCTGGTGTCAAGTTACACCAACCCGATGCCGCGTATCGGCTTCCTCTATCCGCAAGACCCGCAGCAGGCTTTTGCGAGCGCCAACGTGGGGCGCGGGGTACGCGTGGGCGCACCGCTGCCCGATACAGCGATCGACAAGCTCGATTTCAACTATCGCATGAGTGGCGCCCACGACTTGCAGCCGGTGCGCGTCTTCAACGACGGCACGCACACCTATCTGCAAATGCCGCAGGGCATGCGCGAGGTTCCGGTGCTCTTCGCGATCGGCAGCGATGGCAGCGATACGCTCGTGAACTACCGTTTCACCGGTCTCTACTACGTCGTCGACGGCGTGCCGGCGGGCATCGCGCTCGTCGAGGGCAGCGGCAAGCACCAGCGCCGCGCGCTCGTGACCCGCGGGAGCTAAATCATGGATCCAAAACATCCAAGTTCACCAGTCGAGCTGGTCGAAAAAGCTTGGCGAGGCCCAGTTCTCGGGGTCATCAAGATCAGTGCGAAAGCCGGGTTCATGGCAGCGCTGCTGCTTGCCGGACTCGTCGGGCTGATCGTCTACGGGATATCGACGGCGGGACACCGCCGCGCTTCGAATCTCAACTCCGCAGCAACCCTGACAAAAGCTTCCGAGCAACAGCCGCCGTGGTGGAAATCCATTCCGGATACCCAGCCCTCAGCGCTGCGGCTTCCCACTCTTCCGGTTCCCGTGCAGGTTCCGCCGCTGCTTAGACAAGCTGAGAACTCCGTGCACGTGCCGCCACTCGCGCCGATCTCCGCTACGCAGATGCAAGCCGAGCACCTGGCGCACGAGCGGGAAGAGCGCCGCCAGGCGCTACTCGACGCAGCGCAAGGAGCGCCGGTCATGGTGCGGCTCAACGAGAACGGAACGCCTGAGCTTGCCGGTGCGACGCAGCCGGCACCCGGTTCTCGTCCCGCGCCGGGTGCCTCCGGACTCGCCGGCAACACGTCGCAACCGCGAGCGACTGAAACTCAAGATGAGCGCGAAGCCTTTTTCAACTCGGCCGCGAGCGCTTCGCGCGATCGGATCTTCGCGGCACGCCAAGACGATCCGTCGCCCTACGAACTTCACGCCGGTAGCGTCATACCGGCCGTCCTGCTCACCGGGGTCAACGCGGAGCTTCCCGGCACGATCGTCGCGCAGGTACGCAACGACGTCTTCGACAGCGTCACCGGGCGCTGTCTACTTATTCCGCGTGGTACGAGACTCGTCGGCACCTACGATAACCGAATCGTACAGGGCCAACGCCGCGTTCTTGTTGTGTGGACGAGACTGCTCTATCCCGACGGCTCGAGCGTCGACCTCCTTGGCATGCCTGGGACCGATCAGGCTGGGTACGCTGGTTTTGGGGCGAACGTTAATGAGCACCTCAATAAAGTCTTCACGTCAGCGCTGCTGCTCAGCATCATCGGCGCGGGTGCGCAGCTCAGCCAGCCGCAGCAGTCATCGAGCCTCTACGCAGCGCCAAGTGTTGGGCAAACCATCGCGGGTGCCTTCGGACAGCAGATCGGCAACACGAGCATCCAGCTCACGCAACGGCAATTGGAAATCCCGCCGACCCTTGAAGTGCCGCCAGGTTATCTTTTCAACGTGCTTGTCGATCGCGACATCGTGTTGGCTGCACCGTACGGAGAGGCGGGTGCACCATGACAATCCACGCGCTTGCGCTCGCCGCGCTCATTCGGCATTGTGCCCGTGCCGTCGCGCCATCGACCATGGCGGCGATCGTGCAAGTGAAAAGTGGGGGCGATCCGTTCGCGATCGGCGACAATACTACGAGGCGTTCGTATTATCCCCACGACCGTGCGAGCGCCGAATCTTTGGCGCGCAGGCTGCTTGACTCCGGACACCTGCTTGATGTGGGGATCGCTCAAATCGACAGCATGAACTTCGCCGGTTTTGGCGTGACCGCGCACACGATCTTCGATCCATGCATTAATCTGAATGTTGGCGCGAGGATCCTCAATGACGACTACGCGTTTGCCGCGCAGCGATATGGCGACGGTCAGATTGCGCTGCGTCACGCGATCGGCATGTACAATACCGGACGCCTAAATGCTGGCGCGCGCTACATCGCTCGCGTCCTCGCCGCTGCCGGAATCCAAGAAGATCATTCCGGCGGCTCGCGTGTCATCTCACAACGCGATGCGATGCGCTCCCCGCTACTCGTACGCGTTGCTATCGTGCGGCGAGCGTTGCCGACCTCGCGTCGCGGAAGCGTCACGCCCGCACGTTCACCGATCCTCGTGACGGTGGCGCGAATGTCTCGCGTGAAAATATTCTAGCCCCTGCGGATCGCGAGATGTTCGTTAGTCAGGCCGTGCTCGTGCTGTTGCTTTCGCTTGCATTTGCTCTGTTTGCGATAGCGTCATTCGCCAGCAGTACCCAAGTAAGGACAAGCAAGCGTACGCTCCGAGTGATGGCGTTTGCTCCCGCGATCGTCGTCATAGGATGTGCGGCTGTCGCGAGCGGCCTGCGCTTTAATTTTACGCCGAGCGTGCCGCTCGGAATCTATCGCCTCGCTCCGATACCTCAGAGTGGAGTTCAGCGCGGCTCGTTCGTCGCGGTGTGCGCGCCTCTCGATGCCGCTGAGCTTGGCCGGCGCCGCGGATACCTTGCCGCGGGACCTTGCCCAGCCGATACCGAGTTGCTCTTGAAGGTTGTCGCCGCCGCCACCGGCGACTCGGTTGTGGTCTCGGCCAGCGGAGTGGCTGTCAACGGATGCCTTTTGACGCATAGCCGGGCGCGCTCCCGCGACGCCGCTGGGCGCCGGCTTTCCCCGTGGCCTCACGTCCACTTGGAGCTTCGGCGTGGCGAACTCTGGCTTTACGCCGCCAACGATCGAAGTTGGGATTCCCGCTACTGGGGTCCGGTATCGATAGGCGATATCAAAGCCGAGGGAACTCCACTGCTCGTTTTCCCTAGCGTGTTCCACAGGGGAGATCCGCGCTGCGGTCTCAACGACTTGGTTCTTCCCGTTCATCGCAGCGGCCACGAGTAATTTACTCAATAGCAACGGCTCAACCGCTCTAACGGAGATACCTGTAGTCGGTATTTCGTGCCATATCGCTAAGCGTGAACGGATGACGAACAGGCGAATCATCGTCACGCGTGTGCGGCTCGTAAGACTCCAACTCACGATTGGTCAATGCAACGATCGGTATCCATTCTGCCTTCAGGCGTTTGAAGATTTCGATTTCCGAATCGGCAAACTCGTCCGAAGCTTTAGCAAACACTAAGAAGCAGTCGATTCCCACATCCCTTAGCTTCTTCCATGCCGCCTTTAGCGGATGAACTTTCGCATCGTCAATGCAACCAGCTGCTTTGGCTTCACCCAGGCCAAGTTCGATATGATCGCCGTACTTGTATTGTAATACGCAAAAATCAATCTCGACGGCGGGAACCTCGAAGTCAAGATCGAGTGCAGTGGTAAAGCACGTCTCGGCATTGTGCAGGGTCGCGTTTAGCCACATCAACGCAAGCACGACGGGGACGAAGCCCTCCTGGTTGTTGTCTCTGGCAAACAGTCCCGCTCGGACGAATGCCCACATTTTCTTGATATCCGTCCTACTAAATGCAGCGCGTAAGACAACTGGGAGGTAGACCTCATAATCGCAATACGGGCAGGTCCATCGGCCTTCGAACGCTTTCACCTTTACTTTTGAGGAAAGTCCACATTTGGTACAACTTAACCACTTTCGTTCTCTCGCAAACCGTCGCTTCAACTTCGGAACGAAAACACGCTTTTCGATCAAAGCGTTGAACACGTCGCTTGCCGTTAGCTCGCTGCCTGCCTGACCCGCGAGATGGAGGTTCTTGAACTCGTCAAAGCGGTCGCCGCCGATGGTGCCAAGCGCCGATTCTAAGCTCACCTTTTCGGAGGCTGGCGTATCTCTTAGTAAGTTCCGCGCACCACGAACCTTAAAAACACGACCTGGCTCGAAGAATTCCGTGCCTCCAAGTTTTTCAATAATCCGAGAGGCCATTTTCCCGGGTAGACTCGGCGTGGCTGTAATACCAGCAAGGGCGAAGATTCTTTCTACGATCTGGTAGCGCTCAATCGGGAATAGGCTGATGCTGCTCTCGTCGGCGTCAATGACCTGCGCGATGCCTTCCTTCTCGCATCGCAATGCCCACGGATCGAGAGCCGCTTGACGACTGTAAAACTCGTTGAGTCTTCGAATAAGCGGCGGGCGCAGCGTGCGATCTGGGTAGTCAAACTCAGTCAGCGGCTCGACGGACACCATCAGGTGCTGCTGGCTCGTATGCGGATGCTCCAGGCGATCATCGTCTACGAGAAATCGCCGTTCAGGAAGCGCGAACGAGACCGACGGCCGGTTGTACCTTCGATCTACGCTTGCCAACACACGGTGCCGCTCAAACTGAATGCTCGACGGCTTGATATTAAGGCCATTCCAGATCATCGGGTCAACAGGCGCGAGCACTTTCTCACGAGCCGTTTCTAGCGCGCTGATGAACGCTGTCGCTTCCTTTCTGTAGACGTCTCTTGAGTGAACGCTGAACTTTGCGGGCAGAAATGGCCCAGGCGGATCGGGCTTTAACGAAGCAGCGAAAGCTTTGATGTACGCTTCGAACCGGCTCTCGTACCCCAATGGATAGAACGCTAGCGTCGCGCCAGACGCGCGAAGGTTCCAAAACGATACGAGGTCCTCGAAAGACGCCGGATCGCCGACATAGACGCCGGAGTTCCAGCGATCTCTCACGGCTTCGACATACATAGACGTGAATCGGATCGGAGTTATGTTGTGAATCAAGCCAGGATTGAGGGCGCCTCCCGCGTCAATCGCTTGTTCACTTCCGCGAAGACCCCGAACGAAGGCTCGGGGAAAATCAATTCTTAGGTTATAGCCGCCTGGAAAGAAGCCGAACATGGTCGCAAAAAGATTGGCGAGCGGATCGTGCGCGTCCCAGCGCATCAAGCGCGCATGACTTGTTTCATCAGGCGGTATGTCTTTGATCTCTTTTGTCCAGCACAGGTTAATCGCGTGTAAGACATCTAGGCACGAAATGCCATGTTTGTCTGAGTGCCAATCCTGAAAGAGCAATCCCATGCCATAAGGGTGCATGAAAGATAAAAAGCGATTCGATTCAACGAGGCGATTTATCTCAGCGGTTTCAGCCAGCGGGAACAGCACATCGACGTTAAAAAGGTCGATTAGTCCTTGAGCCGACTTGGGATCGTTTGAGACCGGGCTGATTGGGCAGTAAACTCCGCCCCAAAGAAGCGTAGCGAGCCCAACGGCCTTAACGAGGTCGTCAGTAGAACCATCGGGCACAAGAAATGCGCCTCGGATCGGCCTGTACCGCGCGGTACAATCGACGGTGGCCACGCTATTTCTAAGACCCACAAGTAGGTGAGACGGTTTCCCGATCGTAGCGCCTTAGAAAAAGGCGAAGAGTCCCCCGGACGCGGTGGCGGCCTCGACCCTAACCAGCTGGCTGGGTGCTATTGAACGCAAATCCCGTGTTCGCACCTGGATCACGGGCATAGAATCTAGCGTCAAGATCTGACATTAGCTGTTCGCGCGTCCCTAAAGCTCCTTTAACGGAGGCCGTTAACTCCGCGGCGACCGACGCCGGCGCCGTCCGGGCAGGCTGCCGCGCTAGCGCATCCCACGCGCAAGGCAACCGCTGACGCGGCTGCGCTACGCTTCGACCTTGCGCGCGGGTCCCTTCGCGCGCGGTTCGGCCGCCGTTCGCCAGCGCCACCGTCGGCGCCGCCGAAGGAAAGCGATGATTGAAGTCTACGGTACAACCTTTGCGCACATCGAGGAGCTTAAGCGTGGTATGCTGGTCCGCCGCCTGGCGGGTTTCCACGTCGTCGTCGATGTGCGTTCGATTGAGGATAGCGGCATTCGGCTATGGCTCGACGATGGTGCGACGATTACGCTTGGATCGGAGGGACTTATTGAAGTGGCGCGATGAACACACGGGACCGGGTCGACTTCGCATTGCGCTCGCGAAGTGATGTCCCGCGCGCCACGCCTTCAGCTCTTCGTCCGCTCTCCAAGGGGTCTAGTCATTGGCGATCCTATTTGGGTTAGCATCGAGCCAAGCGTAGACTTCCGGGCGCAACGTCGTTTTGCCGTCTTTTATTCCAAGGCCGAGCGCGTGCTTTACGATCTGAACGGTAGCTAGAAAACACTCAATGGCATCCTCCGCCGCCGTCGCGGCGGCCGAAGCGTCAACGTGAAGATGCCGGTTTCTTATCTTGCGAACGCGGTCAAATAGTGCCTTTATGTCCGGTGTAATAAGTTTTGCCTTTGCGAGGAACTGGACGCGCTCAAACTGGGTCATCTTTTGGAACGCGTCGCCCTTGAAATACTTGGCAAACTCCGGCTTGATCTTCTGGCACTTGCGCTTGGGTGCACAGTACGCGTTGGCCGCATCGAAGATAAATATCGCGCTCATCTCGCAGACGGTGCTGCACAAAGCGATCGTCCCGAGATAATTGCCCAAGGCATAGCTGCCCTTGGCGTAGCGCAGCGGCCAAACCAGCATCTGCAGCACCCCACGCGGCGCGATGAAAATGCGGTCTTTGCCCTCCTCGCTGATTGCCAAGAATCGCTTGATAATTTCGTCACTTGAGGCGTCTAGGTGCGGCTCTACGAGATACCGGAGAACGTCGGCGTCCTGGACCGGCTCACGGTCTGGGAGAAGCGTCCAGGGCTCCTCGACCTCATGGAAGGCAAGTGGGTTGATGTACCCTTCGATCAGTCGATCTGGCGTCTCGTCGGCCATGAATGGGACGCTCTTCGCTTCTAGGCGCTCAGGCCCCACGATCTGGTAGTGGTAATGATTTCATCGTACCAGACCTCACCGAGCCCCGGCCATTGAACAGAGTTAGCTCGATCACGAAGTGGATGGTCGTAGATCGCGAGATAGTTCTTAAAACTGCTCATCGTGATCCACGGAACAGGTTGGTTGAGTTTACGGGCAAGAACATCCGACACTAAGCATCCAGCCCGACACAGGCGCATCAGTAGGTCAAAGTCCTCGGCGCTAAAGAGTTCGAACTGTTCGCATCCATGGAGATAGCCTTCGGCCTTAATGGCGTCGAAGATCATTTTGTTGAACGCGAAGAACCTAGGCACGGAAGCGATAATGAGCGCAGCCGGGTAGATTCGCTTGAGGCGGCCCGGATCGATCGTATTTCCATCGTCGTCCCGGTATACAAACTTCCCAGAACGAAACGCCGCTATAGCGCCCGTCATCTGCTTCGCGTTGCCTACGATCTTTCTAATGTCTTTGGTGATCGAGTCCCGATCTAGCTCGACCAGCGTTGTCTTCATTGTGAGGCGAGCGGTAGCAATGTCGATAAAGACGGCGTTCTCACCCTCGATTATCACGAGGTCGGTCGATTTTGAGCCTTTTCCGTACGGCTGCTCGCCAAAGACGAACTGCGGCGTGCGATGCGCCTTCTTCGCCATATCGACGCATCGTTGCTCAAAAAAGTCCGCGAAGAACTGGGTGAACCTCTTTGATCGCGTTCGGTCGCCACCATCTGCTTTGTTGTAGCCGTCGAGAAGCGCGAAAAATAGCCCCCCACCAATCTTGTTTTCGAGAAACGGGGGGTGAGGCGGAAAGATGACGTTTGGCTGCACGCTGATGAACGGTCGCTCTAAGAGTGCCTCCAGCGACAGCCCCGAGTAGCGAAGAGTCGATCGCCCTTCAAACTGGGCTTTTGCGTCATCGATGGGCATGGTGTTCAGTGCGAGCCATTTGCGTGCTGGCTCCTGGTTCGAGAGCGGCTTGAAAAATGTATCGATATCGAGAAATGGGTTGTACCTTTGCAGATCGGCGACGGAGTAAATCTGCTGGTAGTATGAAAAGAACATAAACGCCGCTGCGGCGTACTCTGGGTACGTCAGTCCGTAAAATTGCGCGAAGTCAGCGTTCGCGTCAAGGTAATGCTTGTTCGCCTTTGCTACGTCGGTCTGCGCCCATTTGAAGAAGCGCCAATACAGGTCGATGAGAAAAGCGACGTTTTCTTTCGTGCTGAAGGTATTCCTAAGCTCAACCGTCAGGGCGGCCGACTTCGTGTCCGTTAGATCAACGCCCTCAAGTCCACGCAAGGAGTTGTAAGCCAGCATCACCCGTAGGAGTCGGTCGGTGAAATCTGAGGGGAGCGGCGAACCCTCTGGCTTGCAGTACTGTATTGCAAACTTCTGCAGGACGGCCATTTGTTCGGCCGTGATAAAGGTATTCTGCGGCACCAACATATCGACAATCCGGGTGGCATACGGATTACCAGCGCTTAGCTCGCGAACGACGCCCTTCTGAAAATCGAAGAAACTGCTGCCTTGGAAATTGGAGACCATGATCCCTACCCCGCAAAAGAAGCGCAGGGCTTGGTCCAAAGGTATATCGGAAAGAAATTGCTCAATATCGCTATCGCGGGCCTTTTGACAAAAGACTCGCTGATAGTTGATATAGGTCCCATACTCGGGCGGCTTAAAGGGCTGGCGCTGCATTATCGTCCGTTAATGCTTCGCCAATCACGCGAAGATTCCAGCCTTCAACTACTGCGTTTGCGCGTCATCTCTTTTAATGTATCGAAGCATTGCTGGTTATAATCTACGATAGCTCGCAGGGCATTCGCCCACTTGTCGCTCCGTACGCGCTCCAGCGACGCTAGCGCCGCCCTCGCTGCATCACCGCGTTCGTAGATATGCGCGAAATCTTAGTTGTTCCGGTCACGGTAGCACCGATATACCGCGTGGCAATCGTCATGACGATCTTGATCATTTTCGGAAGCGCAAGGCGCACCGAACTCATCGCCGTCATGCGCCGCGCCGGTTCCCTCTCACGACGAAATGCTTCGTATGTGCACGCGACGGTCACTGGAGCGCAAAAGTCACTGGATCCTCTCCGCAAGCGCAAAATCGTCAAACAGAGCGGTCGGCGTAGGTTGCGAAACGGTATGCTTATCGCGAGGTTGCACGGCTCCTGGACCGGATCGCTGGGTGCGACGAGTTCTACGAAGGACTTGCGATCTGCGTTCGGCACGGCGCTCAAGACTTAGCTCTCTGGGGTTCAAACGCCGTGAGCTTCACGACTTACCGCAAGAAAAAGATCGTGGAAAAGTGCCTAAAGAAGAGACTGGCGTCATAGCGGAACTGAGCCGGTAGCGATCGCCAAGAGAACAGCCGGTTTCCTAGAAACGCCCTCGTTAATGACAAAGAAGTTTTTCCCGACGCTAGGAGACTCAGTTGTGGCTCGTCCTCGCCTCAATACAAAGGCAACGGCTGGTTTGGATCGTTATCAGGTTCTTACGCGCTATCTTGCTGATCGAAAGTTCATCGATCTGGTTGGGACGAGCAGCCTGCGCTTCGCGAGGTTGCGACTTTTACTAAAGAACGACCCGGATGAAGGCCGCATCGCGACGAGCGCCTACCTCGACGCCTCAGCTATGGTCGATCCACCAAATGGCATGCCACGAGATCAGAACGCCTATTTAGAGTTTTTGAAAGTAGGGCCGCACGAGCAAGCCTATATTTCCTGTTGGTATATGGGCGGACCCGATTCTGATCGTATGTGGGGGGAGTACGTTCCCGATGGTGAAGGCGTGGCCGCATCGACCACTGTTGGGCAGCTTCTTGATTGCTTCGACGGTGATGATGGCATTAAGGTCGCGTCACTTGCGCCTATTCGGTACATCAAGCCTGACGCGGACATGCCTGCACTCATGGATCGAGACAATTTTGTGGCCGCACTGCAATATAAGGGTGACAACTTCAAGCACGAAAACGAGATGCGAGCGATCATCCTTTATAATACGTACTACATCTCGGGCGTGCTCCCAATCTTTGGTGAACGTCTACCCATCGTCAATGACGCTTTCATAAACAGCATTCGTATTGCTCCAAACGCGACCGACAAATACCAGACGCACGTTCGCAATGTTCTGGAAAACACGCCCCTGGAGAAGCGAATCGGGTAAGTTACTGTGACGCCGCCCAATTCGGCGCAATACGAAGGTCTTCGAGCCTGGGTTGCACCTGTGCACTTGGCGCTGGCCCCAGCACATTCGGCATAAAAAAGATACGTTGAGAAAAGCCTTACGGCGTAGGTTTTTGCGAGGCTTAGGGCGCGTCTACGTCTTAGCGTATTGTTAGAGATAACAGCGGGTGGAATGTCCTTAAGGTCGGCGTTGTCGGCGCGGAACTCGGGGTTGCGGTTCGCACGCCCACAAATAGTGGATTCGACTATCCAACGTCACGCCTCGGGGATTTGGGGCACTTCTTGCGTCCGAATGGCCCGGGAGCTGCGCTAGTTCAAGCGGGAGTTTTTGGAAACGATGCTCCTAGCATACATTTGCGGCGTCGCGGCTGAGCGAGCTTCTGCTCCCCTAACGGCCGTCTAACGGATTCCCCAAAACTCGTCGGGATTCGAAGGGACTAGCCGGGACTCGAAAACGCGAAAACCCGTAAAGGAAAGGACTTTCGGGTATTCGACGGGAGCGGCCGGGACCCCGATACACGGGTTCGATTCCCGTTGGCGCAATCATCGCAGGACTGATCTGTAGGTGCTCGCCCTGCAAAAAAAGGCCTGAACGGGTCTTGCGAACACCCGCGATCCGTCCAGGCCTGTCATCCTGTCGCTACTACATGTCCATGGGAGCCACACTCTCGGCAAAGGTAGCTATTTTCCGATGGCTAGAAAGTGGGTAGCGCCCGAGGGATTTTGGAGAACCGCGACCTCACCCGGCGACAGTTCGTACGCCCCGTCCGAAAGGTGCGTGTCGTACTGTGTAGTGGCGTTTCCAACCGAGACGTCGCCTGCGCCGGTGACGTAAAACGCGATCGGGCCGAACCAGCCCTGCGGCGCGTTATTCCATGCGCTGGTATTCGTGATGGTGCCAGGTGGCGGAATCGCATGTTGCAGCATCGTACCCTTGTCATTGTATCCGGCGCAGTCGGTGATCTCGATTTGCGTTCCGGCCGACGACGACGTGTAGATCGGAGGGGATGTTGTGGTGTAGTCCGTCAAGTTGCAGCCGCGAACGTAAAGGCCTGCAACTCCGGCGGTGATCGAAATGGCATGCGGCTGCACAGGGAAAGTGGGAGCAGTTAGCTGAGCAGTGAAGTCCGCGCCAGTGATCGTCACATTTGCGGGCATTACACTTGTAGTACCCGTAATGGCGATACCACCGCTCGTCGAAAGCGACGATGCATTGGAGCCATAGCGCCCACCAGTTATCACGATGTTTTGGCCAGCGTTGATCTGTATCCCAGCGGCGTTCCATGAATAGCACATACAATTGTCGAAGAAAAGGTCCGAAACATTAGCGCTCGGGCCTAGGTTCGAGTCGATGTATACGCCAATAGAGGCCGAGTCGGTGGAGTCTGTCTCCCGCACAAAGACGCAGTCGCTAAAAAACACCTGGAAGATCTCAGCCGCGCTGTTTACCGGCTGTATCATGACGCCCCGACTCCAGCAGTTGCACATGACGTTTGAGAAATATGCGTCTAGCGGGTTCGAACCACCACCCTGGATGTTGATGCCAGTTGTAAAGTCGGTGATGTGTGTATCAGTAATGTAAACAACGCTCGCCGATGCGATGACGATTGCTGTGCAGCCCGGCGGCCCGTCCGGCGGGTCGGTCCCGACCGTACTCTGACTCGGCTGTATAAAGATGCAGTTATGGATGAAGTCGTCTGAGCCGGTGATGTAGACCATAACTTGGTTCGCAAGGTTGTCATAGTTGATGAAGCAGTCGATCAGCCCGCAGTGGTTCGCCCTGTTGCCAAGATAGAGCGCCTGAGGACAGTCCTGGAAGAAGACACGCTCGCACGTGACGCCTATGCAGTCACGTGGAATTCGGATTGCTGCGGGTGCCGGAGAGGGCACGCTTGTGAACTGCAGGTACTTGAAAGAAAGATCTTTGAAGCGCACTCCCTTCCCGCTGGTAAGCTCAGTCAGCGAAAACGTGTCCTCTGTGGTCTGCTGGATCAGCTCGGTACCACCACCCACCCCCATGATGACGACCCCCTGGTCGCTTCCCGGATTGAGCGACAAGTCGACTGTGATGGTTCCTGTGATCTGATACGTGCCGGCCGGGATGAAGACGATGCCTCCGTTGGTCACGGCTGCGATCACCGCTTCCAGAAGCGCGTCATGGTTTTGAGTGCCGGTGTTGTTCGCCGACATTCCGAAGTCGACGCCGTTGTAAACCGTGTTGTTATGGCTGCCGTCCCAGCTACCCGAGGAGTTCAGCTTATAATGGTGGATAGACCCCTCGGAGTCCTGAACCGTAGCATAAGCTGACAACGAACTTTGGTCGGGCGCCCAGTTTTGGCTGCCAGGTTCGAATTTGGCGTTATACGTGCGGTACATTTTCGAGCCGCCGCCCGCAAGGAGGCTCACCTCGCGGTCCTCGTGGTAAACACCGTTTTGCTCAGGGCTCTGCGGTGTATACGTAGTGCCTGGGTACGGGCCTGAAGCCGGGAGATCGCCCATGATGAACTCCTTTAAGAGCTTGTTAAGTCAGCTTAGGGCACTCTCAGGTTCCTTCGGTTGAAAGGCTCTGGCTGCACGATTCATCGTAGCGCTACGATGGCTCGCCAGCAAGCTCGAGAACTCCCAGCTTCGCTCAATATGGTGACAATTGCTGGCGTTTGAGGAGTCAAGTAAATCTCAGAATATGCGCCGCGCGATGCAACCGGGAAGGAGTTTTCGCACGTCATTTAGTCAGCGCTGGCCGGCTGGCATCCCTTAGGAAAAAGGGCAAGCCCAATTAGGTTCCCAGGATCGCCGGGAGCTCTCCCGCCGCGTCAGCCCTGTTAAGGCAAAACAGCGGGGAAATTTGCCAATCCCGCTGGCGCGTGGAGACCTTTGCTGATTTGTCGCCTTGATGGCCTGCTCGATCCGGGTGCAAACTCGACGACAGTACTCTTTTCGAGGTTAGCGACGAAGAGCCAACCCTTCTTATTAACAGTCACGGCCACTGGCACGCTAATACCCTGCGTAACCGTCTTAAATGGGTGATCTCGGCCGGAACGATACTCTTCGACGTTATTTTCCGTAACGTTTTCAATGTAGAGAGTGCCGTTTGCATCGATTGCGATTCCAACCGGTGACGTCACGCCGGCGGTAATTCTTTTCGACGGAGTCTTGCTCCCTGGCGCATAGATGACGACGTTCCCGCCAGAACTAAGACGGTTCGCGACGTATAAGTCTCCAGAATGATCGATGGCGACACCTACGGGGTAAGACAAGCCTTTGGTAATCACCGTATGCGGCTTTGTCGAGCCATACAGATATTCTGTAGCATTGGGACCGCCGATGTTTGTTACCCAAAGGTTGCCCTTGCTATCGATTGCACAAAAAGCCGCGGTATTGATGCCATCAGTAATAACTGTCGATGGCGTCGTCTTGCCTAGAGGGTACTCCGACACCCATCCAGGGCCGCTGGCTGGCTCGTTCGCAACGTAGAGCGTCCCCTGGCCGTCTAAACAGTTGCCGGCAGGTGAGTTGAGACCACGCAAGATCGTCGCAATTGGAGTAGGGTCTCCTGCATTCGCGTGATACACGGTCACGCTGTTGTTATATGTGTAGTTCGAAACGTACAGCAGCGGTCCCGTCGCTTCGTACTCTGGGGCAATTAAACTCGCTTTCAGCATCGACGATCCGCTGCGATCCCCTCGCGATAAGGCCGCAAAGCTTTGCGGCATCGCGGCCGGTCCGTCGATCGAATGCACCGATCCGCCGCAGCCGGCAAGCACTGCGGCGGCTAGGCCTACGTTTAAGGCGTGACTGCTAAGGCTGAAGCGCTTCATATCGACCCCCTGTTGCTCCTAGAACCAATCGGCGGCTACGTACGTTCGGCGACGACGCCGTCAGTTCCACTAGGCAGGGCCCGGTCCCGCGCAGGGCTCGGATGGCAAAAACAACCGGCGGTTGGAGCTAAGAGAGAAGGCGTCGTGATGGAGACAAGCAGCGATTCTATGTGTCCTCGCCGCGATCCGCGGCCATGCGGGGGTTGCGCCGGGACTCTATTACCCGCCAACGCCGTCGCCAACCGGGTCGCCCCTAGGCTGGTCGCACACGACCATCCAGCAAGATCGTAAACCGCCCAGGAATGGGATCGCCGTGATGAAGACAAGTCTCAGCACCGGTACTGCAAGAAGGTGACGAGTTCGACCGGCGTTGTCACCAAAGACGTCGACACTTTGGTCACGAATCACGCGTCGCACGGCCCCGTGCCATTCTTGAGCGATCCGGAATCGCGCCCGCCGGCACGCGACCCCCTCTACGTAAAGCTCGATTTCAAGCCCACCTCGATCCGACGGCTGCCCGCACGCCGACAGGGCAGGATGACCATCCGCTGAGATCACCTCGAACGCGATCGCGGTTCTCAGCCCTCTCGTAGCGATCCTCGCGCTGTGACGCACCGCCCGAGCCGAAACGCGCAAACACGTAGCGAAGATTGTCATCCGCAACGTCAGGTCCGGCACGCCAGGCCTCGGCGACTCGATTATCCCCGGCGTGCGCGGCGAACAGACGCACTGGATTCCGCCATAACCTTCAGCCGGCCAAGCCCGAGCAACGGCTCGTGATTGCGATGGAGTTACGTGCGATGCGGGGGTTCTTGTGCGTCAGTCGGATGAGGACGTAGTGCTCGTGCTCCGCACTGCGACCCCTTCGGATCTAACCGTTGAAGACGGCCCGAGCGCGGTGCTGGCCGCAATTAAGCTCGCCGACAAGTTAGACTAGTTGGGGCAGGCTTGACTGGTCACGGCAGGGCACGCTTCACCACGTCGCGGCACGCTAAGGCAGGCTCGAGGGGGATCGTTAGGAGCGGTCCCCCTTCTCGTTGTCACAGCGTTTTTCAAAGGGACCACTACCGATCACGGCGGCGCGATTGCCATTCGGTTGCCCTACGGTGCCGTTCCGAATGTCATCCGACAATCTCAGACGGCATACGCTGACACGAGCGACGCGGCGGAAATCCTTACGCTATAAAGATCGTCTATAGCGAAACGTGACTAGATCGTTCGGCCTTTGCTCTAGGCATTATGAAGAGGCGAGCGGCAACTTCTGGAATAACCAAGCCGATTTTCGCTTGGTGAGGCGCACAAGGTGGCAGTCGGAAAGCCAACGGTCAGGCCGCAGCGCCAGGCTTCAGCTTCTGGTCAGTGTCGACGTGAAGGCCCCCCAACTCGACCGAGACGGCCCGCGCGATCTTGTTCTGCTCTTCCACGTTCGCCCTACGAAATATCTGCGCTCCGCGACGAATCAACGCCTCAGCATCGCGCTGTTGGCTTGTGGCAGCCTTCGCGATCGCAAGCTCTTGCTGAACCGCAACAATTCGATCTTGTATCTCGCCTCGTTCCCGATTGAGAGCATCTAGGCGCTCTTGCACATCTTCGGCGCGCACCTTGCCCGCGGCATGCAGCTCCCAGGCGACGCCGCGCTTACGCGCGAGTTCATCGAGCCTAGCCTTCTGATCCTTAAGCGTGCGTTCGAGAAGCTGAGGTGACGTAAGAGAACGCCGCCTATGGCGTTCGATCAGTTTCGGGGAAGCCCGAAGGCGACCGAGTAACGCGACAAACTGTTCTTCGAGCTTATCGGCTCGAACGAGGCGCAGCCGATCATCGTGGTTCCAACGAGCACGGCATGCGTAGTATCTGTATCTCCATGGCTCGATCCCGCACGCCAGCCCGAGCATTCCGCGCCCGCAGTAACATCGCAGCGAACCGGCGAGTGGCCATGGATATCGGCGGCGCCGGTCATGTTTGCGATCGTTCGCAAGGAGGGCGGCAGCTTTCTGCGCTCGCGCAAATGTGGCTTCGTCGACGATCGGCCCGATGTATGCCCTATTCAGCAGAAGCTTCCTGACGCGAGTGGGCGTCCAATTCACAACGCGAGAGTTTCCATTAACGTATAGGTGTGGCGGCGCGATTGCGGTTAGGCGTCGAGCTATAGTCTCCAGCCCCTTACCTTGCAAGCGGAGTTTAAAGGCTTCGCGAACGACCGGGGCCCGCTCGCCGTCAATGAGGCATTTGTTGTTCTTATAGCGCAGGCCGTACGGAGCCTTACCCATGGGCTCGCCAGCCTCGCGTTTGCGGCGGCGGACTTCCCGCATCTTATCCCGGCGGACATCATTTTCGTGACGGGCGACGGCCAGCGTAGCGGCGGAAATTAGCTCGTCCATTGCCGAGTCAAGTTTTACCTCGCCCTGGTCCCGCGTAAAGACAGAAACACCCAGGTCATGCAGGTCGCGCAGCACGATCTGAGACTCGACGATCGAGCCGCGGCCGAGCCTGTCGGCCCGGATCATGAGGAGCCGGGTTGGCCTAGCCTCCGCATCGAGCGCCCGAATGTCGGAAAGCAGGTCGTGCACGATGCGGCGGGGGCCAGCTTTGCCGGTCGCGACGCCCTCGATAATGCGGCTAAGCCGCCAGCCCCGCATCGAGGCGACCTCTTCGCCCCAGGCGCGCTGATGGGGGAGCGTCTCGGATTGCCCCTCCGCACTCACGGCGGCGAGGAGCCAAACTGAGGGCCCTTTGGCGACCGGTGCACGCCCGCTGTGCATGCGCTTTACCACCGCCGAAGTGTACCACCCCTATGCTACCCCAGTCTACTACTACGGCTCGAAGTGGAATAGCATGGCGTCTCAGCCGGATCTGCTCAACTCCGATTCTTTCGCCGGTGGATTTCAGATCTCGACGCAGGCGACGCCGCCGAACGCCAAGGGCGTCACGTGGAACCAATCCGCGACCGTCTCCCTGAACAACGGCGCCACGACGATCGAGATGAACAATCAGGGCGTGCCGACGATCACGAGCTACGGCCAAAATATGTCGATCGCGCGGGGACAAACCGTGCAGCTCGGCGACGGCGAATCGGTGACATGCGAAGAGAACGGCTCGTTACGCGTCTGCGCGCAGAACGGCACAGGCGGCCGGATCGACACGACGCTGACGGCGCACGGAGACGGCGTCAACGTCGACGTGACCGCGCATGACGTCGACCTGGGCGGCGCTTTGGTCAACGGGCTCGAGCGGCGCCGCGATCCGGATCCGCAACCAGTCTCCGGGCCGATCATCTCGAATCCGATCTTGCGGCCGTACACCGTGGCGCCGATCGAACAGCAGCAGCCCCCGCCGGACTATCCCGGGATATAGTTGCTCGCTCTAAGGAGCAAGCCGCGCCCGCACGATTCGATCCAACCTCTCGTTAATCTTAGGGAATTCACAGGGAAGGCATCCCCGCTCAAGGAATGCGGCTGCTTTCCCTGCTAGGCCCCCTCTAGCTACTCCATTTACGAGAGGTTTATTGCGTATGTACAAGCGGTCGCGGCTTGTCGGCATCTTAGGATGCGCGGCATTAGTCGCAATGGTCGGCTGCTCGGCGAATTCCGGCGTCACCCCGGTGAGCGGAACGACGGCGCAGCAGCAAGCGCTGAGAGGCGTCCCGATGGGTCCCGGATGGATCTACAAAGACGGCGTTCTCTACCACACCCCACACTACATGTCCACCGTCAAGGCGGCGAGTCGCATGAAACAAGACATCCTGCTTTCGTATGGCGGCGGCGCCGTGCTCGTGCACCCCAGGACCTACCTCATCCTCTGGGGCTACACCACGTACGGCGATCCGAACGGCGTGAAGCCACTCCTCCACAACTATCTCAGGGTCATGGGTGGCAGCGGCCACAACAACATCTACACCCAGTACTACATGAAGGTCGGCACCACGACGACCGATATCAAAAACCCCAGCAGACAGCTCAAGGGCGTCTGGGAAGACGACACGAACCCCGTCCCGCAGAACCCGACCGATGCGCAGGTAGCGGCTGAAGCGGCCGCCGCCGTCGCGCATTTCGGCGGTACCCCCGATCTCAATGGTTCGTATGTCGTCGCCACGCCGCACGGCCGCAGCTCGAGCGGCTTCGGTACGCAGTGGTGCGCGTATCACGGCGCGACCTCGGTAGGCGGCAAGATCATCTCGTACACGAACCTGCCGTATCAGCCGGATGCCGGAGCGAACTGCGGTGCCAACTTCATCTCGCCGCCCTCGGATGAGAGCGGAGCCGATGAGGGCGTGACGATCGTCGAAGGTCACGAGTACGGCGAGTCCGTCACCGATCCGGATCCGTTCAGCGGCTGGAATAGCCCGCAAGGTGAGATCGGCGACCTCTGCGCTTGGACGAACGTTCAGAACGATCCGTTCCGTACCAAGTCGTACTCGTCTCAGCCGATGTTCAGCAACGCGACCGCGTCCTGCGTGCATTCGTATCCGTAAGGATCTAGCCTCGCGCGTCTAACGTGCGAATAGCTCCAAGGAGATGGGCCGCCGAGGCTGGCGGCCCATCTTCTTTTTGCGCAGATTAGATGTGGCTGAAATTCCCGCTAACCGCCAAGGCGCTGCTACGTTAGGCGCCATCCGCATGGGTAAAGGCGGCGGGCGAAGGGAGGGATTTCCTCATGAAGACGATGCTTCGAACGACCGCGACCCTGGCCGGCTTGGCGACGATCTTCACGCTGGGCATCCACACGCCCGCTTCTGCGCAACAACAACCAACACCATGCGGTTACTGGTCCGAAGGCGAATGGGTCCCCGAGCCGTGCCAGGCGCGTCCGCATCATGCCGCCATCAGCGGCACGATCGTCGGCGTCAGCGCGAACAGGCTAACCGTGCAGACCGGCCCAATGCAGACCGTTGTCGTGAATGACGAACCTGCACTCAACGCACAGGACACGGGGCGCATCTATACCGGACGCATGATCACGGCATACGGCTACTGGAACGGCGGCGAATTCGTGGCGACGAGTATCGCCTAAGCCGTCGCGTTGGAGCTTTGGTGATACCGTTCTTCGGACTTCTCGTTCTGCTCGCACAAGCGTCGCCCGGCAACGCGCCGGGCGACGCATATTTCGGCAAGCTCAACATGAGCACGCTGCGAATCCGCTACGAGACGATGCAGCTCAAGAAACGGTACGAGACGCATCAACTGCTCCCTGAGCAAGCCGAACATCTACTAATCTTCACTGACGACGCATACATGGACTGGGCGCGCCGCTATCCCAAGGACGGCTGGCTGCCATCAACCGGCTTTGCGATCGCGCAACTCTACGCAGAGCTGCCGGGAGCGACGGCGCGCGGTCGCGCCGCGGCGCTGCTGAAATACGTCGCGCAGAGTTTTCCGAAGTCGCCGTACGCGCATAAGAGCCGCGTCCAGCTCAATCGCGGGGTTTCGATGAAACCCTATCCCGCGTGGGCGCGCCCCACGCCCACGCCGTCGCCGTCGCCTGCGCCGTCGCCCTCGTCAGCGACGTCGCCTTCGCCCGCGCCGTCGCGGGCGTCGCGGCTCTGAGGAGTCGCTTCCCGCGCGACGAACGCTTGCGCCGTGACCGGTGCGTTCGATTACTTGACGATCCTGATGTCGATCGTGTTGGGCTTGGCGATCGCCAACGTCCTAGCTCGGCTCGCGACCGTCATCACCGCCCGCGAGCGGGTCGACTTCTACTGGCCGCCAGTTGCTTGGGCGATTTGGCTCTTCTTCATCTGCGTTCAGCATTGGTGGGCGGAGTGGGGCGTGCGTCACACGCAACACTGGAACTTCGGCACGTTTTGGCTGCAGCTGCTCGTGCCGGTCGATCTGTTCCTCCTCTCCGCATTGGCGCTGCCCGAACGCGACGAGGACGGAAAGATTGACCTCGGCGCGTGGTACTTTCACAATCTCGCGTGGTTCTTCGGCGTCATGTTCTTTCTGCCGCTGCTCAGCATCGCGGAGGAGGTCGCGCGAACGGGACGGATGGCTTCCGTCTTAAACCTCGCGTTCTTGGTGCTGTTCGACGTCGTCATCGTCGTGGCGTTCGCGTTGCGATCGCGTCGAGCGCAAGAGTGGATCACGGCACAGGCGTTGTTGCTGACGATCGTGTACGTGGCGGTGCTGTTCGCGCGACTTCCCAGCTAGCGCGAAGCGGGGGAAAAGCCCGTCCGCCCGCAAAGGAGGACAGCGTGAACGTGCAACGCTTTTTCGGTACGCTCCTGATCGCTTTCGTCGTAGCGGCGTGCTCCGGATCGTCGCACGGCAGCTCGTCGTACGGCTCCGGCGATCCCAGCTTGGCCGCGCCAAATCCGGCCGGAGGCCCGATCGATCCGTTTCTGACCGACGGACGAGCGGTGCTGCGCGCCCTCGACGCGGTGGCGTCGCGTTCGGGGACTCCGTTACGCATCACGACGATCGGTGCAGACGGCGTCAACGGATTGACGCTCGACGTGCAGGAACCGCAGCGTCACGTCAACGTGGATCGCTACGTCGTCGCGACCGATGGAAGCATCTCCGGCCCGACGCCCGTCAAGCTGATGTCGCTCAACGGCGGTCCGATCACGGCCGCGTCCGTCGACCAGCGAGCCTTCGATCCGAAGGCGGTCGCCTTCGCCGCGCTCACGCAGACCGATCGTGAGGCGATCCGGCGATCAAACTATCCGGACGCGCGGGTCACCCAGTGGGAGATCGACGGCCTCGGCCCCGACGACCGCCGCTACATCTATCTCGAATCCGCCCGGGCCCGGCCCACCGCCGCGGTGAGCCCCGGGCTCAAGATCGTCCGGATGTCGTTCTAACCCCGGACCCTTCCCTATCCCGCCCGTTGTTGCTATAGTCAGGGCGACTCTCGCCTACTTGCAAGGAGATTTTGATGCGTTTTCTCACCCCATCGCTGATCATCGTCGCCGCGCTCGTGGCCGTCACGGCGTGTAACAGCAAGTCCTCGTCGAGCTCGTCGGACCAGTCGAGCGCCGGCGCAACTGCCGCCGCCTCTGCCGCCGCAACGGAAGCGCCGAGCGGTGCCGCGACATCGTCAGCGGCCGGCGAAGCGCCGACATACCCGGGCGCTGTGACGCAGGCCTCGGGCAGCAGCTCCAACATGGGCTCCAGCGCCGCCGGTCAAGTGATGACGACCGACGATTCGTTCGACAAAGTCTACACCTGGTATCAGCAAAACATGCCGGCGGGCTCGGAGAAGTCGCATGTAACCGCGCCTGTGGAAAGCGCCGTGTTCACGATCGGCCAGCCGGGTCAAGGACAGACGTCCGTGACACTGACTACCTCGGGCGGTAAGACGATGATTAGCATCGCCAAAGTCAAGATGTAGCGAATCGTTCGATTCGAACGTCCGGCGGCGCGCTGCTCCTCAGCCGGAACCTGCGCGCCTCCGATACCTCCCGAAGATGCGTTCGGGAAGCCAAGTCAGGACAACCGCTCCCACGATGACCACGAGACCCAAGACGTTCCATGCTGCGTAGATGCGTCCGAGCGGGCCGAAGCCCAGCAGCAGCGCCGCCGCGGCCATGACGAAAAGAAACGGCGCGGTAAAATAGCAGTGCAGGCGGCCGCAACGCCATGCGTTGAGCGCACACGCCGCAGCCATGACGCCCAGCGCAGCCGCCCACACGACGGCTTGCACACGCGAATCGACACTGAAGAAGCCGATCGCGACGATCGCTAGTATCGGCAGCACGAAGGCACCCGCGACGACGCGCAAGTTGCGCAGAAGGTCGCGGCCCTCGTCGGTCATGCCTCCGCAGTTCGCGCCAGATCGTCGAGCACCGGCACGAAGTGCCTCGCCATCTCGTTGCCCATCATCGGCCCGAACAGGAACGCCAGCGGCCCAGTGATGGCGACGTTCTGCGAAATAGCGCTGCCGGTTCCGTGCGGTGCGATCTCGCAAGTAAACGTGAAGATCGTCAGCGGCGCCCCCACCATCGTCATGCTGAAACCGCGCCCCGCGACGACGTTGGAGAACGTCACATCGTGCCTGCTGCCGCGATCGGTCGTCATCTTGCCCGGCGTGCCGTCGGCGATCGGCCCCTCGACGAGGGCGGATTTGATGCCCGAGTTCCAGCGGCTCCAATTGTTCGGGTCGCTCCAGATGCTCCACACTTTGTCCGGGGCGGCAGTGGTGGAGCGCGAAACGCCGTAGATCTTCATCGGGCGCCTCCTCTCTCGCCAATGTACTCTACGAGGCGAAACTATGCCTCGGTGACGAAGCATAAAGAATGCAGCGCAAACGTTTTATAACTCTTGCCGCGGTCGTGGCGCTCGCCGCGTGCGGGCAAAACTCGACGGTCGGCCCTCCGCTCCGATCCGCCGGAGCTCGGCCGCTCGGCGCGATGCTACCGCTCTCGGGAACATCGTCGAAGATTCAACACGTCGTCATCATTTTTCAAGAGAACCGCTCGATCAACGACCTCTTCAACGGCTTTCCCGGAGCCGGGACCGTGCGCGCGGGGAAGAATTCACTAGGTCAAACGGTGACGCTGCAGCCTCGCCTGCTGACGGCACCGTACGACATCAGCCACAAGCACAGCGCCTTCGTCACCGAATATGACGGCGGCAAGCTCGACGGATTCAACCTCGTCTATTCGGCCTGTCTCAAGAAGAAAGCGTGTCCGCCCGCGGACATCCGTGCGTACGCGTACGTGCCCGAAAAAGAAGTCGAGCCCTACTTCATCATGGCCCGGCGATACGCGTTCGCGCGCAACATGTTCCAGACCAATCAGGGCCCGAGCTTCCCGGCACATCAATACATCTTGAGCGGCACCTCAACGATCTCGAATTCATCGTCGGTGCGTGCGGCAGAGAACCCGCTCACGACGAAAAACAAGCTCACCGGCGGCTGCGATTCGCCGCAGGGATCGCTCGTGTGGCTCATCGACGCCAAGGGCCGGGAGAATCGGCAGATCTATCCCTGCTTCGATCGCAACTCGCTCATCGCGCTGATCGAGGCGAAGTCACTCACCTGGCGTTACTATCAGGCGCATCTCGGTCCCGGCCTCTGGGAGGGTCCCGACGCCATCTTGCCGGTCTATAGCAGCTCCGAGTTTTCGAGCGACGTCGTCGCTCCGCCGAGGCAAGTGCTTACCGACATCAAGAACGGAAACCTCGCCAACGTCGCCTGGGTGACGCCGACCGCGGCGGCGTCCGATCACGCGGGAATCACCGACGGGACCGGCCCCTCGTGGGTGGCGTCGATCGTCAACGCGATCGGCAAGAGCGAATACTGGAACGACACGGCGATCTTCGTGACGTGGGACGACTGGGGAGGCTGGTACGATCCCGTCCCGCCGCAACCGTACAACTCTTACGAGCTCTCGTTTCGCGTGCCGCTGCTGGTCATCTCGGCCTATGCGAAGCCGCATTATATCTCCACGAAACAGCACGAGTACGGCAGCATCCTGAAGTTCGCGGAAGAGGCGTTCGGGCTCGGATCGCTCGGCACGACCGACGTGCGCGCCGACGACCTCTCCGACTGCTTCGACTTTTCGAAGCCCCCGCGAAAGTTCGTGCCGATCCCTGCCCCGCGCGGTGCGGACTACTTCTTACGGCAGCCCGCCTCCGCGCAGGACCCGGACGACGACTTTTAGCGCGATACTGCCATGGATGAGGGGAACGCGACCGAAAGCGTTTCCTTCGGCCTGCCCGGGTGACCCGGCGCATATTTCGTGACCGTGTTCGCGCCGGCGTTCGCCACGAAGACGTTGTTGGAGCGATCGACCACGACGGTCGCCGGGCTGCTGATGCCGTGGGTGATCGTCTCCGACGGAGTGACCGCATTCGGCGGGTACTCCGTGACGCTGTTCAGCGCGTAGTTCGCCACGAACAGATCGCCCGGCGTGTCGACGGCGATCGAGAACGGCACGTCGACCGCGCTGGTGAAGTTGATCGTTTTGACGGGAGTCGTTCCGCCGTTTGCGGACTCGGTGACGGTGTTCGTGCCGTGCACGTAGGCGCCGCCTCCTAGCCCGCAGTTGATGCAGTTCGCGACGTAGAGGTTGTTGCTCGAGTCGATCGCCAGGCCGACGGGCTCGTTAACACCCGTCGTGATCGTGCGGATGGGAGTCGTCCCGCCCGGCGCGTAGACGAGGATCTGGTCACTGCCCGTCGCTCCGGTCGAACAGACGACGCAGTTTGCGACGTAGAGGTTCTGCGCGCTGTCGAGCGCGAGGCCGAGCGGATATTTCACCGTGACGGTCGTCGACGGGGGACCGGTCGTGTACCCGGAGAGATATTCGACCACCGTGCTTTCGCAGCTCGGCGAATAGCATCCCAGGTTCGACACGTACAGCGTTCCGGAGCTATCGATGGCGAGATCGAACGGCTCCGTAACCCCGTTGGTGATCGTCACCGTCGGCGTATTGACGTGCGGCGCGATCTCGACGACGTTGTTCGTTCCGACCTGACCGGTGAGACACGTCGAGCAGTTGGCAACGAACAAGTCACCCGACGCGTCGAAGGCGAGTCCGTACCAGGGTGCGGCGATGCCGCTGACGATGTGCCGCCGGAGCCGCGGCGTGGTGGTGCTGAAGAAGTACTCCGAGCTCGGACCGTTTTGGAACATGGCGCAGGGCTGGCAGCTGCTGACGGCCAGCCGTTGCGTGCGCACGGCACGCTTCACAACTGGTGGGTTCGACAGACCGGTCGCCGGGATCGACGAATCGGTGCGCCCGCCGCACGCGGACAGCGCGAAGAACAGCGCCGACACAGTAAAACTTGGTTTGCATCAGAATACTCCTTGCGGGCAAAGGAAACGGGTTGCCGTTCTTCCTTTTAACGAACGCCTAGCCTGCCGAGCAGTGTCATCGAGCGAACGCGCGCCGGCAGGTTTTGTACGGTTCGTGACACAACGCGGTCCGCAAAGTTAGGAGCAAGCACATGAGCGTTTCCCGTTTTGCACTCGGCGCGGTGAGTCTCTGCGCGGTCGCGGCCGTGGTCGCGGCTTGCACGACGACACACGGGGCGGCGTACGGCCCGACGAGCGCGCTTCCAAGCATCGGCTCTGCAGCCGGCGCCTCGGAACAGGTCCTCTACAGTTTCACCGGCGGCAACGACGGTGGGAACGCGGCGACCGGCCTGGTCCGGGATAGCGGCGGCAATCTCTACGGGACGACCGTCGTCGGCGGCAAGAACACGTGCGGAACCGTCTTCAAGCTGACGCCGCAAGCGACTCCGCCATGGCCGGAGAGCGTGCTCTATAATTTCGGCTGCTTCAGCGACGGAAAGAATCCGCACGGAGGCGTGACGTTCGACTCGAAAGGCAATCTCGACGGCACGACCGTGTCGGGTGGATCCGGCCCGTCCTGCGGCAGCTACGGTTGCGGAGTCGTGTTTCAGTTGACGCCGGCAACCGAAAACGTGCTGCATGACTTCACCGGCGGCCGCGACGGCTTCGGCCCGGGCGGCGGCGTCACGTTCGACGCGTCGGGCAACCTGTACGGAACCACTCCCGACGGTGGAGTCGACTCGCAGGGTATCGTCTACGAGGTTACGTCGCACGCACAGGAGCGTATCGTGCACACCTTTACCGGCGGCAAGGACGGCGGGGTCGGCTCGCTCGGCCTTTTGCTGCTGGAGTCAGGCGGTCTCTACGGCGTCACCGAGGAAGGCGGCGCCCATAGCGCGGGCACCGTGTATCGGCTGACGCGCACTGGAAAGCGCTGGGCGCTGAGCACGCTTTACGCATTCAAGGGCACGCCGGACGCTGCGTCACCGTACGGCGGTCTGGTGCCTAATGCGGCGGGCGATCTGTTCGGTACCACCTATTATGGCGGCGCGAACGGGATGGGCACCGTGTTCGAACTGACACGCAACGCCAAGGGTGGCTACCACGAGCGCGTGCTCTACAGTTTCAAGGGCGGCAGCGACGGGAGCTCGCCGACCAGCACGCTCGCGTTCGGAGGGTCGGACCTCTACGGCACGACGTCGGCGGGCGGCGGGAGCTGCGGTTGCGGAACGATCTTCAGAGTGAACGCGACGTCCGGCGCGGAGTCGGTGCTGCACGCGTTCGGCAACGGCACGGACGGCGCGTATCCCTATTACGGCCTGACGAAGGGCGCGAAGGGCGTGTTCTACGGTACGACCGTCGCGGGCGGAAGCTCGGGCCAAGGCGCGGTCTTCGAGTTCAAACCGTGAACCCAAAGCGTCGCGGCTGGGTCGCGCTCGGCTCCGGCGTGTTCCTGGTCGTTTTCATGGGAGCCGTCGCCGTTTGGGTTGACCAGCTCCTGACCGCCAACGGACTGTTGCAGCGCGATCCGACCGCAGCTCGGTTTTTCGGGCGGATCAACGTCGCGTTCGCGCTTGTGATCGTGGCCGGCGTGCTCGGAATTTTGAATGGATGGTCGATGGCGCACGCCGGCCGCCGCAACAATCTGGTGGTGGTCGCCCTCCTCGTCGTGTTCGTCGCGGCGCTGTTCGTAGCGTGCAGCGCCTCGAAGATGTATCCGACGTGAGCGCCCGCGTTACCGCTCGAGCACCTGCAGATTGTTAGAGTTGTCGTCGTTGAAGTAGAGCTTGGTATCGGACGCACTCTTGCCGGTCGCAACCATTCCGAAGATCGCTCCGGCGGCCCCAGTATCCACGTTGCGAACCTCCTGCACGTGACCTCCCGGGTTGATCTCGATCATCAGGTTCTCACCAGTCGGATCGAGCGTGTTGCCGACGACGATCGTTCCATTGAAGAGCAGCGCCGAGCTGATCGGGCCGTTGAGCGGAGCCCCGGAGTAGAGCACGCGCGCCTTCGATGCGCAGCTGCCTTCGAATCGTGTTCCGCGAGCCCGCACCGTTAAACATCCCCCGTGCATTCCGGAGATGCCGGAGATTGTGGTGACGCTGTTGTTGTCGCCGTCAACCACGAAGAGTCGGTCGTGGCGCCGATCGTATTGGAGTCCGGAGGGGCCCAGGATGCTGCCCGGCGGACCGCCGTTGACCGGAAAGCCGGTCGCGACCACTTCGGTGGTCAGCGAGGGAAGGTTGATGCGCACGATCGACCCGTCGGCCGCGTTGCTCTCGTAGACGGCCGGACTCCCCTTCTTGGGCTGGGCGTAAATTTGGCCGAACGGATGGTTGAACGGACTGCCGGATAGATTCGTAATCAGGCTTCCGCTCGAAGAGTAGATCGGATTGTCGTTGGACGAGAACGCCGCCGCGTAAATCGTGTCGTCGGGTCCCAGCGCTAACGCGTTGCAGCCGACTAGGTTCGTCGGGTCGGCCGTGACCAGGGTGGGCGTTGATCCAGGCTGGGGATGAAGCGCCACGATCGTATACCCGGTTCCTTGGGTGTTGGTGTTGTCGTTGAAATTGCAGACGGCCAAATCACCCTTCGTGAATGAGCCCGCAGTCGACTTTGCGACGTCGAGCCCGTAAGGATTGAGCTGTCCATACACAGGATCGATCGTCGATCCGATGACGACCTGATTCTTCAGCTTGTGCAGGATGCCGCCGCCTGCCGGAGACGCGAACGTTCCCAACGCCCGGCTTTGCGCGGGCGCCACGCCCGAGGGCATCGTCGAAACCGAGCCTTGGCTGCTGCAGCCGCTCGCAAGGAACGCCGCGATCGCCGCAACGGAAAAGAACCTTTCGTACATGCGTAAATCCATCGAACTACCTCCACCGTCGAGAAAAAGCAAGCCCAAAACTACTGTTCACAGAAAGTGTTAAGAAAGTATGAAACCCAACCGGCGGCCGTTTGCTTGTGCCCTGCTCGGCGTGGCCAGCTCTGATCATCTTGATGAAGATAAAAATGCAGACGCGAAAACCTTTTGATTCGTCTCCCATTGTTTATGAGATTTCCGGAGAGCACGCTTAGCCTCAGGAGCAACACTAGTCCATACCCCTGAGGTTAAATCACAAAATGTCGAAACTATGGTCCATGCGCCGATCGCTGAGTTTGCTCGCTATGCTCGTCGCGTTTGCGAGCCTCGCGAGTGTGGGTCGCGCCGGCACGCTGGGAAATATCCAAGGAGTCATAAGCGACTCCGCAACCGGCGCGCCGATCGCCGGAGTTCGTCTGGAGATCACGTCGGGATCCCAGGCCGCCACCGTGACGACGGACGCCCACGGTCACTTCGTCGTCTTCTCGCTGCAGCCCGACGACTATACTCTGACGGCGGAGAAGGCCGGATACGCCACGCGCTCCGTTGCGGGATATTCTGTTTTCGCCGATCAGACTCAAGTCTACGACCTGCAACTCGATCCAGCCAATAACGGCACCGGGGGCTAACGCCCCCGGCTCCGCCGGCAAGGGAGCGACCTTAACCTAAGGTCCTAACGCGACGCCGATCGGCAGTGCGAGATACGATCCGCTCACGACCTGCTTTGGAGTCTGCCTCCCTTTGAGCGCATCGAAGACGAAGATCGAGGGCGGCCCGTCGAGTGTCGTGCCGCTCGTCGAATAGAGCACCGACCCGCTCAGCGCCGCGCCGACCGGCGCCTTCAGCGCAGGGCTGCGCGACGAAATGGTGCGGTCCGGGGCGCTCTTCCCGTTAGCGGTCGGCGAGTACGCTAAGATGTTGTTGTCGCCGGCGTTGGCCGCATACAACTCGCCGGTCGAGTTGCTCAGCGCCAAACCCGTCGGCGAGTTTTGCTGACCCGTCCCGACGATGGCGCGTTTGAGCGTCGGCTTCGTGACCGGCGTGGTAAACTCGCTGATTTCGTTCGAGTCGGAGACATACAGGTCGCCGGACGAATCGACGGCGACGCCGTTGATGTCAACGTGGTGATCGGGCAGCGAGATTCGTTGCAGCGTCTTCGCGTTGCCCTGCGCGCCGGGCGCGTAGACGGCGACATAGCCGTTCGTGAAGCCGCCGACGAACTCGTGGCCGGAACGATCGACCGCGACGCAACTCGGTACAAACGGCGGAACCAGCTCGCGCGTGGGCTGAGCGTAGCCTTTGGCCTCTTTGCGGTAGACGAAGAGCGACTGCGTATCTTCGTCAGTTACGAAGAGGGCGCCACCGGGTCCGATCGCAATCGGGCCCGGGTTGTAGGGCACGACGAGCGACGAGCCCGCCGGCGACTGCAGCGAGCCATCGGCATTTCGCACGTAGCGAAACACCGACTTGCCGTACCAGTCGCTGACGTAGAGCGCGCTCGTGCCGGCATTCGGCCGCATCGATCGCAAAAGCGATGGGGTCTGCAGCGTCGGGCTTGTCGCGTTGGGGAGCGATCCCCCTGCGCTGCAACTCGATAGCGCGGCACCTCCCATGATGAGTGTCAGTACTATGGGGAGCGATCGTTGTTCGAGCACTGTGCGCCTCCAATCCGATTAGAGCAGAGGCCCTTTCCGTTTTCACGACGCAACCCTTGGGACCCGGTGCTCGGTCGGCCGCCGGTTTGGCTTCCTGCCGGTCAGGGAAGAATCGCTGTCGGCGGACCGAACGGGAGTGTGTAATGAAGCTGCAAGCTACTTTAGTTTTCTCGGCGGTTTTCGGTGCCGGCATACTTCTCGCAGGGTGCGGCGGGGGTCAGCCCCCGTCGGCGGGCAGCATTCCCGCAACCAACCTTCGAACGACGAGTGTGCAGCCGTTTGATCAGAACCGGCAGGGCCGCTGTCAGAATGGAAACGTCAAGATCGATCCGTGCCGCATAATCTTCAATTCGAGCAACCCCGGACCGACGACCGTGACGCTGGGGGGCGAGGGAGACAACGGCACGATCACCGAGAGCGACGACTGCTCGTCCAGCGGCGTCGCGACGATCACGAAGGTCGACAATCGACACTACACGGCCGCACCCGGCACAACGGCTGGATCGTGCAGCGCACGTTTCACCAACGGCGGCGGACAAGGTAACGCGAGCCATCTTCACATAATCAACGAACTCTAATGGTGAGCGAGGAACGGGGCGGCATCAATCCGAGCGTCAAGCCCTCTGGCACGGGCTGCGTCGAATGCACGGCAAAAAACGAGTGGTGGTTCCATTTGCGCCGTTGCGCGCAGTGCGGCCACATCGGATGCTGCGATCAATCCCTGGGCAAACACGCGACCGCACACTTTAATGAGACGCGCCACCCAATCATCGCGAGCTTCGAGCCGGGCGAGACCTGGTTCTACAACTATGAGACCGGTGATTTCATGAACGGCCCGCACGTCGCGCCGCCGCGCTGGCACCCTGAGGATCAGCCGGTGCCTGGTCCACGCGGCAGGGTTCCGGCCGATTGGCAGACCCTGCTGAGCTAATCGAAAGGACTAGCTCGAGGCGTCGGCGTTCGCCACCTTAACGAGCCGCAGCGTTCGGCCGCCGTCGAGGTACTCGACCTTGTCGAGAAGGCAATGCACGATGAAGAGCCCGTAGCCGCGCAGGGCGCCGCCCGCCGGCGCCGCGATCGCAGCCGGCGCATGAAAGCCGCATCCGCGGTCCTGGATCTCCGCGATGACCTCGCCGGAATCGAAATAACATTCGACGCATATGCTCTCGCCGCGGCTGTGCTCGACGGCGTTTGCAAGCACCTCGCCGATCGCAGCCTCAAAATCGTGCAGATCGCGGCCGCTCAGCCAGGAGTTCACGAACGTCCTTACCGCGCAGCGCGCTTGCCGAGCGCCGATCGGCGAACAGGGAAACGACCCTTTGTAGCGACGGGACGGGCGCATAATAACGTTTAATTTTTCCGCTAAAGAGCGCCGTATAAACGCGCCGACGCGCCAGCAACCAGGCCGTAGCCGCTGGAGAGGTGTGGCCGGGCCGATATGCCGGGCCGTTATTATGAACAAGTCCTTCGTTTCCGCGGCTCTCTACGGCACCTCTGACTCCATCTCTTCCGGTTCCTCGCTCGGCTTGACGAGCGCCTGTACGATCGCCGTTGGGACGACCGCCGTCAAGACGACGACCGACACGAGCGCGGTGTATTGATCGTGCCGAACGTCGAAGTAGGCTGGGCACGGAAGTGGCGGCGGCATTTCGGCATCGGTTCGCCCATCGGGTGGCCGCTGGCCCAAGCGCTGAAGTAGTGTGACTCGAGCTTGCCAGCGGCCTTAGGCGGCTCTAACGATGATGTTTTCGCAACGGCGCACTCGGCGTTCCGACGAAGCCATACTGGTACCCCGTGGTCGGGTCCCTATACCATCCGCAAATATCGTCGTTGGCATTGACACCGTTGACTATCGTGTAATTGGTTCCAGGGGGTCCGTTGACCGTTTTCCACGTGTTAGTCGTCTTGATCCATACGAGTCCGTGCGTTATCGAGGCGTTTACGTACGATCCCACGACGACCTCCCCAAGGAGGCTGACGCTCGCGATCCCGTTGAACGCGGTCGGATAGATAGTTGATCCACCGCAGCAGTTATACGTCGACGGAGTGCCGGTTGCGCCGCTTGCCTGGAACCACCCAGCAGGAGCTTTGTTGTAGCTGAACTGCGTGCTACCTACAATGTCGTCGTTAGGTGCGATCCCGGTCGCCTTGGTAACGAGCCACGAAGTTGGGATGTTTTTGAACTCAGTAGTGTCCCGATTGTCGCCCGGTTTGAGCTCAAAAGGTCTAAACGTACAGTTGTTTGTGGAGTCGGTGTAAAAGCCAACGGCAATTTCGCTAGCGCTGTTGTTGTCAAACCCGAGCAACTCGTGTGTCGCGTTCGGCTTGCAGTCTAGCTCGTGTGGGTGTCTGAGTGTCAGGCTCCAAAGCCCATTATAGTCCACGGTACCCCAAAGCCCCGACTCGTTTGTAGGAGTGTTAGCATATCCCACCATAATGCTCGCAGCATCGTTGATAGCGTACATGTATATGCCCTCCTTATAAGCGGGGTAGATAAGATTGGCGAACGTTGAATATGGAGGGCTAGAAACGTAGCTGCTCCACGTAGCATCGGAGGTGGCAGAATTGGAGTAATTACCAATAATCTCACGGGTGAGGTTTATTCCCGTTATCTCGTTGTTGTTTCCGTTTGTGTCGTTGACTGTGGTCAAGGTATAGCCGCCGGAAGTCCAACTCGGTCGAGCAGCAGCAGCGGCATTGTTCTTCGCCATCGGCCCGAAAGTAGGGCTCGAACAGCCGTTAAGAACGGCCCAAGTTACAGCGAGAGCTGCGATCGCGACACCGCGATGTAACGTCATCGAGAAGTAGCGCATGGCGGCCTCCTTACTTACTGCGGTGTGGAGATTTTGTAGTGAGCCTGGTGGGTCCTAACGCGACTCCTAGATCTCTGCGGGGCGCCTCCTATATTGGGGCATGGCCCGCAGATCCCGACGAAACCATGGTTCGTACCGCTTCCGTCCGCGTACCATCCCGCGATAGCCCAAGCCGTGTTAATGGAATTTACGACGGTGTATGGCGGACTGTGCGACGACGCGTCGAGCGCAAGGAACGTTGGAGTCGCCGCTTGGGGATTTTGCACGAGAAAACCATGAGTGCCGGAGCTGTCGACGTAGTCACCCACGACCCCGTCGTTGAAGTTGAGCCCTTGGCCGAATGACTCGTCAGACCCATTCTTGAACGTGCTATACTTCAGTTCCGAATAGAGCCATACTGCGTGATGCGGCTGTGACGGCGAGCCATACGACACGGTGCCGACGACATCGCCCAGAGTGTTGATCCCGTTTGCCGTCGATGACACATAGGCTTGGCTTGGTGGGGGCGGAGGGCTGAAATCAACGTACGTAAAACCGCTGCCGCTAGGATAGAACTCAAACGCTTGCGGTTCGCATGTACCGCCTGTCGGCTTCAGGTAGTAGCCGACTCCCTGCAGCGTATCGTTGATAGCGAGCACCTTCGTAACCGCGCAAGTTCCCTGGTTAGGATTCGAAATCGTTGTCCAAATGCCGCCGTGATAGATAACCCCTGCCGCGCCGCCCACTAAGCCGTTGTCTACGTAGCCAACCTGATACGCGCTCGATTGGGAGGCGTAGTTATTCAGCCCCTGCAGGAAGGTGCTTAGATAAGTAGAGTCGTCCTCAGCGGAAAAAGTCGGGTACCCAGGCGTCACCATCGTCGTTGGCTCCGGATTCGGAGAAGCCCAGAAACTGTTGTAGATCTGATTATCGCTGCTATACGCACCAACGATATTGTAATCGTTCTCGATGCCGGTCACGTAGTTGTTATTGTTGGCTTTATCATCGACCGTTACAATAAAATAGCAGGCGGCAGAACTGCCAACGCAACCCGCGGGCGCAGGATGTCGCGGAGATTCAGAGCGCGCATTGACGGCTGTCTGGGGCCAGAGGCTCACAGCCATCGCCGTGGCCATAAAAGGAACGATCACGAGCGGCGCGCGGCCTGTTATCGATCGCAAAAAACGCATACGGAGCACCTCGAAGTTAGCGCGGAGAACGCAAGAGAGAGGGCTGGTCCGGTGCATTTATGCTAGCTCAAATTAGCCAGCATGGGAACAGCCGTTGTAGCGCTCCCTTGCTCTGCTTTTATATAGCGAACGGTCCGCGTTCCGTTATACCGTTATACCGCCCCCTGCTCGATCGCCTCGCTGAACGTGGCGAGGTCGATGTTTCCGCCCGAGATAACCGCGACGATCGGACCGTCGCCCACCTTGCCGCTCAGCGCGGCGGCGACCGGTAGCGCGCCGGCGCCTTCGGCGATCACGCGCGAGCGCTCCGCTAGCAGGCGCATCGCGCGCCGCGTCTCGTCGAGCGTCACGACGATCGATCCGTCGACGAGCCCGCGCATCCGTTCCCACATGCGCGGGAAGATGCTCTTACCGCCGGCGCCATCGACGAACGACGGCTGCCATTCCTCGAATGCCGACGGCTTCCCGAGCTGCAGCGAGCGCGCGTAGGGCGCCGCGGTTTCGGGTTCGGCGACGAAGACGCGCACATTCGGCTTCTTCGCGCGCACCGCCGACGCAACGCCGGTGACGAGCCCGCCTCCGCCCAGCGCGGTAATGACCGTCGCGACGTCCGGCAGATCTTTCAGGATCTCGAGGCCTGCGGTGGCGTTGCCCGCGATGAAGTTGTCGTCGTCGAACGGATGGACGAACGTTCCCTCGATGCCGGGAAACGTGCGGCGCTCAAGCCCCTCCCAGCAGGCGTCCCACGTGGCCTTGACGATCTTCGCGCCCAGCGCGCGCATGCGCGCGATCTTCGTCTCCGGCGCCAGTTCGATCGCGACGACCGTGCAGGGCACGCCGGCCGCGCGCGCCGCATATGCGACGCCCTGACCCGCATTGCCCGCGCTGATCGTCCAAACTCCACGCGCGCGTTTCTCGGGATCGAGCATTGCGACCGCATTGGCCGCTCCGCGCAGCTTGAACGAGTTGATCGGCTGGAGATTCTCCAGCTTGAGGAAGATCTTCGGCCGGGACGTGCCTTGCAATTCGAGTAGCGGAGTGCGCACGATTGTTCCGGCGATCCGCGCTCGCGCCCCTTCGATAGCGTCGATCGTGATTGGCGCGACCGGCGCGTCTAAGTTCGCACTCATTTCGGTCAGGTTGGGCCGCTGAGGTTGCGCTCCTGCAGGGGAGCAGGCGCTCGCAGGGTAGAAACTGCGAGGTAAAGGAGGGTCTCTGAAGATGGCTCGATTTGGCGTTTTGGTCGTCGCAGTTCTGATGGCCGCCGCGTGCTTAACGGGGAGGGCTGTCGCGTCTGACACGGGCGCCGTGATGGCGGTAATCAATAATGCGGTAGCATCCTTTAACAAGGGCGACGAGAAGACGTGGAATGGGCTATGCACGCCGTCCGCATCCATCATCTCGAACATCCCGCCGTACCAATACTCGACGACATGCGCCGATTGGTGGAGCGCGCACGCCGCTTCCGACAAGAAGCTCGGAATTTCGGGCGAGGTGGTGACGCTCTCGGCGGCATGGCATGTCCTCGTAACCGGCGATCGCGCGTACGCCGCGCTGCCCGCGAGCTTCGTGTACAAACAGAAGGGCAAGACGGTCAAGTCTTCCGGAAACGTCCTCACGGTCGCGCTGCAGAAAACTGCGGCGGGTTGGCGGATGACCGGCTGGTCGTGGGCGCAACACTGAAGCTGATCCACATATAGGACGTAGCGCTAGGTGCCTCGCCCTCCAAGGCTGCTTCCGATGATCTGAGAATCCGATTAGTAGCGCGTTGATGTGCCGACATCCCGGGTAGTAACGCGGGAAGGAGGCACAAATGCGAATCAAACGATCAATCTCCGTAATCATCGCTACCGTTCTCATCGCTGCTGTGCCGCTGGCCGCGTCACCCCAAGTGAGTTTTGGCGTTGGCGTCGCCTTCGGCGGTCCGGGATGGGGCGTCGGCATTGCCGCTTACTCTCCGCCTGCGTTGCCCGACTACTCAATGCCCCCGGCGCCGTATCCAAACTGGCAGTGGTGCCCGGGCTACTGGGGCTGGGGAGCGTACGGCTATTACTGGGTTCCGGGCTACTGGACGGCGCCGCCCGCGGTCGGCCTCTACTGGACGCCGGGGTACTGGGGCTACGGAAACGGTGGCTACGCGTGGAACCCGGGATACTGGGGCCCAACCGTCGGCTTCTATGGCGGAATTAACTACGGGTACGGTTACTTTGGCGTCGGCTACGTCGGCGGCTATTGGTCCGGCGGCGCCTTCAACTACAACACCGCCGTGGTCAACGTCAACCGAACAGTAATCAGGAACACGTACATCAACCGGGCCGTAATCCACGGTCGCGTGTCCGGCGGGTCGCGCGTGAGCTTCAACGGCGGCCGGGGCGGGGTCAGAGCGCGACCGACTACGGCGCAACTGGCCGCGCGTCGCCACGGCGTTGCCGCCACCGCCGCGCAGCGCGCTAACGCTCGAGTGGCCGCCCGTGACCGCAACATGCTCGCCGCCGTGAACCACGGCCGGCCTCGCGTGGCGGCCGTGCAAAGGCCGCTTAGCGCGACGCATCGTCCGGCGGGCATGCACGCGATCACCGCAGCCGATCGCAGAGTCGCGCACCAAGCGATGCGGCACGGTACCGTCAGTGCCGCCACGCATCATACCGCAGCGGCGAGTCACGGCAGCATCAGTGCCGCAACGCATCACGGCGCAGCGGCTACGCACGGCAGCGTGAGCGCAGCCACGCGCCACAGCGCAGCTGCAACGCATGGTAGCATGAGCGCTGCCACGCACCATAGCGCCGCCGCGTGGCATGGTAACATCACTAGCGCACGGGGCTACTCGCACGCCGCGTATGGCGGACGTAGCTCTGGCGGCTATTCGCACGCTTCGTATGGCGGACGTCCTTCCGGCGGCGGCTACTCCCATGCAACGTACGGCGGTCGCCCGGGTGGCGGCTTCTCGCATGCGTCATACGGCGGCCGTCCCGCCGGCGGCGGAGGCGGAGGAGGCGGCAGAGGCAGACCGCCTCGGAGCTAAAGGAAAGCGCACGAACGCGCGAGGTGGGAATCCGAAACGGATTCCCACCTCTTTTTACTTGCCACCTCTGCAGAAGGGGCGTGTCTGCTTGGCAGCGCAGGTGACGACGATGAAACCTTTGCGCTTCTTCTCATGCAAGGTCGCTATCGCATTGGCGGTCGTCGCCTTTATCCTCTCTTCTCCCGCAGCTGCGAGCGCCAACCCGTCGTCCGCCGCGGCGATCGAGAGCGTTGTCCGCAACTTCATGGCGAAGAATCACTTGAAGGCGGTCATCGTGCAGGTGCGCTCGAACGGAAGCGACGCCTACACGGGTGCGTTCGGCGAATCGATGACCGGTGTGCCCGCGACGGCCGACATGCACTTTCGCAACGGTGCGCTCGCGTTCACATACATGGCGACCTTGCTGCTCGAATTCGTCGACCAGAAAAAGGTCACGCTCGACGCCAAGCTATCACACTTCTTTCCAAACCTCCCTCGCGCGAACCAAATCACGCTCAAGGATCTCGCCCAGATGACGTCGGGCTACGCCGACTACGTTTATCAAAACTCCTTCCAAGACGCTCTCTATCACGATCCCTTCCGGCGGTGGACGCCGGAACAGCTGATCCACATCGGCGTATCTGGTCCCGAGCAGTTCGCTCCCGGCACGAACTGGGGATACTGCCACACCAACTACGTGATTCTCGGCCGCGTGCTCGAGAAGATCGCGGGCATGCCGCTCGCCGACGCGCTGCAGCGGCTCGTCTTGGAGCCGATGGGCCTGAAACAGACGACGCAGTCCGCGACGGCGGTGGTTCCGCAGCCGGTCTTGCATGCGTTCACATCGGAGCGCCGCGCGATCCTCGGCATCAAGCCGGGCGTGCCGTTTTACGAAGAGGCGACGTATTGGAATCCATCGTGGACGACGATCGACGGGGCAGTCGAATCGACGGACATCACGGATCTCGGCGTGTCGATCGAGGCGGTTGCGTCCGGGAAACTGTTGTCGCCGGCCTCCTCCGCCGCGCAGATCACTCCGCATCTCATCGGTTTCGGACACGCGCAAAAGGGTTGCCCGGCATGTCAGAAAGGCAGCGTGACCTTGAGCTACGGCCTCGGCGTGATCTTTTCGGGTCCGTGGATCACGCAGACGCTCGGATTCGCCGGCGCCTCGGGTGCAGTCGGCTATCTTCCGGCGCAGAAGCTGACGATTGCGGTGGAGGCGACGAACGGCCAGGGAGCCTACGACGCGCACGGCAACGCCGGACTCGGCGCGGTCGCACTCTTTCGCGCGGTGGCCGACGCCATCGCTCCCGACACGCTGCCCGCCGGACGTTGAACCCTTAACGCATGAGCTGGCGCTGTCCGCGATGCGGTCGCAGCTTTCGCCGGGCGAATCAACGCCACGCATGCGGCACGGGCAAGGCGACCGATTTGCTTAAGAACCGGCCGGCAACTCTGGTGCAACTCTACCGAAGACTCGAGGCGACGATACGCGGCTTCGGCGACGTGGAGGTCGTGACGCGCGATCGCTACGCGCTCTTCCGCACGACGCGCATCTTTGCCGACCTCACGGTCATAGGGGATGCTTTGCGCGTCGTGATCCACCTCGCCCGAAAGGCGGACGGACCGGCTTTCATCAAGATCGGGAGGGACGGCAAGCGGGTGTCGCACGTCGCCCTCGTCCAAACGCCCTCCGAGCTGCGGGGAATCGTGCCCTTCCTCCGCGAGGCGTTCGCCCTCGCGAAGAGTGAAGAGCGCGCCAAATCGAACCCTTTGCAAGCGACAAAAAACGCATAGCCTATAGCCTATTAAGCGCGCGAGGAGGGAGCGCCGAGTTCCCGAACTCGGAACGCTATGGCGCCGCGCGTTATAGGCATGGTCGTCCTTCTCGGCGTTCTCATTTTCATCAACTATATCGACCGCGGAAACTTATCGACGGCCGCGCCGCTGATCAAGACCGAGCTGAACATCTCGGCGACGCAGCTCGGATTTCTCCTGACCGCCTTCTTCATTACCTACATGCCGGTCCAGCCGTTCGTAGGTTGGCTCGTCGACCGGTTGGGCGCGAGCCGCGTTCTCGTGGCCGGCTTTCTTCTCTGGTCGCTCGCCACGGTGCTGAGCGGGCTCGCCGGCGGATTCGCGGCGCTGTTCGCTTGCCGCTTATTGCTGGGCGCCGGCGAGTCGGTCACTTTTCCCGCCATCTCGCATTCGTTGGCCGAGAACGTCGGCGAAACACAGCGCGGCTTTGCAAACGGCATCGTCATGTCGGGGATATCGTTTGGTCCGGCGTTCGGCATCTTCTTCGGCGGATTGGTGATCGCGGCGTACGGGTGGCGTTCGTTCTTCATCTGGTTCGGTGTTCTCAGCTTGCTGTGGGTCGTCGCCTGGCTCGCAATCGCGCAAAAGGGCTCGCGGCCCAGCGCCTCGGCACCTCCGGTGCAGTCGCCGCCGATCGAGCTCCTGTTACGTGAACCGTCCCTCTGGGGCGCGTCCGCCGGTGCCTTCTGCTCAAATTACCTGCTCTATTTTCTCCTCACGTGGATTCCGTATTATCTGGTACACGAGCGGCATTGGACGCTGCCGCAGATGGCACGCATCGGCGGTACGACGTTCTTACTCATGGGGATAACCATGGTCTGTTCGGGATGGATCGCCGACCGCTTCATTCGAAACGGAGCGACGCCGACCGTCGTCCGAAAGACGGTCTTCGGAATAGGAGCGGTTGTCGCCGCGGTCTCGTTGCTCGGCGAGGCGCACTCGAGCAATCTCGCCTCGGTCGGGTGGCTGTTTGGTGTCGGCGTTGGTAGCGGCTTCCTGCACGCCAACAACTTCGTCATAGGTCAGACCATCGCGGGACCGGAGGCTGCCGGACGATGGGCCGGCATCCAAAATACGCTCAGCAACATTTCGGGCGTCATCGCGCCGTCACTCACGGGCATCCTCGTGGACCGCACGGGAAGCTTCGTATTGCCCTTCACGATCGCCGCCGTACTGTCGATCCTCAGCGGCAGCGCGTGGATCTTTCTCGTCGGCACGATCGAACCGATCGATTGGCCCGACCGGCTCGCGGCCCGGCTACGTCCCATTCCCGGCTAACGCACTTCTACCGTAGGTGCGTTTAGCTGGCGCATGAATATTCGATCTGATTGGTGCCTGCGAACCCTCGTTCCCCGGTGTTGAATAGGCGTCATCGCTCGCGACGTTAACGCTGGTCACTCTATTTGTGGGGAGCGCTGCAGGCAGCGGCAGAGCAACGAAAAATAGCTACCGGAGCCAAAGGTGGCCCATCAATTTCGGAGGTACCAGACGATGTTCCGTTGCAAGGCAGTGACGCTTTTCTTGATCGGTGTCGTATTGACCGCGGCGGCTTGCAGCAGCGGCGCCGTCTCGCCGAGTGCGCCGGAGGGGGTGGGCCCCGCGTTAAGCGCATCGACATCCAAAATCCAACACATCGTCATTGTCGTGCAGGAGGCGCGCAGCTTCGACGATCTGTTCTGCGCGTATGGAGGAGCGGAAGGGAAGTGCGCCGACCAGACGATCCCGCTCGAGGCGAACTGCACGCTTTCGGATACGTTCCAAGACTACGAGCGGGATCGTAAAACAGGCAAGTTCGGCAAGGAGCACGCGGATTGCCCCGGCTACCAGCGTCCGGAGTACGCGCACGTTCCGGCGTCGGAGCTGGCGCAGTACTACCAGATCGCTCAGCAGTACGTGCTTGGCGACGAGATGTATTCCTCAACCGGCAATCCTACGTTCGAGGCACATCAGTACCTGACTGCCGCGGAGGCCGGCAACGCCGAAAATCAGCCTTTCGGTAGGGCGCCCAAGGACGATTGCGTTTATCATCAGTGGGTCCGCATCTTTAAGGGCGGCAAGACTGCCGCGTGTTTTACGTACGAGACGCTGGGTGATGAATTGACTGCAACGGGGCTGAGTTGGCGCTACTATCGCAGCGCCGACAGTAAACAACCTATCGTTAATACGTGGGACGCCTACGGCTGGGTTAAGGGAGGAAGCAGCGGCATCTCGCCATCGTCGCAGTTCATCCAGGACGTTTGTTCGGGAACACTCGCGACGGTAACTTGGGTCACGCCCGCTTTTTCCGACTCGGATCTTTCAGGATCGCTTTCGTCGAGCGGTCCAAAATGGGTCGCATCGGTCGTTAACGCCGTCGGCGAGAGCCAGTTCTGGAGCTCAAGCGCGGTCGTCGTCGTGTGGAGCGGCTTTGGCGGATGGTACGACCACGTGCGGCCGCAGTTCGTAGACTTTGAGGGACTGGGCTTTCGCGTTCCGGTGCTCGTCGTATCGCCGTATGCGCTAAGCGGTTCGGTCGACCACGTCCACTTCGAGACGGGGAGCATTCTAAAATTTGTCGAGGACACGTTCGGCCTCCAGCCACTTGCGGTCAGCGACAAACGCGCCCGCGATCTGGGCGTTTCTACGCTCGACATGCACCAGCGACCCAGGGCTTTCATGCCTGTCGACGGCGGGTCAGGCTGCGATCGACGGTAAGGGAAAAACTGGGACGTTGGCTCCGCGCATGATTAAGGCAAAGCCGGCAAAGCTCAGACTCCGGTTTGATAAGGTCGCGCTCGCGTTTATCGACGATATGCGGCGCGCGGGCGATCGTGTTAAACGGGGGCGCGTCATGATCGTTACCATCACTGCTCCGATTTGGCAGTATAGGAAGACGAGCGCAGCAGTGCACGAGCGAATCCACGAGGCTCTCGCGGCGGCGCCTGCGGGTTTGCGAATCGATGAAGCGATTTACGGGAACCGCGTTTGCGTTCGGGTAGCGAAGAACGGGCGCGCCTACCCTTCCAACGTCATCGCCGTCGTGCACAACCCGGAGACCCCCGCCACGCTTCTCATCGAACTGATAACGGCGTTTCTGGAACGCAGTGAGGCCGAATTGCCCGCCGGCTTGGAGCGCGTCCTCAAGTAAAGACGGTGATTACGTGGTGAGCGCCTCCGCGACGGCTTGATCTTCGGATAGCCGCGCGCCTTCGGCGGCCAGGGCCTCGATCTCGTCGATGCTGAGTTTCTCGCTCAGGGCGCTTGCGAGGAGCTCGTCCATACGCTGCTCGGTAGGCTCGCGCTCGTAACCTTCGCTGCGATAGCGAGCGTCAACGTACCCGCGGAGGCGCGCACCGCGACGGGGATCGCCGCTGCACGCGGCGACGGTCGCGAGATGATGAATGTTGATCGTCACATAGTGCGGGCTCGTCCCACGAGCGAGCTGGAGCGCGTCGAGTGCCGCGGCGCGCGCGCCGGCGATATCGCCAAGCGCCAGCCGATATGCCGCTCCGTTCTGCAGAGCGAAGAATATATGCCTCTTCATCCGTGGCGTACGCGGCTCCGCCTCGATGCCACGCGTGAGCTCGAGCGCCACGTCGGGGTGCCCCGTGTAGAATTCCAGCTCGGCCATGTTCAGGCGAATTCCGGTGGCGGCCGCCGTGTCGCCATGCGAGGTCGAAAGGGCAAGCGCCTCAGCATAAAATTGTCGCGCTTGGTCGAGGCGGCCGAAATCGTTTGCGACCAGCGCCGCGTTGTTCAGGACGCACGCATGGATAGAGGACCCGGTCAGCGCGTTCTTCTGCACCAGTTGCATTGCTCGCTCGATGGCCACCTGCGCCTCCCGCGCCCGCCCGGCCTGCACCAATCCAAATGCCATCTCGTTGAAACTTAGCGCCGTATCGGCTGCGTCGTTAGCCTGCTCGGCAAGCCCGGCGGCACGCTGCGCAGCTTCAACCCTGCGCAGACCGCCCGTCGTCCGCGACAGCGTGCCCCACGTCCGCGCCGCGAGCTCAAGGTACGCGGCCGAGTCGAGCCGTTCGAGCACGACCTCGAGCCGTTTTCTCACTTCGACTTCTCCCACTAGCCTTCGATAGGCGCCCGAAAATCCTACGACGACCCGAGCCGCGAGCGCGACCTCGTCGTGCGAGAGCGCCCAATCGATCGCCGCTAGCGCGTTCTCGGCTTCGGGGTCGAACCGCGCGCACCACCCCTCCGTCACACCAGCCAACCACCGTTGTTTGTACGAGAGATCGGCAAGATCGGCAGCCCACCGCGCGTGTCTGCGCGCCATCACGTCGCGCTCACCGCTCTGCTCCAGCCTCTCGAGCGCGAAGGCGCGCGTCGATTCGAGCATCCGGTAACGCGTGGAATCTCCTTCGACGTCGGCGACGACGAGAGACTTGTCCACTAGCGAGGCGACGAGGTCGATCACGTCGATCGCGTCGAGCGTTTCGTCGCCGCAAACCGCCTCGGCCGCTTCGATCGTGCAGCCGCCGATAAAGGTCGAGAGCCGCCAAAACAGCCGTTGCTCCGCTTCCGATAGGAGCCCGTAGCTCCAATCGATGAGTGCGCGCAGCGTCTGCTGGCGCGGAAGCGCCGTGCGGCTCCCGCCGGTGAGCACGCGAAAACGCTCGTCGAGTCTCTGCGCCAGTTGGCGCAGAGACATTACTTTCACCCGCGCGGCCGCCAGCTCGATTGCGAGGGCGACGCCGTCGAGACGCCGGCAGATCTCGGCAACGATCGGCGCGTTCTCGTCGCTGAGTGTGAATCTTGCATCCGAGGCTCTCGCCCGTTCGGCAAAGAACGCGATCGCGCCGTACTGAAGGGCATCTTCCGCAGTCAGTGATTCTCCCGAGGGTACGGCCAACGACGGCACGCGGTAGACGCGCTCGCCGGCAACGCGGAGCGCCTCGCGGCTCGTTGCCAAGATGCGCACTTGCGGAGCGGCGCGCAGAATGGCGTCGGCGATGCTTGCGACTTCTGCGATGAGATGCTCGCAGTTATCCAAGATCAGAAGCAGACGGCGAGACTTGAGATACTGCACGAGCACGTCGAGCATCGGGCGCTCTCCCTGCTCGGGTAAGCCGAAGGTCGATGCGATGGCCGTAACGACCGACGCCGCATCGCTCAGCGTTGCCAGCTCGACGAGCCAGGAGCCGTCGCCGGTGCCGTCGAGGAGATCCGCGCCGACTTGCAATGCGAGGCGCGTCTTGCCGATACCGCCGGTTCCCAAAAGCGTGACGAGTGGCTGCTCGAGCACGAGCGGTTCGATCTCGGCGAGCACGTCGTCGCGGCCGATGAGCGGCGTGAGTTGGCGCGGTAAGTTATTCGACAGCGACTCTAGCGAGCGCAGCGGCGGAAACGACTCCCCTAGGCCGGGTGCGACGATTTGCCAGACGCGTTCGGCTTCGGCGAGGTCCTTAAGGCGGTGCTCGCCGAGATCGCGCAGCTCGGTCTGTTCGGGCAGCATGCCGCGCAAGAGCAGCGCGGTGGTGGCCGACGCGACCACTTGACCGCCGTGCACGATGGCGAGCAATCGCGCGACGCGATTGACCGCTGGTCCAAAGTAATCGCCGTCGCGCTCGTCGGTGGCGCCACTATGCAGCGCCATGCGAACCGTCAATCGGCCAATTGGCCCCCAATTCTCGCCGGCCAACGCCCGCTGCGCGTCCGCGGCTGCCGCAACCGCATCGGGCGGACGCGCGAACGCGGCGCAAAACGCGTCGCCGACCGTCTTGAAGACGTAGCCGTCGTTCGCTTCGATCGCCGTTCGAAGCAGCTCGTCGTGCCGGCGCAGCGCCTGGGCCATCGCGACGCGTCGCTCCTCCCAGTGCCGCGTGCTGCCCTCGATGTCCGTAAACAGCAGCGTTATCGTTCCGCTTGGAAGCGGGGCTCTCAGCGCCATGTGTATGTCGCTAATCTGCGTCGGGGATGCGATCGTCGGGCGCCTGGTGCAAGAAAAATTGCGTGTCGTACGGCGCAAGGATCTTCTTGAACTTGCGGGGCGGCTGATTGAAGTCGAAGCAGTCCCCCTCGGGTGAGTTGGCGCGCCGATCGCTTTTCGAGAGGCGCTTGAGACCAAACTGATCCTCGATGAACTTCAGGATGCTTCCGTGCTCGTAGTGAACGTGCGAGACGTAGCCTTTCTTAGCGTACGGCGAGATGACGAGGAGCGGAAGACGAAAGCCCAAGCCGTCGTAATCGACGTAGGCCGGGCTCTCACGGTCGTACCATCCACCGTAATCGTCCCAAAAAACGAAGATCGCCGTGGATCCCCAGTACTTCGATTCGCCAATCGCGTTGACGACCGAGGCGACCCAGGAGGGTCCCGTGTCCGAGTAGCAGCCTGCGTGATCGGAGTTAGCGCAGGTCGGCGTCACCCACGTGACCGTCCGCAGCTTGCCGTGCTTTACGTCCCTCAGAAATTGCGACGGCGGACTGAACATGTCTTTGCTCCAGTCGGGCCCAAAGTAAATATGCCGGATGACTTGGTAGCCGTTCCAACCGCTCCAAACCTTATAGTACGCGATGGCGTAGTAGGCCCAGGAGATGCCGGCCTGGTCCAGCTCGTCGCCGAGCGTCGGCGGATCCCAGCATGCTTGTTCGTAGCCGTCGGGAATTTGGCGCTTGGGTCCCACCTCGGCAATCGTGTCGCTCGGGCCGCCGCTGCATCCCCAATCGCCGTACGGAAAGTTCACCGACTTTTCGGCCTGCGCCGCGATAATATACTGGTGCGACACGAAGCTGCTTGCGTCGAAGTTTGAGGAATACATTCGATCGGCCAGCACGTATTGCTGGGCCATCTCGAAGTACGGCTTTGTCTCGCCCCGCGGCACGTACGAATACGGCGGATACTTTATTGGGCAGCTGTTGCCGCAGGAAAAAAACTCCTTATTGAACCCGTTCATCCGGCAATGTGTGCCCGGGATGGTCCCGGTGCCGTTGCAGGCCGCGAAGAACGCATTTGAGTCGTGGGCGATGTCCCACGACGTCTTGAGCGTCAGCGGCTGCAGCTTGATTCGCCGCCCTTGCGAATCATAACCGTACTTTTCGGTTTTTGCGCCCGGATAGCCGTAAAAGAGATTGTTGAACGACCGGTTTTCCTGGATGACGATGACGACGTGTTGGATCTTGCCGGTCGCTGCGGGTTGGAAATACGCTGGCGAGATTTGCTCCGGCACAAAGTTCGTCACTTCGGGTTTTCCCGCGCCGCAGGCGCAGACGGCGAGCGCGACCGCTAAAGTGATCAACGAGCGAGCAACAAACGAACGCAAACGCACGAGCATTCCTCCACGACGGCTGTCGGCCACGCGGCCGGTCCGCTCCCTTCGGAACTACCTGTTTGCATGCCTGGAATCGTTTCCGCTGGGACTGGACTAGGAAACGGCGAACCTCTTTAGGCGCCGATCCGTTCCGGCCTCGGGGAGTGAACCGTCGTATGACCTTGTTTCGATTGCGCTGCAATGCGCTTACGATAAGCGCCACCGCGACACTGCTCGCGGGCTGCGGCACGCTACCGTTGGCCTTTCGACAGGGTGCGGGCGACGCGCTTGGGGCCAGACTGGCTCAGGGAGCCGCTCCGCTGTACGGCTCGTGTCTACCGGCGCCGGGACGAGATAAGTCTTGGATGTCGCCTGTGGCTCGGAAGGCCAAGCGGCTTCTCTATGTTTCCGGATGCTACGCGCTCGTTTACGTGTACGATTACGACAGCGGCGCTCTGGTAGGGACGCTCGCCGGCTTTAACTTCCCGCAAGGTCAGTGCGTCGATGCGCGCGGCGACGTCTGGATCGCGAACTTCGGCGAGAGGAGCAGCGGCCAACACTCATCGATCGTCGAGTACTCCCACGGTGGATCCACACCGCTCAAGACTTTCGTAACCAACGGCTCCTCGGGCGGCTGTTCCGTGTCTCCGAACGGCGATCTCACGGTATCGAACTTCGATCGGGACTTTGGCTATGAAACCGGCAGCATCCAGGTCTGGAAGGACGCTTCCGGCTCGCCCGCAGAGTACACCAGCACGAGTTGCCGCTTCCTCTACCCGCCGGCGTACGACGCCGAAGGTAATTTATACGTCGAGGGCCTGGAGAAACTCATGACCCCAACGACCTCGGTATGTGAGCTTGCCGCGAACGGCAAGAACCTACGAAAAGTGCAAGTGAGCCAAACGATCACGTATGCCAACGGCGCGGCATGGGATGGCAAATACCTCGTTCTGAGCGGTCAAGACTATAACGGATACGCCACCGTTCTCTACCGAACAACCGAAGGAGCGAAGGGCGATCTGACGGCCGTCGGCAAGACCATTTTGCGCGACAGCAAATGCGAAAGCAGTTCTGCTGGGCTCTATCAGCCCTTCATCGTCGGCCGCAGGAACACGCCGGAGAACCGAGAGCAAGGCCACGTTCTAATCGCGGGCGACCTTGCTTGCAGCTATCGGTTCGACTTCTGGAAGTATCCGGGCGGGGGTGACCCGTTCAAGGAACTCGCGAACGCGCCCGAACTTTCGTATGGTCAGTCGGTGAGCATCGCGCCTTAGGCTAACCTTTATACCATGTCGAAGCTAATTTACATGACCAATACGTCACTCGACGGTTACGTCGAGGACGAAACTGGTGCCTTCGATTGGGTCAATCCCGATCAAACATTCGAGTTCATCACTGAGTTGCTGCGACCGATCGGAACCTATCTCTACGGGCGGCGACTCTATGAAACGATGGCCTACTGGGATGCGCCGGCGGAGGGCTATCCGCCCGAGCAGCGCGAGTTCGCACGGGTCTGGCAGAAGGCCGAAAAGATCGTCTTTTCACGAACCCTAACAGGCGCTACGACAGGCAACACGCGTGTCGAGCGGGACTTCGACCTCGAGGCCGTTCGAAAGCTCAAGCGGGAATCGGAGCACGACATCAACATTGGCGGCGCCGAGATTGCAGGGCTTGCGCTCGAAGCCGATCTCGTCGACGAATGTCACCTGTTTGTCAACCCGGTGATCGTCGGCGGCGGAAAGCCGGCATTCCGAGCCGCCTTACGACAGAATCTCGAACTCCTCGAGACGCGCCGTTTCGGCAACGGAGTCGTCCACGTGTGCTATCGCATCGCTGGGAGCCCATAATGGCCGATCCTCTTCGCTTTGGAACCGTCCCTTTCCACGGCGCAAAGCTAGACGAAAATCAGCAAGTACTACTGAGTTAGGGGAGAAATGAAAGCAGCGTTGATCGAAGCGCCCGGCGGCAGTGCGCGTTACGGCGATTTTGCAGAACCAGCCGATCAACACGGACGGCAAGTCGTCGAGCTTGTCGCGGCGGGCATCCATCCCATCGTGCGCGGCCTTGCAAGTGGCCAGCACTATGGAAGCAGCGCCCAGTGGCCGCTCGTTCCCGGGGTCGACGCGGTCGTTCGTTCCGCAGATGGCATACTTGCATTCTCCGGTTACCCACAACCGCCTTACGGCACGCTCGCCGAACGCATCTCCGTGCCATCATTCCTGTGGATACCGCTGCCGGAAGGCGCCGACCCGGCGCGGGTTGCCGGCGGTGTGAACCCGGGTATGGCGTCCTGGCTACTCCTCCAGGCTCGCCGCGCAGAGATCGGTAAACTCGATAACGTTCTGATTCTTGGCGTCACTGGGATGGCGGGAATGCTCGCAGTACAAAATGCGCGCATTCTTGGTGCAACGCGCGTTGTCGGCGCAGGCCGTGATGCACAAGGCCTGTCCGATGCGGCCAAGGCGGGCGCGACTACCGTCGCGTTAAGCGGCGATCGTGAACGCGAAGGCGCAACAATCTTTCAGGCTCTCGAAGGGTTGTCGCCCGATATCGTGCTCGACTTTCTCTGGGGTGCGCCGGCGGAAAGCGGCTTTGCGGCGCTCGGCAGACGCGGGCTCGACGAGGATCGTGCCGACATCTCGTACGTTCAAATCGGCGCCGTCGCGGGCTCGCAGGCGGCAGTTCCTGCCGCACTCTTGCGGAGCCGCAAGCTGCGCATAACGGGAAGCGGCGCGGGCTCTGCGTCGATCACCGATATTATAGCCGAGATTCCGCGCTACGTTCAGTTGATCTCGGACGGCGTCGTCGATGTACCGATTCGAACGTTTCCGTTATCGCAGGTGAGCGAAGCGTGGGAGGCCGCCGAACGCGGTCGCCCGCGAGTGGTCATCCTCGCGGGCTAAGCTCAACCAAAATAGCAGGGCCCGCCACGGTTCCTTGCCGAAATTTGAAATCTGTTCGGTTTCGGGAGATATCCCACAGCTTCGGCAAACCAACCGACGGTCCGTTCAACTTCGGGAGGCATCGCGCATGAGAAGCGTGGCTCGCTTTGCACTTAGCGTCGGTACGGCCGCACTTTTTGCCGGCTGTCGCGGATCGCAGGCGCCTATGAGCGCAGGTGTGATCCCGCAAGCCTCAGCGATCGCGTCACGCACTAACAGCATGAACTACAAGGTCGTGCATAGCTTTGTCGGCGCTCCCGATGGGCAGAACCCCTACGCCGGTTTGATCGACGTGGGCGGCACGCTGTATGGCACGACGTATTCCGGAGGCGAGTACCACCGGTACGGGCGCAGCTTTGGCACGGTCTTTAGCATCACCCCGAGCGGCACGGAGAGAGTGTTGCATAACTTCGGCGCAGGAAGCGATGGCATTTCCCCCCATGCGAGCCTGATCGACGTGAGCGGCACGCTCTACGGCACGACAGTGGGAGGCAGCTCGCATACTTGCGGCTCGTCCAGTACCGGCTGCGGGACGGCCTTTAGCATCACACCGAGCGGCACCGAGAAAGTGCTGCATAACTTCGGCAGCGGCCCCGATGGCGCCCATCCTGCCGCATCCCTGATCGAGGTGAACGGCACGCTCTACGGCACGACGGCGGGAGGCGGCGATTATTATGACTGCTTAGGCGGCTGCGGGACGGTCTTTAGCATCACGCCGAGCGGCACGTACAAGGTGCTGCATCGCTTCCACGGCTACCCTAACGACGGCAATCGTCCGGTCGCCTCACTGATCGAGGTCAAGGGCAAGCTCTACGGCACGACGGCGGGAGGCGGCCCGAACCAATGGGGCATGGTCTTCAGCATCACGCTGAGCGGCAGAGAGAAAGTGCTGCATAACTTCGGCGGAATCGATGGCGGTTCTCCCAGGGCAGCATTGATTGACGTGCGCGGCACGCTCTACAGCACGACGACATTTGGTGGCGCGGGTGGTGATTGTAATACCTACAACAAGATGTGCGGGACGGTCTTTAGCATCACGCTGAGCGGCACAGAAAAAGTGCTCCACCGCTTCGGCAACGGAACCGATGGCAATTCTCCCGTAGCACCCTTGATCAAGGTAAAAGACACGCTCTACGGCACGACGGAACACGGCGGCGCGTATTCTTGTGAGTCGTACCGCCAGGCATTGGTCGGCGGCTGCGGGACGGTTTTCAGCATCACGCCGAGCGGCGCCGAGAAAGTGCTGCATAACTTCGGCAGCGGCACCGATGGCTTCTTCCCTGGCGCTGCCTTGAGCGACGTGGATGGCATCCTGTACGGGACGACGGAATACGGCGGCGACAAGTACTGCTGCGGAACGGTCTTCGCGTTCACCCCATAACGCGGGGTCGAAACTAAGGGCGACCCCGTACGAAATCGGTGCAGAGTCTGCAAAAGGAGCGAAATACATGAAGCGTTTGAATCTTGGTCGCTACGCGCTCAGCATCGGCGCCGCTGCGGCATTGCTCGCCGGTTGCGGCGGGCCGCAGCCAAGCGGGCCAACAACGTTCCCACAGGTGCAACAAGAGGATCCGGTGTCAACGCCCTTGCCCAGCGGCACGGTGTTGCACCGCGCGTCGCAGCCGCTTCCGCGGCAAGCTATGAGGCAGCCTCTGCTGTATATGGGTGACACTGCCGGAGCCGCCATCGACATCTATCCGCTCACGGGCCCGAATAAGCAACGGATAGGGAGAATCACTAACGGCGTCGTCGACCCGTGGGGATTGAGCCTTGACGCCAACAATACGCTCTACGTCGCTAACCTCAGCCGCACTGTGAGGGTCTACCCGAATGGCTCCTCGAGCCCGTCGATGACGTATTCGAGGGGACTGCACGAAGCGTTATACGCGGTGGCCGACTCTGCCGGCCACGTGTTGGTAGCGGATACCGTAGTAGGCGGCCCCAAGAAAGGTGGCCTTGTCATCGAGTACAACGCGGGCACGAATGTTCCGATCAAGAAGGTGCGATTGGGCGCAGAAGAAGACGGAATGGCGCAGGACGCGAGCGGAAATCTGTACGTGGCGTACCGGCGGACAAGTAGGACAGGTATTGATAGCTCGATCGCCGAGTTCGGACCCGGCCTTACGAATAAGCGGCTTCTGGGCATGACGATCAATCAGCCTCAAGGGTTAGTGGTCGATAGTTCCGGCAACCTGGTGGTCGCAGAGTCGCAATCCGATGATATTAAGGTGTTTCCGCCCGGAGCGACGACGCCGTCGGTGACGGTAAAGGTGCCCGCGAACAGTAATATCGGGGAGCTGGCGATGCAGAATAACGAGACGACCCTGTGGGTTTCTTCCGAAGGCGGAGACGTCTACTCGATGCCCTATCCGCTCACGCCGAGTACGATACCGACGGTATACGAGCACACCTACGCTTTCTCAAACGGAGTCGCCGTCACTCACTAGTGGAGAAAGCCGATGGCTGCAACGGGGGCCGCAGCAAGCTTCAACGCCCTTGCCGGGTGGCGCGGAGTCGCAGCGTGCGATTCGCGCCGAGTGCGGTTGCTCGACAGATCGTCGTAAATTTTAGTTCCAGCTCAAGACGACGAGCCCATCGGCGCTTTTTGCTTTTCCCCAGCCCGTCCACATGCGGGATGTGATTGCATTGAGCTCGACGTACGAAGATCCGCCGCCGCCGCCACCGCTTTGGGCGCTACTATCACTGTTGCCGCCGCCACCGCCGCCGCCGCCGTAATACCCGCCACCGCCGCCGCCGCCCCCAAGTCCCAAGTATTGGGAACCGGTGTGCGCACCATTTCCGCCGTTGCCGCCGAGGCCCAGCGCTCCGTTGCCGCCAGCCTGGCCGTTTCCAGTGCCGCCTCCACCCGAACCGCCGGCACCCTGCGTGCCGCCGCCACCACCGTTAAAAACGTAGCCTCCCGGCTTACCGTCCAAGCCACCGCCGGCGCCTCCCCAGGCATCGCAGTAGCCGTAATAGACGTACTCGTCGCCGGCGCCCCCGCCGCCTGCGGCCACGATAATGCGATCTTTTAGCCTATCGCCACGCATGCGAACGTCAGATGCACCACCCCCGCCATACCCGTGGCCGTATCGCCCGGTGCCGCCAGCGCCACCGCCGTTGAATCCGCTTCGGCCACCGACGAAAATGGAGAGCTTATCGCCAGGGCGCACGGGGATGACCGCGTAAACTCGGCCCGGAAGGCCGAAGCAGCGCCTGTGAAAGAAGGCGTCTTGCTCGCCCTCAGCGCCGTGAGCAACCACGGTAAGTCGTGTGACACCTGCGGGGACGATGAACCTTTGCTTCCTGCCGGTGTAATGGAAGATTCTACTATTGGACGCGCCGGCATCGCGGATCGCGCTATCGGTAGCTCGAATCGGCATCGACGATCCGCAGGCACTGAGCAATGCCGCTGCCACGCTCATGCTCAAAGCGCAACGGCTAATCTCCAAACCTCGCATGTTCTGCCTCCCTAAAGCCCCAAGAGGTTTCCAGTGCGTTCGACGTTCGCATTTCGATTCTTCGCCGTTGCATTGTCATTGCTCTAAATCGTGATGCTAAACGCCTTCGATGTTAAGTTCACCGGAGACGGTAGCGCGTGGGGTTGCTCGACAGATCGAGGTAAATTTCAGTTCCAGCTGAAGACGACGAGCCCATCGGCGCTCTTTGCTTTCCGCCAACCCTCAACGTACGATGATCCGCCGCCGGCGCCGCCTCCTGCGCCGCCGTAGTATCCGGCCGCCGCCCCGCCCGCGAGGCCGCATCGCGCTAAGCGATCACCGCTGCTCGCAAGGCCTCGCAATGCCTCGCAGCCGCGCCCGTACGCAACGCTAGCATGGACCGCATGCGAGCTGTGCGGCGAGCCGGTACTCAAACGCAGGCGCCGGCACTGCGAGGCGTGCATGCGAAAGCGCGGCGCGAGCATGGCCTCCGCGCATCGCCGCAATCGCTGTTGGGCGCGCGAGCATCCAGGCCAGCGCGACGAGGCATGGTTCAAGCGCGAGATTGCACAGAAGCTCGACGGATTTACGCTTGCGGAGATCGCGGCCGTGACACGCTTATCGCTTGCGGCTTGCTCGCGCATCCGGGCTGGCACAAGAGTACCACATGCCAGGCATTGGGAGGTCTTGCACAAGCTCGTAGCGCGATGCTCCGCCGCGCGAGCCGACGGTAGGCGTGCAGAAGAGGCCGGTGAGGTGCGACGCGGCTCAGCCGACAACCCGAAATGCCGTTGTTTATGCCAGATTATCCCCTAGGTCTTAGTACCAGGGGTTAAACATCCCAGAGTAACTCTGTGGCTCGTCTGCAATCTTTTCCTTGGCTGAGCCGTCGATCAACGTCTGAATTTTCCCGAACAGATTGTTGATCTGATTCAAGTCATCGCCTGGCCAATTATAGATCTTTATACTTGTTACAACGGAGCAATGCTGCACAGAAATGGTAAACAAACTCTGATCGGTCGGAACATTTTGCTCCGGTGGAAGCAGCATAAAGAAGCTCGCCCCTTGAAGCATCCTTCGGATATCGTTCAGAGACGAGGAAAGCTCATAGGTCCCGACGCGATCCGGCAGGTTGAATTGCGAGTAAATAGCTTTGTCTGGAAAGAAGGACGCCCAAAAGCGCGAACAGCGGAAGGTTGGAGGGGGTCCTGGCGTAAGTGTGCCCGTACATCCGGTTTGCGTGATGTCCACCTGCGAAATATCCTGATATGATGGAGGCGCATTCGACGTGCACGTCGCCTGCACGGCAATTGGCAGCATCGCGATCGCAATCGTCGCAGCAAGTGCGGTCGTTCGCACTGGTGAAGGATTGCTCACAGCTGGTGTTCCTTTCCAGTTCATAACGAACTCAGGCATTACGCATTTTAGGCGCCGAGCTTTGCGGTACTGTCCCGGGTGCGCCGATCGGGGCTGCGATCCGCCGCACCCCGCCAGCATTGCGAAAGCGACGCTGCTGCTCAGCGTGTAGAAGCCGAGTTCTAAGCTCTTCATACTCTCTGCTCCTTGCCCGATAAACGGACCAGCGGCTGACAGTGTTCGGCGCTAAGCACAACGCTCCGTGCGACCTGGGCCAGCTGACGCCGCAGCGCGATCGGCGTGGCTACGCCGCGCGTTGCACCCGCCAAGCATAGGCGCCACCATTGCGAGGAGCGTATGCCGAAGGCGCGCCGCGAGCATGGTCTCCGTGCGATCGAGACAGAACGCAAGGCGCTCGCAACGCAGACCGCCGCGGGCAATGATCCGCGCCGCAATGCCGACGTGAACCGCGTGCGCGGCGAGGCGATCAGCGAGGGCCATCGCCGCAATCGCAGCTGGGCCGGCGAGCATCCCAAGGAGTGCGACGAGTCGTGGTTCAAGCGCGAGATCGCGCCGAAGCTCGATGCGTTCGCGCTCAAGGAGATCGCGGCCGCACACAGGCTTATCGCTCGCGGCGTGCTCGCGCATCCGAGCCGGCACGCAGGTGCCGCATCCACGGCATTGGGATGGCTTGGGCAAGCTCGTCGCCTCTTGACGCTCGCTTCCGTGGGATAGTGCTGGCCCACAGCGAACGTTCTCAGTCGCCGAATCGCTGGCTTCAGGGAGGCGCAGCAGAGATGAAGAGCTTAGGTTCTGGCCGCTATGCTGTAAGCATCAGCGTCGCCGCAGCATTGCTCGTTGGATGCGGCGGAGCGCAGCCGCCGATCGACGTGCCGGGCGCGATGCCGCACGCGGCGGGGGTCGCTCCGGCTCGCACGGGGCATCGCATGAGCGCGTCGTCCTATCAGGTGCTGTACTCGTTCCACGAGGGCCAATTTCACGGAAGGCACCCCGAATCGGCCCTGACCTACGTAAACGGGACACTTTATGGAACGACTTACGGCGGGGGCAACGGATGCGCGGGTGGGTGCGGGACCGTTTACCGTGTGAGCACCACTGGCACGGAGAAAGTCCTGTACAGCTTCCATGGCGGCAGCTCCGACGGGGCCAACCCGGCCGGGAATTTGATCGACGTGAACGGCACGCTATATGGCACGACCGCAAACGGCGGTGGCGGCTGCGGAATAGGCTGCGGGACTGTGTACAGCATTAGCACGACCGGCACGGAGACGATGCTTCATAGCTTCGATCATAAATACGACGGACAACAGCCGTACGCGGGTCTGCTCGACGTCAATGGCACTTTGTACGGCACGACGAAATGGGGCGGATCCTCCGGCAACGGAACCGTTTACAGCATTAGCACAAGCGGCTCGGAAAAAGTGCTCTTCAGTTTCGGTCGCAACCACGACGGGGCGTTCCCAGTCTCGGGCCTGATCAACGTGAAGGGGACTCTGTACGGCACGACCTACACCGGCGGGTCATCCGGCTACGGAACCGTTTACAGTATAACCACGACCGGCACCGAGAAAGTGCTGCACAGCTTCAGTAGCGCACCCGACGGCGCGATGCCGACCGCGGGGTTGATCGACGTGAGTGGCACCCTGTACGGCACCACGCCTGCGGGCGGCGATGCGATATGTTATGAAGTTGGTCAGATTGCTTGCGGAGTCGTTTATAGCATTACCACTTCCGGCAGGGAGAAGGTGCTGCACACCTTCACTCCCGCGAGCGACGGTCCGCGCTACCCGTACGCCGGCTTGGTAAACGTGAGGGGGATCATGTACGGTACGACAGAGGCCGGCGGGCAGTGCGACAGCTGTGGAGTCGTTTACAGTGTTACCACCGCCGGCTATCTGACGACGCTCCACTACTTCCTTGGCGGCTCCGGTGGGGCAAGCCCCAATAGCAACATGATCGATGTCAACGGTACTCTTTATGGGACGACGCCCAGCGGCGGGAGTTTGAAGTGCGATCATCACCAGGGCTGTGGAACCGCGTTCGCATTGACTCCATAACGACGAGATTGTCCAATAAGCATATGGGTAAGCCACCTTGCGCACGCCAGGCCGAAGTGCTATCGTGGGCATAAGCGCGGCTGAGTGATTCGCGGTCGCGTAAAAGGGGAGTTATGGACTCTTCGGCCCTTCAGCGTTCGTTTTCGGGCGCCGCCGTGACCGCGAGTGCGGTTGCGGTGCTTGCCGGATGTTCCGGCACATGGCAGGGCTCGGCACCGAGCCAGACGGCTGGCGTCTCGGGTGGTCCGCTGCATACGCTCGCCCCGATTGTAAACTCACATCCGGCAGCGATCGACCGCGACCTCTTTGTCTCCATTTCCGGTAACGAGGTGATAGTGCTCAAGAACAAGACCTATCACTACGCCCGAAAGATCAAGAAAGGTCTCAATGGAAGCTATGGGGAGTGGATCGACAAGAATGGCAACCTGTACGTTGCCAACGGAGGCGGACATAACGTAACGGAGTACAAGCCCAGCAACTCTTCGCCGAGCTGCACGTATTCGGGACAACTCCGAAACCCAGTTGATGTCGCAACCGACGCAGTGGGAAATGTCTACGTCACCGACTCTGTTGATAATATCATTGCTGAGTATCCGCAGTGCGGCGGCAGCAGATCGAATATTTATTTCGTCAACTTTCCACTAGGCATCGCAGTGGACGCTAGCGGCGACATCTTAGGCCGCATCGCGCTAGGATGCGTTACAGCTTAGCCTCGCAGTGCGGCGGCTTGGCTTAGCGGCTTCGTTTTCGGCGGCTCGTCTTCAAGCGCGAGGTTACCGGACAGCTCGCCGTAGGCATCTGCCTGCGAGATCAGCTCGTCTGCCTTCTTCTTAACGGCCGCAACCGCATCGGCACCCGCCACGAGGCGAAGCGGCGGCTCGTCCAGGCTTGCGAGATATACGAGCGCCTCAGCAAGCTTAGCGGGGTCACCGCCCTGCTTTCCGTTCGTGTTGTTCCACGCGGCGACAGTGTGCTCGCTGCGCTCCGCGTAGTCGTCGATTGAGGGCTTGGCATATATCGTCGACTCCGGCGTGAGGAGTTCAGTACGGAAGAAGCCAGGTTCGACTAGCATCGTTTGGATGCCAAGGGGCGCGACCTCTGGAGTGAGGGACTCGATCCAGCCCTCGACCCCGAACTTAGACGCTGAGTAAGCAGTACAAAATTCCTGACCAACGACGCCAGCAGTTGAAGAAATAGCTACGATGAGGCCGGAGCGTTGGGCGCGCATGACAGGAAGGACCGCGCGAGCGACATTCATTGGGCCGAACATGGTGGTCTCGACCTGCGCGCGGAACTCCTCGGGTGCGATTTCCTCAAAGAATCTGGCGTAAAAGTTACCCGCGTTATTAACAAGAACGTCGATCCGGCCGAACCGCTGGACGGCGGCACGCGTGGCATCCTTCGCGTCGCCGGGATTAGTAACGTCGAGCTTAACGACGAGGAGGTCATCGTGAATTCCGAGCGCGGACTTGATTCGCTCGGGGCTGCGCCCTGTAGCGACGACTGCATGGCCCGCAGCCAGAGCAGCCTTCGAGATGTTGACGCCCATACCGCGGCCCGCCCCAGTCACGAACCAGATCTGCTTCTTAATGATGCCTCACCTTCTCCCGAATGCGCTCACATGATCGAACTTATTTAACGTAGCTCACGCGACCTCTGATCTCTCCCCCGCCGCCCCGCCCTTTGCACGGCGTTCGCGCTTGTGAGGCCGTTGTTGCCTTGCAGCCTTGCTCGCATCGCAGCTGCGAGCGCCTCGCAGTTTAGCGGCATAGATCGCGGCGCTTAACGCGTAGACCCGCTATCCCAATGCCAATTATCTTGAGGTGTTGATCTGGCATTAAGCGAATCGCACGCATGAGCGGCGGCCGCGTTCAAAGCTTCAGGCGTTCGTGAACGAAGGGACGATACCACACCCTTCGACGATCCGGAAGATCGAGGCGGCCCTCGAACGCCTCACCGCGTAGCGACGAGGCGCCGCCGATTCGGCGAGGTGGCCGCGGAGGCATGGGCTGAGGTGGTTTTGACGCTGCGAGCTTGGTTGCTGCGATGGAATTGAGCAGGCGTGCGGAAATATTGTTGGGCGCCGTGGCGTCCACGGACCGAGGAGCACAAGATGAGGAACCCACGGTTCGGGTGCTATGCGTTAAGTATCTGCGTGGCTGCCGCAATGTTAGCAGGCTGCGGCGGATCGCAGCCGCCGGTCGTGCCGGGCGCGCGAGCCGACTTCCGTACCGCAGTCGGCGGAAACGCCACGTTTCACTACACGGGCGAAGAGCAAGAGTTCGTGGTGCCGACCGGCGTCACGCGCATTAGCGTCGTCGTGCGCGGCGCAGCCGGCGGCGGGTGCACCGCGAACAAGACCTATTCCGGGCGTACGTTCGGGAACGGCGGGCGAGTTTATGCGGTGATTCCCGTTAGACCAAAAGAGCGATTGATTATATATGTCGGCGGCGGGGGCAGCCGATTGGGCCCTGGTTTCAACGGTGGAGGCAGCGGCGGCGGTTCCGCAGCCGACGGCGGAGGCGGCGCGTCTGACGTCCGCACTCCGCCGGGTCGACGGCAGAACCGTATCCTTGTGGCCGCTGGCGGTGGCGGCCAAGGCGGCAACAATAGGGAAGACAGCAGCTCGGACAACACTTACACCGGATGTGGTGGAGGGGGCGGTCTCGTCGGCGGCCGTGGTGCCCCTGGCAATACATATGGCGGTTCCAATGGGGGGCTGGGCGGTGCGGGCGGCACTCAAACTGAAGGCGGCGCCGGGGGCGCAGGCGGATCCCCGCCCGATTTCGAGGGCGCAGGCGGAGTTTCGCCCGACTTCGGGCGCCCTTGCAGACGATCTGGCAGTCGAGGTGCTGATGGCGCGCGCGGTGTCGGCGGGCGCGGCGGTACGATGCGCTCGCCGCCCTACGTTGGCGGCGGCGGCGGCGGCGGTTACTTTGGCGGTGGTGGGGGCGGTAGCGCTTGTAACGGCTATGGCGGCGGCGGTGGAGGAGGCGGCGGTTCTTCATATGCTGAGTCGCGCGCCACGAAAGTGCACTACTGGCAGAATTGGAAAAACGCTACGGGCAACGGGCTTGTCGTTTTTAGTTGGTAACCTAAACGAGTGATCATACTGAATATCAGCCGATGTGCGCTAAGGTGCGCTGCGCGGCGTTCACGGAGCGAGGAGCAGGGTAGATGAGAAGCTTGGATCTTGGCCGCTACGCGTTAAATAGCTGCGTGGCTGCGGCATTGTTGGCAGGCTGCGGCGAATCGCAGTCGCCGATCACCGCGCCGGGCGTTATACCACCGAGCCTACCAAGTTCCGCTCACGGCAATGGAGACTTGAGAGAACACGGCACCACTTCATGTCCATGCCTCTATGTCGCGAACCGGAATACCAGCAGCGTGACCGTCTACCCAATCGGCGCGACCGGCGATGCGAAGCCGATCCAAGACATACAGGGCTCGAAAACCGGTTTGCGCTTCCCGCATGATGTCGCTGTGGACGCAAGCGGCAACATCTACGCGGCAAACACGGCTGTTTCTTCCGTGACTGTCTACGCGCCGGGCGCTACCGGCAACGCCAAGCCGGTCGAGACCATCCACGGCCCGAAGACCGGACTGGCGACGCCAACCGGGATCGCCATCGATTCGGTAAATGGCGACATCTACGCTTTAAACAGCCGAACGGATGAATACGGAAATGGATCGATAACTATCTACCCGCCAGGCGCGACCGGCGACGTCAAGCCAATAGAAACAATTCTAGGCCCGAGCACGCAACTCGTACTCCCCAATGGCATCGCATTGGACGCAAGCGGCAACATCTACGTTACCAACCGTTACAACTACATCACCTTTTATCCCGCGGGCAGCAAGGGGAACGCCGCACCGACGCGGACCATCGAAGGCGCCCTTACGCGAATATATTTGCCCACTCAGGTTGCGCTTGACTCAAGCCTAAACATCTACATAGCCAACTACGACGACAATAGCGCGACGGTTTACGCTGCGGGCGCAAACGGTAACGTCGGGCCTATCCAAGATATTCACGGCCATCGAGCCGGGATAGCCGGTACGGAAGGAACTGTGGTCGATTCTAAAGGCAATATCTACGTAGCGAATATCTTCAACAAAGGGGCAAAGAAGTTTGAGGGCCGCGTTGCGGTCTACGAGGCGGGCTCAAATGGTAACGTTCGTCCGATCAGAGTAATCGGGGGAAGTCACACGGGTCTTGCTTGGCCCACAGGTATGGCAATTCATTAACGCTTCGTTCCTATCGCGGAAGGATGGTGGCTGGCACGCGGCTCCGGGAAGCCGGCCCCGCCGTCGAAGCTTGCTATCGGAGGATGGAGCACTGGTGGCTTCACGTTTTGGACGTTGCGCATTATCCGGTGTTGCGGCGTGTTTGCTTGCGGCATGTGGCGGATCGCAGCCGCCGATCGGCGCGGCGGGCGCGATGCCGCAAAGCATTGCTACGCGGCTGCAAGCGCGCAACACTGGTACAAAATACCGAGTGCTGTTCGATTTTGGCAGCAATGTCTTCGGCTTATACGGTGCTTTCCCGGTGGCGCCGCTGATCGACGTCAACGGCACGCTTTACGGCACGACTGAATACGGCGGTTCATACTACTTTCGCAGCCTCCCTGGCGCTGGAACGGTCTTCAGCATCGGCACGAGCGGACTAAATGAGCGCGTATTGCTTAGCTTCGAGGCTTATGAGGGCGGCCCCGTAGCAGGGCTTGTCGCTGTCAATGGTATGCTCTATGGTACGACCGTGGGGGGTGGCAAGTTCAACGCCGGCATGGTCTTCAGCGTCGGGACGAATGGCAAAAACGCGCGCGTGCTGCACAGCTTCGGCAAGGGGGCCGACGGGGTCGATCCAAGGGCGAGCCTGACCGCGCTGCACGGCGTTCTTTACGGGACGACCTACCAGGGCGGCAGCTACGGCGCCGGAACGGTCTTCAGCGTTCGCATTTCAGACGGTCGTGAGCGGGTACTGCACAGTTTCAGTGGCCAGCCCGATTGTGCCTATCCCCTGTCGAATCTAATAGACGTACACGGCTTGCTCTACGGAACGGCCCCAGGCGACTGTGGTAACGGCGGCGGAGGCATCTTCAGCATAAGCACGACGGGCGTCGAAAAGATTGTATTTAGCTTTGGCCCATCGACCAAAGATGGCTCGGCTCCCGAAGCAGGTGTAATCGCCAAGAATGGTTGGTTCTACGGCACAACCGAAGCAGGCGGTTCGGCCGACTACGGAACTGTTTTTAAGGTCCGCGAAACCGGAACAGATGAACAAGTGCTGCACAGCTTCACCAATAACGGTTCGGATGGGATCGGCCCTACGGCTGGCGTGATTGATGTAAAGGAAGTGCTGTATGGAACGACTTCGGCAGGTGGTAGTGGGACATCCGGAACCGTCTTTCGCGTAACGACCGATGGTAAAAATGAACGTGTGCTCCACAGCTTTACCTACGGTGAAAACGATGGACTCCTTCCCGAAGCGGGATTGATTGATGTAGACGGAACGCTATACGGGACGACCGCTGCGGGCGGAATTTCACTCCCAAGTTGCCCTAGATCCGCTTCACAAAGCTGCGATTACGGCACCGTATTCGCACTAGCGCCATAACCCGCCCCGCACTTCTCACGGCGTCGCGCTCGCGAGGCCGCGCTACATTGCAGGCTCTGGGCTTCGCGAGCACTACCGAGATGCGCAGCGTCGCGGTGCCGCATGGCGGGCAAAGCGGCTTAGATCGCGCCCCGGATTGGCCGCCGCGAGGGCTCAGTTGGGCTAAGCCGAAACGATGCTAGGCTGCGTGGCATTCACGAGCGAGGGGAGCAAGGCAGATGAGCAGCTTGGGTCTTAGCGGCTACGCCTTAACGATTGGCGCCGCTTTGGCATTGCTGGCAGGCTGCGGCGGATTGCAGACGCCGATCGGTGTGCCGGGCGCGATGCCGCAAAGAGCGCGAACGCGCTTATGAAATGAGGCGGAATCGGGCTGCGCTCGCCGGAAAGGGAGGATGACTCGAAAAATCACCGCTTAAGCCATAAGAAAGAACGTGTCCTCATGCAAACACTTCGTCTCCTCGCGCTGGCTGGCGTCCTTGGAACCGCCGTTATGCCGGCAGCTCTCGTCGTTACCGGGGCCGCCGCGATGGCACAGTCGCAACCGCCTACCAAACAGCAGTTAGAGACCGCGGTCAAGGCCGCAAACCCGACGATCGGCCAGCTCCGCCAGCTAAGGAAGCTCGAGCCGAACGTCAACAATATGACCCCCGAGCAACTAAAACAAGCGCTCAGCCAAATTTTCTCGTCTGAACAACTCGGCGCAATTCGCCATTCCCTCGCGGCGCAAGGCGTGTCGTTGCCCAACCATTAGCCGAGCCGCCCGCATCGCTGGACCACGGGGATTGCGCTCCAATCCTTTCCTTATTAACGATTGCGTGAGCGGATGCGGGCGTTCAGCGCCTCTACCCCGCGCCCGGTCAGTGCCCGCGATCGCAAGGACGTCGTTGCTGAGACGCCCCGCTCGCATTGCGGCTGCGTGCGCCTCGCATCACAGAAGCCTAGCTCGCAGCAGCCTCGCGGCCTAGATCGCGCCGTCTCGATCGGCTGAGCCTAGACGGCCGGGAGGGGGCGGCGTTTTGAATTAGATAGCTCCTATCCCGCTAAGCTGCGGCACGGGCATAGGGTTAAAGGGCCGAAACCGGGCCACCCCTGGGCCTCGCGCCTCGATCGCCGGGCCTCGCAAAAAGCTCGTAAAATAAGGGGTTTTCGCGCATCCGCCGATCGCCCTGCCCCGCTCGGGGCTTCGTGCAAAGTTTGCAACGACGTTTGGCTCGCGGCGTGCTCGCGCATCCGAGGCGGCAGGCGCGTGCCGCACCCGCGGCACTGGGATGCCTTGCTCGCTCTGGTCAAAGCTGGAAACGAGGCGCCACGCCGAACGTAGCCAGCCCCCGAGACGTTCACGGAACATGGAGCAAGACAAGTGAGGATTTCAGGTTTTAGCCACGCGCTTAGCATTTGCGCGGCCGTGGCATTTCTCGCAGCCTGCGGCGGATCGCAGCCGCCAGTTACAATCGCGCCCGTTACGGCTACAACTCAAGCGACTCATACTCGGCCGGCGATCACCTTTCAGACGTTGCACAGCTTCGGCTCGAACAACGACGGGAAAAGCCCTGAAAGCGCCTTGATCGAAGTGAACGGCACGCTCTACGGCACGACGCCTTTGGGCGGCTTACACGACTTCGGGACGGTTTACAGTATAAGCAAAACCGGCACGGAAACGGTGCTGCACAGCTTCTCGGGCCCAGACGGTGATTCGCCCGGAGGAGGAGCCTTACTTGACGTGAACGGCACGCTCGACGGCACAACGCGCTTCGGCGGCGCACACGGCAAGGGAACCGTCTACACTATAGACGCAACCGGCAACGAGAATGTTGTGCACAGCTTCGATGGCGACAACGGCGCGCACCCGGACGGCGCCTTGATTAGCAAGAACGACGCCCTTTACGGCACGACGACGTATGGTGGCCGGTACGATAGGGGAATCGTCTATGTTAAACGTCCGTATAAATTCTTCAAAGGGCACGACTTCGGTCTCGGCTACGACGGTGCGAGCCCCACTGCGGGCTTGACCAATGTGAATGGCGACCCGCTCTTCGGCACGACGATTAGAGGCGGCGTGGCCGATGGAGGCACCGTCTACTCACTTTTTAACAACGGTACGGAACAGGTGGTGCACTACTTCGGCTTGGGCTCCGATGGGAAGACCCCCTTTGCTGGTGTGCTGGGCGTAAAGGGCACGCTCTACGGCACAACGAACGCGGGCGGCGCGCACGGCCGCGGGACCGTCTATCGCATTGCTCAGGGCGTGGAGACGGTTCTCCACAGCTTCGGCGGCGGCTCCGACGGAAAGGACCCGATCGCGGGCGTGACCGAGATGAACGGTGAGCTCTACGGCACGACGGAGCTTGGCGGCGCCCACGACGAAGGGACCGTCTACAGAATAAGCACGACCGGTGCGGAGACGGTAGTCTACAGTTTCGGCTCGGGCGACAACGACGGTAAGCACCCGTACGCGGGCTTGCTCAAGATCAATGACACGCTCTACGGCACAACCACTAGCGGCGGCATGGCCGGATGGGGAACCGTCTTCTCGTTGAAGCCGTAGACCGGCCACATTCTCGCACTCGCGGGTACATTTTCGGCACCGCAACCCCTGCACCCCGGCCTCCGATGGCGAGGCCGTTGTCGCCTTGCAGCTTTGCACGCATTGCAGCTGCGAGCGCCTCGCAGCGCGGCAGCGTAGCTCGCAGCAGCCTCGCAGCTTAGATCATAACGCTTAACAGGGAGACTGCGAGCGCGCCGCGAGCTAACTGCGAGGCATTTGCGATCGCCGCCGGGCTGCGGCAGCTGAGAGCCTAGGCTAAGCCGCAACGCCGGCTAGCGCGATGCGGCCTCGCGAGCGCGGCAACGGCGGTAGGCCTATTCCGGTCCAGCTAGGTTGAAGTCGAATCCACCGTGCGCTTCGCCACTTGATGCGTTGACGGAAAACTTCACCGGATTTCCTCCGGGCTCGTTTCCGACGCCGCGGACACAACCCTCCGCGTAGGTTAGCATCGATATGCCGTCGAGCGATACTCGCTTGGAGCCCCACAAAAAGCCGCTCCTTCCGATAGCTACGACGTTTATTGCCGTGGCCACGAACAATCTCCCATTCGCTAAGTCGGACGCTGCGCACTCTGCGGGAGTTGAGATTGATACTTCGTCGATGCGATGCGTCCGCGCATTTATGAGGTACAGTACGTATGACTCGTTCGCAGCGAGCCCCGCGACGAGCGGATTCGGTGTTGTAAAGAGCGAGCTTCGGTCCTCGCTGCCTTCGAAAGCGCAGGTCCACGGTTTATCCGTACCGCTCTGCAGTTCAACATCAATCTTTGGGTACCGGTCCGTTCCAGTTGCCGCGGCGATGGCGCGAACGAGCGGCTGATCCTGTGGCGGGATCATCCGTGCGTAGTAGTCCGCTGGAAAGCCTCCCCGTATGGAGCCGGCGTCAAGCATCACTTTCGGAGCGCGTAGGGTACCTGCGCCGTCGCGCCTGGCGCGCCGATCGATGCCTGCGATTCGGCCGGACCCGGCGAGCGATGTTGCGATCCTTCCGTGCTATGGACAGACAACAACTTCATCGACCCGCCAAGCTTTCTCGTTGACGACGACCGTCAGATTCCCGTCCCATTCGGGCACATAGCAGCTCTCAGGTCTCTTGGGACCGTTTCGTCGCCACGCGTTTAGGTCGACTGGCACGAGGTTCACGAATATCTCGGAATTGCTGCCCCCGATCCCAATGGAGAAGGCCGACAAGGTCCTAAAACCTGGCGGCACCCTCTCATCGGACGAGAGAAAATGTTGCGCTACCTCAAGGGCATGAAGGACGGGCGTGCCGATCCGTTGCGTTCGTATATTGTAGTCGCTCGGCGCAGTCAGCTCGTTCGTCCAGCGATCGACGGTCGCGGGGCCCAGTCGGTGGGTCTCTACCTTCTCGTGCATGTAGTTCTTGACTGTAAAATATCCGGTCCCCGCAGCTTGAGTTCTGACGATTTCGCTGGCCTCGCCCGTCGTGAGATCGGCTCGCACCGTTGCTCCGTACACGTCTTTTGGTATGACCACTTCGCGACTAGCGACGACGTCTCCGAAGACTACGCGCACGACGTAGCGGCCCGACCGTAGGTGATCAAACTCATAAAAGTTGCCGTCAATCGTGGCCGGTCGGCGCGTCTGCTCCCCGATGATGCTGTCGGCCGCCATAATTTCGACTCGCGACGGTAGGCTTGGCAAAACGCCATACACCGCAGATGCATACATATTCTCATCGACTCTGGCTATGAATTTGGTTGGCGTGGCTTGATAATCAAGGGTCACAGTAACGTGGCGTGTTTGACCTGCAATTGCGACTAGCTGTTCGCTCTCCCCCGTGCAATGTTTGGTGCGAGAGTCAATAATGTAGTGGCCCACGGGTAAGGCTACTGTGGTCTGCCAGACGGGTTCTTGAAAAGACCACTGCGGCGTGACCGGAACTGAAGCAAAGAGCCGATCCACGTCAGCTATTCTAAGGGTTGGACTATCGTTTGCATCGTGCGCGCATTCGTATACGGTTGCAGTAACTTGAGCGGTTGGCAGCGTCAGATTCTCGTTGGATACGGGTCGGTACCACCGCGCTTCCTGGAGCTGCCCGTCTCCAGGGCCTTCAAACCAAACGAAAAGCACCGACCCGTCCCTGAGTCGATATGCGCCGTCGCTGATCGGAACGCAAGCGCTTCCTTCGATGGCGATGTCAAGGTTGACGTGGGAGTCTTGAATCGGGAACTTGTTTACGCAGGGCAGGTCAATGTCTGCATCCTCGCCCTGCTTCGCCAAAAAGTCGATCTCCACAACTTTGGCAGCATGATCAGCAGAAACGGCAACGGTGCCGCCCCCCGGTGTGTTCCAAGTCGATCTCGTGCCGGAGCTGGTTCGAAAACTATTCGTGTTGGGATGACCGGTCGTAACGGCGGCCAACGTCGCGCCAAGCATAACACCGGCCAGCGTTCTTGGCGGCGCAGGCTCAGCGTTCGTACCAACGGCCGCAGCGAGGAGAAATGTTAGCACCTCAGGCGCAGGTTTACTTGCAACCCTCAAAAATCTTTCACCCGAACTGTTCCCGCTTTACAAGAGCGGTCAGGGCCCCCCAATGCCTTGGATGCGGCCCGAGCCAGCTTTTTTGCACTTCGGAGTTTGCGGAGGTGCGTTCGGCTGGCTAAAATCAGCCACATAGGGCCACCCTTGCGCAGGCCAGGGGAGGATTTTGCTCGCCTGCTCTCCGTTTGACTTACTTACGGAAGGTTAATAGACCCGAACCACTGTGCTGGGTCCTGTGTTTGGAAACGTCCTATTATCGTTATCCCCGCTGGCGGACTTCCTAGGAAAACCACTACGAACGGCGTGCGTTATCCACACGGTCTCGTCGTTAGCCCGGCGCTGAACTGGCAGAGCGAGCATTCACGAAGTATGGAGCAAGGGTAGATGAGAAGCTTGGATTTTGGGCGCTGTGCGCTAAGCAGCTGCGTCGCCGCGGCAATGCTGGCTGGGTGCGGCGGGTCGCAGCCGCCGATCGGGGCTCCGGGCGCTATGCCGCAAACCTCGGCGATCGCAACCCACACCGCGCATGGCACGTCCTGGATGCTGCCGGAAGCAAAGCGTAACGACCTTTTGTACCTCGCGGGAAACGACAATGAAACCGGTTTTGTCTACACGTACCCCGCCGGGAAGCCGGTTGGCGCCTTGACCGGCATAGTGGGGCCACAATACGAGTGTGCCGATAAAAAGGGAGATATTTTTATCGCTGGTTCCTCTGAGTATTCCGACGGCGGCATTTACGAGTACGCGCACGGTGGGACGCATCCGATAAACTTTTTACCGCTCCCAAGAGCCGTTGGTTGCTCCGTCGACCCCGTGACCGGAAACCTTGTCGCAGTTACCTTCAGCGATGCCGTTTACGTTTTTCAGAACGCTCAAGGTCAACCCACAGAATACGTGGATAAAGACATCTACTACAGCAGCGACGTTGCATACGATAACGTTGGCGATCTGTTCGTTAACGGAATATACACCAATCAGAGTTTTGCGTTGGTTGAACTTTCGAGTGGCAGCAGCACCTTTCATAATATTAACGTCCCTGGTGGTAATTATCTGGGTGGCGCGAATTTCGAACCGATCCTTTGGGACGGCCAATTCTTGGACCTTGGCTCGTATCAAGAGGTTAAGCAAACTAGGAAGATTCGTACCGTAATAAATCAGCTGCAAATTTCCGGCAGTGGTGCGACCATCGTTGGGACGGTAGCTTTGGCGATGCAAGCGCGAGCTGAATATCCACAGTTCTGGATTCAAGGTGGGGTTATTACTCAGCCGTCAAATAAGCCTAAGTTCGACTCGTACTTCGAAACGTTCAAATATCCCAGTGGCAGCCCAATCAAACGCGTAGACCTTGGTAGGCAGGACGACGTGTGGGGCGCCGTCGTGAGCCCCGCAAGGTAGCGTTCTGCCGCGGGTATCAGTCGAAGTCGATGGGATGATAAGCCGAGCGGCTCTGCGCAGAATGCCACTAAACGCATGAAGACGTCGCCTCTTGGCCGATTTGCACCCGCCGTTTACGTTGGTGCGGTTGCACTCTACGTTTTCGAAGCAACAGCCCTCCTCGATCGAATCTTACTAGGCCTGATTAGCATTTCGTATCTTGGCGTGTTCGCATATTCGATAGTGCTCATCCCTGTCTGCGTCGTCGCCGCGCGGAAGCGCCTTTCGGTTAGTGCACTAATTGTGCTGTATGCCTTCCTCGCTTATGCTTCGGTCTGGGGTAGCCGGATCGGGATGAACCTGCCGCTGAGCTTTTCACCCGCCGCGCCAAGCCATGTAACGGTCTCGGTAGATTCAGTAGAGCTGGAGAACTCTTTGTTCTTTGCGGTCATCGTCGCAATACTGAACTTCTTCCCGACCCTTTCAATTTGGTTCGCGACAAGGGCCTACTCAAGGAGCGTCTGCAAACCCACTAGCCCCCGCCCAAGCCCTCTGCATGCGGCAGCTTAGCTCGTGGTAGCCTCGCAAGCAAGCGGCACCGGAACTGCCGGGGCTCTTGTGTAGTATCCCTCGGCAAAATCCACGGGATAATGGATAATACAGATAGGGCCAAAACGTCCGGGTCCGGGGCTTGGTTGCTTTTCCCCGGCCCAGACTTCGGAGGTTCGAGTGAACCGGTGTGTAGTTACACGCGAATGTCGCGGCCATGAACCAGCGCTATTCGACCCTCGACGTTCGTAGCGAATTCTCGAAACGTTTTGAAAAAAGGATCATCGCGGTTGAGACCTGCCCAGAAATCGTTATTTTGCAGACACGTCTGCACGTAATAGCCAAACGTATATGCCGCAAGTGCTGGGTTTATTAAGCCAGAGTTCTGCATTACTGCGACATCCTCTATGAAGCAAATAAATGTTTCCTTCTTTGAAAGAGCCAGCTGTCTGAGTTTCTCGGATTCGCTAGCTCTAAGCAGCCCAATGACCTCTTGCACCGTCTCATTGTCATCGAAACGCTTGCTCATGTCATAATACTTCTCAAAGCGCCGAAGAGTATTCGCCTGCTTATACTGTACCGCCGAAAATACAAAGGTTCCGGCTGAAACGCAAAACGCAAAAGCTGCCACGATTGCGGAGATGCCAGCAGCATGTTGCTGGAATAGGTCCATAGTCTAACCCGCTTTCTTTTTCGATAATACAGATACCGCGAAAACGTCCGGGTCCTGCTCGGGTCCGCCCTGGTCCGGGCCTTTCGCCCGCCGCTGCGGTCCTAGTCCTCGTTCGGGTCCGGGTTGGGTCGTTTCCGCCGCAACTTTCTCCTAGCCGCGAGGTACTGGCCACCATGGGATTCTCTTTGCGCGTCGAGGGACTCGATCAGGTAATCCAAAGTCTTGAAGATGTTTCAAAGGCTCTTCAGCAACTACAGGGGCACATTGTTCCGTTGCGCTTTAATGCGGCCGACGAGGAAAGAGTCCAGGCCGCGGTCCAAGAGGCCTACGATGAGATCGACCGCCGTTTAGCGTCCTTTAAAGGAAACGCTATGGTGCAGTCAATCGCTAGTCAGTTTAAGGCAAAGGCCGCAGAGAACATTCGTCATCGTGCTGCACAAGCCCGGGAGCAACCTGACTCCTCTTGACAAACGGCCTTACGATCCATTAGCAACCAGCTCGGGTTTGTCTAAGCCGTTAACTCCGTACGAAACTATCGTTCCGCCCGGTGTGAGCGCTTGTTGTACCTGGCCTTCTTGTTCGTAATGATTTCCGAGCTCGTCCTCAAAGCCAACACGAACCGTTTTGTCCGACAGAAAACTTGTAAACACGTCTTTGTTATCGTATTGGATCTTTTGCGGTAAAGATTCGTCTTTCTTAATCACCGTATCCAGCAGTATGTCACCGATACCTGGCAAGAACAGCGTCGGATTGTAGGCGACACCCCGACCTACATTCTTCAAAAACCCTGTGATGTAATGGCCGTCTGGACCACCCGTACCCGAACCGACCCGTAAGTGGAGCCGGGGCTGCACTTCGAACGCATGATCGCTCACCTCTTTTGTTTTAGGAGGTGCCGCTTCGGGTGATTTATCAAGGAGATCGGCATAGGTCGGGAATATGCCGCTTCGAAGCCAGCCCTCGCCGGATCTCTGAACCTTGCATCCGCACACGCGCAACCGCTCCGCAAGCCGATTACGTGATCCTGCATCGCCATCAAACGCAACGTAGTTCAAACCTTGCATGTCCGACGCTATAAGGACGGGCCCAGCTTTAACGATAATCGTGCGGTCAGGAGCCATGCCGAAAGCCAGGCCCGCCTCATAAACTACATTTTGCCTTGGATGAAATCTGAACTCCTTCTCATCATCTGACTCGTCCTTCGCCAAGAGCGCGGGTCGAAGCCGCGCCTCGTTGTCAGGCGTTAAGAGGATTACGACTGATTGAGCAACTCGTAAGGCTGCGCGCAATACCTCATTGAGATAGGGAGCGCCTTTGCCGGTGAGTGCCGCGGCCTCTGACCATTCCATCGGCACCAGGTCTAGCGAACGAAGAAAATCGCTCATTGCCGAGGCAAAGGCGTGGTCACGGCCATGCACAACGAACACTTTCCTTGGATCGATAGTGCCGTTCGACGTTTGCATAGAAGCCTGAGTCACCGTTACCTCCGTAGTCACTGATCGCGCAGCCTTTCGCCTTTCCGCAAGCAATGCATGTCCGCCATCGTCAAGGCGAAAGCGACCATCTCGCACGGGATGGCCCGGCAACGTGACACAAAAAACAAGTCCTCTTCTTTCAAGAATCGTGAGCTCATCGCACGTAGTGCCAAAGTCGATGCCCGTCTTTTCAGATACCATACGGGCGGGCGGCATCAACTCGTCGCCCTCCCGTTCGAGGTATTCTAATATGGCAAGTTGTTGTTCGTCCATCTTCATTGCTTCTACCGAAAGAGAGAGAGCTGCCGAGTTCAGTTTGAGTCTTTCCCTTTGCGAGGCCTCACCCTTCTCTTCACGTTGCTTAAGATACATCTTAAGTTCGGCGATTTGCTCCTGCCCAGCTTGTGCAAATATCTCGCCAACGTGGCGACTGAATCTGTTTTCCAGTTCCGTATCGCGTCGCCCCAGGTTATCTGTCGCGTCGGTTATGGCGCCGGGAATGTCCGAAAAGGAGTCCCTCCGATAATCTAGGCGAGAGAAGCATGCTGCTAACGCGGATTGAGCCTGATCCTCACGCAAAGGCAGCCCGCTATCGATAGCACGGCGTAGGCTGCTTCCAGCAAGCTGATTTCGCTTACGAACCTCTTCCTCGGCTGCCTCAAAGATTGCGTCGACGTAGAAATGCGTAAAGAGACGACCTTCGCGCGTGACTCGCTGCCGAAGCTCGGCTAACGTTCTTCGAAAGCTCGAACGAAGTCCAGGCACTTGCGATTGATAATGTTCGACAGCATCATCGAGCGTTATCACGACGTTCGTTTCCTTCTTGCTCGGATACGGTCAAGCATTGAGGCGCGTTATACGCTAACGGGTCACGCGGCTTCGGGCAGGAGCTTCTGCTGTATGCGATCGGAAAAGCACTTAAAGGAGCTACGCACATCCTTTGATAGATCAATCGTCGTTATGCCGAAAGTAATGTCGTTGAGCTTCATAGTTACGTCCACTTGTTCGCCAAATTGAGGGTAGATAAGCATCCCTTCGCATCGGCAAGCTTCGGCGTAGGCTAGGATTTGGTAAATGCTAGAGCTGTTAAATGTTGGCCCGTACTCTTCGCGTCCGAAAAGAATCGGTTTCCTGTATTTTACGTCCATCACCAAAATGGGGCGCCGCTCATGATTCATAATCGTGATATCTGGCTTCATCGTAACCTTGAGGGCTGGTGCCCCCGAGATGATATCAACCGGCTGAATGCGTCTTTGAGCAAAGACGCCTCGTATACTGTTACATAGCACATCGAGCAGCGTTCCCGTCGGTCCCTGTCCGTCGGCGCCTTGGCCGAAGTCATGCAGAACCCGATAGGATCCGACAAAGCCGGAGCGCGCAGGAGCCGACTGTGCAGGGCTCTGGAGCATCGCGCCAGGCGCGCCGATCGGTGGCTGCAATACGCCGCAGCCTGCGAGAAATGCCACGGTCGCGCAAATGCTAAGCGCACGGCTAAAACGTGAAATCCCCACTTGTCTTGCTCCATCCGTGAACGTTTCGTGGCTGGCTAGGTTCGGCGCGGCGCCTCCTTTCCAGCTTTGACCAGGGCGAGCAAGGCATCCCAGTGCCGCGGGTGAGGCGGGCGCGAGCCCGCGCGGATGCGCGAGCAGGCCGCGAGCGACAAGCCTGTCGCCTCGGCGATCTCGCTAAGCGCAAACGTGTCGAGCTTCGGCGCGATCTCGCGCTTGAACCACACCTCGTCGCGCTGGCCGGGATGCTCGCGCGCCCAACTGCGGTTGCGGCGATGCCCCTCCGCTATCGCCTCACTCCGCGCCTGGTTCACGACGGCGCTGCGGCGTGGATCGTTGCCCGCGGCGGCCTGAGCTGCGAGCGCCTTGCGTGCGGCTTCGATCGCGCGGAGCCCATGCTCGCGGCGCGCCTTGGGCGCGCACGCCTTGCAGTGCCGGCGCCTGCGCTTGAGCACTGGCTCGCCACACGTCGCGCACGAAATGGGCGAGCTCGGCCGCGCTTCAACGGTTGGCGCACGCCATGCACGCGTCGCGTATGGCCGCAGCTGCGCCGCTTTGCGAGGCGTTGCGAGCAGCGGCGATCGCGTTTGAATCGCTTAACTCTTATCCCGCTAAGCTGCGGCGCGGGCATAGGGGAAGGGCCCTAAAACCAGGCCCCCCTCGATCTCGCTCGCGGCAGCACCAGGCACGCGACTAAGACGCCTTATTTTACAGGGCTTTTTTCAACTCTCGCGATCGGGACGGCGCGGCGCAGCGCCTCGTGCAAACTTTGCAATGCCGTTTGCAAAAGCCGCTAGACGTCGAAGACGCTATATGGGATAAGGCTTTTCGCACGACTATGCGATTGCAGCTGCATGCGCGATGCATCGTTGGTCTCAATCTAGCAGGGTGGCCCGGTCTTAGCTCCGGTTCCTATTGGATGATGCCGATGGCGCGGGCGGCGATGACGACGATAGTGATGAGGGAGACAATGCTTTGGGCCATGATAAGCAATTTAGCTCGCGCCGTCAGCGGCATCGCTTCGGTCGGGCCGAAGGCTGTTGTCGTCGTAAAACCGATGAACAGATAATCGACAAAGCCCGGCTGCCAACCAGCTGGAACCTTCGAGGGATCGCTATACGCCGGAAAATCGAAGTCAGGGTATCCGGGCGAGTCGCTTGCGCGAGCGTCTGGACCGCCGCGATCGATCTCCCAGTACAGCAGCGCAAAGGCCAGCATGTTGCAGCACCAGATCGCCAGCGAAGCGTAAATCAGCGGCATCGCTTGCACGTTGCCTGAATGAAACACGACCTCGTCAAGCACGTCGAGGAGGTTTAGCGAATTGGCGAGCAGCAAGAGACCAATTGTCGCCATCATCGCGATACGCTCAACTCGTCGAAGGAGCGGCGAATGCGGCGACAGCCGGGCGGCTATCATTGATCCGAGCGACGCAGCCGCCGCCACGTAAAGAAGCCAGACGGGAGTAATGCGGTAGCGCCCCGGCGTCAGTATGTCCAGGGCGACGATGCAAAGCACTGTTAGGGCGACACCGAGCCGCGAGGTAGTTCTCTTCATCGACGTTATCTTATCTCCGACTTAAGGATCCTAGAGCTTTGAAGGTGGCCCGGGAATCGCGCTGAAACATTCCCACCCCGAATTTGAGGAGCCGAAACCATGACGGAAGATGCTCTCGATCGCAGCGCGCTCCCCATCGCGGAGCCGTCCTATCCTCCGATCACTGAACTCGACGCTCGGAAGGCGACCCCGCCACCGCGCTTCGAGGTTAAACCGCCAAAGGGCGCGCCTAATGTCCTCTTGATCCTGCTCGACAACCTTGGATTTAGTGCGACGAAGACCTTCGGCGGCGTGATCAACATGCCGACACTGGAACGCCTGGCTAAGAATGGGCTGATCTACAACAATCTCCATACGGCACCGCTGTGCTCGCCTAGTCGGGTGGCGGTGCTCACCGGTCGCAATCCGCATAGCGCCGAGATGGGCGCAATCTCCGAGCTAGCCACCGCTTTTCCGGGCATGACGGCGAAGCGCCCGCACAGCGTGGCTCCGATAGCCGAGATCCTAAAGCACAACGGCTACAGCACGGCCTATTTCGGGAAAAGCCATGAGTTCGCGCCCTGGGAATTGAGTGACGTTGGTCCGTTCGATTCGTGGCCGACGCAGTTTGGATTCGAAAGGTTCTACGGAACGCTGTCTGGCGAAGCCGACATGTTCGCGCCGCCCGTGCGCTCCGACAGAACGCTCGTCGAACTTCCTGAAGATCCAGATTATTATTACCAGACCGACCTCGCTGACCATGCGATCTCGTGGATCCGCACGCAGAAAACGCTGGCTCCCGACAAGCCCTTCTTCATCTACTATGCCACACCCGGAACGCACGCACCGAGCCAGGTGCCTGAGGCGTGGCGCGACCGCTACAAGAACAAATTCGACGAGGGCTGGGACAAGCAGCGCGAGAAAACGCTTGCGAGGCAAAAAGCACTCGGCATCGTACCGCCGAACACGCAACTCACTCCCAAGTTGCCGGAGATGCCCGACTGGGAGACGCTGACCGAAGATCAAAAGAAAGTTATGCGACGACAGCAAGAGATTTTTGCTGCCTACGCTGAGATTACCGACTATGAGCTCGGCCGCGTGGTCAATGTGATCGAGGAGATGGGCGCGATCGACAATACGCTCATCATTTACATTACCGGTGACAACGGCTCCAGCGCCAACGGCGGCCCGGGCGGTCGGTTCAACACGCTTTACTCGTACAACCAGATTCCTGAAACGCTCGAAGATCAGCTCAAGCATCTCGACGATTTCGGTGGGCCGCATTCCGACATGACTCCGCCGATGGGCTGGGCAATTGCGGACAACACGCCGTTTGCTTATGCGCAAGGCAACACGGCTTACGGCGGCACGACGAACGGCGCCGTCGTTCATTGGCCGAAAATAATCAAGGCGAAGGGAGAGATCCGCTCGCAATACTGCCATCTAATCGATATGGTGCCAACGATCTTGGAGTCGGCAGGGTTGCCCGAGCCCAAGACGGTCGACGGTGTACCGCAAAAGCCGATCGAAGGCGTCAGCCTCGTCTATACTTTCGAAAATCCTCGCGCAAAGTCGCGCCACACCGTCCAGTATGCCGAATTCATGGGGAATCGCGGGATTTACAAAGATGGATGGTACGCAACTGCCCTGCACAAGGTGGCGTGGGAGAGTCAACCTCGTTCCACGTATGACCAAGACAAATGGGAGCTTTATAACACGGAGGAGGACTTCAGCTGCGCGATCGACCTCGCTGCGAAACGCCCCGAAAAGTTAAAGGAAATGCAAGTTGCCTTCATGACCGAGGCGGTAAAGTACAACGTGCTGCCCCTCGACGACCGAGTCTACGAACGGTTCAACCCTGCTATTGCCGGACGTCCAGACGTCCTAGGAGGACGCAAGTCGCTGACGTTGTACGATGGCATGGTCGGAATGGCCGAAAACGGTTTCATCAACGTCAAGAACACGTCTCACTCCATCTCCGCCGACGTTGAGATACCCGAGAAGGGCGCTGACGGGGTGATCATTGCGCAAGGCGGCATGCACTCCGGCTGGAGCCTGTACGTCAAAGATAACAAGCCCCGGTTCGCCTACAATTTCTTGGGGAACGTCACGACAATCGCCGCCGCAGAGCGCCTGCCCGCCGGCCGCGTTGCGCTGGTCTATGATTTCGCCTACGACGGCGGGAAGCCGGGCTCCGGCGGAACGGGCACGCTCTCGGTTAACGGAAGACAGGTTGCCACCGAGCGGATAGAACGCACGATTCCATTCATTTTTGGAGTGGAGACGGCCGACGTAGGCGTGGATCTCTACACTCCCGTGACGTCGGACTATGCTAAGGGCAAAAACAAATTCACGGGCAAGATCGGTAACGTAACGATCGCTCTAACAGAGAAACGCACTGCAAGCGAAGAGGAGGTAAAGCAAGAAGCGGAGGCGATGGTCGCGGCGGGGATCGACCAGTTCTAAGCCACCTTCGGGTCGATTCTTAGGTATGGATTCGATCGAACGCGTCTTCATCGAGGTGTCGTCTGCGCTCGCACTCATCGTCGAAGCGGCATCAGTCCTAACGGTCTTCATCGGATCGGTCCTGGCAGTCTATCGAATCGCTGAGGCCTTCGTGCGTCGGGAGGTGTGGATCGTCAAAGCGAAAGAGGTGTGGACGCGCTACGCGACGTGGCTCCTGCTTGGCATCCAGTTCTTGCTGGCGGCCGATATAATTCGCACGGTAATCGCGCCGTCGTGGACGCAGATCGGTCAACTCGCCGCAATCGCCGCAATTCGAACGTTCTTAAACTATTCTCTTGGTCACGACATAGAGAAAATTCTAAGCGATCCAGAAGTGCGCGAAAGACTGTCGCCGCGCCCCTAGCCGCGCAGCTTCACCGCTACAAGCTTCCGAGGGCCACCTCGATTTTCGCCATCGTCGCGGCGTTTGGCGTCGTTTTTCGATTAACAAATCCCTGAAGCTGTGAGTTGCGCACGCGCATAGGCAAAGAGATCACCGTCGATCCAACGGATACGCATGAGGACGCTACAGCTGAGATGCTTAGCGCGACCAATGTCCTGGAATATCGCAGCCCCGAGGAGAAGCTCAAAGCCTTACGCGTGGCGGTCAGAGCGGCCGGCATTAAGCGAGTCGCACGCATGAGCGGCGTAGCGCGTTCAAAGCTCCAGGCGTTCGTCAACGATGGGACGACACCACACCCTTCGACGATCCTGAAGATCGAGGCTGCCCTCGAACACCTCAGCCGGTAGCGACGAGGCGCCGCCGATCGGTGGCGTGGCGGCGAACGCCTGGCCGGCGTGCTCTGGCCTCAGGCGGCATTGCGACAGTGGGGGCTCAGCAGGGCTAAGCCGAAACGTTACTCGGCTTCGTGGCGTCCACGGAGCGAGGAACAGGGAAGATGAGAAGCTTGGGTCTTAGCCGTTACGCGCTATGCAGCTGCGCCGCTGCGGCAATGCTCGCAGGGTGCGGCGGGTCGCAACCGCCGATCGCTGCGCAACTGGGGACATCGCCAGGGATGACGGCCGCAACTCACGCGCAAGCCTCAGCAGATTCGTGGACGCTATCAGGAAGTAGCGGTGAGCTGATTTACGCGGTAGGTGGCTGTGGCGGAACCTGCGTGTTGTCATATCCCAATGGCCAGTTTATCGGTGCGCTTCCAACAGGCGGCTCGGCGATATGTTCAGACAGCCAAGGGAATGTCTTCATATCCTATGAGTCTGATGTCGTTGAGTATGCACACGGCGGCACGACGCCCTTTGCTACCTTAAGCCTTCCTGGATATCAACCCGATGGCTGTTCCGTGGACCCGACGACTAATAACCTCGCAGTTGTCTTTAGAAGTACGGGCGGAGACGTGGCAGTTTTTCCAAATGAGGAAGGTCCACCAACGCTGTATACATCGGGCGTCGACTCATTCCACTGCGGTTACGACAACGCGGGGAATCTTTTTGTTGACGGCTTTACAGATAAGGACGGACCTCAGCCCGCGCTTTCCGAGTTGCCGCGAAATGGGGGGGCTTTTGAACTGTTGACGATTAGTTCTGACATCGGCGAGCCCGGTCAAGTGCAGTGGGATGGAAAGCGCATGACGTATCAGGTGGCCGATACTGGCGAAATCAAGCGGTTGAGAATCTCGGGTTCAACGGTAACCGTCTCGGGAACGACCTCCCTCAGAAGGGTTAGTCGTCGTGGCGGCGGCGCGTCCTGGATTTACGGGGACTCAGTTATCGTGCCATTCCCGCTACACGGTGCTGCAAATAAGACAATCGGTATTTGGAAATATCCAAAAGGCGGCAGGGCCACCAATTTCATAAAGCGTTTTGGAGAATATAAAGCAGGCGACATGCACTTTCAGGCTGTAACCATTTCTGTTGCGCCAAGCCGCTAAGGTAGCGTGCGAGTGAAGACGCTAGACTTGACGGTGATTTCCCTAACGCTCGCCACGCTCGCAGCCTGTGGCGGATCGCAGCCGCCGATCGGCGCGCCAAGAGCAATGCCGCAAAGCCACGCGCAGCACAGTCTGGCTGCTCAACGCTCCGCAGGCGCGGCTCAGCTAGGCAGCGGCGGCACTTCTTGGATGCTGCCAGAAGCGAGCGGCGAGGATTTGCTCTATGTCTCCAACAGCCCGGCGTCTAGTCATAACTCGGCGTGGGTCACCGTGTACTCGTACCCTCGCGGAAAGTTGGTCGGTATCCTTCGGGGATTTGCCCTTCCGGGGGGCGAGTGCGTTGACGGGCGCGGTAACATATTTATTACAGATACCGACACTGGTAAAATATTCGAGTACGCGCACGGAGGCAATCATCCAATAGCAACGCTTCAGGCTCCGGGCCCTGATGCGCTCGGTTGTTCCGTAGACCCCACCACGGGCAATCTTGCTGTGTCCAGCCTCGGCTTCGGAAACAATGGTGCGGTGGGCATTTATAAGGGAGCCAAAGGCAGCCCCAAGCTTTACAAAAACCGCGCGTTCCAGATGTATTACTTTTGCGGCTACGACAGCAGCGGCAATCTCTTTGTGGACGGTCAGAACGGGCCGTCGAGTGCCTTCGAGTTCGCAGAGCTTGCGAAGGGCGACACGAAGCTCAAGAGCGTTACGCTAAATCAGAGCATTGGGTTCCCGGGCGGCGTGCAGTGGGATGGAAAGTACGTAACGGTAGGCGACCAGAATACGTCCATCGTGTACCAGTTCTCCATCAGCGGGGATATCGGAACCGAAGTTGGTTCCACGACCCTTAGCGGTAGCGATCTGGGGGGCGTAGAGCAATATTTCATTGTTGGCAACCGACTAATCGCCCCAAACTTATGCGGCGGAAAGTGTACTGGCGACGTTCTTTACTTCCCATATCCATCCGGCGGCGATGCGACGAAAACGATTACGAAAGACGTGCACTATCCTAGTGGCCTCGTCGTCAGTAAAGCCAACGATTAGCCTCACCGCCGCATCGCCCGCGCTGCACGGGATGGCTTCGCGTGCATCGCAGCGCGCGGCGTAGCGGCGCCGGATCGCATAGCGGGCAAGGCAGCTTAGATCGCGCAGCGGCTTGCCCGCCGCGGGGCCTTAGCGGGGCTAAGCCGAAACGATGCTGGGCTGGGTGGCGTTCACGCAGCGAGGAAAGGGGAGATGAGAAGCTTGGATCTTAGCCGCTATGCGCTGTTCAGCTCCGTGGCCGCGGCAATGCTGGCCAGCTGCGGTGGATCGCAGCCGCCGATCGGTGCGCCCTGCGCGATACCGTCCCAGTGATTGACTCCGGCCTTATACGCGGTGGCTTTGCGACCGACTACGACGCGCGCATCATCCTACGACAGAATACTCCCGTTGTTCAGGCCATCGCGGTCACGACCGGAACAAATCGTGACCCAAAGCTCGAATTTGAACTTCAAAGGGGTACCAGTAAACCACGGATTTACTCGTTCCATGGAACTGTAGAGAATAGTTCGCTCTTTACAACACCGAACTCGTTGATAGTAGGATTCACAACGAGCGAATCATATCTGCTCTATCTGATAAACGAAAATACACATTCGATTAGCGAAGTACCGATCTCTACACCGGCCACCTGCGCAGTTTCTGATCTCGCAAACGGCAGATTGTTCGTCGGAACGAGCATCGACGTAGTGGCGATTGGCGAAAGCGGCTTCCTCTGGCGCTCGAAACGAGTCTCACTCGACGGGATAAAAATGCTAAGTTTTTCAGGCGATTCTGTTAGCGGCTTTGGGACTCGGATTGGTGGAGGCAGTATAAAGTTCTCGATAGATCCTGCATCAGGTGAAACGGTAGGCGACTTCGATTTCAGACAGGTTACTCCGGGATTGTGGTTTGCGCCTTAGCCCCGCCGCCCCGCGCTTCGCACGGTTTCGCGAATGCGGGGCCGTTTTGCATTGCGGCTTTGGCTTCGCAGGCATCGCCGCTGCGCGGCATAGCGGCGCCGATCGCCTCGCCCGAGCCGAGTCATCCTCGCACCTCGATGCATCCCCCGCTGACCTTGCATCGCGAGAAATAACGAAAAAGGCTTATACCATATAGCGTTTCCGACGCCCACCGCTTTTTGCAAACAGCGCTGCAAAGTTTGCACGAGGCGCTGCGCCGAGCCATCGCGACCGCGAGAGTTGAAAAAGCCTTATTTTACGGCGCTTTCTGACGACGCGCGAAGCGCGGCGCGCGAGGAGCTAGGGGGCCCCGAATTACGTCCGTTCCCCTATGCCCGCTAAGCTGCGGCGCGGGATAGGAGATAAGCCCACCCAAAACGAGCCCTCCCGGCTGGCAGTGCCGCGTGGGATCTGGGCCAGTATGACCGGATACAAATCTGTACTGGTGTCGAGTTCTGAAGTGTTCATTGCTGCGAGCGGGTAATGTTACCGGATGATCTACGGCCGCATGATGACGAGGGACCACCTGATCAGCCTTGCGCGCATCGCACTCACTCCCCTATTTCAAGCCTACGACGAGTGGCGCCGACGAGGCGTCGCCTGGCGAGAAGAAATGGCGAGAGCGTTCGTCTTCGACAATCAGCGTCTGCAACGGGACTTCGACCGGATGCAGCAAGTCGGGATGTATCCGATCGCGGCCTGCATCGCGTTGCTATCAGACAATATCGCTCGGACCTACATTCGCGAGGTACTTGACCGCGATGAGCGAGATCGTGTCGATTTTGGGGCCCTTGTTAGACCCGACATTCCGTTTGGTAAGGTGATCTGGTGCGCGGCTAACGCGGCGCGCCATTATGATGGTGAAGCTCTCTGGCCTTCAAATGAGGCGGTTTTGCTTGCTTTCAACATTGAAGCACGGGATGAGCAGGCGGCTTTCCTACTTCTCGAAGGTGCCGGCGTAATAGAGGAAGCCGATCTCTTACGCCAGCTAGACGCTATGTTAGATCAAATGGACGCGCTTCGTGCTGGCCGTCCTTGACGTTAAATAACATAGCCTCTTTGCTCTTGGACCAATCATGACTGAAGAAACACGAGCATCTCGTCGATCTCGGTCTCCGAAAGCGGGAAACCGTCGACAAAGTATTTGCATGTATTGTTTCCACTCCAGGATCGCAAGCCAACCAGTCCGTCTAGTTCCGCCCTCCGGTCGGAAAGCGCCATTCGTGAACCCATCAAATAGATGGGCAACAAAAGTCCAAAGTCCGTAATGGGCTTGGTCTTGTCTCGTAGTCCCACAAAAGCCGCGCGAGTATTATCACCATGAACATCATATACGCCTTGGATCATGTCGCTGATATACGAATCAAAGCCCCCGTAGCCGATAACTAGCAGCTTCGGATGTCGGATTAGCGCGTCTCGTAATGCCCAGTTGTAGTAACCATAAGGCGTGATCGATACCTTGTCGCTCTTCCTGAGGCCTGAAATCATCGGGCCTAGCACTATAGGATCTCCTGCCTGCGTATCCTTGAAGAACACTCGACGACCTTGTGGCGCGTCAGCTTCCGCGGTGCTCTCCCCACGCGCGATAGAAAGCCCTGCCCCATCTTGCTTAGTGTAAAAACGGACGCTGCCGTGCAGGTGCAAGAGTTGTGGTACATTTGATTCCTCGACCAGGCTTAGCGGCGAAAATACTTGCATACCGTCCACAGCTTCAAAGCCATCGTTCCAATTGTCGATGCTACGCTCAACGACATCATCATAGTTGAGCGTGGCGATCGTTAGTTTGAACGCTCGAGCTAACCGTTGGAAAAGTAAAGCAGTTTTTGCGCGTCGATCGGCTGAAAGCTCGTTTGCACGATCGATAAGGAGTCTGGCGATCTCGTTTAGCGAGTCCTCAATGAAACGGTCCATTTGAAAAGAAAAGCCATCGATCACCTCCTTCCACTGTGCCATTATATTCATAAAGGCGCCATATGCAGGCTTGGCGCGATCAGCCGCGCTAAGCCACCCTCGTATATTACGATAAGCCATTATTGTCTCTGCTAGATGCAGTATATTTTCGAAGTTGACTATTTCGTAATACCCGCTTGCCATGCGCCACATCGCCTGAGGTGCGCTAACCCGGTCTAGTGAACCGTAGACGTTATGCCGAAACCCGAGCGCTATAGCGCTTTCGTCTACGGGGCCGCGAACGAGTTCGGTGAAGTCCCTCGTACCGGGCAGGCCCAGCCCTTCCGAAAAGCCGCTCCCTAGGAGAACTGTAAGCTTAGACATTAAATAGCCAATCGAATCTACATAAAGTATCTAGGCGCTGGGCGCTGCTCTCTTCGGCCAGTCTTCTGGAATAAGCGCCCCCGAAACGTGCCAGTTTTCGCGCAAGGCCGCTTCGAATTCAGGAAAATGCAACAAGGCATGATCTGTGACGATGATCTGGACATTGTGATTGAGATATGATGGTAGGTTCGCGAAGAAGCGGAACAGGTTTTCAACGCGTTTGCGGTCATCATCGTTCCTATAGGCGGTTGGATCGTCGCTGTCTTCAGGGTAAAAGACCTGGGTCGGCTGATCAAACACGATAAAACGTGGGACTGGCCTTTTATTCTGTTCGAACCAATGATGGAGCGCCGCATACGCTACGATGTGATAACCCACCCAATTTGAGCCGCTGCCCATTCGGTAAAGCGGTAGGGGGCCGTTCCTCGTATCCGCGACTACTGTTAGACGTTTAGGGTCTAACCGCACATGCGTTGTATATTCCAAATCGAGTTGCTTCGACCACGCAGTCATGTCATCTTCGATGTAGCGCAACATCGAGTCCATTTGTTCTTCGACATTTTCCAATGACAGTTGACTCTCCAGTTCTTTAACCGTAGCGCAACCGGCTTGGATTGCCTCAGACAAGGACTCCGCCCGCGTGTCGATTTGCTTAACGCTCTCGAAGTAGTATTGAATGCGGCCCCTCACAACGGCTGATGCTGCAAACTCGTCACGATAGGCTCGCATCCGTGCCGTGCGCCATTCGACAATATTGATTGTCGCCTGGTTAGAGCGCAGCCTCTCCCTGAGCTCCAGCGCCTGCTCCTCAAGCGCGGCAACGGTCTCCTCGATTCTTGGTCTTGAGGCAGCCACTCGATCAAGCTGAGTAGTTAATCGTTTGATCGAACCAGCGATTGCCGCTACCGTGGGTAAGTGTTCCAGCAAGAGTTGATCGCAGACCGGGCAATGAGGATCACCGTTTGTGCGGATTAAATCGATTGAACGGAGCCGAGCTCGCTGCGAATCGAGCTCGCCGTCGTAGCCAACCTCTTCTCGGTTTAGCGCCTTAAGAGTCTCGACGCGCCTTCGAACCGAACGCTGCTCTGCAAGTAGACGCTCTCGCTGGTCTCGCCGCCTTTCCAGCTCTTCCTCCAGCCCCTCGATGTCTAGGATCGGCTCGGCATCAACGTCAAGCTCTCTCAAAAGGTCGAGCGCCTTTTTATCCCCTCGGTCTTTGGGCGCCAATCCCACCGACATGGCCTCATGAAGCAGCGCCTCTGCTCGCGGATCCTCCGTGATGGTTGGCTGTAGAAGCTCCAACTCGCGTTCTAATTGGCGCAGTGCATTTCGCTCCAAACGAAGTCGTTGCATGAAAGTCAACCGATCCTCACCCATCGCACCCAGGAAGTACGGGAGTACATCTCTGATGTGTGAGTCCACAAACGGCTCATCTTGCCGGTGAAACAGAAGCGTAGGTTTCGCGATTTCGTCTTGGCGCTGAAACGTAAAGAACAAGGAGTGCGCTATCGTAATCTTATATTGCATTTGGCTGCTGCGAGCGTCTCGCTGCGTCTCCACGTTAGCGATACCCAGCCGTTCACTCAGAAGCTTCACTAACGCCTCGCTATTGCTGTTTTGCTCCAGCAATGAAACGTCGGGTATATCGAGCGTCTCACCGATATCGACAAATATCTGGCTACTAGAACGAACTCCCGGCTTCGGTTCGGCTCGCGCTACAAACATTTCCCCGTCCGGGAAACTCAGCAAAAGGCCGTACCACGACACGCTTTCGCGAATCACACCTTCGGGTATATTGTCCTCCGTTGAACCCAGGCAATACTCGATAATTCGGATGAGCGCGCTCTTGCCGGTGCCCTTCCTTCCCGTGATTAAATTAAGCGCCCCCAGGTGAAGGTCCACGGATCGACTTCGCCCATCGTGACTGTACAGGACAACGGCTTTTATTTGCACCTATGGTCGAACTCCCAAAATGGCATATATCACCGCGGCAGACCCCGACTTCGCCAGCCATTTGCCCACGAAACCCGCTTTGTGTACACAATGGCTTACCTCGGCGATCTGATCGTCGACGATTTCATCAGCAGCAGGCGGCTTCTGCAATATCGAAAGCTTACCGTCAAGGCTCGAAACCCTGATTACATTAGCGTTTGTCGCCCACAGCAGCCCCTCCGACGTAAAAGGCACCATTCTGCTTATAAGGCTCGGTAGAAGAACTGCGTGCTCTGGATGACCCTGAAGCCAAGCGATTAGAGTGGTCCTTGCGGTGCTCGGTAGCGCATATCTAATATCGCGATGCAAAACCATTGGTAAAACTACGTGGCTTAAGGGATACTCCATTCCCGTATCGTTGTATCCACGGATTGCCTCCCAAAGTAGCAAGCCGCAAAATGCTGGATTAAACAGATTCTGAACAACGTAAGGCCTCGCACTCCACCGTGGCAACGGCTTCATAGTAATTCCTTATAATGCGGATGCCAGCCCACGTCATGGTGGTCCGCCAAGTCGTGATAGCACCCTCTCATAATTGTGCTGTCCAGCCAATCGTGGCGAATCGGAAGGGATTGCTGGATGATCGATTCGTAGAGGGCCCTCCCTCGGTCTATAAGAGTATGAACGTCCGTGACCCCCTGAACCGCGTCTAACATAAAGTCAAACCGCAGCTGCCATTCGTCAAAAAGCTTTTGCTTGTAACGCGGCAATTCATTGACTAGCAACAACTCCTCTCGCATCCACACGGAAATCTGTCGTTGCGTTCGCACGAAGTCGGTTATGGCCCTGAGGATTACCGAATCGCGGTATTCAAGCAGACGAAGCTGTCGAACGTAGATCAATGCCTCGTTAATGGAGAGCAAGGCCTTATAGGCCAGCGCTTCTTCGTCTCGAGGTAGGGCTTCTGGACCAAGCGAGTCAGCAGTATCCCTTATTTCTGCGAAGAGCTCTTCGGCCGTGATCTGATCACCGCTAGTTTGAAGGTTGCTGGCGACTCTGCTATTCCACCAACCCTCTAAACGCTCCACAAGAGCTTTCAGCTGGGGCTTCCCCGTGACCGTGCTGCGTAATGCATCCTGAAGCTGTTTGGAGATGTTGATGTTGCTTGGCGTCGCGTCGATGATTCTAACGTGCTGAATAAGCCGCGCTCGATCACCCGCGGAAAGGCTTAGAAATGCTTGGTATCCAGGCCGATTCTTCTTATTACCACCCGATTCGGAGATTGCAGTCAGGCGTTGAGCTATGCCGCTTGCGTCGCTGAAAGAGACGTTGCGGCCCTCCGCGATCTTATGCACAACGTCATTAGTCTTGGTCGTTGCAGTTGTGACTAGAGTAAAAAGAGTGCTTTCTAGAACCGTGGAGTCTGCCAGAGTAAGTTCTGACCAAACGCGCAGCGTCTTCCATAAGTCAGAGCTCTGATCAGTGAGCGGCACGGGAACGCTTGGCGCATGGTGCTTGGTCTGGATTAAATCGGATCCTTTATCACGAACGACCTCGATGTCGTCTGACCCCTCAACTCGGATCGACACGGTTGGGTCATCGTGCGCTGCCTTCACCAATAGCCAAAGCGCGTACCGTATCTGAAACAGCGTTCCTTGAGTCGGGCCAGCAGCACTAAACGGCGAGCTCACGGTTGCCTTCTACTAGAATTGATGCACTGGGCTCCTGCAAACCAGGCTGATCCGTAAAAAGCGCGCCATTAATATCTAGTGACAGCTTTACGCAAGAGTTCGCGGTTTTTGGGATGTGGCATCCTTCCAGCTCGGGCGGCCTTGAGTGTCGCGGGAGAGAGTTCCGTGAGACGCTCCAACTCCGACATCCGCATAGCCTTGAGCTTTGGCACGACGCTATTAAGCCACTCCTCGCGCTCGCGTCGCGCATTTGGGTACTCCGTGTAGGCGCTCCCGGCATCGTGAAGCGAGCCCTCCTCAACGTCTTCAAGCCGATTCGACTCCTTGCCGATGAAGCGCAGGCGCGCGATCCGCACGTGTCGGCGGCCCAGCAGCCCGAGTGTTTGCCTTCGGCACTGCCGGCCATCCGGTCCAACGCACTTAAACTCTTCGTGGTGCTTATAATCGCGTAGCACGGAGCCATAAGTGTTGAGCGCAGCTACGTTGCCGCCACGAAGTTCAGATGTAGTGACTGGAAAGCGCTTCTCCGTATATTCATCAATCCAGGGTACAGCTAGCCATTTACTTGGATTCGATTCGAAGGGTGCAATGAGGTGGAAGCGTTCCGGATCTACCTCGATCGGGTAGCCGAGCTTTCGTATATGCGCACTGAGAAGGAAGTTGAACGGCTTGACCTGCTTCGGATAGGATTTGTCTTTGTTGAGCAGCTTTAGCGACCGCATGACGAATGGACTGCTTACGCTCGTTTGGCTCACGGCTGGAAGTTTAGCGAACGTCGGCATCCTCGTTTGAACTCCGAGATGCTTGCGAATAATCCGCAGCCACACTTTTTCGATCCATTCACGATCGTCGCTATCTGGTTCTGTCGGATTAAGAAGCTGACCGAGGCCGTGCTCCGACCAGCGGTCTTCGCCGTTATTGATCTTGTCGCGGAGGAGCTCGGGAGCACCATTGGTGTCACGCAGGAATAGCGCATAACGTTTCGCTGAGATCGCATAGCACCAGAGCTGACGCTGTTCATGAGTAATTGGATCGAAGTTGTCCTCGCGCGAGCATGGTTACGTATTCTTCGGAAAGCGCTCGGGCTTCGCACCATCGTTTTGCCGTTCCATTCGCTTCCAGCCGTGGGCCGCATGAGCGTGAGCAGTCCCTTTGTCATGACGTCGTTCAAATTGCTCAACGCAGGTAAGACATACGCGCAGCAGATCAAGCCTTTTAACTTTCTGCTCAGCGCGCACGTGAGAAAGCTAGGGTACCCGATCGGCGTAGACCCGGAGCGATTCCATCTCATTGCGCCCTTCGAGCGAGATCCAAAGAAGTGGCTCGCCGCGCCTTGGATTGATGAGCATACCGGCCAGCGCTACGACGTCACCACCTCGAATGTACGCAGCGGCGACATTGCCGAGCTCGATACGTATGGTGAAGTGCTAGCAGAGTACGAATATCACGAAGAGTTTAAATGTGCTCGGCCCGACGGTCAGCCCTGTGACCGCCAAACTGTCGGGATCCTGGATCGTAGACACGTTCGAGTTGGAGAACTTCATTTTATCGGTAAGGAGTCAAACCGATTGGAGGAGGTGGAAGAAGGAACGATTCACGATTTGGAAAGAATTTACACGGAGCATCCGGACGCGGAACGTGAGCGTGAAGTCTGGCTTCGGAATATCGTACCGAGACTTAAAGCAATGCGACTTGCAGGGCTGCAACTGCTAACCGGTTTATCTCCAGCAACGCTCAAGGCAGCACGTTACGGAAGAATGCCGCACCCCAAAAATCGCGAACTCCTTATAAAGGCCATAGAAACAGAATCTGAGCGGCATCAAGGTCGATCAAGGAAATGAAGTGACAGAGAAATCCGCAAGTCGCGAGTCGATAACAGTCATTACAGGCGCGGGCGCGTCAGTTAGCGCCGGGAGCCCTACTACGAAGCAGCTTACTGAACTAATCTCCCAGAGCGATCTCTCTCACAACATTCTGGATCGCCTTCTAAGAACGGATCGGCCCGCTGAAGCGACAAATTTTGAAGACGTGCTTCACGTCCTTGAGGAGTTGGAAGCCTATCTAAACCCCGAAGAGGCCTCTCGTGCAGTTAGCGATCTCAAGCCCTTCTTGGCTTTGAGCAGAGATACGGCAGATATTTCAGACGATTGGCGAGAGCATAGAAAGGAGCGGCTTTCCTTATTACAGCATATACAAGCCCGTCTAATAGAGGTGGACGACGGTGGTAAAGGACACCTTTACGCATGGTTGCGACCGTTGGCCGATTCTTACGATCTTCGTTGGTTCACGCTTAATTACGATACCGTGGCCGATCGTACAATCAACGCGATCTCCGTGGACGTTGGGAGCAAATGGTACAACGGCTTCGACCCGACCACGCGCCATTTCCGCTCGGATGAGTATTCACAAGCGGAAGAAAAAGTTGGAGAGCTTCGGCTGTGGCTGGCGCATCTTCATGGCTGTGTGCGGTTCGGTTATGACCAAACCCAAGCAGGCCTCGCACACGGACCGCCCCTAGAGATTATCGAGATGGCATCCGCCGACGAGGCTACCCGTAACTGGCAGCAGTTCCACCAAGCTTTTCTGATGGATGAATACGCCGACTTGGCGAACGTCGTTTCACCGATAGTTTCAGGCTTGCGGAAGTTAGAGCGCTTGAACTCTCAACCTTACAGCAGCTACCTTAATAGTCTCTTCGACTCGCTAGCGAGAAGTCCGAACCTTCTCTTGATCGGCTACGGTGGCGCCGACCCGCATATCAATCATCAACTCACGCAGTTCTTTTTTACAAACCTGAGCCGTACGCGCGTCGTTGAAGTTACGCGAGCTGCGGACCCCAAAGACTCGGCTGTCGGCAAACTAACGCATTTCCCGTTCAAGCAGACCTGGGAAAAGATTGGCGACGGGATCTTTGTAAGTCGCTGGGGTGTACCGGCAACGGTCATTTTAACGGGAATCGGCGAGAGTTCGCCGCCTACACAAATTATTCTGGATAGCTTGCACGATAAATACGCCGGGCCTTTACGATTTAGTTCGTAACCTCGTTTGAGTTACCGTCGGCTTCTCTAGGTGATGCCCCCACGTCTTCCCCCGTAAGAGGATCAATATTGCCGTACCGAAACGCTCTTGCATGTTTATTTGCCGGCTCGTCTACAAATGATACTTCTCTAACGCCTTCTATGCCATGAATTATATTAGCGGCAACCTCGCCGTTGTATATTTCTCCTGCTATGTGATCGCACACATGACCGACGCTGTGACAGATGCTGCACTCCACGGTCCCCTCATCAATTATCAAAGAGGGGCTTAGGAATTGTTGTTTCGGAAAAATAACGCGCTCGACGTCCGCAAGGTGAGAGTTTAAGTGCTCTGCTGGCTCGAACTCTGGCAGCCACCTAGCAGCCCAATGTGCTGACGTTTGGCCGCTAATTAAGCTTTCCCAAGCCGCGTGCATCTCATTGCGGTTCAAAAAAAGCCACATCCGAAGCTCATAGTGCTGGGCTTCTAAGAATTCAGCGATTTTACGCCAGCGGGTCGTCGCAGACTCGTCATGGGCCTTGCGAGATCCTTCAACGGCGCGTTTGCATTGCGCTAGAGTATAGTCGATATCACTAAGTGCGGCTTCCTTCAGCTTGGGCTTAAACGCGAATGTTGCGATGCGGCGGTATCTCGGATAGTCTTCCGCGAGTTTTGCCAACGCCTGCTCAGGAGTACCCACTACTGGTCGATTCTCTTCTGTCACTCGCTATTCTCTTCGCCATCGGCGTGATCAAAGACAGTCCGCGCGATTCTTACTACGGCATCGAGGCCTTCGGGCGGACCAGAATAGTTGATTCGTTTAGCCTCGCGTTCCTTAGTAACGAGTACTTCCAGAGCTACATCCTTGGTTTCGGCACCGCGAGAGCCCCAGCGCGACAACACATAACGCCCTAGCTCCTTCAACAAGGAGACGGCAAGTTCCGATGATGCGTCGCTAAAAAAGGAGCTCGCGAAGACTAACACCGCCGGCATTAGGTTGGCGTCGTACTCATGAATGGTCCGGTACTGCTCGGCGCCAGGAACGCCAACCGCCAAGCCGACTTTTCTACCTAGTTTCTGGATAACCGGTGTTATCTCCTCAAAGACGAACGCATCTTCCGATTCAGCAGCGCTAAAATTGCGCGGCAAAACTATCGGATTCTTGCTGGTGACGTGCAACTCATAAAGACGCCTCGTTGTCTCCGCATCGACTTCACTGACTGCGATCTGATCGGTCTGATGCGGAGCTCGACGACGATCGAGCCCATCGTGCGCTTGACGCTCGCGCGGTTTCCCTGTGTTCAACTCAACCTCGGTTCTGCAGTTACCGGCGAGGCCGACATTTACCCTCTGTGCCGCCGCCACCCTTTCGGGGATCGGCGAGGAGCTTTGTGATTGCCCGCAAATACTTTACTGTTAGGTTTCCGCTTTCGGTCGCCGAAATCTATGAAGTGATAGCTGCTCTTCAGTCATGAACCTGCCGTCGATAGCGCTGTCCTTGCAACGCTTCTCGTATCGCTTCGCGGACGAGGTGCTAAACAGTCGCTTAGCGCTGAAGCGGCAAGTTGAAGAACTCCTAACCGCAGAATGTGATCCTTCTCAGATGTCGCGAGGCGGCTTTAACTCGATCATTCGCAAGCGTTTCGTCGAAGCTGGCTGGGAAGATCAGCCACTTGTTTTTGGTGACCCGCAGGATCCTAGCGCAAGAATGGACTTCCTGAAAGACCGGATCGGAGTGGAAGTTCAATTTGGCCATTCGTCGTTTCTCGGGATCGACGTTTTGAAACTGCAGATCGGCTCGTACAGCGCGTTAAATCGTATTGACGTGGGAATTTATGTAGTAACGACCAATCGCTTTCAACGAACCATGGTGACTAAATATAATCAGAATTGGTCGGGTGGATCTTTGTCGTTTGAAAAGGTCAGCCGTTATCTTCCTCATTTTAAGAGCGCGATACAGATCCCTATTTATGGGTATCGATATTCCGTGAGAGGTTCTGCTACGTATCACGCGGCTGTCTGAACACATCGATGCTACTAGGCAGGCCGATCGCGACAACCGCATTCTTAACGTGCTAAGTAACTGCACTCCGCGGATAAGATTTACGTCGTGAGCGAGCCTTTTATGCAAGCAGGCGTGATTATCGCGTGGCGCGCGTGGAGGCTAGGATGGCGTGATGATTATCTCATATCACGGTTCTGGGATTTACGTTGGTTGCCGGCGCAGCCGATGATCGCGGTCCCCAAACCCGCCCTGACGAATGCCTCAGGCTTTCGCGCATATAAGTCGCGTGCAGACTTACTAGAAAGTATCGAGTTTAAAGGCCGTGGGCCAGAATACGTTGTGCTCGGCCGCGTTTCGCTTTGGGGAACAGCCATTAAACACGAACGTGGTTATCGAGCCGAGTTCGCGAATCCGGACTGTCTCTGTTACTTTAACGATTCCGAGCTAGTACAAAGAATTCAATCGTGTGCACGGTACTATGGCGTTGAAGCGCTACCTATTGAAATCGTCGACAAACCCTGATGTCGAGACGCTCAAGCATCGCGGCATGCCCAAGAGGGCTCGTTTTGGATCGCCTTAACATCTTGTATTATGACGTTAGGGCAGGTCACGCTGACTTAACTCCTAGGGATTACACCTCGTGGGATAGATAGGCGGCCTGCCCATTGGTGTCTCCAAAGATCGGACGGTATCGTGAGCGGCGCTCGTCG